>OOBI01000037.1_pt1 | contig 154470 bp, 127 predicted proteins | sample 1671081 | NCBI WGS metagenome assembly OOBI01 (sample SAMN06348120, study PRJEB24527) | human gut metagenome | biome: human gut; feature: ankylosing spondylitis patient; material: feces | host: Homo sapiens | place: China | collected 2015-10 | reverse complement strand
ACCGAGATCTACACTCTTTCCCTACACGACGCTCTTCCGATCTGCAATAAGGAAATCGGGAGGAAAGAATGAGTGAAAACCGCCGTATCGTCGTGGACCCCGTCACCCGCATCGAAGGCCACCTTCGCGTGCAGGCCGTGCTCGGGGAAGACAACGTGATTCGCGACGCGCAGAGCACGGGCACCATGTGGCGCGGTCTCGAAGTGATTCTGAAGGGGCGCGATCCGCGCGACGCCTGGGCGTTCGTCGAACGCATCTGCGGCGTCTGCACGGGCATTCACGCCCTCGCCGCCGTGCGAAGCGTCGAAGACGCGATCGGGATCAAGATCCCGAAGAACGCGAACATCATCCGCAACCTGATGAACGCGACGCTCTACACGCACGACCACATCGTGCACTTCTATCAGCTCTCGGCCCTCGACTGGGTGGACGTCGTGAGCGCCCTCTCGGCCGATCCGCGCGCCGTCTCCGAGTTGCAGCAGAAGATCAGCCCGCATCATCCGCTCTCTTCGCCGGGATACTTCCGCGACGTGCAGAACCGTCTGAAGAAGTTCGTCGCTTCGGGTCAGCTCGGCATTTTCGCCAACGGCTACTGGGGCCACCCCGCGATGAAGCTTCCCGCGGAAGTGAACCTCCTTGCCGTGACGCATTATCTGGAAGCCCTGGACTTCCAGCGCGAGATCATCAAGATCCACACGATCCTGGGCGGCAAGAACCCGCACCCGAACTACCTCGTGGGCGGGGTCGCCTGCCCGATCAACATGCACGACACGGGCGCCGCGGGCACGATGGTGAACGAAGTCACGCTCAACTACATGCGCGACATCGCCCGCGACTCGGTCGCCTTCGTCGAAAACGTGTACCTTCCGGACATCAAGGCCATCGCCTCCTTCTATCCGGAATGGTTCAAGTACGGCGGCGGCATCGTCTCGAAGAACGTCCTCTGCTACGGCGACTTCCCGGAAATCGCCAACGACTGGTCGGAAAAGTCCCTGCAGATGCCCTCGGGCGCCATCATCGACGGCAAGCTCGACGAAGTGCATCCCGTCAATCTGCGCGATCCCGAAGAAATTCAGGAATTCGTCGACCACTCCTGGTACAAGTATCCCGAAGGAAAGAAGGGGCTTCATCCCTGGGACGGCGTCACCGAACAGGCCTATTCGCTCCCGCCGGGCTCCGACGGCACGAAGACGAAGTTCGCGTGGCTCGGCGACGCCGGCAAATATTCCTGGATCAAGTCGCCGCGCTGGAAGGGACACATGATGGAAGTGGGGCCGCTCGCCCGCCTCGTCCTCTCGGTCGCGAAGGACGTCAAGCACTTCAAGGAACCGGCTCTGGCGCTCCTCAAGGAACTCAACCTTCCGCTCGAAGCCGTCTTCTCGACGCTCGGCCGCCATGCGGCGCGCGCGCTCGAATGCCAGTGGACGGCGCACAAGATGGTGCAGTACGTCGACGACCTCACCGCCAACATCAAGGCGGGCGACGAAGCCGCGGCGAACATGGAGTTCTGGGACCCGAAGACCTGGCCCAAGGAATGCAAGGGCGTGGGCTTCTGCGAAGCGCCGCGCGGCGCGCTCGGTCACTGGTGCGTCATCAAGGACACGCGTCTTGCGAACTGGCAGGCCATCGTCCCGACGACGTGGAATGCGAGTCCGCGCTCCGAAGACGGACAGCAGGGCGCTTTCGAAACGTCGCTCATGGGCACGCCGGTCGCGGATCCGGAACGTCCGCTCGAAATCCTGCGCACGATCCACAGCTTCGACCCGTGCCTTGCCTGCGCCACGCATCTCTACAATCCTGACGGCGAAGAACTCTGCAGCGTTCGCGTCCGTTAAAGGAGGGTGATTTATGAAAATCGATCCCGTCACCTTCGAGGTCGACCCCTCGGGCGGTACCGAGCCCCTCTACGTGTGGGAGGCGCCGGTGCGCGTCTGGCACTGGGTGATGGCCTTTCTCATGGCCGTCATGATCGTCACGGGCTTCCTCATCGGCGAACCGCCGACGTCGAACCTCGGCGACACCTGGATCACGTACGACTTCGGCTACGTGCGCCTCGCGCACTTCGCCGCGGGTCTCGCGTTCACGGCGCTCTTCATCTATCGCCTCTACTGGGCGGTGGTCGGGAACCGCTATGCTCGCATGATCTTCCTGCCGCCTCTGTGGTCCTTTAAGTGGTGGAAGGGCGTCTTCACGCAGGCCGCCTACTACCTCTTCATGAAGCGCTCGAGCCCCGAGTACGCCGGGCACAATCCCCTGGCGCAGCTCGCGATGTTCGGGTTCTTCTTCCTCGGCAGCATCGTCATCATCATCACGGGTCTCGCGCTCTACGCGCAGGCCTGGGGATGGGATACGGGCTGGATGGCCTGGTTCGGCTGGGTCTTCACGCTCTTTGGCGACGCGCAGGCCGTGCGTACGACGCATCACGTGACGATGTACTTCTTCATCATCTTCACGTTCGCGCACCTCTACATGTCCTTCCGCGAGGACGTGATGGGCGGCGCCACGACGATTTCGTCGATGACCACGGGTTTGCGCATGTTCAAGGAAACCCACCACTGAGGATGATTCTTTGAACCTTTCTCCTTGAAAAGGCCCGTCGGACCGTTCGGTTCGGCGGGCCTTTGCCGTTGGTCCGGTACGGACCGATCGTCGGCGGCCGCGTTCTCCCGTTTTTCGTCAGGGAGACGCCAGAGCGTACTTCGTGGCTCTTGCGCGGCCGAGTTGAATCAAATAACCTTCCTGCACCAGGCCTCTGAAGTGGCTGCGCAACGTGTACTTGTTCACCCTAAGAGCCTCTTCGGCACCGGCAATGCTGACCGGCCCGCTCCTGTTGATCAATTCGATCACGCGCATCGAGATTTCCGGCATGGTCCGCAGGAGATGTTCGTGTTCCACTTTTCGCCTCAGATTGCGGACTTGTCGGACCAACGATCGAGAAAAATACGAGAGCCAGACGTTCCTGTTCGGAGCTTCGCTTTGCAAGGTGTTTTGCGTGGTGCGAAGGGCGACGTGGTAGTTCTGTTTTGACGCTTCGATGATGCTTTCAAGACAACTGTAGGGCGCGTAGCCGTAGCCGCGTATGGGACTGCACGCCCTCCGGAAGCCAGTGGCTGAACCCGGACAAGCCCGACGCGCCCAAGACTGAATAGCGAAAGGGCCCTGCGCGCACGCAGAGCCCTCCCTATTCACGTTTACGGTCATCGGGATCCCTCCCTGTACCGTGGGGGCAATGCTATCAAACTCAGCCACATTGCGCTCCCTATTCATGTTTTGAAAATATCTTGGGGCAGCGAAGCGTAGGGGCAAAGCCCCCGCACGAAGTTTTAATGGCTCAGAACAGTTGAATATTTTCGGAAAGACCGCTTGACAAATACCGCCCCCGCGACAGAACAACTGCCGCACAGGGAATGGATCGACCATACGAGGGCATTTGCGCTTGGGGGCAGAGGACGCCGTAAGGATTTGACTTCCGTATGCGCGTGTAGAGAACAAAAGCCCGGACGAGCCGGGCCTTTACTTTTGAAGCGGGTACTACTTTCACCAAAAGGGAGAAAAATCCCGAAGCGGCCGGGACTTCCATTGAAGGAATTGATTCCTCCCTTCGGCGTTCTCTTCAGCTCTCACCCCGCCGACGCGGGGACGGCAGGTGTTCAGGCCGCCTTACTTCAAAGGCAGAAGAACTATAGCGCGGGCACAATCGAGAGCGCTGTCGCCGACAAACGCACGGGAAAGATGCCCTGACAACAGAGGGAAAGAAACCGCATGTCCTTTCCAGTCCCTCTAAGAAATATCCAGGTTAATCAATCAGAGCCTGCGCCGCTTGGGCGTAATGTTCCAACGTTTCAACCGGTTCTCCATTTCTGGCATCAATGGCCATCCCGGATAAAAGAGCCGTCAAGCCGAGGGCGCATGCATTGGAGTCGGTCGCCGGATGGATGGCTCCGCAAGCAATGGCTTCAGTGATTCTTTTGTTAAAGAGTCCCTTTAACTTCCGTCGTTTGGTTTGTGCATAAGAGCGCGCTGCTTCAATGGAACTGCCGGCAGTCTGGGCAATCAGACAACCTCTGCATTTCGTTTTGTTGCCCATGACGCTTGCCGCCCAAAAGAAGTAGTCCCGTATGGCTTTCTTAATGTCTGTCGTCTCCAAAAACCGAGACGACGCGCTTGACCAATACTTTCGTTCATAAGCGTTCAAAACAGCGCGGAAAAATTCATCCTTGCTCCCGAAAGCGGCATAGAAGCTTGGCGCCGTGATATGGAGTGCCTTGCAAATCATGCCGATACTCGTTCCCTCGTAGCCGAAAGTCCAAAAAAGGTCGATTCCTCGATCAACTGCCACGTCGATTGAAAACGTTCTGGGTCTGCCTCGAATTGTACGTTTGATCGTTTGAGTCTCAGAAGCAGACGTGTCCGTTACGGACAAGTCAACAACATTGTTTTCGTCCGGAATTTTTCCTGTTCTCATAAGTTCGCGATGCGCCGAATGTTTTGAATTTCGGAGAGAAAAAAGTTGGGATGAGGGTGCAACCTCGGTCAGAGGTCGTTCCTGATTGTAGAAGATGCTCTGTACTTTTAATTTTATAACGATTATTATTATAATCGTTATAAAATTAAAGGAGAATTCCATGGCCAACAGAAGAGATGTGTTGAAGTGTTGTGCGGCGGCATCATTGGCAGGCATGGCACCGCTTTCAAATGCGGTTGAAGGCAAGACGCTCTCCACAATCATGTTTGAACCTTGCGTTGCCGGCGGTCTTTCTCTCAAAGGACGCGTCATCCGCAGTTCTGTGCTCGAATACGTCTATGAAGACTACGGATATGCCGACCGGCTGCTAACGCTTTACAAGCCCATGTGTGGTCTGGATGGTGAAGGCGTCTCGGCAATTATTTCCGGGATGGTCGGCGTCAATCCGGGAGCGCGTGCCGTGCCGAGAATGATTAAGGCTTACGACAACATATTTGAACGCGAGATATCGAAAGTCGCGCGTGAGCTTCACGTGAAAGGTACGCGTTACGTTGTTCAGCTCGCGCATTGCGGGCAGAGCGGTATGAGTGAGGACGGAGTCTGCGTCGCCGGTCCGAGCGAAGCCCGCAAGCCCAACGGTGAGAAGGTTGAAGCCATGAGTGCAAAGCAAATCGCCGGGACCATTCGAGCTTTCGGAGAAGCTGCCAAACGAGCTCAAAATGCCGGTGCCGACGCCGTCGAAATTCACTGCGCGCACGGGTTTCTTTTGAGCGAATTTATGAGTCCAGCCTTTAACCGCCGAACGGATGAGTATGGCGGTAGCTTTGAAAATCGCTCTCGACTACCTCTTGCGGTTTTTGATGAGGTTCGTGCGCAAGTCGGTCAAGATTTTCCCATTTGGGTCAAAATCAACTCGACCGACCGTTTGGAAAACGGCGTAAGCCCGAAGGATTTTCTAGACCTTTGTGAAGCATTCGATCGTCGGGGAGCTGCGGCGCTTCATATCAGCGGAGGTCTCCTTGGAGGACCTGCAGTTTCCTTCAGTCCTTCAATAGAAGAAAACCCGCAAAAAGGTTTCTTTGAGGAAGCCGCTCATACCGTCGCAAAGCGCATGACGCATGCTTCGATCATTTCAGTTGGCGGATATCGGACTCCGGCCATGATCGAACGGACGCTCGCCGAAGGCGATATCTCGCTCGTAAGCTTGGGACGACCGCTGACATCCGAACCTGAGTTGGTCACGCGTTGGGCCCATGGAGACAAAAGCAAGGCGCGTTGCATATCTTGCAATCGTTGCTTTGGCAGCAAAAATATCATGACCTGCGTCACTTTTGCAGCGGCGTTTTGCTAGGACTAAGCTTTCGTCTGCCAGGGATCAGCCTGATCCCTGGCTCAGCATGGCGAAAATCTCAGAAACGATAGACGAGGCGAACTTGCCCAACGGCCCGTTTGTCAAAGCGGTACGCGCGGCATTTGTCGTCATGACCGCGGACGAAGCGTCACGGCGAAGAGGAAGAGAAACCTTGAAAACGCGTGAAGGAGAGGAGAGTTCCCGTCTTTAACTTCCGAAAAAAAAGTCGTGATTTGCAAAGAAGGATGTGTCAATATGGGTAAAAGATAGGAGGCAGTTCATGCGAAAAACGATCATTCTTCCGATGCTTCTCACCGTCGCCGCGGCCTTCCCCGCCGCCCATGCGGGGGACCTGCCCGCTTCGGCCGTGCCCGCCCCCGTGCGCGAGGCGTTTGCGGCGGCCTTCCCGCAGGCGACGTCTCTTGAGTGGGACTGGGACGAAGACGACCGCGCCTATGAGGTCGACGCCCGTGACGGACGGCGCGAAATCGAGGCGGCGTACACCGAAGCGGGTCGCCTCATCCGCTCCAAGGTCGACGTCGACGCGGCGGCGATTCCCGAGAAAGTCAAGGCGCGTGCGCTCGAGCGCCATCCGGGCGCGGAGATTCTCGGCGCCAACAAGAAGACGTCCGATCGCGGCGTCGTCTGGGACGTGGGTCTGCGCGTCAAGGGTCGGTACCGCAACGTGGACATTCCGGAATAAAGATCGGCCGCGATGATTTCCTTTGAAGCGGGCGTCGGGGCGCTTAAGGGGTTCATCGGTCGGTCGGGCGACGAAGCCTGTTGCGCAGACGAAACGGATGCCCTGCATGCGGCCTTCCGCGCGAAGGCGACGGTGCATGCGGGACCGATCGGGTTGCCGATGCCCTTCGGAGCCGCGCGCTCGAAACTTGAGGCGCTCTCGCACGAAACCCGCACGATGGAGGCCGTGGCCCACGTGCCTTTCTGCAGCGCTGAGGTTTTGCTTTTTTCGCCGTTCGGGCGGGAAGTCCTCTTTCGGCTTACTTCCTGCGGACGATCGGGAGAGGAACTAGTCCGTCGGACCACTTGTCGAAGCGGACAAAACTGCGCATGATTAAAAAACGCGCGACGGGCGCAAGCATGCGAAGAAGCCTTCTTCGAGCCTGCCGCAGGGAGGAAAAACGGTGAAGACGACGCTCGTTCTCGGAATCGGGAACATTCTCTGGGCCGACGAAGGCTTTGGCGTTCGTGCGGTCGAGGCCTTTCATGAGACCTATGCGGATCATCCGGACGTGTCCGTCCGGGACGGAGGAACCCTGGGAGCTTATCTCCTCAACGACATTGAAGAAGCCGAGCGGCTCCTCGTTTTCGACTGCTGCGACTTTCATGAAGAGCCGGGGACGCTTCACGTTCTGCGCGGCGACGAAGTGAAAATCTGGACCTCGACCAAGATTTCTCCCCATCAGACGGGAATGAACGATCTCCTCGCCGTGGCGCAGCTTCAGGGGAATCTCCCCGAAGAGATCGTCGTGATCGGCATTCAGCCCGACGAATTGAACGACTACGGCGGAAGCCTCACGAAGAAGATCCGCGTGCGCGTCCCCGAGGCCGTGGCGCTCGCCGCCGCGGAGCTCGCCTGTTGGGGGATTGCGCTCGAAAAGCGCCCGGCGGGCGAAAAGGTCGAGTCGCTCTCCACGGACTCGCTCGGGCTCAACCTCTACGAATCCGAACGTCCCTCCGAAGAGGAGGCCTGCCGCACGGGCGACGTGCGCTTCTTTCCGCAGGGAGGCCGATAATGTGCATTGCCGTGCCGGAAAAAATTGTTTCCATCCGCGAAACGGAAACGGGACTCTGGGGGAAGACCGAGCGCGCGGGCGTCGTGCATGAGACGGATCTCTCTTTGCTCGATGCGGTCCGCGCGGGCGACTGGGTGCTCGTTTTTCGGGGATCCGCTCTGCGGGTCGTTCCCGAAGAGGAGGCCCGGCGCGTCGAAGCGGCGCTTTGCGCCGTCTCGTGCGCCGCCTTCGGCGAAGAAAACGAGACGATGTTGACAAAGGGCTTTGAGGATCTCGGCAATCCCGACGATCGGCTCCCGCCGCACTTGAAGGCGATGCTTCAGAACCACGACAAGAAGGAATGACATGACCTCTTACACGACCGAGGACGCCAAGATCGATCCGAAGACGAATCCGCTTTTCCAAAGACTTTTCGGAAAAGAGGGATTTCTTTCCCTGAACGAGGCGAACCTCGATGAATTTCTCGCGGCGCCCGGCCTCAAGATGGCGGTCTTTGCCGAAGACCCCAACGCCAAGCGCGTGACGATGGACATCGTCGTGATCGCGCCCGAATTGAAGAAGGCCTTTTCCGGAGCGCTCGCGGACGCGCGCTTTGCGGACCTCGTCGAGTCGAGAGCGCTGGCCGCCCGCTGGGGCCTGCGGCGCTTTCCCGCCGTGGCGCTTTTTCGGGACAATGTCTTCTTGGGAGCGGTCGAAGCGCTGCAGCCCTGGGAGACTTATTGCCGGCAGTTGGGCGAAATCGCCCGCCGCACCGAGGCCCCTGCGCGCACCATCGCCATCGCGCCCGTCTCGACGCCCTCCTGCGGCGACTGACGGAGCGCTTGCAAACAACACGGATACAAAAGAAAAAGGAATGCCCCCATGGCTACGTTGACGACGAGTTCGGCCTGGGCCGACGTACGGCTCACTCAGGAAGAGGAAAGAATTGCGGCGCAGGAAACCCTTCGCTTTCTGAAGGAGGTTTCCGACGAAGCCGCGCGCGCCCGCGAAGACAAAACGGAGGAGGCGGCGAGGGCGCTTCACCGCGTGTGGGACTTTTCGTCCTTTTCTCCCGTGACGATTCCCTTTTTGATCGCGACCTTGGGAACGGGCGAAGTCCGCATCGTGCTGTACGGCGGACTCGTGAAGATGGAGGAAACGGGCGTCCCCGCTCTCTGGCGCGTGCAGTTGGGCGAAACGCAGTCCTTCGTGCTCGCGCTCATACCCCCGTCCGTCGTGGCGATGGCCTCGCGCGGCGAAGCGGAGCTCAGGATTCCCGAGTCGGCGCCCGAGGGCGTTTTCGCAGCGCCCGCGATTCTCGAGGAACTCCGCGAGGCGCTCTCGAAGACCGACACGACGCGCTGGAGCACGAAGCCCGGCCATATGGTGGAGATGACGCGCCAGCCCCTCGCGCCGGGCGACCAGGCCTATCTCGCGGGCGTGCTCGGTCTGGGCGACATCGACATTCGGCTCACGGGCTTTGCGGACTCCCGCATCATGAGCACGAAGGTGCGCGGGATCTGGCACACGCAGATTCTCAATCACGCGGGCAAAGGTCTGCTCGACGCCTACGTCGTCGGGCTCATTCCGGCGGAAGTGCCGGCCACCCCCGAAGAGCTCGAGGATACGGTCGCGCGCTGCCGCGAATTCTCGGACGTGGTCGAGGCCGACCGGGCCCGGGGAGCGCTCGGATGACGAAGGCTTTCGACGATATTCCGCCCGGGCGCGTCGACCGGCTGCTCGACCGGCTCAACCAAGAGCGCATCGGTCCCGACACCAAGATGCAGTGCAAGGTCTGCTGGTGGGTCTACGATCCCGAAGAGGGGTGCGAAGAGTGGGACATTCCGCCGGGAACCCCCTTTACGGAACTCCCCGAGCACTTCACCTGTCCGGGCTGCGGCAACGACAAGTCGTCCTTCCTCGTGAAGGACGACGAATGACGCCGTTTCTCTGTTCCTTCGGACGGCGCGGGTGACGAGCCCGCGTCTCGCTTTTGGGCGCTACACTTTCCCGAAAGCTTCGAAGGAGAAATTCATGCTTCGGGACCACATCGAGGTGCGCGGCGCGCGCGTGCACAACCTCAAGAACGTCGACGTGGACGTTCCGCTTCACAAAATCGTGGGCGTCGCGGGCGTCTCGGGCTCGGGAAAGTCGTCCCTCGCGCTCGGCGTTCTCTACGCCGAAGGATCGCGCCGTTATCTCGAAGCGCTCTCCACCTATACGCGGCGTCGCATGACGCAGGCGCCCCGCGCCGAGGTGGACGAGGTTCTCTACGTCCCCGCGGCGCTCGCGCTCCGACAGCGCCCGGGCGTCCCCGGGCTCCGGAGCACCTTCGGGACGGGAACGGAACTTTTGAACGTCCTTCGCCTCATCTTCTCGCGTCTCGCCTCGCACCGCTGTCCGAACGGCCACCGCGTCCCGCCCGCGACGGACGTCGCGGCGGGGAAGGAACTCGTCTGTCCCGAGTGCGGCGCGCACTTCTTTGCGCCTTCCGCCGAAGAGCTCTCCTTCAACGGAAGAGGCGCCTGCACGCGTTGCGGCGGAACGGGGGTCGTGCGCACGGTGGACCGTTCGACCCTCGTGCCCGACGAAAACCTCACGATCGACGAAGGGGCGGTCGCGCCCTGGAACAGCCTCATGTGGTCCCTCATGACGGACGTCTGCCGCGCCATGGGCGTTCGCACCGACGTGCCCTTCCGGAACCTCACGCCCGAAGAGAGGAAAATCGTCTTTGAAGGACCCGCCGTCAAAAAGCACATTCTCTACCGTCCCAAAAACGGGGAGGGCGCGACCGAACTCGATTTCACCTTTTTCAACGCCGTCTACACGGTGGAAAACGCGCTTTCGAAGGTGAAGGACGAAAAGGGGATGAAGAGAGTCGAGCGCTTTCTTCGCGCGATCCCTTGTCCCGACTGCGAAGGCACCCGACTCTCCGCCGCGGCCCGCGCGCCGGAAGTCGCGGGGATCACGCTCGACGCCGCCTGCCGCATGACCTTGAAGGACCTCTCCCTCTGGGTCGAACGCCTTCCCGAGACGCTCCCCGGGCCCATGCGCCCGATGGCCTCAAATTTGGTCGAATCCTTCCGCTCGACCGCAGGGCGTCTGATGGATCTGGGGCTTTCCTACCTCACGCTCGACCGTTCGAGCGCGTCGCTCTCGACGGGCGAGCGGCAGCGCATGCAGCTCGCGCGCGCCGTGCGAAACCGCACGACGGGCGTCCTCTACGTCCTCGACGAACCGTCGATCGGACTGCATCCCGCGAATCTGAAGGGCCTCACGGGCGTGATCCGCGACCTCGTCTCGGACGGCAATTCCGTGCTCCTGGTCGACCACGACGCTTCGCTTCTGTCGGAGGTCGACCATCTGATCGAGCTCGGACCCGGAGCGGGCGCCGAAGGCGGCCGGATTTTGACTGAGGGACTGCTCGATGCCGTGCGGAAGGATCCCGCCTCGAAAATCGCCCCCTATCTCACGGACCATCCGCTTTTCCGAACGGAGCGCGCCGCCCCCGAACGCCTCTTTGATCTTGGCCGCATTCATCTTGAGACCGGGGCGATTCACACGGTGAAGCCCCTCGCACTCGACATTCCCAAGGGACGCCTTACGGTCGTGACGGGCGTCTCGGGGTCGGGGAAAACGACGCTCGTTTTGGAGAGCCTCGTGCCGGCCTTGGAAGCCCTCACCGAAGGCAAGCCCATGCCCGCCCACGTCCGCAACATCGAGGCCGAGGGCGTGCGCCGCGTGAAGCTCATCGACGCGACGCCCGTCGGTATCAACGTGCGCTCGACCGTCGCCACCTATGCGAACGTTCACGACGAGTGGCGAAAACTCTTTGCCAAAACGAAGGACGCCAAGGCCCGCGGGAAAAAGGCGGGGGACTTTTCCTACAACACGGGGTCGCTTCGCTGTCCCGAGTGCGACGGCACGGGCGTCGTGACGCTCGACGTGCAGTTCCTGCCCGACGTCGAAATTCCGTGTCCCGCCTGTCGCGGAAGCCGCTACGCGAAGGAAGCCGAAACGATCTTCTTTGAAAACAAAGAGGGAGAGCGCCGTACGCTCCCCGAGCTCATGGCCTCCGACGTGCACGAGGCCGTGCGCTTTTGCCGCGACGAAAAGATCGTGGCGGCGCGCCTCAAGATTTTGGACGACCTCGGGCTCGGCTACCTGACTTTGGGCGAAGCGACTCCCGCGCTCTCGGGCGGGGAGGCGCAGCGCCTCAAGCTCGCTTCCGAGATGGGGCGCGGGCAGTCGGACGCCGTGTTCGTCTTCGACGAGCCGACGATCGGGCTTCATCCCGAGGACGTGAAGACCTTGGTCGGCGTCTTTGAACGGCTTCTCGCCGCCGGCGCGACCGTCGTCGTGATCGAGCACGACCTCGACGTGATCCGCTCGGCCGACTACGTCGTGGACCTCGGGCCGGGCGGGGGAGAAGAGGGCGGACGGATCGTCGCCTGTGGCACGCCCGAAGAGGTCCGCAACACGACCGAGAGCCGCACGGGGCGCTTCCTCTGATCCGCACCCTCCGAAGAAACCCGCGGCGACGATTTTCGCCGCATCCTTTACGGCGGTCGCGGGCGGCTCTTCTTAGAATGTCGGAAGAACGAATCGGATTTTTTGTCGCATGAACTTCGCCGCTCTTTCCCGAACGCTCAGGCGCCACTCTCTCTGGACCACGCTCAAAAACCTGACGGGGTTCTTTTTTGCGCGTCTCAAGGACACGCAGATTCAGGAAGTGGCGTCCTCGATGACGCTGACGACGCTTCTCTCCCTCATTCCGCTTCTGGCCGTGAGTCTCGCGGTCTTTGCGGCGTTTCCGAGCTTTGCCTCGTCGCGCGCGGCGCTCGAGGCGATGATTCTCGAGAGTTTCCTGCCCCCGCAGTACAGCGAGCAGATCGTTCACTACCTGAAGGTCTTCATGACGCAGGCTTCGGGCCTCGGGATCTTCGGTCTGGCGGGCTTGGCCGTGACGGCGCTCCTTTTGATCGACAAGTTCTTCGTAACGATCAACAGCATCTTCAAGGTGCGGCGCCTTCGCCCCTGGCCGCAGCGCGCGCTCATCTACTGGGGGATGCTCACGCTCGCGCCGGCGGCGATCTTTTTGTCGCTCACCATGTCGAAGAAGGCGATCGAAATCGCCATGAGCGGGGTCGAGGCGCCGGGCTTTTTCAACACCCTCTACTTCTGGGGACAGGTGCTCCTGCAGGGCCTCGGCTACGCCGTTCTCTACAAGTTCGTCCCGAACTGCCGCGTGCCCGCCCAGAACGCGCTCATCGGGGGGCTTTCGGTCGCGGTCGTGGGACAGATCGTCAAGAGCGGTTTTGAAACCTACGTGACGGCGGGAACGCTTTCGAACGTCTACGGCGCCTTCGTGGCGCTTCCCGTCTTCCTGTTGTGGCTCTACGTCACGTGGCTCCTCGTGTTTTCGGGGGCCGCCATCACCGCGACGATTCCGCTCCTTTTCTCGGGGCGCTACGCCGACAGCTACAAGCGCGGCAACGACTTCCTCACGGGCGTCGCGCTCCTTCGCGTGCTCCTCGACGCGCTCCGCGCCGGCAATCCGTCCGTCGACATCGAAACGCTCTGCAGCGAAGTCGACAGCTATCCGGAAGCGGCCGAACGGATTCTTCACGCGCTCGCTTCGGTCGGCTACTGCGCGGAAGTCAATCAGGACAAAAAGCGGGGCGGCCATTGGGTGCTTTTGTGCGATCCTTCGAAAAAGAGTCTGAAGGACGCTCTTCACGCGCTTCTCGTCGATCAGACGAACCGACTCGTGCTCCCGAAGCGCGAAGCGACCCGCCGGGACGAAGGAATGCTCTGCGACTGGTACCGCGCCGTGCGCTCGGGCGAGGCGATCAGCCGACCGCTCGACGAAATCTTCCCCGCGGACGAAGGAAAGGAGGCGCCGTCCGCACCGGCGGTTCCGTCTGCGGTCTGCGCTCCCTGAGAACCCGATCCCGCTTTTTCGAACGCCCTCCTTCCTTCGGGAAGAGGGGCGTTTTTGCGGTGCTTTTCCTTTATTTTCGTACTAAAGAGTACCGATGTACTGATTGATATCGAAAATATTTGGTACCGGAGAGCCCTGTCTTTTTCGCATCTTCGCAACAGATTTGTTTATTCATGTTTTACACAGAATAAAAACGAAGCGAGCGATCATTATTTTTCGTCCGGAAGAAGGAAGGGTGATTCGAAAAGAACTGATGAGTACAAAAACGATCTCCGATGCCGTAGGATGAAGTCTTTCCTCAACAAGACGCGGGCGCACGCCGCCCGCCCCAACTTTCAGAGAGACCCTCCATGCAACATTGGATCCGACTGTCCGCTGCGGCGGGCGCCTGTCTTTTCTCGGTCGCCGCCGTGACGGCCGCCGACATTGAAGCCTACGGCGTTCTCGACACCTATTTGGAAGCCTATTCGAACGGCGACGGCACGACGACGCGCCTTTCTTCGGGCGGCGCATCGCCCTCGTGCTACGGCCTTCGCGGCGAAGAACAGCTCGCCGACGGCCTCAAGGCCTTCTTCGCGCTCGAAGGGGGCCTTCTCGTCGACCGGGGAACGTCGACCCCCGACGGTCCCGGCGCGGAAAACTACATCTTCCAGCGTCACGCCTACGTGGGCCTTGCGGGCGATTTCGGACGCGTGTCGTTCGGCTACCAGTACACGCCCACCTTCATTGCGCTCGCCTCGATGGACCCCTCGGGCTTTTCGCTCGGTTCCGCCATGGGCACCTTCTCTTCGCCCACGGCTCGCGGGGTGAACGGAGGCGCCGCCTCCGACCTCACGTCGCGTTCGGTGAACGCCGTTTCCTATCAATCGCCCAAGCTCGGAAACTTCGTCTTCACGCTTTTTGCCGGTCTCGGCGAAAAGGAAAAGACTTCGGGCGACGTCTCGTCGACGCGCGGCAACTACTACGGCGGTTCCGCCCGCTACGCGGACGGGGCCCTGACGAGCGTCCTCGCCTTCGGGATCCACAAGGCGCAGTTCAACCGCGACGCCGAGGGCCGCGACTATTCGGGGAACGACTATCAGGTCGACTTCGCCGTGAGCTACGACTTCGGGTTCGTCAAGCCCGCCCTCAACTTCGCCTGGAAGAAGGGGAACGACCGATCTTCGGGCGCCGTTCCAGCGGCCTTCCAGTCCGAAAACGTCTTCGTCTCGCAGGCGGGCTTCTCCGCTCCGGTCGCGGGCGGGCGCTGGATGGCGAGCGTCGCCTATGCGCGAAACAGCACGACGGAAGACGCCGACGCCCTGTCGGCGGGCACGCGCTACGAATACCCGCTCTCGAAGAAGACCTTCGTCTACACGGGCGCGATCGCGGTCTGGAATGAAGACCGTGCCGACTACAGTCTCTCCGGGGGCGGCGGCTCCACGGCCGGCATTCCGACGGTGATGGGAAAGAACGCCTCGACCTTCTTCGCCGGGATCAACACCCGTTTCTGAGGCTTGTGACTCGGCTTTCGGATCCTCGCTCCGACCGGATCGTCCCGAAAGAGAATGCCTTCCGTCGTCTTCCATACGCCGGAAGGCATTGTCGTTTTCGAAGCGCCGGATCCTGCCGTGACCGCCGTGTCGTATAAAATGACGGCAACTCTCCACTCCATGCATTGCGCTCCTCCATGCGTCGTTCCGGCGGTTCCCTTTTCGCCGCGCCAGATCCGCGCCTGCCTCAAGTGCCGCAGCATGCGCCAGCGCCTCTACTCGCCCGATCGCCTCAAATATCCGATGAAGCGCGTGGGAGAGCGCGGCGACGCCAAGTTCGAGCGCATCACCTGGGACGAGGCCTTCGAGATCATCGCGCGCCGCTGGAAGGAAATCGTTGAAAAGTACGGCAACGAATCCGTCTACTGGCAATACTGTTCGGGTCAGCAGTCGCTCGTCAACTCGCGCCGCGCCTGGCAGCGCCTCATGAACCTGATGGGGGGCTACCTCAAGTACTACGGTTCCTATTCGTCCGCTCAAATTTCCGCCGCCTTCCCCTATACCTACGGCAAGAAGGCCGCCTCCGGCATTCAGGAGATCGCCAACGCCAAGCTCTACGTCGCCTTCGGGAACAATCCGTCGGTCACGCGCGGCTCGGGCGGTTCGAAGGGCTTCCAGTTCCGCTGCGCCCTCGAGAAGGGACAGCCCAGGACGATCGTGATCGACCCGATCTGCTCCGATACGGTGGCGGGGAAGGTGGACGAATGGATTCCGATCCGTCCGGGCACCGACGCGGCGCTCGTCGAGGCCGTCGCCTATGAGCTCATCCGAAACGACTGGGTCGATCAGGCCTTCCTCGACAAGTACTGCGTGGGCTACGACGAAAAGACGCTGCCGAAATCGGCGCCCGCCAAGTCCGACTACAAGTCCTACATTCTCGGCGAAGGTCCCGACAAGACGCCCAAGACTCCCGAACGCGCCGCCAGCATCACGGGCATCCCCGTCGAAACGATTGTTCGTCTTGCTCGTGAAATCGGGACGACCAAGCCCTGCTTCATCGCGCAGGGGCTCGGCCCCCAGCGTCAGGCCAACGGCGAACAGACGGCCCGCGCCATCGCGATGCTTCCGATCCTGATCGGCCAGGTCGGGCTTCCGGGCACCTCGACCGGGATGGAAGAGGACGGCACGAACTGGGAACCTGTCTACCTTCCCGTCGGAACGAATCCCGTCAAGGCCACGATTCCGGTTTTCCTCTGGACGGACGCGATTCTTCGCGGCGAGGAAATGGACGAGATCCACGACGGTCTGCGCGGTCTCGAGAAGGGCGCAAAGCTCGGTCATTCGATCAAGATGATCGTGAATTCGGGCGGGAACGTCCTCATCAATCAGCACGGCGACAGCAACTGGACGGATCGGGTGCTGCGCGACGACACGAAGTGCGAATTCATCGTCGTCTGCGACAACATGATGACGCCCTCGGCGCGCTACGCCGACATTCTGCTTCCCGACACGCTCGGTCCCGAAACGGACGACATCTGCGGCAACGGCGACTCCATGGGCGACCTCGCCTGCATCTATCCGATGCACAAGGCCGTGGATCCCGCCTGGGAACAGCGTCCTTCCTGGGAAATCTGCCTGGGCATCGCCAAGAAGCTCGGGCTCGAGAAGGAATACACCGAAGGGCGCGATCAGAAGGGGTGGATCCGCTGGTGCTATGAAGAGACGCGCAAGGTGAATCCCGAACTCCCCGACTTCGAGACGTTCTGGAAGCAGGGGCCCACGCAGCTCTTCGAAGTGAAGTGGGAACCGATCATGTTCCGAGATTTCCGCGAGGATCCCGAAAAGCATCCGCTCGATACGCCGTCGGGCAAGATCGAAATCTATTCCGAACGGCTTGCCAAGCTGGCCGAGGAATGGGTGCTCCCCGAGGGCGACGTGATTTCGGCCCTGCCGAAGTTCGTGCGCACCTTCGACATGCCCGGGGACGAACTCGGCAAGAAGTATCCGCTGCAGTGCTTCGGCTACCACGGTCACGGCCGTACGCACTCGACCTTCCACAACCTGTCGTGGCTGCGCGAGGCGCATCCCGATCTTCTTCTCCTCAACGAGATCGACGCGAAGGCGCGCGGTCTTAAGGAGGGCGACCTCTGCGAAGTCTTCAACGACCGCGGGATCATCGAAGTGCCCGTGCACGTCACGAAGCGCATCATCCCGGGCGTCTGCGCCGTGCCGCAGGGCGCCTGGTACAAGCCCGTGAAGAAGAACGGCCGTCTCGTCGACGTCGGCGCCAACATCAATACGCTTACGGGACACCGTCCGAGTCCGCTCGCGAAGGGCAATCCGCAGCACTCGAACCTTGTGGAAGTGCGCAAGGCCGCGCTGAAGACCGAGGCGTAAGGGAGGACAAAAAATGAAGCAACTGGGTTTTTACATCGACTTGACGAAGTGCACGGGCTGCAAGACCTGCGTCGTCGCGTGCAAGGACGCCCACAATCTTGAGGTGGGGCGCAACTTCCGCAAAGTGATCGAAATGCAGACGGGCGGTTGGCGTCAGGACCGCGCCACGGGCGCCTGGCACCAGGACGTGGAGGCCTACTACGTCCCGATCTCGTGCAACCACTGCGCCGATCCCGCCTGCGTGAAGGTCTGTCCCACGAAGGCGCACCATAAGCGCGACACCGACGGTCTCGTCGTGATCGACACGAAGAAATGCGTAGGCTGCGGTCTCTGCGCCAAGGCCTGTCCCTACGGCGCGCCCGTCCTCAATCCGGCGACGCGCAAGATGTCGAAGTGCGACGCCTGTGCGGACCGGCTCGATCACGGCCTGCAGCCGATCTGCGTGGAATCCTGCCCGCAGCGCGCGATCGAATTCGGTCCGATCGACGAACTTCGCAAGAAGTACGGCGACCGCGCGACGATTGCGCCGCTCCCCGACGCGAACCTCACGAAACCTTCGCTCGTGATCCGTCCGCCCAAGGGGGGGGAGGCGTAAGTCTTGCCGGGGCGTCGTCGGGCGCTTTGCGACCCTCCGAACGGCAAAGGCCGCGGCGCGTTGTGTGCCGCGGCCTTTTGTCCGGTACGAAATCCTCCGGGCGGCCGCCGCTGGTCATGTTGATGTGACGAGATCTGATCTGCGGGCAAATGCAATTCCGAGGTTGCCTGCAAGAGCGAGAACGGATTCTCTTGCAATGGGTCAAGCGTCGTCGAGCGGTGTTGTGGGCTGGCAGAACTCCCGTTAAGATGATAGTATGCTGATGTAACGCAATTTTCGGTACAAATTGACTATGGCAACGTTAAATCTTCGTATCAGTGATTTCGACAATTCTGTTTTGGAATCGCTGGCAGACTCGACGGGACGTTCGAAGACATCGCTGGTGATTGAGGCCATCCGCAACCTAAATATTGAGCTGAACGAGGAAAGTGGGGTCACCCGACTCTCAGCTGAGGCTTTTGATGGTTTTCTTGAAAAAGTTTTGAAGCCCGAAACGGACCCCCAAGTTCTTGAAGCGCGTAGAAAACTTGAAGAATTTGTCCCTGTTTGGGAGCGGTGATGTCTGACTTCACGTTTCTTCCGCCGCGGCCTGTTCGGCAGGCGGACGCGGTACTCTTCCAAACCTTTGACTGTGGGGTGCAGTCTCTGAATGGTTGGTTGGTACGAAAAGCCCTCTATAACGAAATCCATGGAGGAAGCCGAACGTATGTCCTTTCTACCTCAGACGGCGAGTTGGCCGCCTTTTTTTGCCTGGCGGTTCACAGCGTGGAGCATGAAGATTTTCGCTCCAAATTCAGACGAAACATGCCGAATCCCGTTCCCGTGATTTTGCTGGGTCGTCTGGCGGTGGACAAAAAATTTGCCGGATGCGGTGTGGGCACTTCTTTGTTAAAAGTCGCTGTAGCAATGACCCGCGAGTTAGCTCGAAGCATTGGGGTTGCGGCTTTGGTTGTGCATCCACTCAACGAACGGGCCACTCGTTTCTATCTTGAGCGTGGTTTTGTCCATGCCAAAGCAGGCAAAGACTTGTTGGTTTTTCCCGTGAGCGATCCCGCGGTGTAGTCGAAGCTGCCGGATGCGAAAAGGGCCGCCTTCCGAAAGAAGACGGCCCGAAGAAGGCTTATTTCAGGATTTCGGCCTTGAGAATCTTGACGGGTTTGACCGGAACGTCGCCCATGCCGCGGCGAACGGTGGTCTTGACGGCGGCGATCTTGTCGACGACGTCTTCGCCCTCGACGACGCGCCCGAAGACGGCGTAGCCGTTGCCGTCCTGCGCGCGGTCGGCATTCAGGAAGTCGTTGTTCGCGACGTTGATGTAGAACTGACTCGTCGCCGAGTGCGGGTAGCTCGTGCGGGCCATCGCGATCGTATAGCGGTCGTTCGGAAGTCCGCCGCGCGCTTCAAGCGGAATCGGGGCGCGCGTGGGCTTTTCCGTCATGTCTTCCGTGAAGCCACCGCCCTGGATCATGAAGCCCGAGATCACGCGGTGGAAAATCGTGCCGGCATAGTGGCCGTCCTTCACGTACTGAAGAAAGTTCTTCACGGTGATCGGCGCGCGGTCGGGAGCGAGTTCCACGACGATGCGCCCTTCGGAGGTTTCGAGCGCGACGCGCGGGTCGCCTGCGGCGGCCTGAACGGAGAGAGCCGCGCAAAGGGGCAGGGCGGCGAGAAGCAAACGGGTGCGGATCTGCATCGAAAAAATTCCTTTTTAAATGAAATTGGGGGCGCTCGCCCCCAAGAAAAAGATCAGTTGCCGAGGATGCGCTCGAGCGAGCGCAGACGCTGCGCGAGAACGCGGTTGTTCGGGAGCGCGGGCTGCGCGGCCTTGTAGTTTTCCACTGCGAGCGCGAGGTAGACGTCGCCCAAATTTTTGCGCGCGAGCGCGAATTCGGGATTGATGACGAGCGCCTTTTGCAGAAGTTCGACGCTCGCCTCGAGGTTGCCGAGACCCGCCTCGATCACGGCGAGGTTGTTGTAGGGCTCGGGAATTTCGGGATAATCGGCGATGAGCGAGCGAAGGACCTTCGCGGCCTCTTCGGTGCGCTCCATCGTTTCGAGGGCGACCGCCTTCTGGAAGACGAGCTGCGCGTTGCGGGGATTGCGCTCGATGCCGATTTCGGCGAGTTCAAGCGCCTGCGGCGCACGGCCGTTGCGAAGGAGTCGTTCGACCTGCACGGAGAAGTCGGCGTTTTGCATCGTGGCGGCGAGCTCCTGCATTTCCGAGGCGGCGAAGCCCGCCGTGGAGAAGAGGAGCAAACCCGAAACGAGAAGGGGAGCGAAGCGTTTCATGAAGCGGCGAAGAATAGGTAATCTCAACGGGTGACGCGGCCGCGAATCGCTGAGGGGCCGCGCCCAAAAGGGAAAGCGGTGCGTCTATACTTTGGGACGTTCCGCAAACCGACATTGTAGCGAAAGCGTCTCGGGCCGCAAGGGTTCGCGGCGCTTTCAGGAAAGTTCGGTTACGTTTTTCGAAGGTCTCCCCCGCAACGGCGGACCTTCGATCCGACCTGAAAAATGCAATGCGTCCCCGAGAGGGGGACGCGCCGACTAGGGAATTCAGATGGCGCTATCCATTTACTCCACGCTGAGCCGCACGCAATCGCCCTTTACGCCCATCGAGCCGAACCACGTTCGGATGTACGTCTGCGGCGTGACGGTGTACGACTACTGCCACATCGGACACGGCCGCACCTTCGTTGCGTTCGACGTCGTGCGCCGCTGGCTCGAGGCGTCGGGCTACAAGGTCACCTTCGTGCGCAACATCACGGACGTCGACGACAAGATCATCCGCCGCGCGGCCGAGCGCGGCGTGACGACGGACGAGCTCACCGACGAGTTCGCCCGAGCCATGCAGGAAGACATGCTCGCGCTCGGGTGCCTTGCGCCCACGCACGAGCCCCGCGCGACGAAGTACATTCCGCAGATGCTGCGCCTCGTCGACCTTCTCGCCGAAAAGGGCCTCGCCTATCAGGCCGAGGACGGCGACGTCGACTACGCCGTGCGCCGCTTCCCGGGCTACGGGAAGCTCTCGGGCAAGCGCCTTGACGAACAGCAGTCGGGCGCCCGCGTCGAAGTGGACTCCTCGAAGCGCGATCCGCTCGATTTCGTGCTCTGGAAGTCCGCCAAGCCGGGCGAGCCCTCCTGGGATTCGAAGTGGGGCCGCGGCCGTCCGGGCTGGCACATCGAATGCTCCGCAATGGCGCAGGACCTGCTCGGGAACACCTTCGACATTCACGGAGGCGGTCCCGACCTCATTTTCCCGCACCACGAAAACGAAATCGCCCAGAGCGAAGGCGCCAACGGCGTTCCCTTCGCGAAGGTCTGGATGCACTCGGGTCCGCTGCGCGTCCGCATGGCCGACGGCTCCGAAGTGAAGATGAGCAAGTCGCTCGGCAATTTCTGGACGATCCGCGACGCCCTCAAGGAAACGAACGCCGCCTACGGCGAAAAGAACGGCGCCGAGGTGCTGCGCTTCTTCCTGATGCGCAGCCACTACCGAAGCCCCGTCACCTTCGGACCGAGCCTCATCGAAGACGCTCAGAAGGCGCTCGTGCGTCTTTACGGCGCTCTGAAGGGCCGCGAAGCCGCCCCCGGTCCCGTCGACTGGACGGAAGCCCACGCCGCCCGCTTCAAGGCGGCGATGGACGACGACTTCAATACGCCGCAGGCCGTGGGCGTTCTCTTTGACCTCGCGCTCGAAGTGAACCGCACGGGCTCGCCCGAACTCGTCCGGCAGCTGCGCGGTCTCGGCGCGGTTCTGAACGTCCTGCAGCTCGATCCGGAAGCTTTCCTGAAGGGCGCCGTGACCGAAGGCGACGAAGCCCGCATCGAAGCGCTCATCGCCGAGCGCGCCGCGGCGAAGAAGGCCCGCAATTTTGCGCGCGCCGACGAAATCCGCGATCAACTGAAAAACGAAAGCATCGAACTCCTCGACGGTCCGCAGGGCACGACCTGGCGCCGCATCGGGTAAGAGAAGAATATGACGAAGAGTGTGTTTTTGGACTTCGAGCGCGACATCGAGGCGCTCGAAACGAAGATTGAAGAACTCCGCGAGCTCGAGCTCGACGCAGAGCAGCACAAGGCCGTTTCGATCACGGGCGAGATCAATCAGCTCGAGGCGAAGGCGGGCGAAATGCTGAAGAAGGTCTACGCGGACCTTACGCCCTGGCAGATTTCGCAGGTGGCCCGCCACCCGAATCGTCCCTATACGCTCGACTACATCGAGTCGATCTTCACGGATTTTCATGAACTCCACGGCGACCGCGCCTACGCGGACGACGAGGCGATCGTCGGGGGCCTCGCGCGCCTCGCCGACATGAACGTCGTCGTGATCGGTCATCAGAAGGGGCGCAGCCTTCGCGAGCGCACCCGCCGCAACTTCGGCATGGCCCGTCCCGAAGGCTACCGCAAGGCGCTTCGTCTCATGAAGCTCGCCGAAAAGTTCAACCTCCCTGTCGTCACCTTCGTCGACACGCCGGGGGCTTATCCCGGGATCGGCGCCGAAGAGCGCGGCCAGTCCGAGGCGATCGGCCGCAACCTCTATGAGATGGCGACGCTCGGCGTCCCCATCGTCACCTGCGTGATCGGAGAGGGTGGCTCGGGCGGCGCGCTCGCGATCGCCGTCGCCGACGTCGTGATGATGCTGCAGTATTCGACCTACTCGGTGATTTCGCCCGAAGGCTGCGCCTCGATCCTCTGGAAGGACGCGGCCGAAGCTTCCCGCGCCGCGGACGCTCTTGGGCTTACGGCCGACCGCCTCTCCGCTCTGGGGCTTGTCGACCGCGTGCTCTCCGAACCGCTCGGGGGCGCGCACCGCGATCCGAAGTTGATGAGCCTGACCCTGAAGAAGGCGCTCGTCGACGAACTGCGCGGTCTCTTGACGCTCACGAAGGAAGAGCTTCTCGCGCGCCGTGCCGAACGGCTCGACCACTACGGCGTCTTTACGACGGAAACGGTCAAGAAAGAAGCCTGATGCCCTGAGTCTCATCGAAACGAAACGCCTGGTTCCTTGCGAACGGGCGTTTCCTTTTCGGAAGGGCGCCGAGACAAAACGGTCCGCTCATGAGGTCCTTTGAGGCTCGGATTTGACGCAAGGCAAGGAGATGCTTCACGCGGACACCGCAAAGCAAACGGCGGGAGTAAGATTCCACCCTGTCAGTCCCCATCGTCTAGTGGTCCAGGACGCCGGCCTCTCACGCCGACAACACGGGTTCGAACCCCGTTGGGGACGCCAGGTTTCCTAAAGATTGCCCGTCCGCCGCAACGGATTCGGGCAATTTTTTTTGTCCCTCGAAAAAGTGAAATCCGTCGGCCGGTCAGTGAGAAAAACGATTTCTCTTCATCGGTATGGAGAAACGGTTCGTCGCCCGCCGAATGGTTTCCGACGGTACATTCGAACCGTTTCGCCGGGTTTCTCCGTTGAAGCGCGAAAGGCGGGTATGCCGGTCTCCTTCGAGCGGCAACATTTCGACGAATTCTTGCCGCGACGGACCGGTCCGTCGCGGCGGCGACGAACGGGCGCAGAGAGTCACGGGAAGGTCCCGTGGATTTCAAAGCCGTGACGCCTTCGACGCACTGCTACAATGGTCGGCAACACTGAAGACAAGAGGCCTTCCCGTCCTCGAAGGTCCTCTCCTCCAAGAGAACTTGCCATGACCATTCTTTCGCATCTGAATCTTCGTTTCGCTTCGCGCCTTCTTTGTACGGTAGGCGCCGCCGGTCTTCTCGCCGCCTGCTCCTCCGAACCCGAACAGCCCAAGGGGCCGACGCCCGAAGAGATCGCCAAGGAGGCGCAGGGCGCCTTCGTCGCGAGCGTTCCGGGCGTCTACGAGGGTGTTTTGCCCTGCGCCGACTGCTCGGGGATCCGCACGGAACTTTACGTTCGCGCCAAGGGGAGCTACACCCGTGTTTCGCACTACGAAGGAAAGGAGGGCTCCTGGGAAGAAGCGGGCGTCTGGCGCGTGGAATTCGCTCCCGACGCGCAGACGATCGAGGGCGCCACGGTCATCTTCGAGCCGGTTCTCTCGGACGATACGGGCTGGAAGGCCGTTCCGCAGGGACCCGCCCTGCGGCTTCTCGACCGAGAAGGAAAGCCCGTAGAAGGGGCGCTTGCCGAAGACTACGTTCTGCGCAAAAACTGACGGAGCCGTCTGCGAAGACCGCGTGCGGGAGCGCGGGAATGGATTCGGCGCAAGCATCCAGCATGCGTCCGGAGAAGAAAATTTCCTTCGCTTCGTGAACGGCAAAGTTCTCGATATGCGACAAAAATGGATATGAAGGGGCGCATTATCTGACTCAAGGGTGGCGCCTTCACCCTATATGATGAAAGTGGGAGTCGAAGGCGCTCCAGTCTGCGCAACCTTTTTTGAGGCTTCGGGGATAGTTGTGGGCGAAAAACAGACCGCTATTCCCGTAACCGTAGGTTAGGCAATTGATTTGATGGCATCGAGTTCTCCCACTGAGGAGGATCGCTCTCTTTAGCCCGTTTTTCGTTTACCGCCATGCTACCGGGACAGGGTCAAGCGCTCGTGGAATACCGATGGTCGGCGAAGCCGACCGAGGATATGCCGCGAAAGGCGCTTGACGCGTCCCGAGCCAAGTGGCGGCGAACGTGGAGGGGGTATGGGGGAGGCATGCCTCCCCCGGCGTACGCCCGTAAAACAAAAGGCCACCGCGATTCTGTATTGTTTGGGTCTGCTACAACTTAAAACAACACACGCGATGGCCAGGTTCTGCAGTTTACTTACGGAACTCCTTCATGTCAAAAATCGGCTCTTCGTGGGTATGTGTGGGTGGAAGCCCCCTTCAGATACCCTCGGGGCGGTTGGTCTTCGGGCTCAGTCGTCCGTCGGGTTTACCGCCCCGTGGAAGGGGAAGGGGCCCGAGAAGTCGGTTCGGACGGGAATCTGGCCGAAATAGGTGACCCAACCTTCGGGCATGAGGTGGTGGAGCGCAAAGCCCGGTGTCTCAAAGAGGAAGTCGTCGCCTCCTTCGGGGCCGATGTGGATTTCGATCGGAAGCGAAACCGAGGGCGCTGTCGTCACGACCGTGTCGCCGAAACGCGATGCGAGACCGCGGTGCATGTGGCCCGTCGCAAGACGAACGTCGGGGCGGCGCGAGAGGATTCCCCGGAGGCGTTCGCGGTTGGTGAAGGGTTCGTCCATCTTGCCCATCCCGGAATGCACGGGCGTGTGGTGCATGAGCGCGAGAACGGGGCGACCGTCCGAGAGCGCGGCTTGGAGGCGCGAAAGAGAGGCGTCCGAGAGACCGCCCCAATGCCGTCCCGGCTGCAGCGTGTCGAGCCCCAGGATCAGGGCGTCGTCGCGTTCCATCGTGAATTCCACCCTCTCCTTTCCGGCGTCGGGTTCGACGAAGTCTGGGAGGATGCGAACGAGGTTTGAGCGCCGGTCGTGGTTGCCCGGAAGCATTCGAACGGGCACAGGGAGGTCCGCAAAGGTTTCCGCGACGATTTCGTAGGCGTCGGGCTTGCCGTCGCAGGCGATGTCCCCCGTCACGACGACGAGGTCGACCTTGGGTGCGAAACGCTGAAGCCAGGGGCGGATGTTCCGGACATGCGAGGCCGTGTCGGCCTTCCCGTAGGCGAGGGTGCCGACGGGCTCGACGTGCAGGTCGGAGAGTTGCAGAACGGTGGTCATCGGAAAATTCCTTTGAAACGACGAAACGGGCGTCGGAGCGCCCGTTTCGACATGCGGATCCTTCGGGACTCAGACGGGGAAGGACATGAGGCGGTGCGGATCCACCGTGAGCTGAGCGCGGTCGCCCGGCGCGAGTCCTTCGGGAAGTTCGGTCATGTTCACCTTGAAGAGTTCGCCTGAGGACGGCTCGACGGTGATGCGAACGAAGTTCCCCATGAAGTGTACGTCCTTGATCGACACTTCGACGGAGTGTTCCGTGGGTTCGATCGAAAGATAGGCGGCTTCGGGGCGGAAGAAAACGTTCATGTCGCCCGCCTTGCCGGTGATGGCCTTCTGCACGCCGGGGCGAAGCGAGGCGAGCGGCGTATGGAAGTCGAGCCACGAGAGCGTTTCGCCGTCGAACTTGCCCGCGACGCGGTTGCTGCCGCCCACGAACCCGGCGACGAAGCTCGTAGCCGGACGGCGCCAGACTTCTTCCGGAGAGGCGGCCTGATGGATGATGCCGCCCTCCATCACGACGATGCGGTCGCCGAGGACCATGGCTTCGTCCTGGTCGTGCGTCACGATGACGGCGGTGATGCCGAGTTCGCGCAGGATGACGGCGAGTTCTTCGCGGACCTTGTGGCGGATCTGAGCGTCAAGGGCCGAGAGCGGCTCGTCGAGAAGGAGAATCTTCGGACGGATCGCAAGGGCGCGGGCGAGCGCGACGCGCTGGCGCTGACCGCCCGAGAGGGCGAGGACGTTGCGCGTCTTGTACTTCTCAAGATTGACGAGACGGAGCATTTCGTCGACGGTCTTTTCAATCTCCTCCTTGGGTTCGCCCCGCACCGTGAGACCGTAGGCGACGTTCTGCGCGACCGTCATGTGCGGAAAGAGCGCGTACTGCTGAAACATGAAGCCGATGCGGCGCTTCTCTGCGGGGAGATTCGTGATGTCTTCGCCGCCTACGAGGACCTTGGAGCCTTCGTCGGGCGTTTCAAGACCCGCGATGATGCGGAGAAGCGTCGTCTTCCCGCAGCCCGAGGGCCCGAGGAGAACCGTGCGGCATCCCGCGTCGAGCGTGAGCGTGAAGGGCTGCAGCACGCAGGTCTTGCCGTAGTGTTTCGAGACGTTCTGAAGAGTGATGGAAACGGATTCGGACATGGGAGATTCTCACAAAATCGGTCAGTCGTTGGGCTCGAGGTCGGCCGCGCGGCGGCGGGCTTCGGCGCGGCGGGCAAGCCACGCGGGGAGCGCCTGCATGAGCGACAAAATCGGAACGAGGATCACGAGGAAAAGGAAGGTGTAAGCGCTTCCCACCTCGAGACGCATGGAGGCGTAGCTGTCGGCCATCCCGACGGGAAGGGTCTTCGTGTCGGGCGTCTGCAGCATCCAGGAAATGTTGAATTCGCCGAGCGAGACGGTCATGACCATGAGCGCGCCCGCGAGGATGCCGGGCATCGCGACGGGGACGACTACCTTGAGAAAGGTCGTCCAGAGCGAGGCGCCGAGCGTGGCGGAAGCTTCTTCATAGGCGTCGATCGGCTCGACGCGCAGGACCGCCATGACGCTTCGCACCATGAAGGGAAGACAGAACATGACGTGCCCGCAGAGAATGAAGAGATTGCTCTGACGAAGGCTTGTGATGCCGCCCCAAATGAGGAGGATGCCCAGACCGATGGCGAGGCCCGGAACGGAGAGCGGCAGGATGAGCGCTTCTTCGACCAGCGCGGCCCAGCGTTTGCGCTGTTCGCGAACGAGAATCCACGCGGCCGGCACGCCGATCACGACGCAGAGCACGAGCGCGGCGACGGCGATCCCGAGACTTCGCACGATCGTGTCGCCGTAGAGTTCGAGCACCTTTTCGATCCATTCGGTCGTAAAACCCGCCTTGAAGCCGCGGAAGGCGTTCTTCATGAAGGCCGTGAAGCACATCTGCACGACCGGAATCATGAGAAAGAGAAGCGTGAGGCCGGTGAGAACCGCCTGGGCGATCTGCACGCCCGTCCAAGATTTCTTCTGTGCCATGGTTCGCTCCTTAACGTTCGTTCGGGACGCTCACGAGACGGGCCGCCAAGAGGATGCCCCAGGTGATGAGGCCGAGGACGACCGCGAGCATGGAAGCCGCGGCGATGTTGGCCGAGAGCGTGAATTCGGTGTAGATCGTGATCGGCAGCACGTTGATGTCGGTCGCAAGCGTGAAGGCCGTGCCGAAGGCGCCCATGGAGGTCGCAAAGCAGAGCGCCCCCGTCGAGAAGAGCGCGGGAGTGAGGGCCGGAATCGTGACGTCCTTGAGAATCCGCCAGGAGGAGGCGCCGAGCGTGCGCGCGGCCTCTTCATAGACGGGGTTCATCTTGCGGGTCGCCGCCATGACGGTCGTGACGACGCGGGGAATCGAGAAGTAGAGGTAGCCGAAGAAGAGTCCCGCCATGCCGTAGGCGAAGACGAGCTTTCCCGCGCCCAAGGAAGAGGAGAGGATCGAGGCCATGCCGTTTCGGCCGCCCAGCATGATGATCATGAAGCCCACGACGACGCCCGGGAAGGAAAGCGGGAGCGTGATGAGTCCCACCACGGCGCTGCGGCCGGGGAAGTCGTTGCGTTCCAAAAAGATCCCCGTGAAGGCGCCGAGCGCGACGGACGCGATCGTGACGAGAAGCGAGAGGACGACGGTGGAAAAGAGGCTCGAAGCGTAGCGCGGATTGGTGAGGATTTCCGCGTAGAGCAGAATCCCCTGGTCGGTCGAGACCGAAGCGGGGAGAAGCCGCAGCACGGGGAGCACGAAGAAGGCGAGCAAAACCGTGAGGGCGGGAAGAAGAAAGAGGAGATGGGTTCGTTTCATTTGAAGGTCCGGAAACGCCGAAGCCGCCGCTTGACGGACGTGCGGCGGCTTCTTTCAAAGGGAGATCAGCCCTTCATCGCCTGGAGATAGGCTTCGCTGAAGGCACGCTGCACTTCTGCCATGCGGGCGTAGTCGACACTGCCAGCGCGTTCGTATTCGGAGGCGGGGAGGAACTTCTTCGCGGCTTCCGGGGCGAGCTTTTCAAGGTCGCCCACGACCGGACGCAGGAAGTTTTCGGCCCAGTGCTTCTGACCCTTTTCGGAGAGAACGAAGTCGATCACGCGGCGGCCGTTTTCGGCGTGCGGAGCGTTCTTGACGAGCGTCATCACGTAGGGAACCTGGATCGTGCCTTCGACCGGGATCACGAATTCGATCGGGGCGCCGTCGGCGTACTTGGCGCGGTAGGCGTCGAAGTCGTAGTCAAAGAGGATGGGAATTTCGCCCGAGAGGCAGCGCGCGTAGGCCGTCTGCTTCGGAACGATCGGGGAGAGTTCGTTCAACTTCTTGAAGTAGTCGAGGGCCGGCCCGAAGTCGTCGAGCGTGCCGCCCAAGGCGTGGTTCACGGCGACGGAGCAGGCGTAGCCCACGAAGGCGGACGAAGGATCGAGAAAGCCCACCATCCCTTCGTACTTCGGGTCGAGCAGGTCCTTCCATCCCTTCGGAACGGGCAGGCCGTCGAGCGCTTCGGTGTTGACCATCAGGCCCACCGTGCCGGCGTGGATCGAAACCCAGGCGCCGTCGGGGTCCTTGAGGCCCGCGGGCACCTTCTGCCAGCCTTCGCCCTTGTAGTTTTCGACGAGCCCCTGGTTTTTGGCGTTGATGGCAAAGGAAATGCCGAGGTAGGCGGCGTCGGCGACGGGATTGTTCGCTTCGGCGATGATCTGCGAGACGGACTGGCCGGAATTCTTGTTGTCCATCGGCACTTCAATGCCGGTTTCAGCCTTGATGATGGGAAGCATCGAACCCCAGCCCGCCCATTCGGCCGGGCAGTTGTAGACGATGGCGCGCTGCGGATCCGCGGCGAAGGCACGGGAAAGACCGAAACCCTGCATGAGAAGGGCGGTGGCGAGGAGATTGCGTCCGAAGGCGCGGCGCGAGAGTGTCATGGCGGTGATCCTTGATGTGAGCCGAAGTTCGCGAGCCTTCGCATGACTTCGGTCTTGACGTCCGAACCTGAAGGCGGTGCGGACCGGAGACGTGCGGAAAGGACGAACGTCCTTCCGACGGGAGTTGCCGTGATGCTACGAAGACCGCATGACAAAACCGTGAAGCAAATATGACAATTCGATGACATTTTGCTTGGGGACGAAGAGGAATTCCGCGTGGAAAGCGGTTTTCAGGACGTCTCGCGCAAAAGAAAACCGCCCGAAAGGAAGCTTCGGGCGGTTTATGCTGGTGAGACGCGAATGGGAAAAATCAATCGGGAGCAGACCATCGATAGACAGGGCTTGCCGGGCCCGTGCAGTGGCTGCAGGTGGCGCCGCACCCGCTCGGAAGGACGGGCATGAGCTTTGCCACGCCCTTGTCGGCGAGGCGCTCGAGCATCATTTCGGCGAGTCCCTCGGGGATGCGGAAGTGGTAGGAGACGTCCTTCACGGACATCTGACGGCGCTCTTTGAGAAGCGCCTTCACGTCGAATATGGAGGCCATGAGATGGTTTCCTAATAAAAAATCGCGAAATTCTCTCGGTACACCCGAGACGGATCCGTTCTCATTTTCACTGCAGTGCCGAAGAGAAAGGCGGAAGGGTATGCAATGACAAATGAATCGGGATGTTCGGCGCTTTTTCTTTCGGTGGACGAGGAATTCTTCATGAAAGAAACAGCGCCATTTTACGTCTATGAAGTGAGAATACATCATATTCCGCACCTGCGGCGGACGTTCGACGGCGGCGCACGGCGGTACGTCCGAAAAGAGGAGGAGGCCTCCGGATCCCGCAGAAGAAGAGGGGGTCATGGCGGCTGATTTTTCCAATCCGTTTGTTTTCAGGGTGTTGTGTTCTCATGAAATTATCGATAGGAAGAAAGAAAAAGAGGAGATTTCTCATTGAATCTTTCTACTGAGCGGACGCCATTCATTGCAAATCACTCTCATTACGATTTTTATTTGCGCTTGAGAAGTGTTCTCGTTAGAATTTGCAACAATCCCGGACTGATTGCAGGCTTTTCCCCTTCTCTCCGCCCGGATCTTCTTCAACCAACCATCACAGGTCGAAAACAATGATGAACGGCACGAAGCGCATTCGAACCCTTACGGAGCTGGAACTCAACTCCCCGGCGACGGTGGCGCGCATGAAACTCGACGCGAAGGAGGCCGATCGTCTCGCCGACCTCGGCATGCGCGCGGGCGTGGAAGTCCGCGTTCTGCAGGCGGCGCCCGAGGCGCCGCTCCTCGTGGCCGTGCTCGACGCACGGATCGCGGTGAACTACGACGTCGCCCGCCGCATTTACGTCTACTGATCGCACCGGATCGCCCGAAACCTCAAGGGGGCGGTCCCGGTCATCCCACAAAACACGACAAAAGAGGTTTTCTCTCCATGTTTCTCAAAGACCTTCCCGTCGGCAGCAAAGGCCGCATCGTGAGCTTCGGCAAGGAGCATCCCGAATACCGACGCCGCCTCGTGATGCTCGGCGCCACGCCGGGCACCACCTTTGAAATCGTCCGCATTGCGCCTCTAGGCGATCCGATTGAAATCCGCGTGCGAGGCAGCTTCATCAGCGTGCGCCGCGACGAGGCGGAACTCATGCAGGTCGAACGCGCCGACTGACGCGCTCGCTTCTCCCCAACGAACCGAAAGAAAAGAGCAAAGACATGGCCAAACACATCGTCGGCGTCGTCGGCAATCCCAATTGCGGCAAGACGACGCTCTTCAACGCCCTTACGGGCTCCAAGCAGCGCGTCGGCAACTGGCCGGGCGTGACGGTCGACAAGAAGACCGGCTTCTTCTCGCACAAGGGCGAAGAGATCGAACTCGTCGACCTCCCGGGCATTTATTCGATCACGCCTTCTTCTTCCTCGGGCGAAGACGAACGCGTCGCGCGCGACTACATCCTGACGGGCGAAGCCGAGGCGATCATCAACATCGTCGACGCTTCGAACCTCGAACGAAACCTCTACTTCACGGCGCAGCTCGTGGAAATGCGCGTGCCGATGATCGTGGTCGTCAACATGCTCGACATCGCCAAGCAGCACAAGCTCACGGTGAAGCTCGACGAACTCTCCCGCGAACTCGGCTGCCCCGTGGTGGGCGTCGTCGCCAACCGCGAGTCGGGCGTCACCGAGATGAAGGACGCCCTGATCGATTTTCTCGCCACGCCGTCGGTTCCGCCGATGCGGGTCGAATTCGACGAAAAGATCGCGGGCGTCCAGAAGGAAGTCGCGGGCCTCCTCTCCAAGCAGGGCGTCGAGCACGCTCCCTGGTTTGCCGGACAGCTTCTCGAAAAGGCCCCGGGCATCGAAGAAAAGCTCCCCGGGATCGATCTCGACGAAGCCCGTGCGGCGGTCGAGCGGCTCGACGCCGAGTACGACGGCGACCTCGACATCATGGTCGCGAACGCCCGCTACGACTTCGTCGCGAAGGTCGCCGATAAGGCGCTTGTCCGCGAAGGCGAAATGACGGCGACGATGACCGACAAGATCGACCGCATCGTTCTCAACCGCTGGCTGGGGCTCCCGATCTTCCTTCTCATCATGTACGTGATGTTCCTCTTCACGCAGAATCTCGGGGCGGCCTTCATCGACTTCTTCGACGTGCTCGTGGGCGGCGTGATGGTGGACGGCTTCGGTCAGCTCCTCGAATCGATGGGCGCGCCCGAATGGCTCAAGGTCTTCCTGGCCGACGGCATCGGAGGCGGTCTGCAGACGATCTCGACCTTCATCCCGGTCGTCTTCTTCCTCTTCCTTTTCCTCGCCTTCCTCGAAGACTCGGGCTACATGGCCCGCGCCGCCTTCGTGATGGACCGCCTGATGCGCGCCCTCGGACTCCCGGGCAAAGCCTTCGTGCCGCTCCTCGTGGGCTTCGGATGCGGCGTTCCGGCCATCATGGCGACGCGCACGATGGACCGTGCGAGCGACCGCATCATTACGGTGATGATGGCTCCGTTCATGAGCTGCGGCGCGCGCCTGCCGGTCTACGTCCTCTTTGCGACGGCTTTCTGGCCCACCAACGGTCAGAACCTCGTCTTCGGGCTCTACTTCATCGGCATCCTCGCCGCGATCCTCACGGGCTTCCTCCTGAAGCGCACGGCGCTTCCGGGCGCGGCTTCCGCCTTCGTGATGGAAATCCCGCCCTACCACATCCCGACTTTCAAGGGCGTGATGCTTCGCACCTGGGACCGCGTCAAGACCTTCATGTTCCGCGCCGGCCGCGTGATCGTCATGATCGTCGCCTGCATCGCGTTCTTCAATTCGCTCGGCACCGACGGATCGTTCGGCAATGAAGACACGGACAAGGCCGTCCTCTCGCAGGTCGGCAAGACCATCGTGCCGCTCTTCGAGCCGATGGGCGTTCAGGAAGAAAACTGGCCGGCCGCCGTCGGCATCTTCACGGGCGTTCTCGCGAAGGAAGCCGTGGTGGGCACGCTCAATTCGCTCTACGACACGATCGCCGTGAACGAAGAGAAGAAGGCTGCCGAAGCCGCTCCGGCGGATGCCGCCGAAGAAGCGCCGGCCAAAGAAGAGGCCTGGTCCTTCGGCGCCGTTTTCTCCGAAGCCGTCGGCACGATCGGCGACAACCTCGCCGGCCTCGCCTCCGCTCTTACGGACCCGCTCGGCATCACGGTGGGCGACCTCTCCGAAGAGGAAGCCGCCGCGGAAGAACAGGGCGTCTCGACGGGCACGATCGACACGATCAAGGTTCTCTTCGGTTCGAGCACGGCCGCCTTTGCGTACCTCCTGATGGTGTTGCTCTATCTTCCCTGCTGCGCCGCCATCGCCGCGATCTACCGCGAAGTGGGCACGGCCTGGACGCTCTTTGCCGCCGCCTGGACGTCGGTCCTCGGCTACAGCGCCGCGACGATCTTCTATCGCGTCGCGACCTTCGCCGAAAATCCGACGTACTCGATCGTAGCCATCGCCTGCTGCGCGGCCGCTCTGGTCGGCATGTACTTCTGGATGCGCTCCTTTGCGAAGCGCGAAGCCGGCAAGAGCCCCAAGGTGATCCCGATCTACGTAAAATAAAAGCGTGCTCCGCCGCGGCGCAGCGGCATGCTTGACTGCGGCGCTCCGCTGAAACGCAAACGCTCCGACGCTCCGGCGTTCCGGGGCGTTTGCCGTTGAATGGGGCGGGGAGCGTCCAAGGATTGGCGGGAGAATGTGCGCGGGCACGCCTGCGTCTCGACCCGCCGTGAATTCCGATGTAAACCTATCATTTTAAATAGTGTTGTATAATTGAATCATGAATGAAAAGCAGGCATCCCTTTTTTTCGAGGCGCTCTCCTCCGATGTGCGTTTGAGGATTTTTCGTCTCCTCGTCCGGTTCTCGCCCGACGGTTTGGTGCAGGGCGAAATTGCCCAGAAGCTGGGTCTGCCCATTACAAATCTCTCTTTTCACCTCAAGGCGCTCGTACACAGCACGCTGGTAAGCGTGCGGCGCGAGGGCCGTTTTATGCGTTACAAAGCCGATACCGCACTCATGCGGGAGGTGGTCGAGTACCTTACTTCCGAGTGCTGCCGGGGTTGCGAAACGGCGTAATCCGATTCCTCGCGTCAATCGTGATCGGTTGACGCGGCGCCGTTTTTTTTGAATGTTTATTTCAACTCTTCAATAATTGTTGATCAAATAAAATGTCCGAGCAGAAATCTCCTTGTTGCTGCGGTCCGAAAAAATCTCGTGCGCCGCAGATGCAGTCCGTCGGATGGACGGTGAAATACCTGCTCAGCGTGACGGTTTTTTCTGTTGTCTGGTTGGCTGCTTACGGCGGCATTGAGGATGCCGCCCGCTGGCTTGTGTTGGAATGTTGGGGGGCTTCTCCCGAATCGCCGGCAGCGTCGGCCGTTGAATTTTTTCTCTACGACACCGTCAAGATTCTCCTTCTTTTGGTGGCGCTCATCTACATCCTAGCCTGGCTGCGAGCCACCTTGAATGTGGAGAAGGTTCGAGACTATTTGACGGGAAAAGGCCGGGGTATCGGATACGTCCTGGGGGCTGCGTTCGGTGCCGTAACGCCATTTTGTTCCTGCTCGAGCATTCCGCTTTTTTTGGGATTTACGACGGCTCGGATTCCTTTCGGCGTGACCATGGCTTTCCTGATCACGTCGCCCCTCATCAACGAGATCGCCGTCGTGTTGTTGTGGGGGCTGCTGGGGTGGAAATTCACGTTGGCCTACGTTCTGGTCGGACTGGCGGCCGGCATTGTCGGCGGCTTCTTTATGGACGGCATCCGGGCCGAGCGATGGTTGCAGCCCTTCATCGTGGAATCGATGAAAAGCCTTCCGATGCACGACGCGACCGCCTCGGAGTCCTCTACGGAGAAACCGTCGTTGCGGGAACGTCATCTTTTTGCCTATTCAGAAATGACGACGATCTTTCGCCGTGTCTGGTGTTGGGTTGTCGTCGGCGTCGGTATCGGAGCGCTTCTGCACGGTTTTGTTCCCGACCGTTGGTTTTCGGAAAATCTCGGCGCCGGTCAATGGTGGTCCGTCCCGGTTGCCGTTTTGGTCGCCATTCCCCTTTATTCCAATGTCACCGGAATCGTTCCGGTCATGGAAAGTCTGCTTCTCAAAGGCATGCCGATCGGAACCACCATGGCGTTTTGCATGAGTGCCGTCGCGGCAAGCATCCCGGAGTTCATCATGTTGCGGCAGATCATGACAGCAAGGCTGCAGGCGGTATTCATCGCCTATCTTTGGGTCATGTTTACGTGCGTCGGATGGCTCTTCAACACACTGGAACCCTATATCACACGATAAGGAGCTTTTATGGAAATCAAGATCTACGGTCCAGGCTGCGCGAAATGCGTTGCGGTCGAAAAGCTGGTGCGTGAGGCGGCGGCTCAAAAATCGCCGCACATTTTGGTGGAAAAAATTTCCGACATCCGCGAGATGATGAAGGCCGGCATCCTTTTGACGCCGGCCGTCGTGATCGACGGAGTGCTCAAATCTTCCGGTCGCGTGCCGCGCAAGGAAGAAGTCGAGTCTTGGATCCGCTGAAGGCTTTCGTCATGGTGTTACGTTGGGTTCCGACCTTTTTTGTTCGGGTGGAAGATCCGGACACGCGGGTCTGATGAACGAGCGGAAAGCGCACGGGCGAAAGGCGGCTCGCCAACGGTGCGGATCGATCGGTCCTACGAACGGAACTGCGCCGCAAACCGGTTTCGCCGGCGTCTTCGCCGTCTCGAGGTCGGCGGCGAGAGAGCCTGCCGTGTGGAAATGGACGGGGACGTCGGATTCCCCAAAAAAAGAACGGCCGGCATTCGTCGAAATGCCGACCGGTCTTTCCCCCTCGAAAGAGCGGAAAGTGCCTTACTACTCTCCGAACTTTCATTGTACAGATGAGCCAAAAGGATAAGCTCAAGTAAGTGCGGAGCCGTCCGAAGAAGCGGCTTCGCACCTGCAGAGCGAACTATATCGCGTCGCCGACCTTTTGTCAAACAAATCTCGTCAAAAGGTCGACAATTTGTTGTTTCAACGGGCCGATCCGCATTCGATCGCCTGTGCGTGAATGCGCGAGTGGATGACGCCGAGTCCGATGAGCTGCTCCGTCGTCTTCCTCACGAATTCGGCGGGTCCGGCCACGAAGTAGTCGGCGTCGTCCACGAAGGCAAGGTCTTTTTGCCGCGGAACGTCGATCTCCCCTTCGACGTCGTAGTGAACGCGTTCTTCGTCGGTGTCGAGGGGTTTTGAGAAGAAGACGCCGAGTTTGCCGTCGGGCAGGCGCGAGACGACGTGACGAAGCGGCGCTTCAAAGGGGAAGTGCTCGCCGTCGACCGTCGAATAGAGCACCGTCACGCTGCGGGCGGGATTTTCGACCGCAAGAGCGTCCACCATCGTGAAGACGGGGGCGATGCCGAGGCGTTCGGCGAGGAAGACGACGGGCATCGACTCCTTCGCGTCGAGCGTGAATTCGCCCGTCGGGGCGGAGATTTCGATCACGTCGCCCGCGTGCACCTCTTCCGCGAGGTAGCGGCACAGACGCCCTTCGGAGGTCGTGTCGCCGGGAATCTTTTCCACGGCGAAGGTGAGCGTGTTGTCTTCGGGACTCGACGCGTGCGTGAGCGCGAAGGGGTGAGAAGTGAGGAACCCCGCTTCGGGGACGCAGGCGCGCACCGAGACGCCCTGACCGGGCAGATAGGGTGCGACGGGACCGGCGTCCGTCGGATAGAGCGTGAAGCCCGTGACGCCCTTCGAGAGCGTTTCGCGACGGACCACGCGGAAGCTGCGCCAAGAGGATTGAGTGGAAACGCCTGACATGGTTTATTCCTCCTTAAGAAGCCTTTACGGAGCCACGCATTCAAAGCGCTTTCGGATCGAACGTTCGCTTTGCGGCGCGTTCTCCATACCTCTATGCTACACCTTCGAAAGATCGGAAATACAGCGTTTCCTGTAGGGGAAAAAACGAACGCCCCGGGCGGGGCCGGGGCGTGGAAGACGAGAGATCGCCTGCGTCAGAACATCTTGATTTGCGGACGGCCGTTCTCAAGGAAGGTGATGCAGCCCGAGCGGCCGCCGCCCGCGGCGTCGTCGAGTTCCCAGTCGGGGATGACCCAACGTTCGATCTCGCCCGCGACGTGCGCCATGGGTTTGTGCGTGTGACCGTGGATCACGCAGTCGACGCCGAAGGCGCGCGCCGATTCGGCGACGGCGCTCTCGACCACGTCCATTTCGGCTTCGGTCTTGGCGGTCTTGTCGCCTTCGCTCTGCGAGCGGGCGTTCGTCGCCATCGCCATGCGTTCGGCAACCGACTTCGAAAGCGCCATGCGCTGCCACTGGGGATTGCGGACCATGGCGCGGAAGGCCTGGTACTCCTTGTCGCGCAGGCACCATTCGTCGCCGTGCGAGAGGAGGACGTCGCGGCCCTTTACGTTCACCTTCACCTGCGGGGCGAGGAGTTCGGCGCCGCAGGCGCGCGCGAAGTCTTCGCCGAGCATCACGTCGCGGTTGCCGGGCATGACGAGAAGGCGGTGCCCGAGGCTCGAGTAGAGCTTGAGCTGCGCGATGATGGGTTCGGCCGCCGCCATGGCGTCGTCGCCGATCCAGAAGTCAAAGAGGTCGCCGAGGATGACGAGTTCGGAGTAGTGCGGGGCGACGTCCTTCATGAAGCGGAAGAACCCCATGATCGTGGCGGGTTTCTTCGTCGTGAGATGGAGGTCGGAAATGAGAACCGGATTTTCAAGCGGAGCGGGCTCAAGGATGCCCGCTTCGGCCGGGACCTTTTTGATCTGTTCGGTCATGAATTGTTGTCCGTATGACGGGTGGGGAGAAAAGGACGCGTCGGGCGCCCGAAAGTACGCAACGTATTGTAGCGGTTCGGCGGTGCCGAAAGGGCGGCCGCAAAGCCGCAACGCACGTTCGGCCCAAGGCGCGTCTCTCTTGAGGAAATCACCGATGCTTCGGGACGGCACATTCGTTAAGATTCCCTTCAGACTCAGACCCCGAAAAAGGAGACCTCCTATGAAACACACGCTCGCGATCGTCCTTTTGGGTGCGATTTTTGCCGCCGGCAGCGTTTCCGCCGCCGACTTCGGTGCGGACCGCCACGGCGCCAAGGGCGTGGCCTGCGCCTCCTGCCACGGTGAAAAGAACGAGGTGGCCTATCCCTCGATCGAACAGTGTTCGAAGTGCCACAATCCGGCCGACATGGAAAAGAAGACGAAGGACATGAAGCCTTCGAACCCGCACACGTCGCCGCACTACGGCAATCAGCTCGACTGCGTCAACTGCCACGTGCAGCACGGGGAGACCGTGAACTTCTGCGACCAGTGCCACACCTTCGGCTTCAAGGTGCCGTAACCGCAGCCGACGCACGGACCACACGAAAAAGGGCGCTGCCGAAACCGATCGGCGCGCCCTTGGTTTTTCCCGCGTCCGGCGTTGAGCGTCGTCAGAGGACGGCGCTCCAGTCGACGGGAGCTTCAAAGAGCGTCTCGGGAGCGTTCTTCGTGGCGGGAACGAGCAGGGTCTCGGCATGCAGACACATGCGCTTGGGCGGAACCGCGCGCCAGGGCGCGTAGAGCGGATCGCCCAGAATGGGGGCGCCGAGCCCGAGCGCCGCGTGAAGCCGCAGCTGATGGGTGCGCCCCGTCACCGGTTGAAAGACGACTTCGGAAAGAGGCCCGAAAAGCGGATGTTCGCGCACGCGCTCGATGCGGTAGTGCGTCTGCGCCGGACGACCCGAGGGAAGCGAACACTGCCGCGGCCGATCCAGGGGATTGAGCGCGATCGGAATCCGGATGACGCCCTCTTCGGGGCGGTGCTGCCGCACGTCGCCCAAGAGGAGCGCGCGGTAGGTCTTCTTCGCGCGCCCCTGTGCGAAGTGTTGCGAGAGTTCGCGCTGTGCCTCTTCGGTCTTCGCGTAGAGAATGAGACCCGACGTGTCCATGTCGAGGCGGTGCACGACGAAGGGCTCGATGCCGGTCACGCGGGTGAGGCGCGTGGGGAGGTCGTCCCCTGTCCTTCCGGGAACCGAGAGAAGGCCCGCGGGCTTGTCAAAGACCATCGCGTCGGCCGTCTCGCCCACGAACACCGCGTCGGGAACGGGGGCGGAGGGCGCCTTTTCGATCCACTCGGGGAAGGGCGACGTGAGGCGCTGCCAGAGGGGGAGCGTTACGGTTTCGGGCGGGACGGGCTGATTGTGGCGGCGCACGTCTCCGTCGGGCGACGGGCCGAACCAGAGTTCGAGCGCCGTCACCGGGCGCATGCGCACGTGGCGCGCGGCCGAGAGCGTGCGCACGAGTGGATCTTCCGCCGCGCGCAGAAAGGCGCCCCGCAGAAAGGATCGGTTGGGAAGACGCTGTTGCGTCTCGGGAATGCGGGAGAGAAAGGGCTTTGCGAGCGTTGCGAGCGTCACTTCTCCGTCGGTCGAGGGAAAGGACGAGCAGCCCGCGCAGCGCGCGAAGGTGTCGTCGCGGTGCGCAAGGCGGGCAAAGAGTTCGTCAAGCGACTGCGTCTCTTCTCGAAACCAAGTCACGAATCCCCACGTGCGGTTCGATTCGTCGCGCGCGACGAGCAGCCCGAAGCGGCCCGAGGGGCCGACGGGCGAGACGTCGGGGAGCGCCCGCACGAGAAGCGACCGCGCAAGCCGGACGAGCGACGGATCGGGCGAGCCCCGGTAGAGGCGCTCGGTCGTGGCGGGCGAAGCGTGGAAGCCTTCGAGGTCGAACTGTACGATGGGTGCAAGCATGAAATCCTTGGGTTCGTTGCAATAATCAGCGCTCGGGCGCGGAAAAAGGGAGTTTCCCCTTGGGTTGATACACGGTGAGGACGGCCTCGGCGGCGGGGCGCGGACCCTCGTCCGACAACCATTCTACTCGGGCCGCAAACTGGCGCAGGCCGTCGTCGGAAGAAAAGACCTCCTCGACCTTCGTAAGAAAGGTGCTGCCCGCCGGGTAGAAGGGACGAGCAAACGTAAGGCGCCGGCAGCCGAGGAGAAGTCCGATTCTCGGAGCCGCCCCGCCCGCGCGGTTGGCGGCCCCGGCGTAGAGCCCGATCGTCTGGGCCATCACTTCCATGAGGCCCGTCGCGGGAAAGCCTTCGCGCGTCATCATGATGTGGTCTGCGGGGACCGTGAAGCGCCCGACGGCCGCGGGCGTACGGCCCTCTTCGCAGACGACTTCGTCGACTTCGGTCATGAAGCGCATCGGGGGCTTCTGCGGGAGGAGTTCGTCCGTCGTCCAGCCGCGGGCGGGCGGACGCGTTCTCGTGAGAACGAGCGAGACGTTGTTGCCGCCGAAGGCGAAGGCGTTGGCGAGGACGGTCTTGAGGACGGGGACGTCGGAAGTTTCCGTGACGGGGCGAAGTCCGAGCGCCTCGATTTCCGGATCGAGCGCGTCGTTCTCCGCCGCGCGAATCGCCAGCGGGGACTTGGCGTCGCCCGCAAGGAGGAGCGCCGCGACGGCCGCGTTCATGGCGGCCGCGCCCGCGAGCTGGTGTCCCGCGGCGCGCTTGAGGCTGGCAGAGAAGGGTTGGCGCTGCGTTCCCGAAAAAAGCTTCGCAAGCGCCTTCGCTTCCGCGAGGTCGTTTTGCTTCGTGGCGGTGCCGTGCAGAAGCACGAGGTCGACGTCCCCGGGCTTTTCTTCGGCTCGCTGAAGAGCCTTCGCCATGGCTTCCAAGGCGCCGCGCCCTTCGGGGTGCGGGGCGGAGAGGTGGTGTGCGTCGCTCGTCTCGCCCCAGCCCGAAAGCGCGCAAAGCGCGGGAACGCCGCCGAGGCTCGGTTCGGTCGAGAGCAAAAAGAGGGCGCCGCCTTCTCCAAGATGCAGGCCGCGACGGCCGGCCGAAAGAGGCGCCGAACGCACGCCGCTTTGTGCGCCGAGCGCCGTAAAGCCTGCGTCGGTGAAGGGGTTGAGAACGTCCATGCCGCCCGCGAGGGCGTACCGTACGTCTCCCGTCCGGAGTCGTCTCGCCGCTTCGCAAAGGGCTTTGCCCGACGCCGTGCAGGCGGTGGAAACGGTAAGGTCCGGTCCCGAGGCGCCGATCGAGCGCGCGAGCTGCGAGGAAAGTTTCCCGAGTTCGAGCGGTGCGCGGATCCCCTCGTCCGCGGCGCCCGCCTTTGCCGCGGCAAGCGCCTCGTTGAGCCCTGAGGTGGCGTTTCCGAGAATGACGCAAAGCGAAGCGAGCACTTCCTCGCGAACCGAGGCGTCAAGCCCGGAAAGAATCTCTTCGGCGGCGTCGCGAACGAGCAGAAAGCCTCGCGTGGCGGGTGCGGGCGAAGTGTCTGCGCCCCAACGGCGCGACAAGGTCTCGAAGTCGACGTCGGATCGCCCCGGCGCTTCGGAGACGGGTGTTGCGGGGAAGGGGGCGGGGTCGGCGAGACGCGCGAGCGTGCGATCGGGATCGGAGCCGAGCGCGCTGCGTAGCGCAAGGCGGTGAATGTAGATCACGGCGGACACCTCGCGTTACGGGAGCGCCTCGAGCGCCTTTTCGTCGTATTCGACCGTGAGGATCACGGCGCAGCGTTCCAACCCTTCGGGGAAATGTTCCTTGGCGGCCGCCTCGAGGGCGTCGCGCAGGCCGTCGGCAAAGACCTGACCGCCCAAATCGGTCTCGACGCGCACGCCCCGCAGACGGCCCCGCTGATCAATGATCTCGAGGTGCAGCGAGAGGACTTCGGCAAAGGAGATCCACACGGACGTTTCGTCTCGGTCGACCTTGTCGGCGTAGGTAACCCAGGAGGGAAGCGTCGGATGCGCCTCGTCGGCGGGCCGCTCTCCGTTCACGGCAAAAAGCTCGCGGTGGTAGAGTCCCGCCGCCTGCCGCATCATCCAGGGGACGAGTTCGGACGGAGCCGTCTCCGAGAGGACGCGCGCAAAGACCTCTCGCGTCGGAAGAGCCGGACGGACCGGTTCGGCCGGTCGGTCGTCGCCGCGCTCGGGTGCGGACGGCTCTTCATCGCGTCGGGGCGCACCTTCGGGCGCGGATGCTTCGCCGCGGTTCCGGCCGGAGAGAAGATCTTCCACTTCGCCAAGCAGATCGGGCGCGCCGTCGTGTTCGGCGGGCTGAACCTTCTTCTTTCGACGGCCGCGCTTCTTTTCTTCCGGATTCGGATGGTCGATCGAGAGGGGATAGCCCGGCACGCCCGGACGAATCACGGAGCGCGCGTCGGCGAAGCCCACCGCGGCGAGACTCGTGCGAAGCGTTTCGTCTTCGGCGGGATAGAGTTCGGGATCGAACAAATAGTCGGGGGGCGAAGATTGCGCGTCGTCGAGGTTCGACGCGCGGGGCTCTTCCCAGCGGCGGCGAAGGAAGTATTCGCTCGAACCCGAGTCGACGATCGCGCGGCGCATCACCATGACGAGCGGAAAGAGCGCGAAGAAAAAGCCCGTGAAGAGCGAGTGCAGAGAATAAAAGCCCAGTCCCAATCCCGCGCAGATGACGACGGCGGCGGGAAAGGTCACGCGCCACTCGGTCATGGGGAGGGGGCCCTTCGTGCGGTCGTGCACGGCCATGCGCGGTTGCGCGGGGTCGTAGAAGATGCGCATCGTGCGGCCCACGGGCGTCACGGTTTCCTCCGTGAAGACGGGCGGTAGCGACGTGCGCACGTAGCGGCCGTTTCGCGCCTGAAAGAAGACGATTTCCCGCCAGGCGGTGCGGCCCTTTCGCCTGCCGTTCACTTCCACGAAGAGGTTCGACTGCTCCTTGATTTCGATGACGCGCGCGTGGGTGCGCACGCCTTCGTGCGTGAGGCGCTGAATGGCGAGTGCGCGCCGAAGGCTTCGGTAAAACGAGGCGAGTCCGAGCCCCATGACGATGCCGAGGGCGCAGAGAAGGAGGAGGTTGTTCATGAAAAGGAATTTTTAGGGAAAACCGTCTGACGATTCTACCGAAAACCTGCGCTTCCCAAGGGCGCGCAAAGCGCCCTCCCGCGTGTTTTACCGAAGAAAAGCCGCCTTTCTTCAGCCTTGCTACCCGCCGCCGAGCGGTCCGGGGCGCCACGCATCCTCTTGCCCGGGCTGTACGTGCAGAGTGTCGAGCATCATGTAGCGCGCCCACGACAGGGCCGGGTCCTTGTCGATGTGCCGGTGCCAGATGAGATGGGGTTCGAGAAGGAGCCCGGGTTGCGCCTGCACGAGCACCGTGAGCGGCACGAGTTCGGACAAAACCTTGGCGCTGCGCCAAGGAAGCGTCATGACGAGGTTTTGCCGCATGGCGACGAAGAAGGATCCGATCCAGTAGGGCGACCAGAAGACGGTCTCCCTGGTGGAGAGCGGAATCGTGGCGGGACCAGGCACGCCCTCGGCCGGACTGTCCGTGTCGGGGTGCACCGTGATCTGCGCCCGGGGCGCCCGTTCGAGCGCGGTCGCTTCGAGCAATTCCTTGTTCGGGCGGACGGTCCCGCCGTCGAGACGCTGACCCGTCAAGCTCTGATGCGATTGAGGTTATGGGGAGCTTACGTTTTATCGTCGGATTCGGCAGTATTTTATCATCGGATTCGGCTGTATCTTGTGTTTGTGTTTGGCTGTTCCCGCCGTTTCCTCCATCGAAGCCGCAGGGTGCGGCGACGCGGGACGGACATTGGACCCGCGCGTCCCGCCTTACGCTCTCGCCAAACGAGAAGCCCGCCGGCGTCTCGATGGAGAGGCCGGCGGGCATTCCGTCAACCCGTCAGCACTGTCGACAGGCGGAAACGGGCTCATTCAATCCAGTCGATCGGGAGTCCCGCAGGGGCTTTTTCGCCGAGCAGGGCGAGCGCCTTGCGGTTCATGACGATGCGCGAGGTTTCCTGACGGGCGACAGGGATGTCTCCGGGCTTCTTCTTTCCTTCAAGAATTTCCACGGCGCGCTCCGCGGTCATGCGTCCGAGCGTGTGGTGCGAGATCGTGACGGTGGCGAGACACCCTCCCTGCACGAAGACGAGGTCGCCCGTGACGACGGGAAGGCCCGCGTCGGCCGCGGACTTCGCGAGAATCGCCGAGCCGCTCGCGATCACGTTGTCGGTCGGGATCCAAAGGCCCGCTACCTTGCCGCGAAGCGACGCGACGACCTGCTGAATGTCGTTGACGCTCGTCACCGCGACTTCCCGCACCGAGACGCCGAGTTCCCGGGCGCGTTCGCGCAGGACTTCCACCTGGAAGAGCGAATTGTCTTCGGCCGGATTGTAGAGGACGCCCACTTCCTTTTTGCCGCCCGTGAGCTTCAGGAGGAGATCGAGCTGTTCGGCGATCGGTCCGATGTTGGAGACGCCCGTGACGTTACCGCCCGGATGTTCGTTCGTCTTCACGACTTTGGCGCGCTCGAAGCTCGTCACGGCCGTGGCGACGATCGGAATCGTGCGCGTGGCGCGCGCCGCGGCCTGCACGGCGGGCGTGGAGACGGCGTAGATGAGGTCGACGTCGTTCGAGACGAAGCGTCCCGTGATCGCCGCGAGAGTCGCCTGATCGCCCTGCGCGTTCTGGCGGTCGAGCGTCACTTCGACGCCCTCGCGGTAGCTGAGTTCGTCAAGGCGCTCGACGAAGCCCTTCACGGCGTCGTCCAAGGCTTCGTGCTCGACGATCTGAACGATGCCGATCGAAAGCGGTTTCTTGGGAGCGGCCTGTGCTGCGGGCGTCGTTTCATTGCAGCCCGAAAGCAGGACGCTCGCAAGGAGCGCCGGGGCGAGAAGGGCGGCGAGACGGGTGAGAACGGGGGCGTGCATGGGGACTCTCCTTGTTGCAGAGGGAAAGAGCCCGCAGTGCGCTCGATGGGTTTTCGGTTGGGAGGGAGGATCGGAATAAACATCCAAACAAAAAGCCCGTCGGCGTGACCGCGGGCTCTTTGAGGTGGATCGGTGCGAACGACAACCTGCCCGCTTCAGCTCGTAAAGCTAAAGCGGAAGCTAAATCGATGGGCGGAAATGAGGTGTTCGTTCGTCATGGTGATACCACTCTATCGGAGACGGGCGTTTTTTCGCAATAAGGCCGATGCCTTAGGCTTCGTTCCTTAGGACCGAGACGACGAGCCCGATGCCGAAGCCCGCAAAGAGCACGCCCGTCACGGCGTCGATCGCGCGGGCGATGCGGCGGTAGCCTTCGCGAAGCGGCCCCGAGCCGAAAAGGAGCGCGACGGCGGCGAACCAGAGGAAGGCCTCGACCGTCATGGTGACGAAGAGAAGAAGGCGGGCCGAGGCGTCGACGTCGGGCGTGACGAAGGTCGAAAAGATGCTCCCGAAATAGACGAGGGCCTTGGGGTTCGCAAGGTTCGTAAAGAGCCCGTAGAGGAAGGGGTGCTTGACGCCGCCCGCGTCGTCTGCGGGTGCGGGAGCGTCTGACGGGACCGTCGAAGACTTCGCGGCGCGCGTCCGCCAAACGGAGCGCAGAATCCCGAAGGCCATCCAGAGAAGGTAGCAGCCGCCCGCAAAGGCGATGATTTTCTGCAGACCCGCGAACTGTTGGAAGAGGATGTCGAGGCCTAGGAGCGAAAGGCCCGACCATACGATCTGTCCCGCAACGATCCCCGCTACGCCGAGAAGCGCCCGGGCGCGGGATTCCACGACCGCCGTACGAGTGACGAAGACGAAGTCGGGGCCCGGCGACATGAGGGCGAAGAGATGGATGACGAGGATGGAGCCGAGGAGGGCGAACATGGCGAAGGCCTCGAACCGGTTGGGGCAAAACTTTTTTTTCCGCGTTCCTACGGACGGCGCGTAACCGTTCGTTATCCGCGGAGATCGGGATTATACGGCGCAATCTCTTCTGCTAAGCTAGGTTCTAAGACATAGTGAGGAGGGCTCATGCTCGGTCAGGAACCCAAAGACGGTGACTTCGTTCGGTACGTCGACGCACTGCAGGCGGGTAAACTCGCCGAAATCAAGGCGGAGAACCGGCATCTCGAGATGAACGACCTCTCGGAGGCGGGCTGGTCCAAGCGCGTCACGGCCTATCTCGCCCGCGGCGCCAAGCGCGTCGAACCTCCCAATCCCGTCGGAGCGCCTGCGTCGGGACGAAGGCTCGAGCGGCGTCACCAACTGATGCTTTTGGGCTTTGCGTGCCTCGGCGTCGCCCTGGTGCTCTTCATCGTCTTCCCCGTCCTTCTGGAGATGGAGGAGGGGATCGTGCTCGCCGTGTGGTTTTTCTTCGGCGGGATGATTTTCCTCAAGCTCGCGGAAAAAGAAGCGAAGCGCGCCGCGCGCGGCCGCGGAAAACAATAAGGGAAGGAATTCGCCATGACGACCACATCTCTTTGGTTCATCGCCGCGCTCGTCGTGCTCGGGATCGAACTCATGCTCGGAACCGTTTATCTCCTCGCCGCGGCTTTGGGACTTGCGGCGGGCGGACTCGCTTCCTGGGCGGGGCTGGACTTCACGCTTCAGTGTCTCGCCGTGGGACTTGTCACGATCGCGGGGTGTCTCGTCGCAAGGGTGCTTCGCCGCGGGAAGGCCGGGGGTGAAGCCGAGGCGCTTCAGTCCATCGACGAAGGCCGCGAAGTGGAGGTGCGCTCGGTTGCGGCCGACGGTTCAGCCGAGGTGATCTACCGCGGGGCCCGCTGGCGCGCCCGCGCCGCGGTCGGCTCCCTTGCGGCCGGACGCTGGACGATCGGTCGGGTCGACGGGACCGAACTTGTCCTCGAAAAGAAAGAATCCATTCAATCGTAAGAAGGAAACCGTTATGAACGATGTTTCTTGGGCCGTGAGCGGCACTTTAATTTTTGCGCTGGTGCTTGTCTGCGTGGCGCTTCTCTTTGCCGTGCAGGGGATCAAGGTCGTACCGCAGCAGACGGCCTGGGTCGTGGAGCGCCTCGGAAAATTCCATGCGGTCCTCAATCCGGGACTCAACATCATCATCCCCTTCATCGACCGCGTGGCCTACCGGCATTCGCTGAAGGAAATTCCGCTCGATACGCCGAGTCAGGTGTGCATCACGCGCGACAACACGCAGCTCACGGTCGACGGCGTCCTCTACTTTCAGGTGACCGATCCCAAGCGCGCGAGCTACGGCACGAGCAACTACGTGATCGCCATCACGCAGCTCGCGCAGACGACGCTGCGAAGCGTCATCGGGCGCATGGAGCTCGACAAGACCTTTGAGGAGCGCGACGCGATCAACAACAACGTCGTCTCCGCCATCGACGAGGCGGCCATGAACTGGGGCGTGAAGGTGCTCCGTTACGAAATCAAGGACCTGACGCCGCCCGCCGTGATTCTCCAGGCCATGCAGCAGCAGATCACGGCCGAGCGTGAAAAGCGCGCCCTGATCGCCGCTTCCGAAGGGAAGAAGCAGGAGCAGATCAACCTCGCGACGGGTGCGCGCGAAGCCGCGATCGCGCAGTCGGAAGGCGAAAAGCAGGCCGAAATCAACAAGGCCGAAGGTCAGGCCGCGGCGACGCTTGCGATCGCCAAGGCTACGGCCGAAGCCCTTCGCACGGTGGCGGCGGCCACGCAGACCGAGGGCGGAATGACGGCCGTGAACCTGCAGGTCGCCGAAAAGTACGTCGACGCCTTCGGAAAACTCGCCAAGGAGAACAACACCCTCATCGTTCCGGGGAACTTGGGCGACATGAGCGGCATGATCGCTTCGGCGATGAAGATCGTCGAGGGCGCGAAGAAGGCGGGCTGACCGCTCCTTCCTTCCGATTTCGAAGCCTCCCGGAACCGAGTCGATCGGGCCGGGAGGCTTCGCTTCTGAAGAGGGGCGGCGCATGCCGGCGCTCGGCGAAAGAAAACGCGGCTTTTCGCTTGAATCTGCTCCGCAGTTTGCGTACAATGCGCACTTTCTCCTCCACCCGTCCGCTTTTCGATTCGAAAGAAAGGATAGAAGAGTCGGGGAAGGAGACTCTTTTTGAGAACTTTAGAAACAAGGAATTAATCATGCGTCACCGTCACGGTCTCCGCAAGCTCAATCGTACGAGCGCCCATCGTCTCGCCATGCTTCGCAACATGATGGTCTCCCTCATCAAGCACGAAGCCATCAAGACGACCCTCCCCAAGGCCAAGGAACTTCGCCGCGTCATCGAACCGATGATCACGCTCGCCAAGGAACCCACCCTTGCCAACAAGCGTCTCGCCTTCTCCCGTCTTCGCGACCGCGAAGCCGTCGTCAAGCTCTTCGGCGAACTCGGTCCCCGTTTTGCCGCCCGTCAGGGTGGTTACACCCGCATCCTGAAGATGGGCTTCCGCGTCGGCGACAACGCTCCGATGGCCTACATGGAACTCGTCGACAAGGCCGCTCCGGCCGTCGCCGAAGCCACGGAAGAAAAGGCCGAGTAATTTCGCGCCCCTTCCCGTAAGGATTCGAAAGGCTCGCTTCTCATAAGGAGGCGGGCCTTTTCTTTTGAGCGGAGTTCGGAATCGACCGCAGAAAACAGCGCAGGCGGATGGGAAGGCTGGTTGCTGATTGGGGGATGCTCGGAATAAGGATGGGTGAGTATAGTCCGCACGACAAAAGGAAAGGCGCTCCGTTCCTTCGAACGAAGCGCCTGTTCTCGAGCGCCTTCGGAGCGTCAGCCGCCGTAGGGCTCCCACTTTCCGCGGTTCAACTTCATGTAGTCCCGGCCCTTGTATTCGAGGACGGCCGCCTGACCGTTTTCCGAAACCATGTGCGTCGTGGGGAGATCCTTGACGAGGTCCTCGAGCGGGACCGCTCCCTTCGAATTCGAGAAGAAGTTCGTCTCGATCGTGCGCCCGATGAGGGTGCTGAGCGCGAGATAGCTCGAATTTCCCGTCACGTGGATCTGTTCCTTCGGGAGATTCTTGAGTCCCACGAACTTCACGAGGACGGGCACCTGCGTGATGCGGCGCGTCGGGATGTCGCGAAGACGCGGCGTCTGGATGCGGTCGCCCCGCACGGCGGCGCCGTGTTCGGGAACGACGACGAGCATTACCTTGCGCTTGCCGCGCTCGAGCTCGTTGATGAAGGTGTTGAGCGAATCGAGGAAGGTCTTGGCGCGCGGCTCAAAGGCTTCCCAACGGCTGTGAAGCGGCAGGCGGTTTCCGTCGTGAAGCGCGATGAAGTTGAAGAGCGACACCGAGCGGACGTCTTTGTCGCGCGTCATCACGCGGTTCCAGTGACGAAGCACCGCGAGCGTGTCGGCGATCTCTTCGTTGTTGAAGGACATGTACTTGAGCGGGAACTTGCGCTGCTCGAAGGTGGCCGTCAACCCGGCCTGCGTGCGCATCGTGTTGAGGTAGTTGTCGTACGCGCCGCTGTGGTCGAGGAAGAGATGCTGCTTGAAGCCCAGAGCGTCCAGACGGTTCATGATCTCGCAGTCCGGGCGGCGCGCGTCGTAGAGCGCGTCGTGCGAGGGCTGACCGCAGGCGCCCGTCAAAAGGCGAAGCGCGGCCGGGCCCGAATACGAGGTCGCCGAATTGAACTTGTCGAACCGGATGTTGAAGCGCGAGAATACGCGGTGGTTCTGCAGGTTCGAGGCTTCGAGGTCGTCGTTCGAGAGCGAGCAGATGTTGAGGATGATGATGTCAAAGGGCGTGTCCTTCGCGGAGATCCCCGTGGGCAGCTGCGCGACGCGGTCCTTTTCGTAGTCGAGGAAGGCCTTGTACCAGGTGTCCACTTCCTCGGCCGACACGACGGCGTCGGTCGTGGTCGCGGCGTTCGCGAGGTTGAGGATCTCTTCGTTCGTCTTCGGGGTGTCGGCCGCGACCGCGGGCACCGCGCGCACCGGGGCCGTGGGCGCCGTAAAGAAGGGCTGCACGATGAGGAAGACGAGATAGAGCGCCGTGATCGTCGTGACGCGCACGAAGTCCCGCAGGAGATAGTAGGCAAGGAGAATCACGAAGCCCCAGCCCACCATGCGGAAGTTGATGAAGTCCCAGGCGAGCTGCACGACGTAGTTCACGGAAAAGCCCGTGATCCCCGACTTGTTGGCGAGGATCGAGTCGATCCCGGGGAGCCAGCTCTCCGACCAGAGAAGGGCCGTGCCGAGGACGAGCGCAATGAGCGCGTGCAGGCGATGAAGCCACTTCCCGCGGATCGGAATGAGAAGGAAGAGGAAGAACGCCGCGTTCAAAAGGAGGTCGAGGCGCAGATAGCCCGTGTAGGCGAGCGCGAACTTCCCGATGAAGTAGACGTTCCAGATGCCGAGCCCGAAGTAGGCGGGCGTCGGCACGGCGGTTTTCTGCGAAGCGGTCACTTATTGGCTCCTTCCGCGGCGGGCGTCTCGACGGCGGGCGCGGCCGGGGTTTCAGACGGGGCGGAGGAGGCCGCCTGGGCGGGTGCACGGACCTCCTGAGCGGCCGGAGCGGACTCGGCCTTTTCATCCCCCTTCGCCGCGGGGGCTTCCTGCTTTTCGGCGGATTCGGGCTTCGCCTCGGAGTTGCCTTCGGACTCGGCTTCCGACTTTGCTTCGGACTTCTCGTCCTTCTTGGCTTCGGTCGTCGCGGCCGGCTTCTTCGCCGGTTCGGTAGGCTCCGCAGCTTCCGCAGCTTCCGCAGCTTCCGACGCCTCCCGGTCGTCGGCCTCCTTGGCCTTCTTTTCGGGAGCGGGAAGGGACTTGGCGTCCACCGCCGCGCGCGAAACGACGAGTTTGCCTTCGCGGTCGAAGCGGAAGAGGCCCGCGTCAAAGCCCGCGCCGTAGAGCATCAGGACGTTGCGGTAGTAATTTTCGCCGATGATGGGCTCGGCCTGAATGACGGTGCGCAGAAGATCGGCCGTCTTGGAATTCCCGAGCATTTCGAGAACGCAGGCGCCGAAGCCCGCGTTGCCGGCGCGGTTCGCTTTGCCCGTGAGAATCTCCACCTTCTCGGGCGGCATGTTCATTTCTTCGGTGAGGCGGCGCATCGGGTCGAAGTGCTTCATGAGGACGCCGTAGGAGGGATCCGACGGATCCGTCATGGCGGCCCAGAGATAGACGCGGATCGCGTTGTAGCTTCCGAGCGTGTAGTCTTCGCCCTCGGGGGCGATGAGCTTACCGGTCTTGTCGATCTTCGCCCAGTCGGGGGAGAAGCCCGCGGGGGCCGTGCGCACGAGCGCGCGGATCGTCCCTTCGGCGACCTCCTTCCAGTAGGGGTCGACGAGCGCCAGGCGACGCAGGATGAAGACCGGGTAGTAGCTCGGGTTGAGCGTCACGTGGGTCGGGTGGTCAAAACCGCTTCCGCCCGGAAGGAGGACCTTGCCGAGATTCGGGATGTCGCGCACGTCGCGCTTGAGGCCCTCCATCATCGCGCGGGCCTTTTCTTCGTAGGCGGGCTCGTTCCAGAGACGTGCGGCTTCGAGAAGGTCGTAGGCGATCCAGAGGTCGGAGTCGGTGGCGTTGTTCGTGTCGATGATGCCCCAGCCGTTTCCGGTCTTCCCCCAAAGCCACGAGGGAAGATTCTTCGTGATGTCGCCCTTGCTCAGATTCTTTTCGGTCCACTCGAGGAGCTTCGCGAAGGTTTCCCGGTCGTCGGCGACGAGCGCGAAGAACATGGCGTAGGACTGCCCTTCGCTCGTCGTGATGGAGCGTTTGTCGCTGTAGTCGATCACACGGAAGTTCTTGTCGATGTTGACCGTCTTGAAGCTGTCCCACATCGGCCAGGCCGCGGCGCGGTCCGCCATCGAGAGGAGGGCCGTCATGGCGCCCGCGAGAAGAAGAGGAGTGAGATGCGATTTCATGGTTTTCGTCCGGACGGGCCTTCGCGCGGGAAGGCTCCGTTCTCTAAAAAGTTTCGGGTGCCGGCGGAAGGTCCCGCCGGCCAAAGAACGTTCGGCGGTCAGTTGGCGCCCTGCGAGCGGCCGCGGATCCAGCGGCGCATGAAGACGAAGATCCCGGCGCCCGCCACGACCGCGGCGAGGAGCGCGCAGAAGACGAGTACGAAGGGCCGGTCGGCGAGCGACAGCCACACGCGGCGGAACCACGGCATGTCGCCCACCGTGTAGGTGGACGCGGGTTCAAAGCCGCGCAGTTCGTCTTCGCCCACGAAGACGGTGCCGCCCTTCGCAAGCGCCAGGTCGCCCGGGTTCGCGAGGCGGCGGTTGAGAAGATGACCGCTCGCGCCGTCTTCGGCGAGAAGCGCCACGGCCGTGCGGGCGTTGTCGACGGGGGACTTCACGGAGACGATCGCGGCAAAACCCGTGGCGAGGCGTTCGGGTTCGGCGGCGCCTTCCGTCTTTTCGACGGGCTTCGCAAACCACTTCGAGACGCCGTCGGCCAAAGCGGCGGCCGATTCCGGACTGATGTCCATCACGCCTTCGGGCATGGGGCCGACGATGAGCAGATCCTTCTCTTTGAGAGAAGCCGAATCTTCGGGATTCGCCACGGTGAGGTGCAGGGGCGCCACGCCCGTCGTCGCCGCCATGCGGCCGACGGCGTTCAAGAAGGTCGTGAGCTCAATCGGACGCGCGTCCTTGCGAACGACCGCGGCCGTCTGACTCAGGTCCGCGTACATGGAGAAGGGGAAGGCTCCCTGCGTGAAGAGTCCGATCTCGGGGAGCTGCGCATAGTGGTACATCCCGGAGAATTCGATCATCGACGAGGGATCGATCTGCACCTGATGCGAGGTGAGGGTCGCCGCACGGCAGTTTTCGGGCGTGCCTTCGTTGGGGTTTTGCTGATAGCCCGCCTCAAAGGAGAGGTCGTTCACAAAACCGAGTCCCCTCTTATGCAGGGCGCCCGCCGTCACGGCCGGTCCTTCGGGGACGGGCAGATTCACGACGGCGGCGCCGCGGCTTTCTTCGTCGGAGAGGTTCTGACTGTCGGCGAGCGCGCCGTTTACGAGGGTGCGAAGCTGCGCGGCCTGACCCGTGACGGGCTTCGTGTAGCGGTAAAGAAGATTCAGAGTCGCCGACGAAGCGCTCGTGAGATAGGTGTCCGGAGCAAGTCGGAAGGCGACGTGAAGGGGCGGCAGCGTTTCACCGCGGGCCGTCAGCTGTTCGGGGTATTCGATGAGCTGGCTCAGGGGCACCGCGAAGTCGGTGTTCACCCAGTTGGGCGACACGTAGGCGGGAAGAGGATCGGCCGCCTTGAAGTCCTTGATCGCGGCGCGCGGTCCGATGAGGATGCGCCCCGTCGTCGCGAAGGCCTGCGCGGCCGTCACGAGGTCGGCGTCGGTCTTGCCCGCGACGACGAGCATCTTTTCATAGAGCCCGCCCGGGGCGTCGAGCATGAGAAGTTCCGGTCCTTCAAAGGGTGCCAGTTCCCGCAGAAACGCCGGACGGTTTTCGTTCGTCGCGAAAACGACGAAGTGACCCTGGGCGGGAACTTCCGAGAAATAGACCGGGAAGTCGGCGCCTCGCCAGGCGCTCGCCGCGGCGACGCGGCCCGTCACGATGGCGGCGGCGCGAAGGGCGTCCTTGGAAGGAGCCGAAGCGAAGACCACGGGGAGCGTCGTCGCCTTTTCGACCGAGGTGTCGACAAACGGCAACGGGAGCTGCGCGAGGTCGTTCGTCAAGCGCAGGTTCTGCTTTTCGAGCGTCAACTGGCTCGTCGGAGAAATGTCGAGCCAGAGCGCGCTGTTTCCTTCGTTTTCGCACACGATCGAGTAGTGCCCGACGAATTCGACGCTCAGCTGATTGCGCGTCTTCATGGACTTCGCGTTGAGCGCGACCGAGAGACTCGTGGGCTTGCCGAGCATTTCCTTCGTGATCGCGGTGACGCCCTGAAGTTCTCCGTTGAGGTAGACGTTCAGCTGCGAGGTCCCGGGAATCAGCGAGGGAGAGGGCGTAAACGAGAGGTCGAGCGTCGCCTTCGAAACGATTTCGTCCGCGCGCACGCCGAAGTCGAAGTACTGCGTCGGCATCGCGCCCGTAAGCTTCACCGCGGTGGCGAGTCCTCCGGGGACGAGGCGGATGAGGTCGTGCGACTCGGTGACGGAGGCCGTCGCGTCGGTGCGCCACACGGGCGCGGGCGCGTCGGCGGCGAAGACCGGCTCGGCAAGACCGAGGGCGAGCGTAAGCGACGCCGCGATCGTGGTGAGCGCGGCTCGGTGTGTACGGTGCTTTCTCGTAAGGAAGGACATCATGAAACCCTTTGGGTGGCGGCCTGACGCGGGATGCGCGGCAGGAGCGAAAGAAGAAAACGGATCAGTCGGCCGACGCGGCCGGGCAGGAATTCCAAAAGCGACTTGTAGCCGTAAAGCGCAATGCGGATGAGGCGCAGGAAGCCCGCGACGAAGCGGTCGTCGACCTCGCCTTCGGGGGGCTCGGCCCAAATGCCTTCGCGCGCGAAGGTGGCGCGGTTGAGACGAATCTCGTCGAAGCGGTCGGCAGTATCCACCCGCACTTCAAACGCCGCGTCTTCGACGAGCGTCACGGTCGTGCGGAAGCGCTCAACCGTACCTCGGGTCGGAATTTCGACGAAGAGTTCGTCGCCCTCCGAGAGGCTCTTGAGCGTCTCGGGATCGACCTCGAAGCGGAGGTGCTCCTGCGAGAATTCGCGAAGGCGCGCGGCAAACGCATCGGAAAGAGTTTCCCCGCGTCCCACGCGCACGCCGACGTTCAAAGGCACGCGCGGCAGACGGTGCTTCTGCACCTCTTCCACGGCGACCGCGGCCGATGCGCCGAGGACGACGAGGTTGTAGAGAATCCAGCCGAAGTTGATGAGGAGGGTCGAGACCTGCGGGTCGGCGGCGACGATCGTCTTGTAGATCCCGACGGCGAGCCCCGCGAGGTTGAGCGCGATCAGAACGAGGATGGGCTTGGCGATTCCCCAGTCGACGTACTTCTTGTCGATCGTCATCCCCTTGGCGGTGACGTTGAACTTCCCCTTGTGCGGGAAGATGAGGGCGACCGTCGTCGGGAGCAGGATGTACCAGGAGAGGACCGTTTCGTAGACGGCCCCGAGGAAGGGATAGCGGTAGCCCCGCTGCAGGATCTTGTTCGTGATGGCCGAGTGCACCATGTGCGGAATCACGTAGGCGAAGATGGCCGCGGCCGACGCGTAGATGACGTAGATGTCGGCGAACATGTAGGGCAACGGCGCGGCGAGAAACACCAGACGCGGCAGTCCGTGCAGAAAGTGCACCATCGCGTTGAAGAAACAGAGGCGCTGGGGAAGCGTGAGGCCCTTGCCCGTGAAGGGATTGTCGAGGCGGAAGATCTGAATCATTCCGCGCGCCCAGCGGATGCGCTGCCCCACGTGCGCCGAGAGCGATTCGGTCGAAAGGCCCGAAGCGACGGGCTTCGAGATGAAGGCCGACTTCCAGCCGAGGCGGTTGAGCTTGAGCGAGGTGTGGGCGTCTTCCGTCACGGTTTCGACCGCGATCCCGCCGATCTGCATGAGGGCCGCACGGCGCATGACGGCGCTCGAGCCGCAGAACATCACGGCGTTCCAGGTGTCGTTCCCCTTCTGGATGAAGTCGTGAAAGAGCGAATTCTCGATCGGCATCGCCCGCTCGAGGTGGAGGTTCTTCTCGAAGGGATCGGGCGAATAGAAGTGGTGCGGCGTCTGCACGAGCGCGATCTTCTCGTCCTTGACGAGCCAGCCGACGGTGGACGTCAAAAAGTCGCAGGAAGGCACGTGGTCGCAGTCGAAGATCACGATGAATTCTCCGTTCGTGATCCCGAGCGCGTGATTGATGTTCCCCGCCTTGGCGTGGTTGTGCTCTTCGCGCTTGATGTAGCGTACGCCCACCGATTCGGCGAATTCCCGGAAGGCGTCGCGGCTTCCGTCGTCAAGGAGATGGACCTTGAGCTTGTGTGCGGGCCAGTCGAGGTTGAGCGCCGCAAAGACGGTGGGCTTGATGACTTCGAGCGACTCGTTGTAGGTCGGAATGAAGATGTCGACCGTGGGCCAGACCGAGCGGTCGGCGGGCAGAGGACAGGGCTTGCGGTTCAGAACCCAGCAGACCTGGAAGTACCCGAGCACCGTCACGACGAAGGCGTAGAATTCGGCCGCAAGAAGAAGGACCGAGAAGAAGAGTTCCGCGGGCGACGACGGATGAAGCGTCGCCGTGCAGCGCCACCAGAGGTAGCGGGCCGACACCACGACCGAAATCACGAAGAGGACCATGAGCGTCACGCGCGCACGGATGTGCGTGAAGCTCCAGGCGGAAATCAGCATGATCGAGAGGAAGATCACCTGACCGCGGAAGTCGAAAGGCTGCGTGATGCAGAGGACTGCGAGACCGATCGCGAGCACGGCGGCGGTGCCGACGAGAATCGACTGCAGGCGCTTTTTCGGCCCCGAAACGGGATCCGGACGGTGCTCGACGCCCTCTTCGCTCAGGGAGCCGATTCCCGAGAGCCAGCGGCTTCCCAGGGCGCCGATTTTTTCGCCGAGGGTCCCCACGGCGGACGTTACGCCCGTGACGAGACGGGCGAGGGGATTCTCGCGTCGAAAGCGCTGCCAGTCGAAGGCGTAGACGACGAAGAGAAAGACCGACTGCAGGGCGACGCGGACGATGTCGGCCACCGTCGGTCGGTCGAAGTTGACGTGGGGATAAAGATTTCTGCGGTTTTCCCGGACGTTTCGCCAGTAGCCGCTCTCGAGCGGCACGAAGAGCCAGGCCAAAAGTAGTCCGAGGCTGTTGAGGAGCAGCGAAACCGTCCCCGTACCGGCATCCGCCCACTCGGCGATGCTGCGCGTGAAGTGTTTTCGGATCGAATGGATCGAAGAGGAGAACATGTGGGGGTCGTGTCAAAGTCGCCGGAATCGGGGCGGTGAAAACAAAAACAGACCGAAGGTGCGGAGCGCTCCGACCTCAGTCTGTCGTTTCAGGTCAGGGAATTATACGGCTATCCTTTCGGAGGAGGGCAAATTGCTTAGGGGAAAGCAATGTTTCGATACGGTTTTATGACGTTTTTGTGACGTCGGCCGCGCGAATCGGGGATGCAACGCTCTCGAGACGCCGCGACGGGTTCGCGGGCATGCCTCCGATGAGCGGGAAAATCCTGGGGGTGCGGCGATTTTTCGATAAAGCTGCCGACAGGACTCGCCGGGGCTTCGGAGTCCGTTCCAAAGAGGCGTGATTTCCGAAAGGATTTTTTCTTCTTGAGTGTCGTTTTATTTCGCTCCAGGCTTTGCGGCGAGCGGATGGAAATGGTCGGGGACGCCGCCGTCTTCCCAAAGACGGTTTCGGCAAATGTGAGAATTAAGGATTTTTTCGTAGAAAACAGGCTTTTTGTCAACAGGATTTCTCCTTATGGTGACTTCGATCAAAACTCGATAGAGTTTGCCTCGGGTTTCGCGACCGTGCGGAACCCGGACCAACCGCCGCGAAGCCTCGCCGTAAATCCTGTTGGCGAAGATCCGCGGCCTCATCAACGAACCTGCATGAGGACCAAACCATGTTGACTCGTCGTTCTCTTTTCCGCACCGCGACCGTCGGTGCGCTCTCGCTTACTTCTCTTGCCGGCGTCGCCGAAGCTCAAGTGAAGAATCCCCTTCCCGCCGCCAAGGTGAGCGAAAAGCGCCGCGTGCTGATGCAGTCGAGCTCGCGCTACCACAATTCGGGCTATCTCGACTTCTGCGACGAACAGTACGAAAAGCTCTACGGTTCCGAGAAGCACGAAATCCTTTTCATTCCGTATGCCCGCGTGAGCAGCTCCTACGACGGCTATGAAAAGCAGGTGCAGGACGCCTTCAAGCGCTACGGCCACAAGATCGTCTCGATCCACCGCTTCAACGACCCCGTTGAAGCCGTCAAGAAGGCCGAAGCCATCGCCGTGGGCGGCGGCAACACCTGGGCGCTCACGACGCGCATGTACGAAGCCGGCATCATCGACCTGATCCGCGACCGCGTCAACGCCGGTATGCCCTACGTCGGTTGGTCCGCGGGCGGCAACGTCGCCTGCCCGACGCTTCGCACGACGAACGACATGCCGATCGCCGAACCGCCGTCCTTCAACACCTTAGGTTTCTGCCCGTTCCAGACGAACCCGCACTTCATCTCGGGCGGCACGGCCGGTCTCAACAACGAAACGCGTGAAGACCGCCTTGAAGAGTTCCTCGCCTACAACCGCGACGAGGAAGTGATCGGCCTTCCCGAAGGCACGGCCCTCTTCATCACCGGCGAATTCCACTGCGAAGTGCTCGGTCCGAAGGACGCCGAACCGCTCTACTGGTTCCGCCAGCCCGAAAAGAAGTTCGGCAAGATGAAGCTCGAACGCATCGCGCTCGGCACGAAGTTCGACCTTCGCAACGTCGTCCCGGGCGGCAAACTCTAATCCGCTCCCAGCGATTTACGACAAATCGAAAGCATTCGGCAGCCTTCGGGCTGCCGAATTGCGTTGGCGACGTCCGTCGTTGGACGAGCGGAAAGGACGATCTCTTCGGAGGTCGTTTTGCGGGGAGAGGCGATTCGAAACCGCCGGCTCATGCGGACGTAACGGCGAACGTACGAACGCTTCAGCGGGATTTTTGGGTCGGGTAGAATCTTCCCCGTGTGTCAGATTTTGAGATTCCCCATGTCCGAGCCGCAGAGATCGCTTCCCCTTGGCCGCTCCACTTTTGCGACGCTTCGCGTACGCAACGACCTGTACGTGGACAAGACCGCGTACGTTCATCGCCTTGCTCGGGAAGACGCCAAAATTTTCCTGGTGCGCCCGAGACGGTTCGGCAAATCTCTTTTGCTGTCCACCTTCGAATCGCTTTTCAGAGACGGGCTGACGCATTTCCGGGGACTGGCCATAGAAAAGCTCTGGTCCGACCGAACGTATCCGGTGGTGAAACTGGATTTTTCCGAGATCAAAGAATTTTCCGACGTCGAAGAATTCCGTTCGAAGTTTTACGAAAAGCTCGCGGCCGCCTTCGGCGACGTGGGTTTTCGTGTGCAGACGGACGGCTTCAGCGTCCTGACGCAGTTGTCGACGTTTCTCGCATCTCTGCCGCCCGCGGGCTTGGTCGTGCTGATCGACGAATACGACGCTCCGCTCACGCAATGTCTGGACAATCCGAAACTCTTTCGGGAAGTCCGGTCCGTGATGAGCGAACTCTTCCTTTCTTTGAAGTCGCGGGAAGGGTGCCTGCGTTTCTTTTTTATGACCGGCATCACCAAGTTCAGCAATACGAGTATTTTTTCGGCCTTCAACAACCTGCAGGACATTTCGCTCGATCCTCTGTACGGAGCTTTGCTTGGGTATACCGACGAAGAGATTCGAGCCAACTTTTCGGAATACCTGGTACCGGCGGCCGAGGCGCTGCACATGGATCAGGAAGAGTTGATGGCCGAACTCAAGCAAAACTATGACGGTTTTTCGTTCGACGAGAGGGCCGAAACTCGAGTCTACTGTCCTTGGTCGGTTCTGAGTTTCCTGAATCGCCCCGACCGCGGCTTTATGAATTATTGGTTCGAAAGCGGAGGACAACCGACCGTTTTGCTCAAGTATCTGCAGGGACACGGTCTGCAGTCTCCTGATTCCTACGGGAAGTCGATCACCTATTCTCTGAGGCGTCTGAACGCTTCCCGGCAGTATGACGAGATAGATTTGGAGGCTCTTCTTTTTCAGTCCGGATATCTCACCGTCAAATCGGTGGAGGGAGGCGATTTCGTCGAACCCAATTATCCGAACGAAGAAGTCGCCGTCTCCATGGCGCAACTCTATGCGGAAAACATGATTCGCAAGGAGCGCATCGCTCAGTCGGGGGATTGCGCGTTTAAAAAACGACATGTCGTACGGCTCTCTCGATGAGGTCGTAACGTCCTTCAACCGAGTCCTGGACAATGTCGATTATCACGACAGCCCCATTTGCAACGAGGGATCTTGCCGTACTCATCTTCAGATTCTGATGATCGGACTGGCTTTGCTTCCCAGGGTGGAGGTCCACAACGCCAAAGGCAGAAGCGACATGGAGGTGGAGACGTCGACTCGTCATTGGGTCTTCGAATTCAAGTTCGCGCACCGCGACGAAGAAGCTCCGGCGCTACTTGAGAAAGCCGTCGAGCAGATGACGGACCGTCGTTACGGCATGGGATACCTCGGCGACAAGTCGCTCCTACGGGCGGCACTCGTCTTCAGCGCTGAGTCGAGAGCCTTCGTGGCGTGGCGTTTGGTGGAAGAGTCATAACGAGGCAAGCAGCCTTTCGGCTCGGGCAAGAAGGCCTTCAGGATCTTCAGACAATCCCCATGGCCTTGAGATTTGCATCGACGGCCGCTTCGACCTGTGCCTTCACCTCCTTGACGGTGGCGCGCTTTGCGCCGAGAGACAACGCCGTCTCGGAAAAACGGAGGGCTGCCTCGGCCGTTTGACGGACGATTTCCTCAAGCTTCTCGACGGGCGTTGCCATGAGGCGGCTCATGCGCTCAAGCGCGTCGCGCGTGATGCGCCGTCCGTTTCCTCCAAAGGACGTGGCGTGCTCTCCGTAAGGACCCGGCGCATAGGTGATGTCGAAGGAGGGCGACAATTCCCAACGTCCGCCGTCGTGAAGGAGAAAGCCGAAATTCTTCCCGTGGTCGTCTTCGTTTCTGAGGAAGTAGGAAAGAACCGCCCTTCGGAAAAGCTCCTCCATTTCCACCTGCGACTGCGTGAGCCGGTAGGTGAGTCGCATCAGGTCGAAGTAGTCGAAGACGGGTTCCCGAAAGTTGGCGTTCAAAAGCCCTGCGGCCGAGACGTAGTGAACGCGTCCTGCGGACGTCCGGTCAAAACGCTCCATCCCGAGCCAGCAAGGGGCCTTGGGGCGCCCCCTTCCTTGAGGACCTTCAAAGAGTCTCCACGCGGGCGTGCGGATGCCGGCCTGCTCCGACGCCGCAAGGGCCGCGGCTTCGAAGAGGCCCTCTTCGTGACCGAGCGGAAGCGTCTTTGCCGTGAATTTGACCAGCCACGCTCGATGATTCTCTTCAGGGTGAGTCAGTGCGGCGGAAAAATCCCTGTTGAAATAGATCTGCGCTTTCGGACGGGAGCCGCCCGCAGACCCGCTTTCGACTAATTGAGACAGATGAACGGGGTGTTGTTCTTCGAGAAAAAGTTGTGCGGCCAATCCTAGTTCTTCGAGCGTCACTCCATCGGTTTGCGCTTGCCAGGCTTCATGAACGGGCTCGTAGGAAAGCGCACCGGTAGCACGGTCGCCGACAAAGGCCAACCGATCCAGAGGGGAAATCGACGAACGGGACAACCCCGTTTCTTGGAACGCTCGATCCATGAGCCATAACCCGTAGCCGTCGGGAAGACTCTCGGCGAAAAGACCGTGAAGTCCCATGTCGAGTTTTTTGGGCCCCAACAGCAATGTCGGACTGTACGGGACCGTGAAGGGAGAAAGGGAACCAACGGTTTCACTGTAGGTCGAAAGATATTGGGAATCGTACTGAAAGGCTACGGTGCCCCTCACTTCTCCAAGAATGCCGATCAAAATTCGATCGCCGTTTTCAAAGGTTCGAAATACGTGCAGTGACTTGTTCATACCATCTTGGTGCGCAGTTGTTAAGGGCCACGTACCGTTTCCCTGTGTTTTTCTTGCGAGAAATACCCGGGTTTTCGAAGGACCGACGAATCAGGGGCAGACGGGCGATCTCAAAAAGATCCGAAGAACCGTCAATTCTTCGATATCGGGTGTTGGCGGAGTACGAGGAGAGTTTCGGCGAACTTTGAAAGATTCTCGTCTTCCGAAGGCTCCAAGCTGCAAAACGAAGGATGAGGACGTTGAACTCAGAGCGCCAAAAAATCGGACATCATGACCGGGCTTGGCTCCTCCGGAGTCCATAGAAATTGCAGTCGGTCGATGTTGTCTACGGCGGCCCAGAGGACAAGGAATTGACGAAAGGAAATTTGCCCGGTTCTTTCAAAACGGGTGATCGTAATCTCGGGAATACCCGTCTTTTCCGAGAGTTCCCTACGGGAAAGATGCAGGGCGCGACGGCGGGTCTTTACGTACTCGGCGGTCAGTTGCTGCGCATCTCCGGGGGTATAGAGACTAAGGAAGCTCCGGGAAACCTCGTTGTGATTTGATCTCATAATATGGAAAAGATGAGAATTTCATATAAATTAGATCATATCGTATTTAAAAACTTTGTGCGAAGTCGGAGCTGAGGGTGAGTGCTGAGGACAGAATTGGACGTGAAAAGAACTGCAAGGGCGAGATTTGTGGAAAATGGCAGCCATTGTGCCGCAAGGAAAAAAGAAGGGAGACCGGTGACAGCGGACTCCCTTCTGAAATTTCGCATCGCTTTCGAGGACAAACTGTTCTGTCGTTCGAGACCCGAAGTCGCGAAAGATGGGTCACAGAACGATCGTAGATCGGAACCGATCGATCAATAGAGCGAGAACATCTCCTTCACCGCGGCGGGAGAATCCGTGCGGGTGAGGGCAAGTTGCAAAAGCACGCGGGCCTTCCAGGGAAGAAGCGAGCCCGAGGGGATCCAGCCCGCTTCCTGCCAGTGCGCAAGACCCTCGACCGTCATGCCGCCGCCGACGCGCGAGGCGCGTACGACGATGACGCCCGCCTTGGAAGCCTCCATGAGCGCCTCTTCGGTATTCCCGTGCACCGAACCGTTCCCGGTTCCCGCATGCACGATCCCTCGGGCCCCCGCCGCCACGGCGGCGCGAACGAGCACGCCGTCGTCGTCCGCGTGGGAAACCACGATGTCGACGCGCGGGAGTTCGTCGGGAAGGTTCGCGACGGAGAACGGCGTATGAAGCGTGTGGGAGCGGGTGGGGGCGCGGTAGAACTCGATGCGCGCTCCCGCGATCATGCCGATCGCGCCGAAGTCGCGCGAGAAGAAGGTCGCGACGTTCGTGGGATTCGTCTTCGTTCCTTCGCGGGCGTCGAGAATAAGGTCGTTCAAGACGATGAGGACGCCCTTTTTGTGGGCGGCCGGGGCGGAAGCGACGCGCACGGCGTTGTAGAGATTGAGCGGGCCGTCGGCGGAGAGGGCCGTCGCGGGGCGCATCGCGCCCGTGAGCACGACGGGCTTCGCGGTGTTGAGAACGAGCGTCAGGAAGTAGGCGGTCTCTTCGAGCGTGTCGGTGCCGTGCGTCACCACGATCCCGTCGATGTCTTCGCGCGCGGCATAGGCTTCGATCCGTTCTGCCAGAGCGCGCCACACGCCGTAGGTCATGGAGCTTGAGTCGATGTTGGCGACCTGTTCGACTTCGAGTTCCGCAATCTTTTCAATCCCCGGCACGGCCGCGACGAGATCGGTCACGCGGAAGTTTTCAATGCCGTAGCCCGTCATCTGGTCGGGGCTCTTCCCGGAACTTACGATGGTGCCGCCCGTGGCGAGAAGGGCGATGCGGGGTCGTTCGATCGACATGGAGAGAAATCCTTGCAAAAGAAAAAGTGAGAGTGAGGAGTGTAGCGCGTCGCATCGGTCTCGAGGAGGCCCGGCATGAGCTTCGGACTGTCTCTTCGCGCCAAGTGCGCCGCCCTCCGATTTTGTCCGGGGCAAGGAATCCCGTGCGGGGCTTTCTGAGCGGCGTTCGGGCGAAGAGCCGTTTGTTGCGGAAACCGCAACGGTGCGGGACGGGAACACTAAGTTCTGCCGCGGCGTCTCCGGCAGGGAAAAGGCGTTCGACGCCGCCAGAAGGGCGATGAGTGAAAGAAGAGGCGGGGGTGTGCTGCGTCGGGACGGCCCCGAGACTTCCGGCCCGGAGGACGTCTCGCTGTCCGTCAGGGCCGAAGCAGAAAGTCGAGCGCCATCGCCGCTTCGATCCGAACCCCCGGCATGAAGCAGCCCTCGTCGGGCCGGAAGGCGGGGTGGTGGTTGGCGTAGGGGTAGCCCTCTTGGGCCGTGCCGCCGCCCAGAATGAGGTAGACGGAGGGAACCTTCTCGGAAAAAGCCGAGAAATCTTCAGATCCGGTCATCCCGTTTCCGGTCGCGACCTTGTCGGCGGGCATCACTTCTTTTGCGACCCGCAGCGCCCGTCCGATCATGGCGGGATCCTGAATGGTGGCGGCGCAGCCCCGAACGGCGTCGATCTCCACCTCGGCGCCGTGCACGGCCGCGACGCTTCGCGCGACGGCTTCAATGCGTTGGAAGAGAAAATTGCGGTCCTCTTCGCTCTTCGTTCGGAAGTTGACGCCGATTTTGGCCGTGTCGGGAATGACGTTTACGGCGTTTCCCGCCTGAAAAATCGTGGGCGATACCACCGCAAAGCGTCCGGGCGGGAGGTTGCGCGAGACGATCGTGTGCATCGCCAGAACCATTTCGGCCCCGACCAGAATCGGGTCGATCCCGGCGTGCGGCATCGAGCCGTGCGTACCGCGGCCGCGGATCGTGACGGTCACTTCGTCGCAGGTGGTCGTGACGGCGGGCGTCGTCGTGACGCGCACGAGCCCGATCGGATCGTTCATGACGTGCAGGCCCACGCAGGCGTCGACGCCGTCGAGGACGCCCGCCCTGACCATTTCCGCGGCGCCCCCGGGCGCGAGTTCTTCGGCGTGCTGAAAGAAGAATTTCACGGTGCCGGGGATTTCGTCCTTGAGCGAGAGAAGGAGTTTCGCCGTTCCGAGAAGCATCGCCGCATGGGCGTCGTGCCCGCAGACGTGCGAGATGCCCGAAACGACGGAGCGGCATGCAAGTCCCTCGGCTTCCTCCACGGGGAGCGCATCAATGTCGGCGCGAAGCGCGATCGTGCGTCCCGGTCCCTTGCCTCCGCAGAGCGTCGCGACGCGGCTCGTGGGCGTGGGGCTCACGACGTCGTCGTAGCCCATGGCGCGCAGCTCCGCCTCGATGTAGGCGGCGGTTTCGTGCTCTTCGAAACTCAGCTCCGGATGGCGGTGAATGTGGCGGCGCCAGGCGAGGACGTCTTGGCGGAGCTCTTCGGTCAGGAAGGGCTCGATGAGTGCGTTGAGGTCGGACACGGTTTTCCTCCTTTTTCACGGGTGTGCGTGACGGGAAAGCCTATCCGAGAAACCTCCGTTTCGGCGGGCGCAGGCTCTGAAAAACGCGGGTTTCTTCCCGCAGGGCAAACGGGATCGGGCGGATTCCCTAGCGTGTCGGAAAATGGTCGACCATTGGCGGCCAAAAGAAGGCAATCGGTTGAAAAAGGTCCGCCAAAATCGACGGTTGGGAGGTTTTGCCCAAGGCGCGCGAAGCTCGCGCAAAGAACCTTCAAATCGTTGTGCGGGAAGACGACGGAAAGGAAAAAAGCGGTGTAGATTCATCCTCACGACATCGCGAAATGAGGTTCTTCCAAAAGATCGGAGACTTCCGAAGCGAAAGACCAAACCCCTCGACAGACAGACCCCAGGAAGGAAAACGCCATGCTGAAATTCGGACTCAAATCCAAGTGCTTCGCCCTCTTTGCCGTCGCCCTGATGGCGGGCGGCGTTTCCGCGGCCGAGAAGATCCGCGTCGCCAGTGAAGGGACCTTCGCGCCCTTCGAATTCATGAATTCGAAGACGGGCCAGCTCGAAGGCTTTGAAATCGACCTCGTCAAGGCGCTCTGCGCCAAGATGGGGAAGGAACCCGAAATCACGATGTACAAGTTCGACGGGATTCTCCCGGCGGTCCTCTCGAACGCCGTCGACTTCGCGGCGGCGGGCTTCGCGATCACGGAGGAGCGCAAGAAGAAGGTGCTCTTCACCGATCCCTTCTACATGTCCGGTATCACCGTGATTCTTCCGGCCAACAGCGACCTCAAGGTTGAAAAGTTCGAAGACCTCAAGGGCAAAAGCATTTCGGTGCAGATGGGTTCGATCAGCCACGACAAGGCCAAGACCATCCCCGACGCCAAGATCACGACCTTTGACCAGAGTCCCGATGCGATTCTCAACATGATTCAGGGCGGAAGCGACGCGGCGATCAATTCGCTCGCCTCGACCGACTACATGATCGCGACCCGCCCGGCGCTCGCCAAGCAGGTGAAGCGCCTCGACGTCGAACAGGGCAGCTACATGGCGATGGTCGTGCCCAAGAACCACCCTGAAACGCGCGACGCCCTCAACAAGGCGCTTGCTGAGATCATGGCCGACGGCACCTACGACAAGATCCACGAGAAGTGGTTCGGACGGCCCGCCACCTGGAACAAGAAGCCCGCCAAGTAAAGGGCTTGGGAAAGCGGAGTTGCCGCAAACGAGGAGAAAGAGAATGAGAGCCTTTCTCCTCGTTATTATTGTTTGAAAGAAAAAACTCGACCTTCAGTGCGTCAGGGAGAGACGCGTGCCCGCTCATTTTCTGGCGGTGGCGCAAGGCTCCGTAGGGAAAAACGGGACGAGGACGAGGAAGTTTCGGTCGAAACCGGCTGGTACGACGCTGCGCCGACGTTGCCAAAGGACCAAGCGGAAATAGACTCTTTTCCGGCACGCCGATGAAAAGAAAGCGTAAAATATCGAGAGAATAATTCTCGTTACGGACGAAGGCGTCCGAACGCAACCGAAATCACGGAAGGGACGAAAAAATGAACGAAACGACCAAGTACGGACTTTTCTTTGCAGGCGGCGTGATCGTGGGCGCGCTCGGCGCCGTGGCGCTCACGCGCGGGAAGCTTGACGTCAAGCCTCTTGCGACGAATCTGCTGAGTTCCGGCATGGATCTTCGCGACAAGATCATGGCGGGCGTCGAAGGCGTCAAGGAGGATTTGGCCGACGTCGTCGCCGAAGCCGAAGTGAAGGCGCAGGAGCGCAAGCTCGAAAAGGAAGCGAAGGAAGCCGCCGCTGCCGAAACGCCGGCCGATCCCGCGCAGGAATGCAAGCCCGCCGCGGCCTGAGGCCGCGTCGTTTTCGCGTGAATCTCTTTCGGGGCGAGGTGAAGGCCGCGCCCCGAAACGCGTTTGTCTTCCGGTCTTGTCCGAAGAAGAGGCGGGAACCGCAGGTTCTTCGTTTCTTCGGATTCGCGCCGAAATTACTTTCTAGAGGCCCCTCATGGTCTTCACTTTGGTTCACGAAGTCGGCAACCGCACCCGTTGGCGCACGGACGGGACGATGAGCCTTGCATCGGCGAAGCTTTTGGCCGACGAACTCGAACGCGTATCGGGCGTCACGGGTCTTCGCGTTAATCCCCGCACGGGCTCGGTCGTCGTGACGGTGGCGGATTGGGAGGCGCGGGGGCGCGTCGCGGCGTATTTCGCGTCGCTGGAAAAGTCGCCCCTCATCACCCGCGTCGACACGGCCGCGGCGAGGAGAGCCCTCGCGCGTGCCGCAGAGGGACGGACGGAGACGTCGGAGAAAACCTCCGCCGCCTGGTCCGGTACGATTGTGACCGTCAACCGCGCACTCTCCGACATGCCGGTTCTGCACGTCTGGCAGCGCCTTTCGCAGCACTTTCTCTCGCGCGTTCCGGGGCGAAGCCCGGGCCGTTCGGGCGCGTCCGCCCGGTCGGGCGACTTGACGCCGGTTTCGGCCGGGCGGGAGGAAGGGACGCTTGATTTTGCGCCTCTCACGCGCTTTCTCTTTTTTCGCCCGCTTCTTCCCGTAGGACTCAATGCAGCGAATGCGCTTCTCGCGAGCGTACCCTTCGTGCTCTCGGGCGTGAAGTCGCTCCTTCGGGGCCGCTTCGACGTGGCGGTCCTCGACGGCGCGGCGCTTCTCGTCTCGCTTCTTCGCCGGGACTTCCGTACGGCGGGACTTCTGATCGTGCTCCTCGGCCTGGGCGAAATGCTCGAATCCTATACGCGCAAGAAGTCGATGGCGAGTCTCGCCGACGAACTCGCGCTTCGCGTCGACAGCGTCTGGGTGCGGCGAGGAGACGGGAACGTCAAGATCGCGCTTCGCGACGTCACGAAGGAGGACGTGGTCGTCGTGCATGCCGGCAACGCCATTCCCGTCGACGGCATCGTCGTGGACGGGGACGGAAGCGTCAATCAGGCCTCGATGACGGGCGAACCCCTTCCCGTTCACCGCATGAAGGGCGGCACCGTCTTTGCGGGCACGGTCCTCGAAGACGGCGAACTCATGATCCGGCCCACGGGCGTGGGAGACGGCACGCGTCTGCAGCAGATCGTGCGCTTCATCGAGAATTCCGAAGCCGCCAAGGCCGGAATCGAAGGAAAGGCCCTCAAGTGGGCGGACCGCATCGTCCCCTACCACTTCCTTCTTGCGGGGCTCGTGTGGCTCGTGACGCGGGACTTCGCGCGCATGGCCTCCGTCCTCATGGTCGACTTCAGCTGCGCGCTTCGTCTTGCGACGCCCCTGGCGATTCTCACCGCCATGCGCACGGGCACGCAGCGGGGCGTTGTCGTGAAGGGCGGCAAGTACCTCGAGGCCCTGGCCGAAGTCGACACCGTGGTCTTTGACAAGACGGGCACGCTCACGGCGAGTGCGCCGAAGCTCTCGGACGTCGTCTCCTTGGACGAACGCTACGATGCCGACGACCTTCTTCGACTCGCCGCGTGCCTTGAAGAACACTTTCCTCATCCCGTCGGCCGCGCCGTCGTGCACGCCGCGGAAGCGAAGGGCCTCGCGCACGCGGTTGAAGCGCACGACGCGAAGATCGACTACGTGGTGGCCCACGGAATCGCCTCTTCGGTCGAAGGAGCGCGCGTGCTCCTCGGTTCCCGCCATTTCGTCGAAGAAGACGAAGGGGTCTCGGTCGCGGTGGGGCACGAGGCGGCGGAACGTCTCGCGCGCGAAGGAAAGTCGATTCTCTATCTTGCCGTGGGCGGCAAGTTGGCGGGTCTTCTCGGGATTGAAGATCCGGTCCGCGCGGAAGCGAAGGCCGTGATCGCGGCTTTGCACGAGCGCGGCGTCAAGGAAGTCTGGATGTTGACGGGCGACGACGAGCGTACGGCGCGGGTCGTCGCCGAAACGCTCGGGATCGATCATTACCGCGCGGGGATTCTTCCCGCGGACAAGGCGGCGGTCGTGACGGCCTTGAAGGAAAAGGGCGCCAAAGTCCTCATGGTGGGGGACGGCGTCAACGACAGTCCCGCGCTCTCGGCTTCCGACGTGGGCGTCACGCTTCGGGACGGCGCGGACATCGCGCAGGAAGTGGCCGACGTGGTGCTCTCCGAAAACACGCTTGCGGGACTTCCCGTCGCGATGGATCTGGGCAAGGCCGCGATGGCGCGCATTCGTCAGAATTTCGTCGCGTCCGTCGGGTTGAACGGTTTGTTCCTCGCGGGCGGTCTCACGGGCACGCTCATGCCCGCGGCCGGGGCGCTCCTGCACAACGGTACGACGATCGGTGTGTGTCTGAACGCCATGCGCGATCCCGATGCGGGCGGCCTCGACGGCAAGGGATTTCTCGCCGGCGTCGCGGACAATCTCCGTCATGCGCTCTCTCACGTCACCGATTCGCTCGAGCGCGCGGAAGGCGCGAAGGCGGGGACGGACGGCGTCCACGAATCGGACGCACGCGGGGCGCATGGCGGCCGCGGGCCTTTTCCGGCGCTTTCGTGATACCCGGAAAGGACGTGCAAACGAAAAACGACTGAAAGGAGTTTCATCATGGAACAGTCATTTACCGCCGAGAGTCTCGTCGCTTCCGTGCGTTCCTTCGTCCCGGGGCGGCTTCGCCTTCGTCATCCGGCTTTGACGGACCTTTCGGACGACTGGGCCGAAGGCCTTGTCTCGTGGCTGCGGACGAAGCCCGGGATGCGCAAGGTCGAGCTCAACCGCCGCGTGGGCAGTCTGCTTCTTCTCTGGGACGAGTCGGAGGCCGACTGGACCTTTGAAGAACTGGCCCGAGAGGCGGCGGGACTTTTCGCGCTCTTTGCACCCGCCGGCGAAGCCGAGACTCAAGAGTACGCCGAGGAATGCGTCTGCGGCGCTTCGGCGAAAGCGCCTTCTTCGGAAGCCGACGGGAAAAGCCGTGAAGCGGCCGCCGAAGGCGCCAAGCCCTGCGCCCGCGTGAAGGCGTCCGTCGAAGCGGTCGCGCAAACGCTCGAGCCCGCCGGCGAGGTGTTGGAGCGTTGCGGACAGAAGGTCTTGGACCTCGTCGCACCCTTCGTGGTGCCGGAAAAGAAGGCGAAGGCCGGAGGCCGTACGCGCCGCGTCGCGCAGAACCGTCTGATGGGCGGGGCGCTCGCTGGATCCACCGCTGCGCTCTTCCTTCGCTCCACGGGTGCGCACTGGGCGCTTGGCTGCGTCTTCTTCGGGTTCCTCGCGGTGCACCTCTGGCAGCACCGCCGCGTGCTCTGAGAAACCTCATGCCCGGCGGAACCGCGCCCTGCGGGGCGACGTTCTTTCGGGTAGAGTAGGGCGGACGTTTCGCGCAAAGCCGTGTTCGACTTTGCTCGGGCGCCCGCCTTTTCCTTTTCGTGCGGTTTGACGCCCCGCCCAACCGCGTTCCTTTGGTTTACCGACAATACATCCATGCCCGCCAAAACGATCCGCGCGGTGACGCTTGCGATTCTCTTTCTCGTGGCGCTTGCGCTCGCCTTTCTCTCCTTTGCACTCCTGCTTCTTGCGGTGGTGCTCTGCATCTTCTTTGCGCTCCTCGCATTCCTCGCCGCACCCGAAGAGACGAAGGCCTTTGTGCGGGGTTCGCGCGACACGGTCGACGCTTGGGTGCGGGCCATGGTGAAGCTTGTCGAAGACGCGGGCCGCATGATGGAGGCGTGGATGGCGAGGTTCGCGGGCGGTGCGGCGCAGAAGGCGGCGGAGTCGGACGAAAAGACGCCCTCGACCGGGGTGCAGCGTCCTGAAGGGACGAAAGAAACGGCCAAGGTTCCTGCGAAGGCGGCGGAGCGCGACGGGAAGACCGATTCGGAGAGCTGAGGGGATAAAGAACTTTCAGACCCGTTCCCGGACGTACGGCACTCCGGAGCGTTCGAAGACCGTCGTCGGCAACACAATGAAAAAACCGGCTCTCCGCTCGACGGACGCCGGTTTTTTGCATGGGGAATAAGCGTTCTCTCAGGCGAGCGCTTCGGGAGATTCGGGAAGAATCTGTCCGCCGTCCACGACGAGGCTCTGGCCCGTGACGTAGTGCGCCTCCTTCGAGGCAAAGAAGAGGACGGCCGTTCCGATGTCTTCGGGGGTGCCCAGACGCTTCATCGGAATCGCGCGCGCCATTCGGGCGAGGTATTCGTCTCCGAGTCCGTCAAGACCTTCCGTTGCGATGTTGCCGGGCTGCACGGCGTTCACCGTGATTCCGAAGGGGGCGAGTTCGATCGCGGCCGTGCGCATGAAGCCGAGTTGCGCGGCCTTCGACGCTCCGTAATGGGCCCAGCCGGGATAACCCGTGATCGGACCCGTGATGGAGCTCGTGAGAACGATGCGCCCGTATCCCTGTTTTTTCATCGCGGGGATCGCCGCCTGTACGCAGAGGAAGGTTCCCTTGACGTTCACCTTCATGACGCGCTCGAAGTCGGCTTCCGTCATGTCTTCGAGCTTTGCCTGCGGGAAAATTCCGGCGTTGGCGCAAAGGATGTCGAGTCGCCCCCAGCGTTGCGTCGCACGGCGAACCATTTCGTCGCAGAAGGATCGATCGGTGACGTCGCCGGCGATACCCTCGGCGTCGACGCCGAGACCGCGGAGTTCTTCCGCGGCTTCGCGGCACTCGTTTTCCTCCAGGCCCGCGACGAGCACGTTGGCGCCCGCACGGGCGAGCACGCGGGCAATGCCGCGGCCGATGCCGCGGGATCCGCCCGTAACGACGGCGACTTGGTTGTGCAGATTGCCGAGCATTCGAACACCTCACTCAAAACGAAGGAAAAGGGGCCGCCCTTCCGGAAGAGAAAAAAGAGCCGGCGGAGAACGGACGCGGATTTAGGGGAAGAGAAAGACTCAACCGAAAATCTTGCACCAGAGCCAGGCGGGAACGCCGAAGATCACGAGGTAGGTGATGATCATCGCGGCCGCCTGTACGAAGTGGCTCTTCGAAATGCCCAGAACGATCGGTCCGAGGCCGTCCCACACCTTGAAGAGGAGAAGGAAGCTCGCGACGGCCCAGATGAGACCGAAAACGATGGAAAAGAAGGTGAACATGGCGTTTCCTTGTGATCGGGATGAATGGATGGCTCGGACGGATCGGTCTCCGAGCGCTTTTGCGGATCCATTCTAAGGGAGGCGCCTTAATTTCGACTGAGAGGGAAAACGCTCGGTTGGGGGTTGCGGGAAGGAAAAGAACCGAAGGCGTCGCGGGAGGAATACGACGCGGCAAACGGAAGGCGGACGCGTTGCGGCATGCGTTGGCGAAGGCGGACGGGAAGAATCACTTCTTCGCGCGCGTGAGCCGGAAAACCATGACGGCGAGGAGCGCAATCCCGACGAGTTCCCACGCGTTGAGGGTGAGCCCGAGAAGAAGAACGCCCAGGACCACCGCCGTAAGCGGTTCGAAATTGGCGAGAAGCGCCGTGGTCGGAGCCGAGATGTACGAAAGACTCTTCAGGTAACACCAGAAGGCCGCGACCGTCCCGACGGCGGCGATGTAGAAGTAGAGGCCCGTCGTGGCGAAATTCCATTCCACGGCGGCGACGTCCGGAGGGTTGGCGAAACAGAGGATTGCGCCGCCCAGCGCCATGCCCCAGCCCACGACGACCCCGACAGACAAACGGGAAAGCATGCGTTTGGGTTGGATCGTGCAGAAGGCGCCGCAGGCGGCCGAAGCAATGCCCCAGAGCACGCCGGCGGGCGAGAAGTCAAGAGTCGAGAAGTCGCCTTTGGTGACGAGAAGGGAGACGCCCGCCATGGCGAGCGCGATCGAAATCCACTCTTCCTTCGTGACGGCGCGGTGCTCGGAATAGGCGGTCCATCCCGTGACGAAGAGCGGTCCCGTCGTCACCGTCAGCGCCGCCGTGACGGCGTTGGCGTCTCGGATCGAGAGAAAGAAGGCGAGCTGAATCCCAAGCATCACGAGAGCGTAGAAAACGAGGTCGCGCCGGTCCCTTCCGTCGCGAAAGGGAGCGAAGACGTCTTCCCGCAGGACGAAGGCTTCGAGCGCAAGAAGAAGAACGCCCGCACCCGTGAGACGAAGGGCGGTGAGGTCGACCGCGTCAAACGCGACCGACTCCATGAGGTATTGCGCGGCAATGCTCATGGAACCCCAGAAGACGCCGGCGGCCGAAGCGAGCGCAATGCCGAGGACGGAGCGCGAAAGCATGAGGGAGTCTCTCAAAGGTGGAAGAAAGGCGGGGAGTCGGCCCGGCGTCGCGGGCGTCGGGAACCGGAGACGGTGCAGCACTGCCGTGCAGACGGCAAAACCTTGTCGCGTACGGGATTGGGAAAAGGATGAGGAAAGGGGGAGAGGAAACGAAGGGAGGGCGAAGTGGCAACTATGCAACAAAATTTTGTAGGAGGGTTTTGTGATGAAATTGACTACTTCTACAACGGATTGCGGGATAAAGTTAGGGTAAACCAGTATGGGGGGGGGGTAAAAGATGTGAAAACATGCCTTCGTCCGAACGGCAAAGAAGTCTCTCTCCTGAAGGCAAGCGGGGGAAGGCGGCCGTACCGGATGCGGGATCCGGCGATTCATTCCATTCCCGTCGGATCCCATTTCACAGATCAGACTTATACAGAAAAGGTAATTGAACATGTTCAAGAAGTCTCTGATTGCTGTCGCCGCCCTCAGCGCCCTCGCCGGCTCCGCCATGGCTGCTGACGTCACGATCTACGGTCGTATCGACACGGGTCTCCGTTATTCGAGCGTCGACTATGACGTTCCTACTGTTGACGACAAGACCACGTTTGAAATGGCTGCCGGCAACTACACGGGTAACCGCGTCGGCATCAAGGGTTCGGAAGACCTCGGCAACGGCCTGACGTTTGGTTTCGTTCTCGAAAACGGCTTTGACTCCGATACGGGTGCCGAAAAGTACGACGGTATTTTCGGCCGTGAAGCCCTGGTGTACCTTGAAGGTGGCTTCGGTAAGGTCGCTTTCGGCAAGATGGGCATCCTCAACAGCACGGCCGGCTCTTTCGCCATCGGCAATTTCACGCCGTGGGGTACGGGTTGGGGTGCCGTCGGTGACCAGACCCAGATTTTCGGCGCTAAGTTCGAAACGCGTTACAGCAACATGATTTCCTATCGCTCGCCTGAATTTGCGGGCTTCCAGGTTCATGCGCAGTATTCGTTCGGCTCTGACGAAAAGGATGATGATGGCGTTGTGGTTGGCCGTGAAGGCAAGACGACGACCGACCGCTACTACGCTCTCGGTGCCACGTACAAGATGGGCGGTCTCAACTTGATCGGTATTGTGGACTCGATCAATGAAAAGCATCAGACCGGTGACGATCCCGATGACACGCTCCGCGTCACGTTGGGTGGTTCGTATGACTTCGGTGTCGTCAAGCCCTATCTGTCGGCCGCTTACTTCAAGGATGCTCGTTTGACGAGCTGGATGGACTGCTACGACACCGGGGACGTGAACCCGGGAACGAATGATCAGTTGAAAGGTGACTGGGACGGTTACGGCATCGTCATCGGCGCGTCCGCTCCGCTCGTCGGTGGCACGGCTCATATGACGATCGGCTACATGGATGCTGAAGCTCAGAAGGATTACGTTGATACCTTCGATCAGAAGGGTGCTGACTTGACCCGTTATACCTTCGCCATCGGCTACGAATATCCGCTCAGCAAGCGCACCAAGGTCTACGCTGATGCCGGCTATTTCAAGGATGAAGTGGATTACAACTCCGAGAACTGGAACAAACGTGAACCGGAAGGCTACCAGGCTGCCGTCGGTCTCGTCCACTACTTCTAATCAGCGTGTGAGCGGGTGTTCAAACACCTGATCTAACCTGATGAAAGAGCCCTCTCCGAGGAATCGGTGAGGGCTCTTGTTTTGAGGCTTAAGGGGGTAGAGTGAACTTTTTACCACAAAATTTGTTGTAAATCGTTTTGCTTGCAACAGTAAGAGAAAAATTTCGCTCCTTAAGAATTTAAGGGTTATCACCTAGATAGCGGAGGGGGGGTTCGTATGCGAGCATGATCCCGCCTGAGCAGGCGATTGAACTTTTAGGTTCACCGGGTGCTTGCCAACTTTCCCGGACGGTCGCCGCAAAAGGTTACGACAGATTTCTGACCAACGGGTTCTGATGATCTGTCGGTCGGAAAGACGGACTTTTCATAGAGGAAAAGTCCGGGCGGAGGTACTCAAAATCCTTCGTTTATTACAACTTATCTTCTAGACATTAAGGAATGGAAATGTTCAAGAAGTCTCTCATTGCTATCGCCGCTCTCGGTGCCCTTGCGGGCTCTGCGGTTGCCGCTGACGTTACGGTCTACGGCTTGGTCGACTACGGCTTTAACTATCAACATGTTGATGGAGACACTACGGGGGTCGACGCACGCGACGGTTTCGAAATGCGCTCCGGTATGAATTCCGGCTCGCGTTTTGGCATCAAGGGTTCGGAAGATCTTGGTAACGGTCTCACGGTTGGTTTCGTGTTGGAAAATGGCTTTGACGCCGACACGGGCGACCTCGGTTATGACGGTCGCATCTTCGGTCGTGAATCTCAGGTCTATCTAAAGGGCGGTTTCGGGACGCTCTCCTTCGGTCGCGTCGGTCAGCTTGCTAGTGCCAACGGCTCGTATGGTCTCCTCGGACAGACGTCTCCCTTCTCTTCCGGCTGGGGTGACTCCGTTGGTCAGAAGTTCGTGACTGCCAATGGTTGGAGCCGTTTCGACAACACCGTCACCTATGTTTCGCCGGATTGGGCTGGCTTCAAGGTTCACGCGCAGTACTCCTTCAAGACTGACACCAATAACGAAGGTCCTGAAGGTAAATCGGATACCGACCGCTACTACGGTGTGGCTGCGACGTACAGCAATGATAGCCTCTACCTTGTTGGTATCGTAGACTTCATTGATTACTCCTGCACGAACTGGGACGCTGCGCAACCGAACCCCAAGGACGACCAATACACTGTTACCCTCGGTGGTAACTACGACTTTGGGTTTATGAAGCTCTACGGCATGGCGCAGTATTTCGATAACGCCAAGGCTATCGGTCAGAAATCGATCTACCACGACGGTACGTTCGGTGGTGGATATACCTATAACGGGACGCCCGGCTGGGATAGTGCCAAGGGTTACGGTGTCGCGATTGGTGTCGGTGTTCCTGCTTTCGGTGGAACGGCCAAGGCCTCTATCGGCTATCTGGATGCGGAATCTCAAGGCAATGCAGTCTTGTCCGCGGCTCACCAGGACGGTGGTCTGACCCGTTGGAACGTCTCGGTTGGCTACGACTATAACCTTTCGAAGCGTACTTCGGTGTACACGGCGGCCGCTTATACGAAGGATGACTGCACGGACTACAACGGTTTCGATCGTGAACCTTCTACGATCGAAGTTATGGCTGGTCTGATCCACAAATTCTAATCGGCTTGTTGCATCCTAAGACCGACTTTCCATAAAGGAAAATCCCGGCGGAGGAAGGTCTGACGACCTTCCTCCGCTTTTCTCTATCTTCTGGACATTAAGGAATGGAAATGTTTAAGAAGTCTATTGCTGCTTTGGCTGTTCTCGGCGCTTTTGCCGCCGGTTCCGCCGTGGCCGCGGACGTCACGATCTATGGTCGTGCCGACCTCGGTCTTCGTTTTACGAGCGTCGATTCCGACATGGCTGGAGTTGACGACGTTGATACGTTCGAAATGGCTACCGGCAACTACACCGGCAACCGCGTTGGTATCAAGGGGCAGGAAGAACTCGGCAACGGCATGACGGTTGCCTTCGTTCTCGAAAACGGTTTTGATGTCGACACCGGCGACCTCGGCGAATCCGGCAAGATCTTCGACCGTGAAGCCACGCTTCAGTTGAAGGGTGCTTTCGGTACGATCGGCATGGGTCGCTCCTCGATCCTCGCTGCCGATTCCGGCTCCTTTGGTATCGGCGGTGCCTTCTCCGCCTTTGGTACGGGTTGGGGCGACGTCGGCAATCAGCACCTCCTCTGGGGTGCCGGCTACAACTCGCGTGCCGACAACATGCTGACGTACGTCACGCCGGAATTCGCCGGGTTCAAGGTTTACGCTCAGTACTCCTTCGGTAACGGCGACGGTGACGAAAATAAGTCCAACATCGAACGTTATTACGGTATCGGTGCCACCTATAAGAACGGCGCTCTCGACCTTGCCATGGTCGTTGACAGCATCAATGCTGCGACCGTTAAGTACAATGAAGACGGTGATCGTACCGGCGTGAAGGGAAATCCGGAAGACACGGTTCGCGTGATCGCCGGTGGTTCGTATGACTTTGGTGTCGTCAAGCCCTATCTCTCCGCCGCCTACTTTAAGGACGGCAAAGTTGGCGATCTTCTTGGCGCCCATGAAAATGCTGGTTTGGATGACGGTCTTGGCTGGTACTACGACGGTTGGGCCGTGATGCTCGGCACGGACGTTCCCGCCTTCGGCGGAACGTTTAAGGCCTCTCTCGGCTACATGGACGCCGAGTTCCAGGGCACGGAAGATCGTGAAGAGCAGGCCGGCGACCAGAGCGACATCACCCGTTGGATGGTCGGTCTCGGCTATTCGTATCCGCTCTCGAAGCGCACGGTGGTCTACGCTGATGCCGGTTACTTCAAGGATGACGTCGACGCGGGCGGCGAAACCTACGACCGCAAGCCGAGTGCTTATCAGTGCGCTGTCGGTCTTGTCCACATGTTCTAATCGGCGAATTGTCTCCCACACCTGACATTAGCTGAAAGAGAGCCCCTTCTGATTCGTCGGAAGGGGCTCTCAACGTATTGGAACACCTCTTTCGCCTCTCCGGATTCCATAGCGCTCTCCGCGCGAACTCTTCGTCTCATCTCCTTCAAAAACTCCCAGGGTTACTTCTCAATGGAGCGCCGCGGTCCCAATCGTCCGGTCGACGATTGCGAGTACGCCCCTCACCACCTTCGCCGCCCGGCAAAAGAGTTTGTTTTCGAAAAGGGCGTTCCGATAAGAAAGCTCCACCGAGACATTTGAAACAAAATCTCGCAGACGTCAAGCGTCGGAAAGCGCTCAAGAAAGATCTTCGCCGTATGCGCGGGGACGAGCGCGACGCGGTCGGTAAACGGTAGACGATTCTCTCCACGTCCGCGCATCCCCACGTCTGCGCGTTCCGTCGGACGATCGGGATCCTGGGGGCGGAGCGTGCTGCAGCGGAGTGGATCGACGGAGAAGCCACAGATTTGCGGCAACGCCGCTCGGTTCTTCACCGAAGGTCGCGCGTGATTCGCGTCGACGACACGCCTCGCTCCAACACTCGACGCCGAGAAGAACATCAAGGTCGCCGCAGGGAAACATCGTCATGACCGGAAATATCCGTTGAGTTTTTCTTTAGAAGCCCGGCGGAATCGTCGGTTGTTTGAAAAATTCTTTCGGTTGCCGGTGGGAAAATGAACGACAGGTTGATTTTACGGGGAGGGTGTGGTGATTTTTATTTCTTCTCCTGCAGGGTATGTGGTGTGAATACGTAAAAATTTGTGTGAATTGGATTTTGCGCCACAGTTTTTTGCGGACCGTTTTTCGATCCTTTCTCTTCCCCTGCGGGCGTTTCTCCGAAAAGTGCGGCAAAAATCGTTTTCAGGGGGTGCGGAATGCATGTGAGAGCATGAGCCAAGCCCAAACGGGGAGGTCCGCGAATCGGCGCGCAATGTCGCGGGCATCCTCTCCGGGGGCGTCAACAAAGGGTTCCGCCGCTCGTTTTGACGGGACCGTCAACCTCAGAAAGGACAAGACATGTTCAAGAAGTCGCTCATCGCGCTCGTTACGCTTTCCGCCGCGGCCTTTGCCGCCAACGCCGCCGACGTCACCCTCTCGGGCCGCATCGACGCGGGTCTCAACTATCACGACGCCAAGAAGACGGGTCACGAATCGACCGACACGTTCGCCATGAAGTCGGGCCAGTACTCGGGTTCGCGCTTTACGCTCAAGGGTTCGGAAGAACTCGGCAACGGCACGTCCGTGGGTTTCGTTCTCGAAAACGGCTTTGATTCCGACACCGGCGCCTTCTCGCAGGAAGGCAAGATCTTCGGCCGCGAAGCCATCGTCTACGTGAAGGGTGAATTCGGTACCTTCGCCATGGGCCGCGTCGGCGCTCTTTCGTCCGGCCTCGGCTCCTTCAGCACCATTTACAACTACACCCCCTTCGGCACGGGTTGGGGCGACTACGCCAGCGCCAAGGGCGCCTTCATGCTCGCCGACCGCGGCCGCAACGACAACACCATCACCTACGTGTCGCCGGAATTTGCGGGTCTCACGATTTCCGCTCAGTATTCGCTTCGCACGGACGGCGCCGAAGCCGATCATTCGTCCTTGAACAAGCGCTACGCCGCCTTGGGCGCCACCTACAAGCTCGGCGCCTTCAGCACGGGCCTCGTGGTGGACACGGTCATGAACGGCCGCGCCGACGATTCCTACAACACGGAAGACTCCCTGGGCATTTCCTGGGGCGCTTCGTTTGACCTCGACGTCACGAAGCCGATGATCCTCGTTCAGTACGGTCAGCATGAGAACAAGCTCGGCGGCTTCAACTTCGCTCAGATGCTTTCGGACTACAGCGACGAAGATCATCCCTATGCGGCTTCCCGCAACGGCGGTCTGAAGGGTTATGCCGTGTCGCTCGGCGCAGTTACGCCGGTCATGGGCGGCAATCTCTACACGGCCGTCAACTACACGGACGGCGAACTCGACGGCCGCGCCTACGGCGTGGACTTTACGGACGACGAACGCGGCGATGAAGTCGGCTACGCCACGGCCGACGTCCAGCGCTGGGGCGTTGCCGTGGGTTACGACTATCCGCTCTCCAAGCGCACGAAGGTCTACGGCTTCGCCGCCTACAACCAGGGCGACATCAAGGCTTCGCTCTACGCCATGGACGGCAAGGCCGGCAATTCCGGCAAGCTGAAGGAAAAGGACACCGAAGTCGGCTTCGGCATGGTGCACTACTTCTAATCGAAATCCGTTGCGGGATCCGGTTTCACACCGGATCCCGGGATGACCGGGCCCCTTCCTCCTTTCGGAGGAAAGGGAGCCCCGAGCGACTCGCTTTCACAGGGCCCGAAAGCGGGTCGCTTTGCATTTGAGCGGGCGTTTTTCCCGTCGGACCGCTTCCCATTTTCGGGGACGTCGTGAGAAAATGTCGGCTCTCACATTCGACCCCGCGCCGACCAAGCGGCGCATCCGCCGCGACACCGAGGCCCGCCATGACCGATTCCCGAAAACCCAAACTCCACGAGAGTTTCTATTCCGTCTTTTCCGCCGTCTTCGGCTGCATCATGTTGGGGCTTGTCGCTTATCTCGCCTACGACTGGCTGCGGGGCTAATCCTTGGTTACGCCGGAGCGCCGCCCGCACCCGCCGCGCTTTCGCGCTTCCCCGTGAAGAGGGGAGGGGGGCGTCACGCCTTCTTCGCGGCCCGCATTTCCTTCACTTCCGCCGCGCAGAAAACCAGAATCCCCGACCAGATGAAGAGAAGCGGCAGAAGCTCTTCCCGTCCGAAGGGCTCTTCGAACCAGAAAATCCCGAGGAGAAGCGTCAGAATCGGCGCCAGATACTGACAGAATCCGAGCACGTTCATCGGGAGGTTCATCGCGGCGAAACTAAAGAGAACGAGCGGAATCGAGGTCACGATCCCCGTTCCGACGAGCGCTGCGGAGAGGACGGCGTCGCCCGCGAGAAAATGTCCGAGCCCCGCGTTTTCGAGGTGCGCCGCATAGAAAAGCGCGAAGGGAAGCATGAGCGTCACTTCGAGAAAAATCCCCACCTGCGCGTCGAGCATGAGTTTTTTCTTCATTGCCCCGTATAGTCCCCAGGTGGCGGAGACGCCGAGCGCAATACAGGGAAACTTCCCGAAGGACGCGATCATGAGGGCGACCCCGGCGGCCGCGAGTCCGATCGCGGTCCACTTCACGCGCCCGAGACGCTCCGAGAAAAAGAGAACGCCCAGCAGCACCGAAATGAGGGGCGTCAAAAAGGTTCCGATTCCGAGCTGCACGACCTGTTCGGTGACGACGCCGATCACGTTGATCCACCAGTTGAGGGAGGCGAACACCGCGGCCGCGAGCAATAGGCCGGCCCGGCGCGGATCGTGTACGAGCGTCTTCACCGTTTCCGAAATTTCTTTTCCGCGTCCCCGCACAAGGAGCAGCGCGAGGACGAAAACGAAGGTCCAGACGACGCGGTGGGCGATCACTTCCCAGGAATCGGCCGCGGCCAGAAGATTCCAGTAAAGCGCCATGAAGCCCCAGAAGAGATAGGAGACGAGGGCGGCGGCAAGGCCGGCTTTTCGGTCGGGACGGTCGGGAGCAGGGGTCGGCATGGGATCGGGTTGAGACGGGAATGTGAGGAAGTGTAGCGCAGTCCGCTAAACACCGCTTTTCTTCGGGTTTCTCCTTGCTTTTGTCGTTAGAATGACCGAACGCAAATTTTTTCGGGGAGACCTCTTATGAAGACAAAGCGCGTTTTGGCCGTGCACGATCTGTGCTCCTTCGGGCGCTGCTCGCTCACCGCCGCGATTCCCGTGATTTCGGCGATGGGCATGCAGGTGTGTCCCCTGCCCACGGCCTTTTTCTCGAACAATCTCACTTACGGCGAATTCACCTTTCACGACTTCACCGACAAGATGACGGGCTTTATGGACCGTTGGGAGAAGCTCGGATTCCGGTACGACGCCGTCTACAGCGGCTTTTTGGCTTCGGTCGAGCAGATTGAAGTCGTGCGCGACGCCGCGCGGCGCTTCGCTTCGCGCGAGGAGTCGCTCGTCGTGGTGGATCCCGCCATGGGCGACGACGGAAAGCTTTACCCGGTCTTCGGTCCCGAATACGTCGACGCGATGCGCACGCTCGTCAAGGAGGCGACCCTCATTACGCCGAATTTCACGGAAGCCTGCTTCCTGCTCGGCGAATCCTGCGGGACGGCGGTTCCCTCGAGCGAAGCGCTTCGCGCGATGACGGAAAAGCTCGCCGCCCTGGGGGCGAAGCAGGTCGTCATCACGAGCGTGCCGGCGGGTGAAAACGAAATCAAGGTCGTGAGCTTTGATTCGGTCGCGGGCGAATACGCCGAGCGCACGACGCCGCGCATTCCCTTTACGACCTGCGGGACGGGGGACCTCTTTACGAGCGTTGTGACGGGGGCGCTGCTGCGCGGAGAAACGCTTGCGGCCGCTTCGGCGCTCGCGATGCGGTTCGTGAGCCGCGTGATGGAATTCACCCTGGCGTCGGGGTCGGACCCGCGCGAAGGGGTGATCGTGGAGCCGTGTCTCAAGGAACTTCTTCACTGAGCCCGAACCCTTCTGAACCCGACTTGCCGAGCCCCGGAAGGCGCGATGCTCTCCGGGGCTTTGTACGCCGGCACGAAAGGCCGCGGCAAGTCCGAATCAAAGAGAGTCCTCCCGTTCCTTCCTTTGTCGGAAGCAAAACCTGCGGACGAAGGGCCGTGAGGGCCGTTCCGTTCGGTGCAGGCCGTCAGCCGACCGACGCTTCCGAAACGCTTCCCTGCGCGCCGAGCGTCTTCGGGGCGGTTTTGCCGCCTTCCCGCTTTGCCGTCACTTCGGCCAACTCCGCGCGAATGAAGGCCTCGTACTCTGCGACGAACGCGTCGAGCGTCGTCGTGCCGCGCTCGATTTCCTGCAGCTTCGCCTCGAACTGCGCCGTCATCACGGCGCTTCGGACCTTGGGGGAGGCGGTGAGGAGCACCTTGCGGCCTTCTTCCGTGCAATGGAGCTTTTTCCCTTCCGTCTCGAGGTACTTCTTCCTCTTCAATTCCTGAATGATTACGGAGCGCGTCGCGGGCGTTCCAATTCCGCCCGCTTCCTTGAGCTTTTCCTGCAGATGGGGATCGTCGAAACTCTTCCAGATCGTCTCCATCGCGGCGATCAGGGTTCCTTCCGTAAAGTAGGCGGGCGGCTTCGTTTGGTCTTCGCGTCCGTCGACCGAGAGTACGTCGACGACGTCGCCCTTGCGTAGAGGAGGAAGCGTCTGCGAGGCGTCCTCGTCCTCGGTCTCCGCGTCGTCACTCCTGCGCTTTTTTGTCGGACGGTTTTCCGGAAGGTTCTTCTCCGCCTTTTGGTAGAGCGCCTTCCAACCCTTCACCGCGACCACGCGTCCGCGCGCCGCGAAGACTTCGTCGCCGACCGAGAGCTTCACGACCGTTTCGTCGTACTCGTGCACGGGGAAGAACTGCGCGATGTAGCGCTTCGCGATGAGCCGATAGAGCTTTTGCTCTTTCTCCGACAATTGCGACCAGTCGACGGCGTGCGCGACCGGCACGATCCCGTGGTGTGCCGTCACTTTCTTGTCGTTGAAGACGGGGCTTTTGAGCGCGGGGTCCGCCTTCGCCACGGCCTTGGCGGTTGCGGGAAAGGTTTTTGCAATCGCGGCGAGAACGCCCGGGGCTTCGTCGTGCTGGGATTCGGGGAGGTAGGCGGAGTCCGTTCTCGGGTAGCTCGTCACCTTGTGCTTTTCGTAGAGCGCCTGACACCCGGCGAGCGTCGCCTCGGCCGTGAAGCCATAGAGGCGGTTCGCTTCCGTCTGAATGTCGGCGAGGGAATAGACCTTGGGCGGATAAACGCGTTTGCGCTTCGTTTCGGCGGAAAGCACCGTCGCGGTCTTTTCCTTCGAGAGCCGCTCGACCAGAGCGCGCCCCAAAGGGATGTCCAGGAGAAGCTTTCCCTCTTCGTCCATGCCGGGCTGCCCGGGCCTGGGCTGCCACTTCGCGCGAAAGGCGGCGCCCTCTTTGGCGAGATTCGCCGTAATCGCGAGATAGGGCTTCGGGACGAAGTGCCGCACGGCGTAGTCGCGCCGAGCGACCATGGCGAGAGTCGGCGTCTGCACGCGCCCGACGGCGATGAGGCCGCCGGGCCCCGTGAGCGTATAGGCGCGAGAAAGATTCATGCCGAGAAGCCAGTCGGCGCGAGAGCGCGCCCGGGCGGCGTCCCGCATGCCGGCGTAGTTCCGGTTCTCCTGCAGGGAGGCGAGGCCCTTCCTGACGGAGGCGGGGTCGATCGCCGACACCCAGAAGCGCTTTACGGGCTTGCGCACGCGGAAGTGTTCGAGCACTTCGTCGACGAGGAGCTGTCCCTCGCGGTCGGGGTCGCCCGCGTTCACGATCACGGCCGAGGATCGAATCAATTTTCCGATGAGGGAGAGCTGTCCCTTCACGCCCTTTTGCTTGCGAACGAGCATCTTCCACTCGGTCGGAATCACGGGAAGGTCGCGAAGGCGCCACATCTTTTTCCCGCGCTTCGTGGTCGGAAGGTCGTCGGGGAGATAGGCGTCGGGCTCGGCCTGCTCGAAGAGATGTCCGAAGCACCAGGTGACGGTCGCGCCGTTGCGGCAGACGAAGCAGCCGTTTTCGAGGCGGACGATGCCGAGCCCCTCGGCGATGGCGCGGCCGAGCGACGGTTTTTCGGCGATGTAGAGCGTTCCGGCGGCGGATTCGGGCATGCGGAAAAAAAAAGAAAAGAAGTGACGGACGGGAAATTAGTGTAGCGGGTTCGCGCCCGATCGGGAGGAAAAAGACGGGCGGGTGCGATTTGTGCGACATCCTTCGTCGCGCGGCGTCGGTTTACTTTTCCCACATCGCTTTTACCGGACAAAAGAACATGAACACCCCGCCGAACTTTTCTTCCCTGATTCTGAGTCGACTGCTGACGCTTCTCACCAACGAAGAACGGAAATTTGTTCTCAAAAGAGCAAAGCACAAGAATTGTCCCGTCGACCTCCGGGGCGTGCGGGTACACGAAAAGGAACTCGCCAATCCACGCTCCCTTCTGCATCAGCGCGTCGTGACCGCTCTCGAGTGCGGGGAAACGACGCTCCTTCTTCCTGCGCTCACGCCGCTCGCCGACCGGCGGGCGGACCGCTTCTGCTGACGAACGAGCGCATCGGCGTCGTGTACGACGCCAAAAAAAGAAGCGGCTGGGCGAAAAGTCTCTACGAGGAGTCGCCGGACGGGACGGACGCCGGGGACGCGCCCCGCGTCCTTTTGTGCGACGCGCAGGGAAGCGCTTTCTCCAAGGCGGAGGCCGCCGAGGTCTGGCGCGAATTTTTGGCCGACCTGGGTCGTCACGCCCTGACGGCGCTCGTTGCGGCGGCCTGGTGCGAAGCGGCGATCCTCGCGAAGAACGCTTCCGGCGAAGCCTCCGAGAAAAAGAAGGATCGGGAAGCCTACTTTGCCGACTTTTTCGAGGGCGTCGCTCGCCATCCCGTTTTGCTGGAAAGCTTCCAGTCGTTCGGGCTCTTTCCCATGGGCGCGGGGGCGGGCATGAACGTCGGGCCCGACGTGCACGTGGTGGAGATGGTGCCGGAAGAAAAGGCCGGGGCGCAGGAGAATGCGGCCGCTTCGGAAACGACGCCGTGGGAGACTTGGCTGCGTTCGGTGCTCGCGCGCGCAATATGAGGCGGTTCGGAGCGTCTCGGCGACGCCCCGCGGCGACCTGACGACGACCGTGGCGAGCCCCTTTTTGTGGGCCGCATCCTTTGGTTTTTCCGCGGAACGGAGTCGGGGCGGCCGGGGTTGACGGCGATTGCCGGGTCTCCTGAATTCTTCCTGCGGCAAAAAGGATTTTTCTCTTTTCCTTCTTCGTTGGAAAAAGGATGATGCGCGAACGGACATTCTCCAAAAAACGCAAATTTTCGTCTTTCCCGAATTCCCCCCGCTCATTGCCAACCCGACGCCTCGGCGCTACGAATCGCGTCTTCGATCCGCCCCGGTTTCCTCGCGGCAAGGTCTCGGGAGGGCCGCTTGCGCTGCTGTCCTCGAGAGAAGTCCGCAGGTCTCGGGCGGCAACGGAAGGCCTTGCGGTAGAATGGATCGGTCTACAATGACAATTTTCGACTCTCGAGCCTGTGCGGACGGTCCCTTTCCGCTCGGTGCCGGCTCGACGTCTCCGTGCACCAGAAAGCCGGGCGACCGCATCCCCCGAAGAGGACGCACCGGCCGCATCGCCCTCCCTCACGGCGATTCGTCGCGACCCGCGTGGATTCTCGTGCATACCGACAACAACCTATAACTCTGGAGAATCCTTATGAGCGAACGCCAAACCTGGTCGAGCCGTTTGACGTACATTCTCACGGTCGCGGGCGCGACCATCGGTTTCGGCGCCACCTGGCGCTTTCCGTATCTCGTGGGTGAAAACGGCGGCGGCGCCTACGTGCTCACCTTCTGTCTCGTGATGCTGCTCGTGGGCATCCCGATCATCCTCGTCGAAAACGTCATCGGCCGGCGCGGCCAGGCCAACAGCGTCGACGCCTTCGTGCGCGCAGGAATCTCCGACGGCAAGAAGCCGAGCGCCCTCTGGAAGATATTCGGCTACACGGGACTCTTGGGGGCCTTCGGGATTCTCGCCTACTACATGGTGATCGGCGGCTGGGTCATCTCCTACATCTGGCACATTCTCTTGGGAGCCGCGGGCTTTGCGGGCGGGCTCGATCTTTCGAGCCCCGTCACGAAGGAAGTGACGGAAGCCTTTTACGCCGACAAAATCGAAAACTCTCCCTTTGCGATCGCGTGCTTCACCTTCGTCTTCGTCCTCATCAACTGGGTGATTTTGAGAAAGGGCGTGATCGAAGGGATTGAAAAGTCGGTGAAATACCTGATGCCGATGCTCTTTTTGTGCCTACTCGTCATGGTGCTGCGCAATCTCACGCTCGAGAACGCGGCGGAAGGCATCCGCTTCTACCTCATGCCCGACTTCTCGAAGATCACCCCGAAACTCCTTCTCGACGTTTTGGGACAGGTCTTCTTTGCGTTGTCGCTCGGCTTCGGCGTGATGATCACGCTCTCCTCGCACCTGAGCCAGAAGGAAGACATGGTGAAGACCGCCGTCATCACCGGGATCATCAACACGCTCGTCGCCGTCATGGCGGGCTTCATGATCTTCCCGTCCCTCTTCAGCGCCCACCTCGCGCCCGATTCGGGTCCCTCGCTCGTCTTCAAGTCGCTTCCGATCGCCTTCTCGCAGATGTTCTGCGGCAACTTCTTCGCCGTGGTCTTCTTCCTTCTCCTCATCATCGCGGCGCTCACGACGTCGCTCACCATCTATCAGGTGATCATCAGCGTGCTCTTCGAGCGCCACCGGATTCTGCTCCACCGCGCGATCAACTGGGTTCTGGGCGGCGTCTTCGTCTTCGGGAACATCCCCTGCATCATGGCCTACGGTCCCTGGCGCGACGTGCGCTTTCTCGACCGCAACATCTTCGACGCCTTCGACTTCGTGAGCGGCAACATCTGCTTCGTCATTACGGCTTTGGGCGCCACGCTCTACGTGGGCTGGGTCATGAAGCAAAACGCCGTCGCCGAAATCGACAACAACGGCACGATGATCCACAAGTCGACGGGCCTCTGGTACGCGCTCGTGTGCTACGTCATTCCGGTCGTGATCGTCGCGATCTTCGCCTACGGTCTGCGCGGCTTCTTCGCGTAATCCGTCCGCGTTTTCCTCCGGGGCCGTCGGAATTCTCCGGCGGCCTTTTTGCTCTCCGTATTTTTCCGCTCTTTCCCATGACGACATCCACTTCGCACCGTCTCGGCCTCGTCCTTGAAGGAGGCGGCTTTCGCGCGCACTATACGGCGGGCGTCCTCGACGTCCTCATCGACGAAGCGCTCCCCATCGCGGGGGTGATCGGCGTTTCGATGGGAGCGATTCACGGCGCGTCCTTCGTATCGGGCCAGAAGGGTAGAAGTCTCGAAATCTACACGCGCTACGCCGCGGACGAGCGTCTCTGGAGTCTGTGGCGCTGGGTGAGGACGGGAAACCTCATCGACCCGACGTTCTGCTACCGCGAGATTCCCGACCGGCTCGTGCCCTTCGACGAAGAAGCCTTCGAAAATTCCGGGAAGGCCTTTTACGCCTGCGCATCAAACCTCGAGACGGGGCGCCCCGAATACCTGCGGCTGCCGAATTTGACGGACGACATCGACGGCCTGCGCGCGTCGGCCTCTTTGCCGTATGTCTCACCCGCCGTGGAATTTCGCGGGATGAAGCTTTTGGACGGCGGCTGCACGGACCGCATTCCGCTAGCGGCCTTCGAGCGCATGGGCTTTACGCACAACATCGTGATTCAGACGCATCCGAGAGAACACGCCGTGCGCGATCGCGACGCCTGGGCGGCGAAGTGGTGGTACGCGAAATATCCGAAGTTCGTGGAGAGCTTTCAAAAGAGTCCCGAGGTCTACGAAGCGACGCAGCGCCTGATCGACGAGCGCGTCAAGGAGGGACGCGTCTTTTCGATCCGGCCCGAGCGGCCGATTCCCGTCGGGCGGCTTTCGCGCGATCCGGAAGACGTGCGGCGCGCCTACGGTCTCGGCGCAAAGGACGCGAAGAAGGCGCTGCCCGCGTTGCTGCAGTGGGTGAACCAATGAGGTCAAAGCGAAGGAACCATGCCGCTTTGCATTAACTCGCAGGCATACTTTCGATTTAATGCGAAGTAAAGCGCGGCATCGGGGCGCTCATCTGCATGACGAAGGAGCCTCGCTGCCTAACCGCCGATACGGTCGCTCATTCGATTTGGGATGTCTGACCGGCGCAAAACGGGCGGCTCTCCGTCGAGGAAAACCGCCCGCAACGCCGTCGATTCAAAAGGTCGAAATTACTTCTTTTCGTCCTTCAGGATCGTCATGACGGCCATGCGGCCCGAGTTGATGGCGAAGGCCGAAGCCGTGCCTTCGCCCACCTTCAGGTCGTAGGAATCGCCGTACATGCCGCCCGCGTCGTGCCCGATGGCGTAGAGGCCCGGAATGACGCGGTCGTTCTTGTCGAGAACCTGCAGGCCGGCGTTCACCTTCACGCCGTTGAGGGACGTGAGCGCGTTGATTTTGCCGCGAACGACGTAGAAGGGGCCAGTCGCGACTTCACGCAGATAGTAGGGGTCTTTGCCGAACTGTTCGTCCTTGCCCTGACGCGCGTACTTCGTGATGGCGTCGCAGGAGGCCTTGAGCGCGGCGGGATCCATGCCGGCCTTCTTCGCGACCTCTTCAATCGTGTTGCCGATGAAGACGTTCCCCTTGACTTCGTTGGCCTTGAGAAGCGCATCGAGCTGCGTCGCCTGCTGGCCGCGCAGAATGAAGTTGCCGCAGGGATTCGGATAGCCCTTTCCCTTCGTCGAGATTTCTTCCTTCGTCTTTTCGTCGAAGACGATGTAGGTCCATTCGCCCGAGCGGGCGATGGCGTTCGAAGCGGTCGGCCAGTCGATCGTCAGTTCTTCGTTGAAGAAGCGCTTGCCCGTACCGTCGACATAGAGGAGGCCCTGACGGAAGAGGGCGCGCACTTCCTTGTTGGCGCCGTTGCAGATGGCTTCCCCTTCCGCAGGCATGAAGGCGCCGTTCATCATCATGGGTCCCATGTTGTCGGGCACCGCCCCGACTTCAAACGCCATGTTGATGCCGTCGCCCGTGCGGCCGGGCGTGCCGACGGGCGTCATTTCGATGCCCGTCAGATCCTTTACCATCTTTTGATTGAAGCTGTAGCCGCCTGTGGCGAGGATGACGTTCTTGGCGTTGATCGTGACCTTTTCGCCCGTCTTCGTGTCCTTCGCGACGACGCCCGTCACCTTGCCGTCCTGGGTGAGGAGTTTTTCACCGGGCGTGTTGAGCAGGAGCGTTCCGCCTTCCTTCTTGAAGAGTTCGACCATGGTCTTGGGAAGAGAACCGGCGTACGGATAGATGTGCCAGGTCTGCTCGGCCTTGTCGCGCCAGGCGGTCTTAACTTCCTTCCACTTGACGCCGTGGTCCTCCACCCATTGGATCGTGTCGCCCGAGAGTTCGACGAAGGCTTTCACCAAGGGCGCGTTGATGCGCCAGTGATGGTAGGAGGCCATCGCGTTGAAGGCGTCGGTGGTCGTCCACTTCATGCCCTTTGCCTTGGTGTAGGGCGTCTGCACGCCGAAGCTGCCTTCCATGAAGAGGCCCGCACCGCCCGGGAAGGCGTTCTTTTCGATCATGATCGTCTTGAGACCGCCCTCTACGGCGGAGACGGCGGCGACCGTGCCGCCCGCACCGGCCCCGACCACGACGACGTCGGCGTCGTAGGTTTTGTCGGCCCAGGCCGGTAGCGACATCGTGACCGCGGCCGCAATGGCGAGCATCTTCCATTTCATGGTTTTTCTCCTTGGGTAAGTTGTTGAGGAGCGGCCAGCAGGCCTTTCCTTAACAAGGATTTTCGAGGAGAAGATCTCGTTCGCATAGGTTCAAATGAGACCGTTTGGAGTCCCGACTTTCCCGAGGAAGGCAAAAAGGGGATGACTGGCGAAGGATTCGGTAAAAGTCGTTTGTAAGAAGAAGATTCATAGAAGTGAGCGCTTCTTTAGAAAGAGGCGTGGAATCTCCTCTTCATGCGCTCCGCCATAGCGGTTTGCGCGGCCGCAGCACTACACTTTTCCGTAGCGCAGGCGCTTCGGAAAATAGTGAGAAGAGCGCCGCCGACCACTCTTTTCCCGCAGGAGACATCATGGCGACCGTTCGCGACACGGAGGACTTTCAGAAGGCGCTTCTTCGTCAGCGCAGTTTTCCCGACGAACTGCCGCTTCCGCTCGTCTGCTGGCTCACGCCCCGCGTGCCCGAACGAATCGAAGCGCTCCTTCGCCGAACGGGTGCCGTGAAAAACTTCGATGCCGGGGAATACGTATTTCATTCGGACGAATACTACGGCTCGATCGTGATGCTCACGCGCGGACTCGGCGGCCGCGCCTTTGGAAGCGAAACGTGTCAGGCGAGCGACGCGATTGCGCTTTCCGTCCCCTACCGCATCATCGGCGGCAACCACTGCTTTTTCTCGGGCCTCCCCGGCATCGGGCGCTACTTTCTTCTCACCTCGGGAGAAGGCGTCGTCGCCCCGAAGGAAGCCGTCATGGAGGAGCTTCGCCGGGACACGGCGCTCTTTGAGGAGTTTGCGGCTTTTTTGGATCGGCTTTTTCAATCGGACCGCATCGGTTTCGGGGCGATCGCACTTTTGCCCGTTCGAAAGCGGATTCTCCTTTGGGCGCTTTCCTGGGGCATTACCTACGGGGACCTCGTGACGGAGGGAGGCGTCGAGTGGCTCGCGATCGAGCCCTCTCTCTCGGCGCAGCTTCTCTCGCGCGTCGCAAGCGCGAATCTCAGTCAGATCAAGCGGGACCTCGCGCAGATGCGCAGGGAAGAAGTTTATAAGCGCGACGGAACCAGGCTTCTCGTACGGGCCGACGCCCTGGACGACGTGTGGCGGTGGCTCAGGGATTCGGAAGAACGCACCGCGCGCTTCAAGCGCCCGGTCGACTGGCGGGGCTACTGCCGGGACTATCCGAAAGTTCCGCTACCTTGAATTGCGTTTTTTGGGGTGATTGAAAGGGGCGGCCGGCAAGGCTTGCCGCCGGAAAGTGCCAGGGGGCGGGCAAAGATCATCCCTACGGATTTCAGATCCTAATATATCTTTGGAATGTCGAATCCACCGTCGATTCGACAGTAATATAACGGTGAAACAAGGTTGAGGAAAGAAAAAATGACAGCTCCCGTTAGACGAATAGAAGCCAGCGTTCCTGAAGAGTCGTTTGCTTTGGTTGCTTCTGCTGCGGCTAAGATGGGCTTGACGTTGCGCGGTTTTGCCAGTATGGCGATCTATCAGATGGCGGTATCGACCGTTGAAAACGGAGGCGGAACTTCCCATGAAGAGAGATCTTCGGCTTTCTCGGGAAGAACTCGAGAATTTGGCAAGGGCGCTCGCCGATCCGTATCGTAATGCGGACAGAATCGCGAAAGCTCATGAACGGGTTTCCGCCATACTCCATAGAGAAGTTTCGAACGAAGAGCGGCTATGAGTCTGCAGTTTGCGCCGTTGTGTAGAGAACACGATCGAAAAAGCTTCGGCTGTGGGGCCCGAGATGAATCGGTACGTTCATCGGTATCTCGCGCAGCAAGTTAACCCGGATATTTCACGCGCCTCTTTCGCTTTTACGAAGAGGCGTTTTCATTGAGTTCGATTGCGTTGTCCGGTGAAGTGCCGCGATGAGGACGGACGACTCCTTTCGGGAGAGGTGCTCCATGTCGTTCACTGCAAGATACAGGCCTTTTCCCGCCGCAAGGGCGTTTTGGCCCGCTTCTTCGAAGAGGTCGGGAATGTCCGCGCAGGTCTTTGCGTCGGGCGGCCGTTCGGGGACCGAGAACGAGCACGGGGCGAAAGGAACGGCCGGCGAGCGCCCTGCGAAGCGTTACGGTCGCTTCCTCGCGAATTTGGTTTTGCTCGGCGGCGTTCGGAGTCTTTGTTTTTCGCATCATGGTGTCTACAAAGCGGATTATGTTTCCGAACGGGAGCCGTCTTATTTATCGACGTGTCCGGCGGAGTCGGCCAAATGATGCTCCACCCGCTCGAAGAAGCCCGCGAGCTCTGCGGGCGAGCGCACCGAAAGCTTCTTGAGCGCGTCGGTTCTCTGATGATCGACCGTCCGCTTGGAGATTCCGAGGCGCTCGGCCGCCGCCTGACTCGTGAGTCCCTGCGAGACGAGCCGCAAGACTTGCCGCTCTCTTTCGCTCAGTCGCCGGTAGGCCGCGATTTCGGCCGCGATGTCTTCGGCTCCGCTTCGGCGAAGACGGTCCTTTTCGACGGCGCGGGCGACGGCGGGCAGAAAGGTTTCCGCGCGCACGGGCTTTTGCTGAAAGTCGCAGGCGCCCTCGCGCATGGTCTGCACGGCCATGTCGATGTCGCCGTGCGCGGTGAGGAACACGATCGGGAGACGTTCCGCCCGCGCGTTGAGGATTTCCTGCAACTGCAGGCCCGTGAGTTCGGGCATGCGCACGTCGAGAATGAGGCAGCCGATGCGCGTAGGCATGTCGTCGGCGAGGAATTCCCGGGCGCTTGCGTAACTCTTCACTTCGTAGCCTTCGCACTCGAGCATAAATTCGAGCGATTCACGCAGATCCCGGTCGTCGTCGACGATCCGTACGAGCGGGGCGTGTCGGCGGGTTCTCATGCGTTTTCTCCTTGAATTTCCGGAAGTTCGGGCGCCTTTTCGTTCGGCAGGGGCCACTCGACGACGACCCGAAGTCCCGTCGGTTCATTTCGCGCAAAGCGGAGCAAGCCTCCCGAATCCTCCGCGATCATGCGCACGATGGAGAGTCCGAGCCCCAGGCCGTCGAGCTTCGTGCTCGAAAGAACGTCTTCGAGGCGTCGAAACCTTTCGTCGTCCAGTCTCGGTCCGTTGTCCGTCACGGAAAAACACAGTTTTTCGCGTCCCTCGACGCATCGTTTTGCAAGTTCGATCGTCACGGCCGGGGCGGAAACGCTCCGCACGGCTTCGAGCGCGTTTTTCAGGAGATTTTGCACGCAGAGCTCCCACTCGAGCGGATCGGCGAGAATCGTGCAGTTCGGCTCTCGGGAGCGAATCGTCACGGGAAAGTTTTCCGGACGGGCCGTGCGAAGCGTTTCGACGGCGCTTTTCGTGAGCGTCACCGCGTCGATCGGGCGCCGTTGCGGAACTTCCGCTCTTCCGTAGGCGCGCACCCGTTCGACGATGCGCTCGATCCGCTCGGCCTGTTCGTCCAACCGCAGAAGAGGCTTTTCGGCAATGTCGGCTTTAAGCGCCCCGCGCAGGTCGAGCGTTCGGCGCAGGCCCTGCACATAGTTGCGCACGGTTGCCACGGGCTGGCGCAGTTCGTGCGCGATGATGGAGGACATTTGTCCGACGGCGCCCGCGCGGCGAAGCGCCTCCACGCGCAGGGCGGCGTCGCGGGCGCGGGTCTGCGCCTTCCTCTGCTCTTCAAGCGAGCGGCGAAGCTCGGCCGTACGGCGCCGTACGAGGCTTTCCGAACGGTAGGCGTGAAGAAGCAGGCCCAAGACGAAGGTGAGCGCGACGAGAATGGACGTGCGGTAGGTTTCCCAGAACCGCGTCCACGTCCAGGTGCGAAGATATTCGTAGGGCCCGAGGCGAAGCGACCGGTAGAGTCCGTCGACCGCCGTGAAGTCGCTTGCGATGCTCCAGTGGATGCCGCCCGGAAGTTCCGGCATGGAGAGAAGCGTCTGCGCCGCAAGGCGCGCCTCTTCGGGAGAAATCGTCGGAAGGGCGAAGAGCGTCCAGTTGGGATAGGTGTCGGTCGACGAGAGGCACGCGACCGAATTTCCGCTTTCTCGAACGAGCAGAGGCCGGAGGTCGTCGACCTTTCCTCCGGCGGCGGCAAGTTCTTCGAGCACGCAGGTGCGCAGCATCGCCACGTCGGCGAGCCCTTCGCGAAGGAACTTGAGTTCGCGCAGCATGTCGTAGCCCGAGGCGACGAAGGCGCCGAAAAAGCGGTCGGGATCTTTGCCGCGCCTTGCGATTTCGCCGAGTCCGACGTGGTAGCCGGAAAAGGCGTTCGATCCCGTCGCCGTGACGCGTTTTCCCCGCAGGTCTTCGAACTTGTTGATGTCGGTGCGGTTTTTGAGCGTGACGAAAAGAGTTCCTTCGGCCCGGTTGGGGTCGGGGGCCCGCTTCGAAGCGACGGTTGCAAGGTCGCGCGCTCCCAAGGAACGGGCCCGCACGAAGGTCCCCGCGGAACTCAGCACGAGATGCGCGTCGCGGATGTGATCCGTCTCGCCCGTGTAGATGCGGGCTTCGAAGCGGTCTTCTCCGAAGGCCTTTTGCAGGGCCTTCACCGTGGCGGGGACGACGGGGTAGTGACTGTTGGGTTCCGCAAACTTCGTGATGAGAAGACGGATCACCCGACGCGGCTTGCTCTCTCCCGTCTTCTTCGGTGCGACGAGAAGGTCGCCGATGCGGTAGCTCGGCGCCGCGGACGAAGCGGTCGAAAGCGCGGTTTCCGGCACCCGCTCGACGGCCGGCGTCAGCGGTGCGGCGCAGCATGGCGTCGCTCCCGAGAGCAGGAGGAAGAGGACGTAAAGACGTGCGGGCGGCATGGGGATTCGGCGTTTTGCGGCGTGTTGGAAAGAGTGTAGCCTTCGTGGACGGCCTTCTGCGAAAGAAGTGAGGCTTCCTTGTTGCCCTGCAACATGCCTAGGCATTTTCGGCCCGTACACTCCCGACATCGGCGCTCGACCATCCCGGCGCCGCCGATCAACAAGGAGTAAACCCATGTTTTCGAGAAGAAATCTCTTTCGTTCGTCCGTCGCCCTTTGCGCGGGCGCGACGCTCGCCGCTTCCGCCCGTGCGGCAACCGATCCCAAACCCGCCGAGGGCGGCGTACACGACGTGGTGATCCTCGGGGCCGGCGTCGGCGGTCTCGTCTGCGCGATCGAAGCCCGCGCGCTCGGCCTCGACGTCGTGGTGCTCGAAAAAATGGAATGCCCCGCAGGCAACTCCCTCTACGCCTCGGGCGGTATCGCCGCCTGCGACACGGCGCAGCAGAAGGCCGAGGGGCACGACGAACCGAAGGAGGCCTTCCGCGCCGACATGATGAAGATCTCGCAGAACCTCGCCGATCCCGCGCTCGTCGACGCCTACGTCGAGCACATCGCCGAAGACATCGAATGGCTCAAGGCCCTCGGCGTGAAATTTGCGAAGATCTCCCGCAAGCCCTGGCCCATCAACTGGCGCATGCACAACGTGGACGGACGGGGACTAACGGGCGGCGCCCGCTTCGTTCGCACGCTCGAAGAAGTCTGCCGCGAGAGAAAGATCCCGATTCTCTTCAACACGAAGGCCGTCGAATTGCTCACGAACGAGCGCTGCCGCGTCAACGGCGTGCGCTGCCGCACGGACGAAGGCTGGAAGAACTATTACGCGAAGAAAGGCGTCGTCGTCGCGACGGGCGGCTTTTCCGCCAACAGCGAAATGCTCTGCCGCTACATGGGCGGCGCCTTCTCGCGCCTCGTGCTGCGCGGTTCGCCTTACGTGAACGGCGAGAACGTGCAGCTCACCGAGCCGCTCGGCGCCCGTCTCGTGCATATGGACAGCTTTCACTGCGGTCCGATCGTCGGTTCGACGCACGTCAACCCGAACTACATCATCGATGCCGGGCAGGGGATCGAGATCGACGTGCGCGGGAAGCGCTTTATCGACGAAGTGGGTACGTACACGCAGAAGTCGACGGCCGTCGCCACGAAAACGCCGGAAAACCTGGCCTATCACCTGATCGACGCGCACTGGGCGAAGGCGGAAAAGGCCTTCGAGAGCTTTACGCACATGAATACGAAGGTCTACAAGGCCGACACGATCGAGGCGCTGGAAAAAGAGATGGACATCGAAAAGGGCGTCCTCGCGAAGCTCGTTTCCGACTACAACGAACACCTCGGAAAGGGAACGCTCAAGGACATGAATCCGCCCTGTTCGTTGCCCGAACCGCAGCCGCTAGACAAGCCGCCCTTCTACGCCTTCCCGTTCCAAGGCGGCATTACGGCGACCTTCGGCGGTCCGAAGATCAACGCCAAAGCCCAGGTGATGACCTACGAAGACCGGCCGATTGCCGGACTCTACGCCGTCGGCAACGCCGCGGGCGGGCTCTTTTACGGCAACTACATCGGCGGCTCGCAGCTGGGCGGCGCAACCGTCTTCGGACGCATCGCCGCGCAAACCATGGCGAACGACAAAACTTCGGCTTGAGTTGGGAGAGAAAACATGAAGCGAATCATTTGTGCAATGTCCCTTGCCATGGCCCTCACGGCGGTGCAGGCCGCGGGGACTACGGCCGACCGCCACGTCGCCCGCGGTGCCGCGTGCGAAACCTGTCACGTTTCGAAGGACGCGGGCGCTCCCGTTCGCAAGAACGCCTGTCTTGCCTGTCACGTTTCGTACGACAAGATGGCCGAACGTACGAAGGACGCCCTCCCGAATCCCCACTTCAATCACTACGGCGAACGGGACTGCTCGACCTGTCACAAGGGACATGAAAAGAGCGTTCTCACCTGCAACAACTGTCACAAGTTCGATCTTGTGACGCCCTGACAAGTGCCGTCGTTTCGCCGCGTTCTCGATAGCGAGGGTCGCGGCGGGCCGGGTTCGGCGTCGCCCGGACGAGGATGGGCGGGAAGACGCCGGAGCGGGCGGTCCGAGGAAAACTTCGGGCCGCCCGCTCTTTCTTTGAGGGGAGAGCGCTTCGAACGGTGCCAAGTGGATTGCGGAAGAAAAAATACGAATTTTCTCGCTCGGAAAAGTGCGGATGGGCGCGGGGACGGCAAATCGTTAGGATTTTCCTTCGCTACCAGCGACGTCCTTCGGGGCGTTCGCTTTCAAAAGTCATTTGCTTAACGAAAAGGAGAAAAGAATGACCATCACCGCCAATCGACGCAAATTCCTCGGAGCCGCCGCGGCGGGCGTCTTGACGGGCGCGACGGCGCTCTCGGCGAAGGCCGCCTGCCGAGATCCGATGCCCGCGAAATTCGACGAAATGCACGACGTCGTGGTCGTGGGCTCGGGCTTTGCGGGACTTTCCGCGGCGCTCTCCGCCAAGCTCGCGGGGGCGGACGTTCTGGTCGTCGAAAAGATGGCCTTCATCGGCGGAAACAGCTCGCTTTCGGGCGGCATGATCGCCGTGCCGAATTCGTCCGTGCAGCACGAGCAGGGCATCGAAGACAAGCCCGAAGCCCTCGAAGCCGACATGATGCGCATCGGTCAGGGCCTCGGCGACCCCGAACACATCCGCTTCCTCTGCGAGGACGCGGCGGACACCTTTGAATGGACGCGCAAGGAAATGGGCGTCCGATGGCAGACGAATCTCACGGGCAAAGGCGGCCATTCGGCGCTTCGCTGCATGATCACGGAAGAGGGCACGGGGCAGGGGATCATCAAGCCCGCGGTCGAGCGCCTCGCGAAGCTCGGCGTCGAAATCCGCCGCCGCACGATTCTCGACACCATCATTCGGGATGCGGACGGGCGCGTGAAGGGCGTCGTCGTGCGCGAAGGCTATGAATTTGGCAAGCCCTCTTCCGGCAAGCGCCGCACGATCGGGGCGCGCCGCGGCGTGGTGCTCGCCTTCGGCGGCTTCTGCGCGGACGTCAACTACCGCCGCCGGCTCGATCCGAAGTTGGGCGCCCAGTACAAGACGACCAATCAGCCGGGCGCCACGTCGGAAGGCTGGCGCGAAGCGAGCCGCATCGGCGCCAACATCATCCAGGCCGACTGGATTCAGTGTCTTCCCAACTGCTCGCCCGTGGAAGAAGGCATGGGAATTGCGTCCCACTTCGCGTCGATCTCGGGTGCGCTTTTCGGGATCTACGTCTCGAGCCTCGACGGGAAGCGCTTCGTGAACGAATTCGGGGACCGCAAGGTTTTGACGGACAGCTTCCTCACGGTCATCAACAAGGGCGGAAAGGCTCTCTCCATCGCCGACTCCGACGGCGTCGCGCATCTCGAAAAGCTCCGTCCGGGCGCACTCGACAAGATGCTCGCCGCGGGAAGCGTCAAGAAGTATCCCGACGCCGATGCGCTCGCGAAGGCCTACGGCTTTGACGGCAAGGTTCTGCGCGCCGAAATCGCGCGCTACAACGAGCTTTTGCAAAAAGGGCGGGACGAAGACTTCGGCCGTCCTTTCGACAAGGCCGCCAAACCCATGAACGACGGACCCTACTACGTCTCCGAAATGGAACCGAAGATCCACCACGCGATGGGCGGCATGGCGACGAAGGTCGACACGGCCGTCGAAGACGTGATGACGGACCGCCCGATTCCGGGGCTCTTCGCCGCGGGCGAATGCGTGGGCGGCATCCACGGAGCCGTGCGCATCGGGGCCTGCGCCGTGCTCGACTGCTTGGTGAACGGCCGCAAGGCGGGCGCCGTGGCGGCGTCGCAGAAGGCCTGGGCCTGATCGGAAGGCGATCGCTCGAAGGGAGCGCTCGCCGGGCAAAGGCGGGCCTCCCTTCTTTTTTGTTTCCGAAATACTTTTTGGGGAACGTTCGTCCGTTTTCGGTATTCCTTTGGAGGAAGAGGCGTCTTCTTCGTCGGGCATCCCGCGGCGTGAAGCGCGACGTTTCCGCAGTCTTCCGCGGCGGCCGCGGTGAAGCCGAATCCGCGCGACGACGAAGAATCGCACGACGTTCTGACCTTCGCCAAGTTACCTAGGCAGGTTGCCGGGCAAGAATCCCTCCGTTGCAATGAACTTCAGTCCAAAAGGAGGGACTATGACGGCAACGATGACGAAGCGAAACTTTCTCAAGTTCGCGATGGGGTCGGGTCTTGCGCTCGGGAGCTGCGCTTAGGCGGTGGCCCGCGTGGCGACCGACGACATGAAGTGGGAGAAGACGACCGACGTGCTCGTTCTCGGCTTCGGCGGCGCCGGTGCGGCGGCCGCGATCGAGGCGAAGAAGAAGGGGGCGGACGTTCTCATTCTCGAAAAGATGCCGCAGCCCGGCGGCAACACCGCCGTGAGCGCGGGCGGCTTCATGTGCCCGGACGACGAAGCGAAAGCCTACGAATACCTGAAGGGCACCTATACCTATTCGCACGCGGAAATGGACGAGGCGCTCCTTCGCACCTTCTGCCGCGAAGTGATGGATCTCAAGAACTTCGTTACGGGACTCGGCGACGACGTCAAGCTCTTCGTCTACGGTTACGCGGGCTTCAAGAATCTCCCTGGTCAGGAAGTCATCAAGCGCTATCGCGTGCGCGGGCAAAAGGGCGGTCCCAAGAAGGGCGCGGGCGACTGTCTCTTCGACGTCCTAAAGGGAGCGGTCGAGAAGGCCGGGATCGAATACATGACGGAAACGCCCGTGGTCGAGATGATTCGCAGGGGCGACACGGTCGTGGGCGTCGTTGCGAAGCACAAGGGCAAGGAAATCGCGGTCCGCGCCCGCCGCGCGGTGGTGCTCGCCACGGGCGGCTTTGAGTTCGACCAAGAGAGCCTCATGAACTTCACCATGGGCACCGGGATCGGCGCCCTCGGCAATCCCGGGAACACCGGCGACGGCCTTCGTCTTGCGCAGTCCGTGGGCGCAAAGCTCTGGCACATGAACGCCTACTCCGCGGGTCTGGACGTCCGCTATCCCGGCTACTCGACGAACGTCGGGGCCTCCATCAAGGGCGCGGGCTACATCTGGGTCGACCAGGACGGCCGCCGCTTTGCGAACGAACTCACGGACGGCCACTGCCAGATGTATGCGGCAAGCGTCATCGACGCCGTGAACCACCGCTATCCGCGCATTCCCTGCTGGCTCGTCTTTGATCATGCGACCCTCCGCATGGGGCCGCTCGGGAGCAGCCTCGGTTCTGGCTGGGCCATCAACCGCGAACACCACACCTGGTCGAAGGACTGCGAAAAGGAAATTGAAATGGGACTCGTGAAGAAAGCCGACACGATCGCCGATCTGGCGCGTGCGATCCGGGTTCCGGCCGAAGAGCTCGAAGCGACGGTGAAGCGTTGGAACGAAGACATCCGCGCAGGCAAAGACACGCTCTTTGGCCGTCCCGTCAAGAAGGCCGCAAAATCCTATTCCTTTGACGCGCCGCTCGTTTCCGCGCCGATCGAAAAGGGTCCCTACTACGCGCTCGAACTGTGGCCCACGCTCGTCAACACCCAGGGCGGTCCCCGTCGAGACGAAAAGGCTCGGATCGTGAGCGCCCTCGGAAAGACGATTCCGCGTCTTTACGGCGCGGGCGAGCTCGGTTCCATGTGGGGTCCGATCTATCAGGGCGCCTGCAACAATGCCGAAGCCCTGGTCTTCGGGCGCATCGCCGGCCGCAACGCCGCCGACGAGAAGCCCTGGTGCTGAAATCGGGCTTGATCGGTAAGGGTGGTCGCTCGGGGCGGTTGAAGCCCTTCGGGCGACGGGAACGCCTCCGCGCTTTGGCTGCGGGGGCGTTCTTCGCGATCTGGTACGGCGAACGCTTCACGGGCGCTGCCTTGTAACAGGCATACTGCCGGCCTGGGGGCTCCGCCCCCATACCCCCGCGTTCGCCGCCGCGTGGCTCGGGAGGGTGTAAGGCTACGAGTCCACGGCTATTTGTCAAGGGCTTTCTCGACATATCCTCGGCGCGTCGCTTCGCTTGCTTGTTGCCTTCATTTGAGTCCCGTCAAATTACGCGCGTAACGATCGGTTCGACAATGAAGCGTTCATTGACCAATCAAGGAGAGAAACATGGACAAACTTTCCCGCCGCAACGTCTTGGGACTCGCCGGTGCCGGTCTGATGGCGGGCGCCGCCCACGCCGCGCATGCGGCTGAAGCGCCCGCTTCCTGGGACCGTGAATGCGACGTTCTCGTCGTGGGTTCGGGCTACGCGGGTCTTTGCGCCGCGATCGAAGCCCGCACGGCCGGAGCCGACACGCTCCTCATTGAGAAGATGGTGGTGTTGGGCGGCAACTCCGCGCTCTGCGGCGGCGGCATCGCCGCGCCGGGGAGCGACCTGCAGAAGGCCGCGGGCGTGGAGGACTCGGCCGATCTGCTATACCGCGACATGCTCAAGTCGGGCGGCGGTCTCGTGCACGAAGAACTCGCCCGGGTCGTCGCCGACAACGCGCTTCCCACCTATGAATGGGTGCGCGACGTGATCGGCGTGAAGTTCGACCGCCTCGCCTTCCACGGCGGTCACTCGGTGCCCCGCAGCGCCGCGTATCAGAAGGGCAACGGCGCGCAACTCGTCAAGCCCCTCGTCGAAAAGGCCAAGAGCCTCGGCGTAAAGATTCAGAACCGCACGCGCTTGGTCGACATCGTCGTTGAGAACGGCCGCGTCGCGGGCGCAGTAATCACGGAAGGCTACAAATTCCCGGATGAAAAGAGCGGCAAGAACGTGCGCGTCCGCGTGAAGAAGGGCCTCGTCCTCGCGGGCGGCGGCTTCTCGCAGAACGTGGAACTGCGCAAACTCCACGATCCGCGTCTCGGGCCGCAGCTCGAATCCACGAATCAGCCCGGTGCCAACGGCGACGCCCTGATGGCCGCGCAGCGCATCGGTGCGACCGACATTCAGATGGACTGGATTCAGCTCGGTCCCTGGACCTCGCCCGACGAAAAGGGCTTCGGCGTGGCGCCCAAGATCGTCGAGGCGGTCGTGGGCTACGGCTTCATGGTCGATCCGGAAACCGGGAAGCGCTTCGTGAACGAAACCGGCAACCGCAAGGTTCGCTCCGACGCCATCGTCGCGACGGGCCATCCCGCCGTTCTCGCCGTGAGCGTCGACAACGTCGGTCACGTGCCGGCGGAAGCGCTGAAGACGGGGCTTGAAAAGGGCGTCGTCAAGACCTTCGACTCGGCCGAAGCGCTCGCCGACTTCCACAAGATCCCGAAGGAAGCGTTCATGGCGTCGCTCGCTTCCTGGAACGAAGCCGTGAAGGCGAAGAAGGATCCGGCCTTCAACGCGAAGATCTTCGACGACACGAAGGTGAACGAAGGAAAGTTCTATTCGATCCGTCTCTGGCCGCGCGTGCACTACACCATGGGCGGTCTCGCCATTACGCCCAAGGCCGAAGTGATCGGCAACGACTTGAAGCCCATTGCGGGTCTCTACGCCGCGGGCGAAATCTGCGGCGGCGTGCACGGCATGGTGCGTCTCGGCACGGTGTCGATCGTCGACTGCCTCCTCTTCGGACGCATCGCAGGGAAGAACGCCGCGACCGCGTAATCGCCTGAAATCGTCTGATCTGCAGATATCGGAAAACCTCCCCGTCCTCGTGATGCGGGAGGTTTTCTTTTTTTCGCCGTTCGGCGCCCGAGGGTGTTGAGGGAGCGGTCCGCAGGCCGCCCGATCGGGCGAAGGTTCGTTTCCGAATCCTCGGTCCGCTTCTTTGGTTGTCTGCGTCGTTTAGAATTTATCCGCCGACTGTCTTTTTAGCGATCTCTTCATGTCCGAAACATTCTCAAAGGCTTTGCCTCTCGGAAGCGCCGATTTTCCCGTGATGCGCGGGTTTGCCGACGAAATTTACGTTGACAAGACGGACCTCATTTATCGACTCGCCCGCCTTCGCGCCAAGATTTTTCTGGCTCGCCCCAGACGCTTTGGGAAGTCTCTTCTCGTTTCCACGTTCGAATCGCTCTTTCGACACGGTCTCAGAGATTTTCAAGGTCTCGCCATGGAATCGCTCTGGAAAGAAGAGCGGACGTATCGGGTTCTACGTTTGGATTTTTCGCTTGTGAAGGACTTTTCGTCCGTTGAGGGCTTTCTAGAGTGTCTGAATGCTCACCTGAAAGAATGTTCCGGCGTGGCGGGAGTCGAAATGGATGATTCGATTCGAGACCCTATAGACCGTTTCTCGGCATTCCTCTCCAAACAGCCGCCGGTGAGTTTGGTGCTGTTGATCGATGAATACGACGCACCGCTTACGACTCATTTGCTTGACGTCGAACTGATTTCCGGCGTGCAAAATAAATTGTCCCGCTTCTACGCTTCCATTAAACGTTGGGAGAGTCGTCTTCGCTTTTTCTTTTTCACGGGAATCACGAAGTTGAGTCACACCAGCATTTTTTCCGAGCTCAACAATGTGATGGACATCAGTCTGAATCCGGAGTTCGGGCGCCTGTTGGGTTACACCGAGGACGAAATCCGCACCTACTTCGGCGAGTACGTTGAAAAAGCCGGACAAACGTTGGGATTGTCTTTCGAAGAAGTGATGCGGCGCATGACCGAACGGTACGACGGGTATTGTTTCGACTCTTTGGCGAAGAGCCGTCTTTTTGCGCCGTGGTCGGTATTGAATTTCTTGACGTGGCCTCTGAACGGATTCAGAAATTATTGGTACGAGAGCGGAGGACGCCCTTCGCTTTTGGTGGATTTTGCCAAGGCCAACCGGATTTCCGGTCCCGCCACTTATGGAACACCTTTTTCCGTGTCGTACGACACTTTGGTCAACGCTGCGGATTTGCGCACGCCCGAAGACATCAATCCCGTCGTCATGTTGATGCAGTGCGGTTATTTGACGATCAAGGACGTTCGAGGGGACGGGCGCGAAGTCGTACTCGGTTATCCCAATCAGGAAGTTGCGGAATCCATGGCGCAGCTCTATGCGGATTTGTTGTTGCCGAACGGGCGAAGGCGTCTTCAAGACGAGGAACCTCCGATTTCGTTAACCCTGCGGGAAGGCACGGTGGACGACGTCGTCCGTTATCTCAATTTGGCCTTCAATTCGATGGATTACCTGAGGTTTCCTGCGACGAACGAGTCCATGTGCCGCGCTCTTGTACAGGCTCTTCTTATCGGAGGGGCCATGTTGCCGGTCGCAGAAGTGCACAGTTCGCACGGTAGAAGCGATCTTGAGGTGGACGCCGGACATCGTCGCTGGATATTCGAATTCAAGTTTGCGCAAAAGGAAAAGGAAAGCCGCGGACTCTTGGAGAAGGCTCTGGAGCAGATTCAACGCGGGCACTACGGGGAAGGGCCGCATGGAAAGGAACTTCACCGCGTCGGATTGGTTTTTTCTCGGGACAAACGTCGTTTTACGGTTTGGAAGGACCTGAAGGAAGAATCCTCGTCGGCTCCCTGAGGTGGGTCTTCGCCGCGCACCGCACGGCGGAAGACGTCGGTCTTCCCGCGTCTCTCGGCGTCCGGCCGCGTTTTGCGCGTAACGGTCGTTCGATAATGAACCGCTCATTGGTTGCAAGAGGAGAGAGGCGGGGCGGTACGAAAAGCGCTTGACCGGATCCCGGGAACATCTTCCGCGGTGCCGCAGGACGCAGAGAGGCCTGAAAAAGACGGCCGAGGCGGCCGACGGCGCGGGACGGATTGCGAAAGCGCATTCCATGCGCCGCCAAGCGGATTTTCCAAGAAGAAAAACCCCGCGGCCGAGAGGATTCGGCGCGGGGCGGAACGGAAATATTCCGGACGTTGCGCCGCGCTTTGCGCGCAGCGCAACGCTGGGGTTCGATCAGAAGCGAATCAGGAGGCCCGAGAGGACTTCGTAGGCGATCGGGTCGACCGAGTCGCCGTCCGTCGTGTCCTTCGTGTTGGCGCTGTCCTTCGTGACGCCGGCGCCGACGTAGATTTCCGCCTTCTTCGAGAGCGGATAGACGTAGCCGAGCGCGAAGCCGATGCGGTCCGTGTCGAGGTAACTGTCGTCGGCGTCCGTGTAACGGTGATCCACCGAAGCGTCCATCCAGCCGATGTTGGCCTTCACCGTGCCGCCGAAGGCCGGGACCGTGGTGCCCAACTGCAGGCTGTAGCCCTTGTAGGAGACGGCGCTGCCGCCCTTGAGCGACTGCATGTCGCCGTGGCCCTGGAATTCGCTCGCGAGCATGTCGGAAAAGTACATGCCCGAAGCGAAGAGCTTCATGAAGCCGAAGTCGTAGGTAGCGGCAAGGCTGAAGGAGAGCGAATCGTCGGGGTCGTAACCGCCCGTTTCGGCGGTGCGGCCGTACAGAACGGAGTCGAGCACGGCGGAGACGTGCACGGGACCGCCCGTGTAGGTGGCGCCCAAGGCCCACTGACGGTCGGTGCTGTTCTTGCCTTCTTCTTCCCAGTCCTCGGCGCCGGCGGCGTCAAGTTGGTTCGAATACTGGGCGTGCAGCTGCAGGCCCGACCAGACGGGGGACTGATAGGTGATCGTGTTGTCGCCCGGCTTGAAGCCGCCCGGCATGATGTATTTCGATCCGATCATGTAGTCGCCCCAGGAGTTGCTGAAGGGGTTCACCTTCACGCCCCAGATCCCGGTCGTGCCGAAGCCGCTGCGGAGCATGCCGGAGCGGCCAAACACGAGCGTGCCGTAGTCGTCCGACATGAGCATCACCTGCGCGGCGCGGTGGAAGAGCCGACCGCTCGTGAGCGTGCCGTCGTCGCTTCCGAACTGGCTTTCAAGCACGAAGCCCACCTTGAGGCCCGGACCGATTTCTTCGGTCCCGCGAAGACCCCAGCGGTTCGGGGTGGACTGCGAGGACTTCATCTGGAATTTCGAGATGTTGTCCTCACCGGCACGGTCGCTGTCGACGTGCTGATAGTTGAGGCCCGTGTCGATGAGGCCGTAAACCTCGACGTTGGCGGCCTGGGCGTTGAGAGCGAAACCTGCAAGAGTCGCGGCAAGAGCGACGGAAAGCTTGGTTTGCATGAGGGAATCTCCTTTTTGCTGTAGTTGTCCGCGCGGGCGGTTGAGACGTCCGCACGGGTCGATTCTCTTTCACGGACTTACGCGCGTAATTTGCGAAAAGACAAAACTTGACGTGTTTGGAGCGGCGGATCGGGAAAGTCCTTATGAGCCGAGACGGCGACGACGGAAGACATTTGTCGCCAACTTGTCCCCATCCTTGGATTTCTAGAAGGATGGGGACTGTTCAGGAGATTCGTTCACTTAGAAGCGGTACTTGGCTCCGATGTTGACGATCCAGGTGCGTTCAAGATCGTTGCCAAATCGGTATTCAACGTCCCCGAAAGCATAGAGATCATCCGTTACGTTGGCCTGGAAGCCTGCGCCGACGTCAAACCACGTGCCGTGGTTCGAGATGCAGAAGTCCTGTCCACCGTGACGGGTAGTCTTGTCGGTCAGATGTATCCGCTGTTCACCCATGAATTCGCGCAGAACATCGGCTTTGAAGTAACCTAACGACGATTTGTTGCCTGCGAGGAACTTACCGATCCTGAAGCCGGCGCGGCCGATGAGCGAATCGATATCGTCCTGTTCAACCCGCGTATTCTGCTGCGTGGTGTAGTTGCCGCTCGTGATGCGGATGTACTGCGCCTGCAACTGCGGCTCGACGAACCAATCGGAATTGTTTACCAGTTGATGGCCCGTTTCGAACGACAGACCGTAGAGCCAGTTGTCGTAGTCGACGTCAAGCTTTACGCCCTTGGCGGTGTACATTTCGAAATCGCTTGAGAGACGCCCGGCGCGAACGACCAGATCGCCGTAGAAGCCGCTGTCGTCAAGGTAAGTTGCAAAGAGCGACAGTTCGGTGCGGTCCGTGCCGCCGTCACCGTCAATCGACTTGTAGTCCGTGCGGCCGTCCATATAGTCGATGGCGCCGCCCCAGATCATTCGGCCGTTCTGCGTCGGCTTGGTGTAGTCATAGCCGAACTGATACATGGTGTTGTAAGAGCGGAAGTCGCCAACACCGGCATCCGTACCAAGGCGCTCGTGCTTGACGCGAGCCCAGACTCCGCTACGGTTCTGATCGTAGGTGCGCTCGCCGTAGCGTTGATTCCAGCGGTCGAGCACGACGGCGTTCCAATAAGTGGCGCGCGCCGTAGCGAAGATCGTTTGACCCGCATCAGAAAGCGTTTCGCCCTTTCGGCCGACGAGCTTGTAATTCGTCGTGCCTTGAACGACGGGTGTCTCGTCAGTCTGCGCGGCATCAGATGCGGCATTGGCGGTGATGATGCCGGTATTTTCTTCATAGCCGAAGAACTGTTCTACGTTGTCGGAACCAGGCTTTTCGGTGTCAAGCTCGGAGCCGTTGTAGGCGTCGTTTTCTTCAAGAGCTTCAGTGTCGTATGCTTCGGCTTCAACTTGATACTCGACGTTCAGAGCGCCTTCGTGAAGCGTGTAGGCCTGGAAGGAGGCAGTTGAGCCTTTACCGACGGTGGCGAACCGCAGACCGTCGAATCCGTCCCGGAACATGTCATCCGTGGAGACGTTGTCTACGACATCAATGTTGATGTCACCTTCCGCATGCTTGATGTAGATCATGTCGCTTACATCGCGGTTGCCATCAAGGCTCATGGCGAAGGTTACGTTGCCGCTCAGATTGTAGACGGTAAGCGCATGGGCGGACTGATTGCGGTCCGTGTTCGCACTGACCATGTCGACGACTACGTTTTCCGCGCCGTCGGAGGTGCGAAGCGACGTCAGCCAACTTTGTCCGTTGACGCGCCAGACTGAATTCGAGCCCATCGTTACGTTGACTCGGCCGCCCTGAACAATCTCGTGACTGAAGACCGGGCTGAAGAAGCTTTGATGACCGTTGTCGTCCAAGCTTTGAAGACCCGCGTCGCCATAGTCGTCGGAACGTCCGACCCAAACGCCGTTTTCGCCGAGATTGACATCGAGCTGTCCACCGTTGCCGGCAAGCGCATTGCCGTAAAGGATGAGCGTGCTCCCTTCGGTTTGAGGCGAAACGCTGAGTTTTCCGCTGTAGGCGGAAACAACGTCGCCGACGATCTGGCTCGTCCGCTGATAGTTGAGATTGACGGTTGAAAATTCGGTCGGCGCAGGCAACTCCCCGCTCTCGAGCAGATTTTCTTCAACGTAGCCCGCCGCAAGCGCGACGCCGAGTCCGCCTGAGAGATGATTCTCGTCGACGACCTGACCGTCTTCGTCGAGTGCGGCATGGCTCGCGGCGACGAAAGTCTGTCCCGTAATGTTGATCGTACCGCCCGAGCGCGCCCAAACAGCGCGTTCGATGTCGTTGACGTCCGGATTTCCGCCGAGGGTATTGAATTCCGCTTGAATCAAATTAATCCCGTTGCCGGCGTCAATGGTTACATTGCCACCCTCGGTAGCGTAAACCGCCGAGGGGAGATGGTCGGCGTCGTACTCGGCGCGGCTACCGTATGCATTGATGATGTTGTAGTTTTTAGCTGTCGAGATGGAAACATTTGTATTGTTTTCCTTTGCGCCTACGATACCGCGGAGGGTGTTTCCGTCTTCGGCAGAAAGCGTCGTGTTGGCCCCTTCGAGAGCCAACAGTGCGGTTCCGTTTCCGAATCCTTCCACTGTTGTCGTCCCTGCACTAATTTCAATGAATTCGGCGGTTACTTCAGTTTTTCCGGCTGTGGTCGAATAGATGCCGCAATTATCCGTTGTGATATCAACAGTCTTTGAAAGATTTAAATCGATCGTACTTCCATCGTTATAAATCGAGTAAGAGTTTTTTGATAGACTCGAAGTTACGATTTCTAGATTTTCAGATCCTTCTTCTACAATCATCTTTCCAGCGGAGCTGGAATAAATTGAATAGGAATATGCGCTGTCGTGAGAACTGTTGTTTGAGTTATTAAAGGATATTGTTTTCCCTTTGAGGGTTAGTTTGGAATTGTTTGCCCAAGCCCCTATGCTGTGTCCCGAGAGGGTGGATTTATCGCCGACAGAGGATTTTATGGTGATATCGCCGGTATTCGCGAGGATTGTTGAATTTTCGCTTTTTGTTAAATACAATGCATATGCACTGCCACGGTCATCATTGTTTGCCGTGATTGTAATGTTGCCGTATTGGGCAGATGCTTGAAAATCAGAATTGTTTGTCTCGACCGCACGAACTGCGTTGTAGCCGGTACCACTTGCGCGGATGTCGATGGTAGGACCGCCAATGCTGTCAATGTTGCCTGTGACTTCCAAAGAAATGTTGTTTTTTGTGTCGTCGGCTAATGGTTGATTGGCAGATCTGATTGCGGTAATGGTAGTTCCTGAAGGAGTGTTGGTGTTGGTGCCTTCAACATCAATTGTTAGTTTTCCATCAGCTGCGAGATTGATGGTGGAGTTGTCGTTAAATAGTCCGTAAATTCCATTTTCTCTCTTGTTGGAGTTGAATTTGAGTAAAATCTCCTCCGAGGCGTTCACTTCTATCGTGGAAAAATTTTCTGACCGGATGATGGAGGTTCCGTCGGACGGTCCGTTAGCATATCCGTCAGGTTGATTCTCTTTCGTCTTTGAGAGATCAATAGTGACGGAGCCGTTGTTTGCGTTTAGATTGAGTGTTGAATTGTTGGCATGGAAGCCGTATAGATTTCTAGCTTTTGAGTCGTAAGATTTAAAGGTGATGTCGTTTGTTGTTATGTTGATCGTGGAATTTGCTGTTCCTTTGATGCCGTAAAGTATATTGGAGGTCCAGTTGAAATTTACGTCAGAGTCAGAAATTAAGAGTGAGTTGATGGTTGCGTCCAGCTGATTTCCTTCGACGGAAATTGAGGCGGGATCCATTTTTGCCCCGTTAAACTTTATTTGGTAATCGTTCTGGGGGTCGTTATAATTTGCCGATGGATCGTTCTGGTCAACAAGTATGTTGTCGATAACTATTGTTTCGGCCGCCAAGGCGCTTGGACTCGCGGCCGCTACCAAGACCGTAGCAACGGCCACGGCGATCAATGATTTGGGTGAACAACCCGACGTGAGGAGGGTTTGATAATCATGTGTTGTCGCAGTATGGCAGGGAGTATGTGTGTGGTGTGTGGGTGGGGGGGGGTAACCTGTTGATTTCATAGTGATTTCGAATTTATCGATATGTTGTGAAATGAAAGAGTGGGTAACAAAAATGTTGTTTGTCGCACCCCTCCATCGTATCACCAGGCTGCCTCAGAGGGAAGAATTCATCTTTCGTCTGTCTCGGAGTGAAAGTACTATGTTTGGAAGACACAAACGTCCTCAACTCTTCATCGGTTCGCTCGCTCCTCGGATCGAGGCCGGATAGGTAGTATTGTGGCTCGTCCGATGAAGCGGACGGATGGCTTTCGCTTCCCGTTCACTTTCCGCGCTTTCCTTCACGAGTGTGAGGATGGTGCGCATCGAAACGCAGAAAAAATCGTTCAATCCCCGACTCTCAGCAACCTCTGAGTGCTCTCCATGATTGTCCTTCATGACTTTGGGCTCCGACCCGAGACGGTTCCGTCGTCATCCAGCTCGATACGCCCTTTCGCATCGACGATGCGCTGCTCGAAGCGTATGTTCAGATGCTCGAAGAAGAGGTTCGCTTTTTTGATGAGGGGCTCAACCTTCACATGCTGCTTTCTCTCGGCGTCAGTTCCGAAGAAGAGGCCGAATGGAACCGTCTGCTAGACGCCTTTCACGGAACGGGCTTAGTGCTTCAATCTTCCGGTCTCATCGAAATGATTGCCCGGCGCAAACGGGCTGAAAAAGCCTGCGCCCGATATCTGCTTGCACTGTCTCAACTTACATCCTGGCTAGCCGACGCAGCGTTTTCGATGAATCGCGATCGCAAGGAATATGTCGCAAGGGCGGCGCTGGCCTTTCGATGCGTTCCTCCCGAAGCTGAAATAGAATGTTTTCCCGCAGTGCAGACGTCGGGCGGAGAGATATCCTTTGATCTCCGCGTGGACAACAAATACGTAGACGTTTTTTCCGTGGATTCGGTGCGCTCTCAAGTAAGGAAGGTGGAAGCCATGCGGCTCGAGCGCCTCGAGTCCACGTCGTTGCGGATGCGTCGGGGAGGGCGGTTGCGGAGCTGGAGACAATCGCCAACCCCGCCCCCGCAATGCTTCGCCCTGATGCCTGACACTTCTGATCCCAATCCGGTTTCAGCGGTGAATGCACGTTGCAGGAACCCCATGCATTGAGTGCCGATTGAGTTACTATCATGCCCTCACAATCCCACCGCTACTTCTCCGCCATCCTCGCCGCGGGCAGCATCTCGAAGGCTGCGCAGGCGCTCGGCATCTCGCAGCCTTCGCTCTCGCAGTTCGTGCAGCGAATCGAAAAGGACCTCGGGGCCGAAGTCTTCGACCGCTCCACGCGGCCGCTTGCCCTGACGGAGTCGGGCCGAATCTTCTTTGAAGCGGAAAAGCGCGTCGCGGAAATCCGCGAGGACTGCCGCCGCGCGGTGCAGGACATCAACGGAGGCGAACGGGGACGCGTCGTCGTCGGAGCGTCGGAATACCGGGAGATGTTTTTTCTGACGGAGGTGCTCCCCGTCTTCAGCGCGGCGCACCCCGGAATCGAGATCGCACTCGAAGAGGGAACGACCCGCGAACTCGAAGACTTCGTGTGGACGGGGAAGACCGATCTTTCGCTCGTCATTGCGCCCCTTGCGCAGTCGGGTCTTGAAGCGGTGGACATTTATGAGGAGCGCCTCCTTCTCGCCGTCAACGAAAAGAGCCCGCTGATCGAAAAGGCCCGGGCCCTCTGTCCCGAAGAACGCCGGGAGGACGAATTTCCGCCTTTCTCCTTCCGGCTTCTCGCCGACGAACCCTTCCTCGTCGTACGGGAGGGTCAGCAGATCCACGATCTCTACCGCACGCTCGTCGCCGAGACGGGCGCTTCGCCCAAGATCGTCCTGGAGAGCGAATCGCTTACCGCCGCGCTGGCGCTTGCGGGCGCGGGACTCGGCGCCACGATCGTCACCGAAACGCTCGCGAGACGAAGCGCCGCGGCAAAGCGCGTGCGGTTTTTCTCGATCGACCCCGTGGTCCCCGTCAGAAAGGTCGTGGCGGCCTATCGTCCGGCACGCTATTTGTCGAAGGCCGCGCGCCTTCTCATCCGGAGCATGCGGGACGTGGCCCAGGAGAAATTCTCCCGCGGGTGAGGCGCAAAGCTTTTCCCCGAGCCGGTCCCTTCCGGACGCAAAACGGGCGCCCGAAATCCGGACGCCCGCATTGCCTGATGTTTTCGTCGGAAGGAGTGCGTCAAACGCCTCAGTCGAAGTAGTCGACGTGACGGTTGATCTCGTCGACGATCGGCTGCTTCTTTTCGTTGAAGACCTTCTTGTTCTTCTCAAAGAGGTTCTGCCCCTTCGTGTCGATCGAAACGATCATCGGCCCGAAGTCCTTGACGCGCATCACCCAGATCGACTCGGGCATGCCGAGTTCTTCCCAGTGGTGCTCTTCGACTTCTTCGACCTTGCTCGCGGCAAGGACGGCGCAGCCGCCCGGCCACACGCAGTGAAGGGCCTTGTGATCGCGGCAGCCCGCTTCCGTGTTGGGGCCCATGCCGCCTTTGCCGACGATGATCTTGACGCCCGTGTCGCGGATGAATTCGCGCTCGAACTTTTCCATGCGCATCGAGGTCGTGGGGCCGATCGAAACGACCTTGTAGCCGCTTCCCGACTCGTCGCCGCAGGGGACCATGATGGGACCCGCGTGGAAGATGGCCTTGCCCGCGAGGTCCACGGGGAGCAGACGGTGCTGCTTGACGAGACGCATGTGGACGTCGTCGCGCGAGGTGATGAGATAACCCGAGAGGTAGACGATGTCGCCGATTTCGATCCCTTCGAGATCTTCGTTTTTGATCGGCGTGGTGAGATGATGCGTCTTCACAGCGTCACTCCTTTGTAGGAAAGCAGTTCGTAAGACATGTCGGCGTGAATGCGGATCGCGCCGCGGCGATGCCCCCAGCAGCCGACCGAAACGCCGACGGCGAGGCACGACGGATGGCGCGCGGCCGTCTCGACGTTCACGCCCATGACGGAGCCTTCGCCCGTGAGGCCGCCCGGGCCGATGTTGATGCGGTTGAGGCCTTCTTCCACCATGCGCTCGAATTCCGCCGCGCGGGCGTTCGGGTTGTGGGAACCCACGGGGCGCATGAGGGCGCGCTTCGAGAGCGTCGCCGCGACTTCGACGGAGCCGGCGATGCCGACCCCCACGAGAAGGGGCGGGCAGGCGTTGACGCCGCGCTCGCAGATCACGTCGAAGATGAACTGCACGACCGCTTCGTAGCCTTCGACGGGCATCAAGACCTTGGCCGTGCCCGGAAGCGAGCAGCCGCCTCCCGCCATGTAGGCGTAGATCACGGCGTCGGACGAATTCGGAACAATTTCAAGATCGATCCAGGGAATGCGGCGGCCGGTGTTGTCGCCCGTGTTCTTTTCGTCGAAGATCTGCACGGCGTTGTGGCGAAGCGGCGCCTTGACCGTCGCGCGGCGCACGGCCTCCTTGAGACAGGCTTCGAGCTCGTTTCGGATCGGAAAGTCGGCGCCGAGTTCGATGTGGTACTGAATGACGCCGGTGTCCTGGCAGAAGGGAACGTTGCGCTTCTTCGCCATTTCGAGATCGGTGAACATGGCGTCGTAGACGAGCGTGGCGAGTTCGCTCTTCTGAACGCGCCGCATGGCTTCGAGCTTTTCGAGAACGTCGTCGGGAAGGCGCTTGCCGAAGAAGGCCGTGAACTTCGCCATGACGTCCGTAAAGCGCTCGGCGAGCTGAGCTTGGTCAGACATGGGGAATCTCCTTGGGGTCGGGGATGACGATGCGGACCGCCTCGGGGAGGCGGCCGCAACCAACTACGCCTAAAGTCTAAGGAGAACTAATCCATAAGTCGAATATTGAAAATGTTATTTATTTGATAGGTCTGAGACTATGGGTTGCCGTTTTGCTTCGGTAAGGCGGGGGAAGAGGGGACGTCGTGCGTTGCGACGGGGGCCGGAGGGAGGTCCCGGCGGGGACCACCGGGCTTTCGCTTTTCCGGGAACCGGTGTCGGACGGTTCGGCGGTTTCGTCAAAAGGAAAACGCGCCGTCGGCAAGCCGAACGACGCGGTCGTGCAGTCGGGGACCGAAGCCCGCGACCGGGTTGGCGATCGCGCATCTTGACGACCACTGTTACCATGACTGCCAGAAACAGAAGTGCAACGAGCGAGTTGTCACCTTCGAACGAAACGAAAATCGCGACGTACTCCGGAGAAGATGCTAAATTCTCTTGAAGTAGGGTAAGCTTTTCGCGCATCGTTTGAGCTTCCTAAATAGTGCGAAGCCTGGTGTACCACCACCGGGCTTTCGCGTTTCTAAATCCCTTGCGGGGACCCTTGGCGTTTCCGCCGTTTTCCGACCGTTCGGCCGAAAATCCAAAAAATGGTAGGACCGGGTACGGAACGACGCGTGGTGCACAAAGGGTGGTTGCGAAACTAGCCGCTTACGCCTAACGCAGTGCGTTAATCTTAGCAAATATCTCTTCCGGTTATTGTTTGAAATGACAGGTATCCCCTAGAAAGAGTAAGGGAAATATTGGTCGTCCGCGTAGCGGTTTCTCCGGGGCACCCGTCGGGTGCGAAATGGGAAGAAACGAAAACATCCTTCGAATAACGAGCATTCGACAACGCAAAAAACGCGAATCCCGCGTCGTCCGCCGTGATTCGTGAGCGATCTCAGAATCTTCGGGGGAAGGAGCGTGTGCACGGACCTCTCAAGAACGAGAAGAGGATTCCAAAATTATGTTTGCCTGAGATCGGGACGGATGTTCCGGGTACGGAAAAGGCCGACCCGTTTCCGGATCGGCCTCGTGAACATCTCGGGCGGGCGGCGGCCGTGGTTTTGCCTCGCCGCCCGCAGAGTACCAACATCATGCCGACGACGCGCGGTCGCCGGCCCTTGGGTTACGCGGCCGTCGCGGCCGATTCGCCCGCGATGCGGCCGTATGTGAACGCGTCGCCAAGAGCGTTGCCGCCCACGCGGTTCGTTCCGTGGATGCCGCCCGTCACTTCGCCCGCGGCGTAGAGCCCCGGAATCACCTTGCCGTGACGGTCGAGCACCCGGGCCTTGACGTCGATCTTGACGCCGCCCATCGTGTGGTGGCGCGCCATGCCGATCGGACCCGTATAGAAGGGAGCCTTTTCGATCTTGTGCGCAAGCATGCGCGGCGCACGGCCGAGAGGATCCTTCTTCGTGTCGACGGTTTTGTTGTATTCCGCGATCGTCTTCTTGAGCTCTTCGGCGGGAACGCCGATCTTGCCCGCGAGCTCTTCGATCGTCTGCGCTTCAAAGAGCGTGCCGTCCGCAAGAGCCTTCTTGTTCGTTTCGCCCTGGAACTTGTTGTCCGCGGCAAAGCCTACCGAGTCGGTGAGCGGATAGACGGTCTGTGCGGTCTGCGCGAGCGTCGCGTCGCGGATCACGTCGCGGCGGGAGTCTTCGGCGACGAAGCGCTTTCCTTCCTTGTTGACGAAGATCGAGTACTCGATCACCTGAATGAGGTTGCCCTTCGACTTGTAGCCGGGAGCCGTGCCCGGGATGCACTGGATGTAGTCGAGTCCGATCGCAAGCGCTCCTATGTCCTGCATGGCGACGAGCACTTCGCCCGTGGCGCCGGGCTGGTTCGTGGTGGAGAGCTTGGTGAGGCGCGGGTCGAAGTAGCTGCACATTTCGGCGTTGTAGGCGTATCCGCCCGCGGTCGCGACGACGCCCTTCACGGCGCGCCAGTATTCCTTCTTGCCGTTCACTTCGACTTCGACGCCGAGGACTCGGCCTTCCGAGGGATTTTCGCGGATGACGGCCGTCACCTTGTGACCCGTCTTGACTTCGCCCTTCAATTCCTTCAGGCGCTTGAGCATCGCCTCGATGTAGGCGTAGCCCTTCTGACCCTGCGGATTGCGGCAGCGCGGCCAGAGACCGCCGTAGATCTGGTAGATGGGCGTGAAGGTGACGCCGAGCTTGCGGAACCATTCGACCGTTTCCGGCATCTTTTCGGCGTACTGGGTGACAAGCGCCGGGTCGGCGCGGAAGTCGCCCGCGGCGAGCGTCTGTTCGGCGTGAAGTTTCGGCGAATCTTCAATGCCCGCCTTCTTGGCTTCCTCCACGACGGCGCCGTTCATGCCGCCGCCCGAAACCATGGTGTTGCCGCCGGGCATGCCGAGCTTTTCGAGGATCGCAACCTTCGCGCCCTTTTCCAGCGCCGTGATGCCGGCGGCAAGACCCGCGCCGCCCGCGCCCACGATGATCACGTCGACGGTGTGGTCCCACTTCTTGGGAACGGAGCAGAGGTCGGCCGCGCGGGCCGCGCCCGTAAGACCGACGGCCGCGACGGCGGCGGTGGAGCCGAAGAATTGACGGCGGGAAATATTGCTCATGACAACTCCTTTTTTTGGACGGGGCGGGCGGAGTTGGCTCGTACGGGCACTGGGATCCGCCGCGCGGCCCCGTCAAGAGAAAATGCTCTTCGTACGCTTTCATGCTAGTCGCGGGAGGGGAGGAAAGTCATTCGACCTTTCCCTATGTGGATCGTATGAAATCGTGAACGAATGTTCCAAAGTCTAGAAAGAATGGTTTTGTTTTGGGGATGACGGCGTCGCTCGGTAGCGGAAAATGTTTTTCGATCGATGCCCGGGATGATCCCTCGAAGAAGACGGTTTCGCGGAGACGACGTCAAGGCGACCGGCGCGGATAGGGCACACTTGATTCGATGGAAGACATCCGGGCGCGTTCTGATTCGTGCGTCGACCCGACGAAAGGAGATGTTCGGTGGATTTGGACCTGAAAAAACTTGATCAATTGTGGGACGACTTTCTGAAGCGCTGGCCCGCGGAGGACCTCCCCAAGATGCGGCTGAAAGACTACAGCCTCGCCAAAAAATTGGGCGGCGGGGATAGTTATACCTACTGGTTGGAATTCGTTCTCGACGAACTCGGCGGCATCGGCGGGGGCAGCTCTCAGAAGTTCGTCATTTTTCACCGCGCTCCCGCAAAGGCTCCCGACGGCTCGCCGATCGACCAAGGATACGAATACGCGTTGAAGGAATCGGGGATATCGGACGAAGAGGTTTTTTTCGGGGTTAGATCGGCCCTGGTTCAAGTCGTGGATGCCGTGAGACGGGGAGACTTGGAGACGGTCGAGGCCGTGAATTTGCCTTCGCTTTTGAAGTGGAAGACGGCCTTTCTCTATCAAGACCGTAAGCATCCCGTCTGTCCCGCCTTGTATTCCGACGCACTGCTCCGCAAGGCAAGTGGCCTCAAAAAAGCCGCGCACCTCGAGGCGCTCCGGGCTCTCATGGCGGGGTATGACGGAAACGAGCACATTCTGCGCTTCAGTAGTCGTTTTTGGGAAAAGTGGCTCTATCAGGATTACGATCCGAAAATCACCAAGAAGAAGTGGTTGGAACTTCTGAATGATCCTCAAATCGGAACGCCTGCGACCCTGATGGTGCTTTCAGCCCTGTTCCGTCAGGGGGGAGAGGCGACGTGCAGTGAGTTGGCTCAAGTCTACGGCGGTACTCCCCAGATCTTCAATGAGCAGGGCAGAGGGCTTGGAGAGCGGGTCATGGACCGACTGCAACTCTCTCCTCCGGAAGATTCCGATCGAGAGGGCCGGTGTTGTTGGGTCATTCCCTTCAAAGGGCGCTATGTGCAGCCTGAAATCGACGTCGGCCGATCGGTCGGGTTCATCTGGAAATTGCGCTCGCCGCTGAGAAAAGCGCTCGAAGAAATGGACCTTCCCGACGAGGACGAAATCCGCCTTTGGGCAAAGTCAATCTCCGATAAAGAGGAAAAGGGGGAAAAGACGATGAAAAAGGATGCTGTCGACGACCTCGTCGAGCTTTTGCAAGTCAAGAAGAACCTCATTCTTCAGGGCGCGCCCGGGACAGGGAAGACCTATGCCGTTCCCGAAATTGTTACGCGGCTCTGCGGCCTCACGAAGCAGGGCGACGCCCGAGAAACGATTGCGAAGGCATACGACGAGCTCAAGAAGAAGGGCAGAGTGGTGTTCACCACCTTTCATCCGTCCCTGGACTACGAACACTTTGTCGAGGGATGGCGGCCGATGACAAAGGACAACGAGGACGAAAACGAAGAGGCAGCGGACGAGCCGGAAACTTCCTTCACGCTTCGCAACGGAATTTTCAAGGACATTGCGCTCAGGGCGGCGGACGGCGTTGCTACGGAGGGACTGGAGTTGTCCTTCCCTGAAGGTACCCGCGTTTGGAAGGTTTCTCTTGCGCAAAGCAGAGAAAACGAATTGCGGGACGATTGTCTCACGCACGGGCGCATCCGCATCGACCTTTGGGGAAACGAGGCGCATGATCTCAACGACGTTTCCGCGTTGATTGATGCTCGGTGCAGAGGGAGCAGACCGTTGCACGCCTTCTGCAACCGCATGAAAAAGGGCGACGTGGTCGTCTCGTGCTATTCCTCGACGCAGACCGATGCGGTAGGGATCGTGGAAGGGGACTGCGAGTTTTTGTCCGAAGAGATTGACCGGGGGTACCCGTTGAGCCGAAAGGTGAAGTGGCTTTGGAAGGGGGAACCCGTGGAGATCGCCGATTTCATGGACGGTTACTCCTTTACCTTGAATACGGTGTATTCCATCACCAACCGCTTCACACCGAACCGGGTGCTGCTCTTTCTCTCGCAGCGGAAGGTTTTGCGCAAGCCCGAGATCGAACACCCGCCCTTCGTACTCGTCATCGACGAAATCAACCGCGGGAACATTTCGAAGATCTTCGGAGAGCTCATCACGCTCCTGGAGCCGGACAAGCGCAGGAACGGCGTCGAAGGCGAAACCTGCCGCCTTGCCTATTCGAACCGTGAGTTCGGCGTGCCGTTCAACCTCTACGTCATCGGGACGATGAACACCGCCGACCGTAGCATTGGCATGCTCGACTACGCCCTGCGTCGCCGTTTCGTCTTCCATACGCTCACGCCGAAGGCGCTCGACGCGAATTTTGCCCGGGACGCCTTTCTGAAGGTGAGCCGGCTTTTCGTGAAGGATCCTGAGGCGGCATCTCCCGAGGCAGAGCGCGTCACGCTCTCGGAAGAATTTGATCCGCTAGACGTTTGGCCGGGCCACAGCTACTTCATCACGAAGGAGACGGACTTCAAACAGCGTTGGCGCTACGAAATTCGTCCGCTTCTCATGGAGTACGTGCGCGACGGCGTGCTCAAGCCCAAGGCCGAGGAAAAGATTCGCGGGCTCGACAAGGAATTCGGCTCATGAACGCCGAGGTCGTTGCGCTCAGGGAACACCACTCGTCCGAGGAATTTGTTTACGTCACTTCGGCCGACACGCCCGAGGGGCTTCGAAAGGCCCTCGAGGACCTGTGCGGAACGGACGGGAAGAAGTACGCCTGCGGGCGCGGGGATCCCGCGGCGCTCTCCTGGCGGGTCGATCGATGTGAAGGCGGGGAGTTCGGCGTGCGCGTCAATACGTCCTTCTTCGTCGGCGCGGACTGGATCATTCCTGGACACCTCGCCCTCTGCGTCGTTCCGAAGCTAGACCGGAAAGACTCGGGCGCAGAAGGCCGCGTCGATACGCTTCGCATGCTGCGGGATGCGCTCGCCGACCCGGACCCGGATCCGGAACGTCTTTCGGAACTCGCGGGACTTTTTGAAGTGCATTTTGACAGCCCCGCCGTTCCACTTCGGGACGAAGCGGAGGATCTCGGAATGTTCCTCGCGGCGCTTTATCTCGCTTGCCTCGCCAAGATCGTGAAGAAGGGACTCAAAAAGCAGTTTTATTCGGTCGACGAGGTCCTGTGCCGAAAAATCAAGGGGCGGATTCTCTTTCCCGCGACCCTCGCGAGGCGGTCTTCGCCCCGCGTGGCCGACCGCATCGAGTGCCGCCATCAGGAGTTCGGGGTCGATACGGCCGAAAACCGGGTCCTGAAGCGGGCGCTTCGCATTTTGTCGACCTCTTTTCTGCGAAGGGAGGGGAAGGGAGCGGCCAAGGGCCTCGCCGCCGAGACGCTCCGGATGCTGCGTCATTTCGAGGCCGTGTCGGACGTGAGTGTTCGGGAGGTGGAGGCCATGCGGCTTTCAAAGAAGACGAATCCCGTCTTTCGCGAATACGTGGCGGCCCTCAAACTTGCGGAAAAGATCATCCGCGGCGAATCGTTCGGATCTCAGCGGGAAACGGCGCAAAAGACCGTCCCGGCGCACTGGATCGACATGTCGAAGCTCTTCGAACTCTACGTGCTTGCAAAGCTGCGCCAAAAGTTCCCCAGTGAAGGCGGGATTCACTATCAGTACGGCGTTCGCCGTCAATATCCCGACTTTCTCTGTGTGCTCGGCAAGAAGGCGGACGGCACGAAATTTCCTCGCCATTTCGTTGCGGACGCCAAATATAAGCCGCGCTACGCCGAAGGAAACGCCAATCAGGTCGACGACGATCGCCAACTCGCCGGCTACGCGCGGCTCAAAGGAGTGCTCGATCATTTTGAGGCGAAGGGACGTCGCAGGGAAGATCGATTGAAGATGCTCCCCTGCATCCTCATTTATCCGGATCAGGCGGCGAAGGAAGATCTGACGTCGGAAGGACTCCGAGAGATTGAAGGATGGGAGGAGTTTTACAAGACCGGGCTTCGTTTGCCGGAGCGTTGAGGGGAGGCCCGTGAGCTTTTTCTCTTTCCCGAACGGAGACTTAAGTTCGTCCTCCGTCAGAAAAGTACTGCGGTACAGGACCGTCGCTAAACTCAACAACGCGGGCATTCCAGTATGCAGAAAACAGAAAGGAGAGGCTGCCGACCTCACAAGCCTCTCTCGCCCTCTTTTCTTCTATTTTCTTCTAATCTTCTAAAGACGGTAGAGGATTAGAAGAAACCCAAGACCCTTTTCTCCTATAATCTTCTAATCATCTATCCTCAGTAAAAGATTAGAAGAAAAAATGGACACGAAAGATACGACCAAGCCGAATTTCCCTTGGGGAGAGCATGAGTCCGAACGCGTCGAGTTCAAACAAACATGGTCCGACACGGCCCAAAAAACGATGATCGCCTTTGCCAACACGTACGGAGGCACCCTCTATTTCGGCGTAAAGGATGACGGCACCCCCCTTGGAGTAGACGACTACGACAAGATTGAACGTTCGATTTTTTCATTTGCACGCAACGGTGTCGAGCCGGACATGAGCAAACTGGTTCGCGTGAACCCCATCCATACGCCCGACGGTAAAATCATCGTTGCCGCACAAGTTCTGCTCGGTGACGACCGACCGTACACGTTCAAAAACAAAAGTTGGACAAACGGCGGTGTCTTTATCCGAGTCGGTTCTTCTTCGCTGCAAGCCAAGCGCTCCGAAATCATGAGCATGGCAAAGGATTTAATTCCCTGGGAGGAACGTATTTCCCGTCGTCAAGATCTTTCGTTTGACGAAGCCCGGCGCATTTGTGAGGGTCGAAGCGTTTCGTTTTCTCAAGCCAATTTTGTTGGTTACGGGATTACGGATACGCATGGACGCTACACGAATCTTGGTCTCTTGTTATCCGATCAAAACACGGAAAACCTCAAACTCAACGAATTTCTGGGAGATGGCGGCCGCTTTTCCGGAGGTCCCACTCTCACGGGCTCAATTCTGAGACAACGCGAGGACGCGTTGGCGTATCTGAAGAAAGTCAACAGTCCGCGCGTAACCAAAACCTCCGGTCCGGAGGAACGGATCGACGCGTACCCTTGGCCGCCCGTCGCCGTTCGCGAAGCGCTTACCAACTGCATCGTGCACCGCGATTTCAACATCGACCTGGCTTCACCCACCACGGTCAACATCTTTCCGGATCGGATGGTTTTTCAAACCATGGCCACTTTGCCGGAAGGGTTGACGATCGAAGACCTTTATCTGGACGGTTTTTCTTTTTGCAAAAACCGTTATCTTTCCGATCTTTTCCTTCGCCTTCATTGGATGGAAAAGTCCGGAAGCGGATTCACGGACATTTTTTCCGGTTACGCCAAATCTCCGCTGAAGCCCTCCTGCACGTGCTCCACTCGGATCTTCAGAATCACCTTGCCCAAGCTGCTCGAAGCTACGAACCTGCGCGAAAAAATTCTGGGGTTGATTAACGCATTCGGCTCTCTTTCCGCAAAAGAATTGGAAGAGAAGACCAATGCGGCCCGTTCAACGCTGAACAAAGCGCTCAAGGAGTTGGTCGACGCGGAACAAATCGTAAAAAACGGGGCTGGCCGCAGCACGAGCTACTCACCCAAAAATTGAAATCTCGGTATAGGTTGGACAACGCGTAAACGCGAAGTTTTTGAAACGTAAAACCGTAAGTTCCCCACAACCTCGCAAGAGGTCTAGAAAAATCAAGAGGTCAGCGACAGGGCCGGCCGCGGAGCCGTCCCTGTTGGTCCGGGATTGGATGGACTTCCCAAACTCCCGTTAGGCTGATTCATAAATAGGTTGTCAGAGTCCGATAGTCGGTGCTCTTGCACGGGGCCGGGTGAGGGGAAGTGTGAGGAAGCTTTCTACCGTACATGAGGATCGGCTTTTGAGGTTTGGCGTCGGCCTGATTCGGCAGATTTGCCGTCGAATGCGCACTGAAGTCGACGTTCTCGAAAATCGTGCGGAGAAAACTTTTGAAGAGGAACTCGCCCGCGACGTCAGCACGCTGATGACGGTTGCATTGCGCCCGCCTTTGCGGCAGGCGCAGCCGCCGCAATAAGCAAAGCGTGAAGGTTCCCGCGTGCGCCACGAAGACGGCGGACCGGCACGAAGTCGTGCCGCGCAATGCGCCGAGCGGAGCCTCTCTTCAGTCGAGAAGGTCATCTATTCCCACCAGATGCAGGTAGGGGTCTCGTTGGGCGAGCTCCGAGACGGAATCCTCAAATCCGTTTCGGGAGAAGAGCCAATAGTGGAAAACGGCATCGTCGGCAACGGGAAGATGAGCGCATTTTGCCTGGAGCGAACGGAAAACCTTCATGCCCACTTTTTCATTGCGGTATTTGCATTCTGCCACGATACAGCTGCGGCGCTCGTGATCCGCAGCCACTATTTCGATCTCCATGTTCTTTTCCCACCAACGTCCGAGCGTGCTCGGGCGAAAGGGCAGTTGTCCGGAACGGCCGAGACGCATCAGGTACTGTCGGCAGACATCCTCGAACGCTTCGGAGGCGAACTCCGAAAAGAAGGGCTCGACCGAGGAACGCCATTCGGAGAGCGCCTCGGCTCGGGTCATGACGGGCACGGGATTCCTGGCAAGAAACCGAAACCAGAATTTCAAGTAGGGGTCGGCGATTCGATAGAGTCCCCGTGAGGCGTTGCTCAGGTCTCCGGGTCCCGCAAAGACCGAAAACTCTCTAAGAATCAAATCCATGTCCTCAAGGACCGTCAGATACTTCGTGAGAGTACGCGAATCCGCCAGACTTTTTTGGGCGATTTCGCTTCGGGTCGTTGCGCCGAAGGCGATGGCCTGAAGAATCGCGTTGTATGTCGAAGGGTCTCGGAACTCCTGTCTCAGAACGGATTGGGCTTCATCGTTGAGAAAGCCGTTTGCTTTCAAAACGTTGGCCGCCAGGTTTTCCGTCATGGAGCGCCGCGGATTGATTCCCTGCCAGAAATACGGGATGCCGCCCAAGACGGCGTAGCCGCGGAAGGCGTCTTCGACGGAGCACTCGGGGACGAATTGGGCCGTTGTCTGAAAGGGGAGCGGGCGCACTTTCATGATGGTGCGGGCCCGTCCGTAGAGTGGATTTTTCTCGCCCAAGACCTCTTTGGCGATAAAGGAGACGGCACTGCCGCAGAGGATGAGGAAAATGTTTTTGCGCGAGAGTTCTTCGTCCCAGAGGACCTGCAGTTCGGAAAGAATGCTCGGACGCTCCTTCGCGATGTTCTGAAATTCGTCGATGACGATTACGGTACGGATGTCGCCGGGCTGAGCCGTCAGCGCCCGGAAGGCCGCAGGCCAGTCGAGGAAACGTTGTTGGGGATTGTGGTTGAAGGCCCCCACCGCCAGCGAAAACTCTTCGAGTTGGAAGGCGTCCTTCCAGGCCCTGGCCGTATAGAAAAACACGGGCTTCCCTTCGCAAAACTTCCGGATCAGCGACGTCTTTCCTATGCGTCTGCGCCCGTATATGATTGCCATTTCAGCGGCCGCACTCTCGTAGGCGTCCTGAAGGGTCTCGAGTTCGCCGATTCGTCCAAAGAAAACAGAGTCGCTCATAGAATATCCGCAGATCACAAACTGCAATTTTATAAACTTCCGTATTATAAACTGCAATCTTACGATCTGCCGGATTGTGATCTTTCCGAGGCTTCTCGTTGCGGAACACAGCGCCGTCTCTTCGGCTGTCTCTTCGAGCTTCGACGGATCGTTTCCCGGCGTCCGCAGGCCGTTTCACATTCTCGGGCAGAATCTTTGCCTGCCGACTCACCGGCGGACTCCTTCGTGAACGGTTGGTGCGTTGTAGCCGTATCCGGACGCGCGACGGGAACGCCGCTCGTCCGGTGTCAGCTGTTCTGATGAAAAAGGAGGGTTGACCAACGCTGAGTTGAACAACACCTCCCTTTAACGAGGTTGATTGCAACCTTGATCCTCTTGGCCAGACAGTCCTATACCAGAGAAGGACGTATCTGATCTCAAGCGTTTTACGGATTAGAACGTGTAACGAAGATCGGCGTTCAAGACCCAGCCGCTATCAAAATCGCCCCCCGCCACGAACTTGGCATTCATGAGAACCTTGGAACTTTCAGAGATTGAAAGGCTTGTTCCGACGCCAACGTCATACCAAGTTTGAGAACCCGTATGACTGCCCTCATAGGCAGTGGTTTTTCCTGCAGCTCTATAGATGTTGTCGCCATTGAATTCATGCAAGACGTCGGCAAGAAGGTAAAACGAGCTTTTGGGCAAAGTTTCAGCGAAGGAATACGTAAAGCCCGTACGGAACCCCAGTCGGCCAATGACGCTGTTGATGTCATCGATTTCAGCACGAACACCGCCATCCGTTGTGAAGTTGTCGCCTTCAATCCTCATCACCTGTAGCTGAGCTTGCGGTTCAAGGAAGAAGGTGTTTGTCGCTTGATATTTCCACCCGAACTCGGCGCTGACGCCGTAGTAGGTCTGCCAGAAGGAACTGCCGATCGAGGCGCCGAGGTTGTTTTTGAGGTCGTAATCGCTGCCGATCCGGCCGATTTTCCCGACGATGTCGGCATAACCGCCGCAGTTTGCAAGCACGGTGTAATAGGCACTGAGAGCATAACGTTCGGCATCGCCGTTTCCGGAAAGACCGTCAAGATCGGTATCCGCGCTTGTGTAGTCAAACGCTAATCCGACAAATTTTCGACTGTCGGTCGTAGAAATGTCGTGGTTATATCCGACCTGAATCATGTGAGCATCCATTTCGAACGCTTGATCAAAGCCAGTCTTGGAGAAACGATAGCGAGCCCAAAGTCCGTTCTTCTGATCGTCCAACACTGCTTCGTTCATGCGATCATGAAGCCGGTCAAGGTCTGTCGCAAGAGCATAGGTCGCGAGTGGTGCACTTTCGAGAAAACTAACGTTTTCGTTTATACGGCCAGTTCCTTTTGTGAGGTACCAATAAGTGAGGCCATCATCCTCAGAAATCTCGCTATTAGTTTCGTATGTGAAGGAAAAGACTTCATCGGCGTTATTAACTTCGCCATCTGCATTTGTTGTAAAGGTGGTAGATCCGTCTTCAACGCTTGCAAAGTAAAGTTTGTCCCCAATATTCATCGATTCGAGGTTTGCTTTATCTCGATTAAACAAAACCGTCTGAATGGAGTTTGGATCGACAGCCTCGATTACATTGATGAAATCGCTGTTACCAACTTGTTCCTTAGCTCCTTGATTGCTACGCCAATCCAAGTCAACGAGAAAATATCCGCCACTTCCCGACAATTTGTTGATTGTCAATGTAGGGTGTTGATTTGGTTCATCGATGTTGCTATTTTTAATGTAGAAATCAGGGATATGTACAGTATTGACGCCATCAGAGAATTCAATGGGAGAGATAAATTCCCGGATTGCGTCTTCATTTAATATAATTTTGCCACCGTCAAGTTCCAGATTCGAAATTTCATCTACGAGGTCCGACAGGCTTGCTATTCCATGGTTCTCTCTATCGTAGATCCAGACGGCATTGTTTGATAGTCTTACATTTAGATTTTCTCCATCAGAACTGCCTAACCAATATGATGACGAACCAGCCAGATCAAGGTCTACAGTACTGCTTGTGTCTTGAATGTCGATGTTGCCAATGATTTGTACAACCTTCCCGGAAATCGATACGGAAGAATTTTCTTTAACCGTAATCGCAGAATCCTTCTTGACTAGAAAATTATCGTGCTTGTTATCGGATGGAAGAGAGGCCAGGAAGACCTTCTCTGCATCAATTGTTACTTCAGAGTTCTTTTGAGCGTAAAGGGCGTTATTATTTCCGATGTTTTGGTGATTTGCGTTATTTATGATGGTTACTTTGCCATATGCTTTAACAATGGCATTGCTGGTGTTGAAAGCGGTTGTAGTCTTTCCAGTAAAAATTTCTCCTCCGCTACTGCCCGGCCAAATATTTTCTGCTTTACCGACAGTGACATTAATATCATTAAATTTGTAAGTGTTGTTTGATACGCCATCAAAACCGCCGCTGTCAGTTACGGTATGGTTTTCGTTTATATGATCCGGAAGATCAGCGTTGACGGGAGATGCGGCGGAGAGGGCTAAACAAGTTGCAAGTGATAAGGTTAAGAAATGAAATTCTTTATTATGGTTGAATCCTGATTTTATTTGTTTGTTTTTATTGGGGGGGGTAACATCATTATAAAACCTCTATGAAAACAAATAAGAATGTCAGAATTGATATGGGCGGTCTTAGGCGGCAGAGGGATTTTTTTTTATGAAAGAAAGAGTTTGACTTTCATCATGAAGGGTGAAGGCGTCGCCTTCATACTCATTTTTTTGAACCCAAAGCACGCGTATGAGAGGTGACTTGGTTTCAGCTTCCGCCTAGCGAATCATCTCAGTTCCTACGTCTCGTACCCTCCGTGCTAACCCTAGAGAACGAATGTTTTTTGCGGATTTTTTGATAAAAAATCTTTTTGCCAGGAAAAAATCTTGATCTGATCCACATCCTATCGGTATCGACAGCAAAAAAAATTGGAAGATTCATAACGGGCCAGTTGAAACGCTTCAGCGCGCCCCCGCGGTCGACGTGAGCACGCATTCCGGAATCGCTTGTTAGCGCGCTCCTACAGTGCATTCAGCGTTTCGTTCTCGGTGTAGACATGTGCTGCGACCGCCAATTCCTTCGGTCATCGGTTCTGCTTCGCAAGTTGCGTCGTCGGCAGGACGATAAGATCTTGAAAATACCCTCCTTCCCCCGCACGTTCCGGCTGAAATGCTGTTCTTTTGCAGGATCGTAGTTAGCCGAATCACTCGTTCCGCCAGGATTCTGTCCGGAAGCAGGTTCGAGAGCGCGATGAAGATGCGCAGGGCATCGCGACAGGTTTCGCCGTATGTGTAGGCTGTATTTACGAACTTCGCCGTGAGTCTCGTTGCCTCTCTTCAGCCTGGCAGCGAGAGAAAAGAGAGGGATCGGAGCGCTCCGCGCCGCGGTCGGGTTACCAAATCGGCCGGCTCGATCGGTCCCCGATAAGTAATAGCCGCGGACCGACGGCCTTTTGTCTTCGAGGGAGCCTCGTCGTCAGTCGAAGAATTCCGGACTTTCCTCGCGCAGTTTCGCGAGCGTATTGCGTTCCCGTTCGGCGAGCCACTCGACGAAGACCCGGACGCGTCGCTTCTCCCAGGCGGCTTCCGTGGCGCAGACAAAGCACGAGGCGGACTTGCGGCGCCAGCCCGGAAGAATCGGGACGAGCTGTTTGTCCCGAAAGGCTTCGTACGCGTGATAGAGCGGCATGTCGGGAATGATGCCCGCGCCCAGCATGGCGGCGGACTTCGCCGAAATCAGACTGTTGAAGCGCAGCGTCTTGTTCCAGAGCAGGTTGACGGTGCGCTCGCCCTTCGTGAGGGTTTCGGTGGAGTTTCGCGAGGGCGTCTGAAGGAGCACGCCCGTGTGCCGCACGAGGTCGCTCGGATGGCGCGGCGTGCCGTTTCGCTGCAGATAGCGCGGCGACGCGCAGGGAATGAAGGGCATCTCGCCCACGTAGTTCGCGACGATGCCGGGCATCGGCGTGTCCGGGCCGTAGCCGACTGCGACGTCGAGCTTGGAGTTTCCTTCCGAGAACACGGCGGGAAGGCTGTTGGAGAGCTGATGGAGTTCGAGCTCGATGTCCGGATAGAGACTCTGAAAGAGAACGAGTCCGGGAGTGATTTCCGTGGGGCCGATCCCGGCGTGCGCGGCCAGGCGGATCATGCCTGAGAGCCGGTTTTTGTCGCCCCGCAGATCGTTGAGCATGTCTTCGTAGGTCTGCAGCAGCGCCTCGGCCTTCTCGTAGGCGCGCTCTCCGGTTTCGGTGAGTTCGAGCGGACGCTTGTCGCGCAGGAAAAGGGGCGTGCCGACTTCGGCCTCGACCGCCTTGAGCGCCCGGCTCGCCGTACTCGGTTCGCACCCGAGACGGTCGCTCGCCGCGTGAATGCCGCCCGCGCGCACGATTTCACAAAACATCCGCCAAACGCGGAGATCCTCCGTTCGAGCCACGATTTTCTCTCCTTTAAACCCTGGGATTATCCCGAATATATTGCGTAAAAAGCAACAAAGCAAGTGTTTTCGTGCAACGGATACCACATGCCGGAGTGCGGATTGTGGGGGAGGGGGAGGGTGTCTGCGGGGGATTTTGTTGCGTTTCATGCAACGAACGGGAGCAATTCGTTGCCTTTTCAATTTTTCCGGCAAGTCGGATACTGCAGGCCGTTGACGGGATTTCGCCGCTTCGGGCGGGATCGCCCGGCAAATCTCTCGAAAAAGACATCGGCTCTCAGCCCAAGGAGAACTCATCATGACCTGGCAAATCTGGTTTGCCGTTGCCGCGATCGTTCTGACGATCGTCGGTCTTGTCAAGCGGCTCGAAACGCGCATGCTGCTCGTCGTTGCGGGCTTCTGCATGTGCGCCGTGGCGGGCGAACCGCTCAAGGCCTTCCAATCCTTCGTAAAGGGAATGACGAATCCCACGCTCGTTCCCGCCATCTGCTCGGCCATGGGCTTTGCCGCGGCCGTGACCGCTTCGAAGTGCGATCAGCATCTCGTCGCCGCCGTGGCGGCGCCCCTCAAGAAGTTGGGCGGGCTCCTCATTCCCGCGGCCACGATCCTCACCTTCCTCATCAACATCGCGATCATGTCGGCGGCCGGGACGGCCGCGACGGCCGGCGCGACCTTCATTCCGCTTCTCCTTCGCGCGGGCATTCGTCCGGCGGCCGCTGCGGCGGCCGTGGGCGGCGGCACGATGACGGGGCTGCTCCTCAATCCTGGCTGCGCGCACGACATCTACGTCGCGAAGATGGCCGAGATGGATCTGATGGCCTTCATTGCCTATCTCGCTCCCTACGCCGTCGGGCTCGTGCTCGTCGCCACGGTCATCAACGCCGCCCTCATGATCGTGAAGAACAAGGACCACAAGGCCGATCCGTCCGAATTCAAGGGACAGATTCAAGAAACCGAAGCCTTCAAGGTGAATCCCCTCAAGGCCGTTGCGCCTCTCGTTCCGCTCGTCATCCTCATGAGCGCTTCGATCTGGTTCCCGAAGGCCGGCATCGACGTCGTCGCCGCCATGATCATCGGCACGGTCGTCATCGCGCTCGTCACGCTCATGAATCCGGGCGAACTCTCGAAGGCCTTCTTCAAGGGCATGGGTTCGGGCTACATGCAGGTGATCGGCCTGATCGTCGCGGCGGGCGTCTTTGCGGCCGGCCTGCAGGCGACCGGCGCCGTGGCGGCCTTCATCGACTTCCTCAAGGGTTCGAACGAATTCGCCCGCTGGGGCGCGGCCTTCGGTCCCTTCCTCATGGCGCTCGGCACGGGTTCGGGCGAAGCCGCCATCTGGGCCTTCAATCAGGCCGTGACGCCTTCGGCCGCGAGCTTCGGCATGGAACCGGAAGGTCTGGGCCTGCTCGCCATCCTCGCCGGTCAGTTCGGCCGCACGGCGAGTCCTCTGGCGGGCTGCATCATCATCGTCGCGGGTTTTGCGGGCGCCGACGCGGTGCAGGTCTGCAAGCGCCTCTTCCCGGGGATGCTCGTCGCCTGCGTTCTCTCGGCGCTCATTCTGGTTTGAGACCGGAGGAAAGAACATCATGTTCGATCTCATCATTCGCTCGGCCGTCGTCGTTGATCCGGTGAAACGCACCGAGCGCGTCGCCGACGTCGCGATCGAAAACGGATGCATCGCCCAAATCGAGCCTTCGATCGCGGGGGAGGCCCGGGAAACGGTCTCGGCCGAGGGGCTGGTGCTTCAGCCCGGGATCATCGACACGCACCTTCACTTGACGGCGAGTCCCGCGGGCCACGCCATGGCGGTGCGCGCGGGCGTCACGACCGCGGTCGACATGGCGGGTCCCCCGGAAAAGGTCATGGCCGAGGCGAAGACGCACGGGCGGGGACTCAACGTCGCCGTCCTGAACGCGATTCTTCCGGGGCGCAACGTCTCGGGAAACCGTCCCGACGCTTCGGAAATCGACGCCTTTCTCACGGCGTCGCTCGAAGCGGGCGCCTTCGGCGTGAAGCTTCTGGGCGGGCACTTCCCGCTCACGCCCGAAGCCTCCGCCGCCATGGTGCGACAGAGCGCCGAACGGGGCGTCTACATGGCCTGGCACGCGGGCACGACCGAAAAGGGCTCGAACCTCGATGGTCTGCGCGAAGCCGTGGAACTCTGCGGCGGACACCCGCTTCACATGGCGCATCTCAACGCTTACTGCCGCGGCCGGGTTCTGCCCGTCCTCGACGAATGCCTCGAAGCCGCGGCGCTCCTCGAAGCGCACCCCGAAATCGTGACGGAGAGCTATCTCTCGGCGCGAAACGGGTGTCCCCTCGGCTTTAAGAAAGACGGCGCGCCCGAGTCCGCCGTTCTTGCCGGGAACCTCCGCGCCTTCGGGTTTACGGCGGACCTTGCGGGACTGCGCCGCGCGGTCCTTTCGCACCGGCTCGGCGTTCTCGTGCCCGGCGGCGACGACGTGGCGATCGTCTCGGGCGAGGCGGGGCTCGAGCATTTCGAAAGGGCCCGGGCCGAAAAGCGCCCCGTCGACGGATCCTTCGACGGCGTCAATCCCTTCGCCTCGCGGGCCTTCTTTGCGGAACGCCGCCGCGCGGACGGAAGTTTCCTCGTCGACGCGATCGGCACGGACGGAGGCGGCATTCCCCGCAACGTCATTCTCGAATCGGGGCTCCCGCTCGTGAAGCTCGGCGCCTTCGACGCGGTCGACTTCGCCGTGAAGACCGCCTATCTGCCGAGCCGCATGCTCGGACTCGCGCAGAAGGGGACGCTCGAGCCCGGCGCCGACGCGGACCTCACGATCTACGACCCCGTCGCCGGGCGCGCCGTCCATTCCCTCGTGAAGGGGCGCTTCCTTCTTCGCGACGGGCGCACGACGGGACGCGGAGCGCGGATCGTCTGCACCGAGTCGGGCGCCGCGGCCGTCCGCCGTGCGGGGCTCGAACCCGTCCTCGCGCCGGGCGGCATTCCGACGCTCGATCGCCGCAGGGCGGCGGGGATCGCATAAACCCCGGAACCTTTGATTTTTCCATCCATCCACACTCACTCAACCCAAGAGAACCATCATGAAAAACCTCTCTCTTCGCCTTACCTCCGTCGCGGCCGCGCTCTGCGCCGCCGGTTTCGCTCAGTCCGCTCTCGCCGCCGACATCACGTTCTTCGGCTTTTTGGATCAGGGCGTCACCTATCGTCATGAAGATTTGAACGCCGGCATGCGGGGTCCGCAGGGACAGAGCTCCTGGTCGCCCGCCGAGATCGGCAAGGACGGCACCGTGGCGGCCGCGGGGTCGAAGAGCACCGTCGAACAGGGCACGGGCAACGTGAGCACCTGGGGCATCAAGGGTTCCGAAGAGATCGGCGAAGGCACGAAGGTGATCTTCCACCTTGAATCGGGCTTTCTCGCCGACGACGGCACGATCTACGGCTCGGGCAACAAGATCTTCGAGCGCGAATCGTCGGTCGGGATCGAATCGACGACCTACGGTCAGATCAAGTTCGGGCGCTTTCCGGCCCTGACGACGGGGTCGGGCACGACCGGGATCTTCAATTCCCGCGTCAATCCGTTCGGCGCCGGCTGGGGCAACATGACGGGCGGCTGGAAGTTCGCGGGCACGCTCGCGAACGCCCGCTACGACAACATGATCAACTACATTTCGCCCAAGTTCGGGGGACTGCGGCTCCACGCCCAGTACTCGTTCAAGAACAGCGGCGACGACGCGGCCGAAGAAGGCTCTTCGAAGACCGACCGCTGGTGGGCCGTGGGCGCGACCTATACGGCGGAACGCTTCTACCTCGCCGCCGCCGTGGACTGCATCGACTACGCCAATCGGCAGGACTACTACGTCAACGGCACGGTGCGCTCGGCCGAAGACGCCTACAAGGTGCTCGTGGGCGGCCACTACGACTTCGGAACCTTCAAGCTCTACGGCACGGCGCAGTACATGAAGAACGTCCCCTGGATCGGCGGCTACTCGACGAAGGAAGTGGCTCCGATGCTCGCGGGTGATTTCAAGAGCGGCGTTTCGCAGAAAGGCTTTGACGCCTGGGCGGTGTCGACGGGCGTCGACTTCCGCGCCGCGGGCGGCACGGTGAAGATGTCGCTTGCGTATGCGCAGGCGGAAAACCAGAACGATACCGGCGCGACGGGTCGGGACATGCAGCGCGCGAACCTGGGGCTCGGCTACATTTATCCTCTGAGCAAGCGCACTTCGGTCTACGCCGTGGGCGGCTACTTCTGGCAGGACGCCGACTGGCAGAAGGACGACATCTCCGCGCATGAAGCGATCGTCGGTCTGATGCACCGCTTCTGATTTTTGAGAAGGGCCGGCTTTCTGCGGAAGGCCGGCCCGGAGGTCCCGTCCGACGGTTTGCTCGGGCGGGGCCGCGTAACCTGATTCACTCGGCATTGGATCCGGAGGTTTAAGAACATGCTGGGAATGCACATGGGGCGCGTACCCGCGCCGAGCGCCGCGGAAGACGCCGCCGGCCCGGGCGGCGAACGCGTGAATTTCGACACCGAAGACTGGCTGCAGCTCATCAACAGGGCTTCCGTCGTGGCGAACGTGGAGGCGGGGCTCCTCGACCGTGAAAACGCAAGAAAGCTCGCCGACGCCTTGAACGACATGCGAAGCGAAAGAGAAAAGCCCGGCGCCGGGCGCGCGGAACTCTACATCGCGTTCGAGCCGGAACTTCTTCGCCGCGCCGGCATGGCCGCAAGCATCCTGCACGTCGGACGCTCGAGTCAGGACATTCTCGCCACCGCGAACGCGGGCCTCAACCTCGAGCGTCTCACGAAGCTGCTTGCCGCGCTCTCGGAAGTCCGCTGGGCGCTCTGGGAACTCGCCGAGCGCGAAATGGGCGCGGTCGTGCCCGCCTACACGAACGGCGTGCAGGCGCAGCCGACGCTCTACAGCCACTATCTGCTCGCGCAGATCGCGGTCTTCGGGCGCGACGTCGATCGCGCCTTCGAGTGCATCGGGCGCTTCGACTTCTGTCCGATGGGCTCGGCCGTCTTGAACGGCACGGGCTGGCCCCTCAGGGTGGAGCGCATGGCCGAGCTCCTCGGTTTTTCTCGGGCCTGCCCGAACGCCTTCGACGCGGGGCAGTGCGCGGGCAACGACCTGCCGCTTGAAATCTCGCAGATCGTGACGGCGGCCATGCTGCACGTCAACGCCTTTCTCGCCGACTTCATGGTGCAGTACGCGTGCCCGCACCCCTGGATCCGCATGACGGACACGAACGGGGAGTACCGCTCGAGCGCCATGCCGCAAAAGCGCAACCCGGGACTCGTGAACGATCTTCGTCGAGACGCGGGGCTCGTGACGGGCGAGGCGCAGGGGGTGCTCCTGCGCATGCAGAATCTTGCGCTCGGGATGGCCGACGTGCGCGACGCGCGCATCATGCAGGCGCTCGCCGACGACGCCTGCGTCGTGCTTCGCACCTTCGCGGGGTTCGTGCGCACGCTTCGGGTCGACCGCGAACGGGCGCTCGCAGAACTCAACGCCGACTGGACCTGCACGCAGGAAATCGCCGACCGGCTCGTACGCGCGGGTTCGGTCGACTTTCGAAGCGGACACGGCTTTGCGAGCCGCCTCGTCACCTGGGCGCGCGAAAGGGGCGTGACGCCGCCGACGCTCTCCTACGAAGACGTGCGGACCCTTTGGAGGAGCGCTCGGGCGGACCTCGGGACGCCGGGCCTTCCCGAAGAATTTCCGCTCTCCGAAACGGAGCTTCGGGAGGCGACTTCGCCCGAGGGAATCGTGAGGGCGCGCGCGACGTTGGGAAGCTGCAATCCCGACTTCGTCGCAGCCGATCTCGAACGCGTACGCGAAGCGCTCGGACGGGTTCGGATCCGCATTCAGGCGCTCGAACAAAAGCGGTCGCTCACCGTCGAACGGCTCGATGCGGCGCTCCTCGAGACGCTTGCAGACTGACGCCTTCGCGAGGCGGAGGACTCCTTCGCCTCCCAAGCCAACCCTCGGAAATCCCTCCATGAACCTTACGCAACAACGCTGGCGGCTCCTCGCGGTGAGTTGCCTCATCAACCTCTTTGCGGGCTCGATCTACGCCTGGTCCGTCTTCGGCTCGGCGCTCGCCGCGCGTCTCACGGACCTCACGGGCGCCGCCGTCACGGGCGCGGACCTCGCGCTCGCCTTCGGGATCGCCAACGGGCTCGGGCCCGTTCCCATGATCTTCGGCGGGGCGGTGAACGACCGCTTCGGACCGCGCTTCGTGATCATGGCGGGCGGGCTCCTCATGGGACTCGGACTCTTTCTTACGGGGTCCGTCGAGACGCCCGCGGGGGTCGTCCTCTCCTACGGCCTTTTCTTCGGGCTCGGACTCGGGCTCGTCTACGGCTGCACGATCAACAACACGATGAAGTTCTTCCCGGACCGCCGCGGTCTCGTCGGGGGTCTCACGACCGCCGCCTACGGGATCAGTTCGGTTCTGGTGCCGCCCGTCGCGTCCCTTCTGATCGCGAAGACGGGCGTTTCGTCGGCGCTGCAGATCTTCGGCGTTCTCTTCGGCGTCGTCATCGTGACGGGCGGTTTTCTCTCGATGCGCTGTCCGCCGGGGTTCGTTCCCGACGGCTGGACGCCGCCCGCAGGGCGCGCGGCCGGCGGGGTCGAACGAAATTGGCGCGCCATGCTCGCCTCGTCCGAATTCCCGCCGATGATCGTTCTTCTGATGTGCGGGGCGATCGCGGCCATGATGGTGATCGCGCACGTCTTTACGATTGCGCGCGACCAAATGGCCTGGAGCGCGGCCGAAGCGAGCGCCGCCGTCTCGATCATCGCCCTGGCGAACACCTTCGGGCGCATTTTCGCAGGATCGCTCTCGGACCGTCTCGGACGGCTCCCCGCGCTCTCGCTCGGGCTTTTTCTCTCGCTTACGGGACTCGCCGCCCTGGCTTTTGCGGGGCCGGAAGCGGGCGCGCTCTTTTACGCGGGACTCGTCGCCGTGGGCCTTTCGTTCGGGTCCTTCATGGGGGTCTTCCCGGGCTATACCGCGGAAGTCTTCGGGTCGCGCCACAATTCCGTCAATTTCGGGATCATGTTCGCGGGCTTTTCGGCGGCGGGGATCGCGGGGCCGCTCCTCATGGGATCCCTGCGCGCGGCGGGCTTCGACTATCCCGTCTGCTATCTCGCGGGCGGCCTGATCTCGGCGGCGGGATTCCTCTCGATCCTGCGGCTGCGAAGTCTTCGCCGTCGTCTTTCGGAGAGCTGACCGGCAGAGCTTCTCGGGCGCGGGAGGGCGGCTCCGGCGCTCCCGTTGCGGGTGGTTGACGGGGCGCTTCGCGGGGAAGAGCCCGCGCTCGAGTCCGCCCAAGGGACGCCGTGCTTCGGGAGAAAATGAAGCGCAAAGACGCCGCTCCGGGCCCGAAGCGCGTCGATCTCAAGCCCGCCCTCGTCGGTCTTCGCGGACTTTGCCGACCCGCCGTTTCGAATGTCGGGCGCCTTGCGACGACCTCGTTTCTTCGCCCCGGCGGCCGCGTCATCCCTCTCGCCCTCCGGATCCTGCGGCGGGTACGCTTCGGAGAGCCTCCGGGAAACGGCTCTTCCAAATCCCGCAAATCGAGCCGCGAGAGCCTTCTCTCCGGTGCGGCCTCTCTCGCAGGGAAGCACCTCGACGGCTTCGTCGTTCATCGTCCGCTCCCTCCTGACACGAAATTTGCGACGCCGCGCCGGGCAGGGTCTTGCCGCCGGAGCGGCCGGATCTTTTAGAGATCCTCAAGGCTCCGGCATTCCAATTTCACGGCGAATTTTTGATATTCCCGATGGAGGGAGAGAAAGAGGAGCGCCCGGGAGCGAAGCGTGTCTTCGTCGTACTTGCTGCGGTTGCGCTTCACTTCGACAAAGAGAATCTCTTTGTCGAATGGATTGACGGCCACGATGTCGATTTCATTTTCGCCCTTGCGGTCCCACCAGGAGCCGACTTCGTTGAAATTGCCGCTTTCCCACAATTGTTTCTTGAAATAGCTTTCGAGCACGTGCCTGCCGACAAAATCGGGGAGCGTTTGATTGACGCGTTCCAGAAGTCGACGTGTTTTGCCGAATTCGATGAGAGAACGGTTGGGATAGATGTAACGGAACCAAAAGAGTAGAAAGGGATCCGCCAGTACGAAGCGGTGCCCCCGATTCGTAGCGGCGCCGCCGACCGGTTCTTCCCGCCGAATGATCCGCCAGTAGTTCTCCAGTTTATAAAGCTGACTTTCAACGTTGTTTTTTTCGAAAGACGAGAGAATTTCACTCCGTTTGGATTTTCCCGACGCAATGTTGGAGAGTATCTGAAAATAGAGGGCGTAGTCGTCTTTGAATTCGGTGCGCAACAACGTTTCTCCTTCCGTGATGAAGTAGGAGGAAGGAGTCAGAGCGGCACGCAGCATGGAGGCCGAATCCGTTCTGCCCGACTGCATCATCTCTTCAATGTATTTGGGGACGCCGCCGGCGATCATGTGCAGCGTCAACAAATCTTCAGGGGTGTAGTCCGGATTGAAGTCGCTCAGAATTTTTTTGACCGTGGCGGTGGAGAAGGGTTGAAGAATCAACTGTCCGTCTTTCCGTCCGTAGAGCGGCGCATTGATGTTCTCCGTAATCTCGCGCATCGCGGTGGCAACCGACCCGGTGAGAATCAGGAGCATCTTTGTTTTTTTGCGGCGGCGATCCCAGTACTTCTGCAGCTCTCCGAAGAAGGAGGGCTCAAGACTCTCAAGATTTTGAAATTCGTCGATCATGAGAACCATCGGTTGCGATTCGGCCCGCTCGAACAAAAACTGAAAAAGCTCGGAAAACGATTGGGTTTGGATGGTCAGGTTCTTCAGATTGAGCGCCTCCGCGTTGTCTTTCCAAAAAGCCTGAAGGTTCCCTTGCGTGGTCATCTCCTTATTCACGAAGAGGAAGAGATAGGACACCCGACCGTCCTCAAAGACGTGATTGACGAGCGCCGTCTTCCCGACGCGGCGTCGGCCGGTGATGACGAGCATGCGGCTGCAGTCGTTGAGGACTTGCTTAAGACTGTCGCGGAGCCACTCGGACTCTTCGATGCGGTCGTAAAACGGGAAGGACATGACATAAGACTCCGCGGTCACGAAGGATGAAACCATTATAATTAAAAGCCTTTCAATCAAAAGACTTTTGAATGAAAGAGAATTTTGCAAGCCTGGGAGTCTTGTTGAAAGGCATAAACCGAATCCGCGTGTCTGTCGGGGAGAAAAAGGGAAAGGAAGGCTCTTCAGTCATACGCCGTCGCGCTTTCTACCTTTGTCGAAGGCGAGTCGTCCGGTGTACGCGATCGGACTTCGTTCCGGGAACGCCGTGTCCGTCTGCGTCGAACGAGAGAGATTGTGGTCTCATTGAGTTTTCAACGCCCGAAGAGACCGCGACGTCGCTCTCGTCGGGTGCGGCGGCCCCGAGCTCGTCGCGTACGTTGTCCCCGCCAATGCCGTTTGACGGTCCGTTGTGCGCCGGAAGACTTGAAAAAGGCGGCGGTCCCGTGCGCGGAACCGTCGGACGTCGTTTCCTTGACCTCGAACGGGCCGATGAGGCTCTCCGGCGGTCGACGGGGAGGACGGGCGTTCCGGTCCGGGCCGCCGGAAACAAGAAAAGCCGCCCGCACAGAGGCTCGTGCCCGTTCGAGCGGTAGTTGTTGTGCACCATGCCCTCCATGCTTCATGGAGCCTTCGCCGGCGCCGTTGAGGGTTTCAACGCCCTTCCTCTGCTCCAGCATGAAGCCGACCGATCCCTCAGAGGCGGTGCTTGCCCATCGGATAGACGCCCGTGAGAATATGGGCCAAAACGTCAAAGCCGGCGAAGCCTAAGCCGGGTACGAAAGATTCCGTGCCCGCCCGAGGTGCAAACCTGAAAGCCTCAGCCAAAAGCGTTGCGTCGGCCGGGTCGAAGTTCCTTGTTCTTCATTGGAATATTCAGGCTTGGCATCCGGCACGTTCTGTAAAACACCCGAGATTGACCGGTATAACTTGGGGTTATTTGCGATGTCGTCTGTGACCGCCAAAAGAATTGAAACCGCCTTGAATGCTGCTTCTTACGCAGTTGTTGCCGAGGCTGCCGAGTGTACGGGTTTGACGATACGCGGTTTTACCGCGATGGCGGCGCTCGAACGGACCGTTTCCGTCATTCAATCCGCACAAGCGATCGATCAACGGCCTCAAGCGCATTTTTCAAAAACCGATTGGGAAATCGTCGGGAAGTTTCTTGACGAGCATCTGGATTGGATCGAAAAACACGTTGCAAAAGCTCGTGAGGCTGCAACCGGGCTGAGGTTCCGAGAGGTTGCGCCCGAGGATTTGGTATGAACGTGCGGACGGCGCTGTCGGCCAAGCGGCGCAATCGCCCCGGATTCAACTGCGTCGATGGGGCAACGGACGATTTTGCCCGTCAGTTCCTTGCTTGGTAGTCAGAACCTGCGAGACAACGTGCCGGGTCCGGGAGGACGTTCAAACTTACGCGACGATCGGATTCGTCACCGCTTTCGGCATGGCGAATGTCGCCGCCGCCCGTGTTTTTCGGGCGACGGGACCGCCATAAGAAGGAGAAAGGAGGGGGATCCTCTTCTCGACTCTCCGGCGTCGAATCCTCTTCCGAAAACAACCCGTGACCGTCGAAGAAAAACTCCGCGGTCTCGGCCTTGTCTTCCCGCTTCCCTCCGTTTCCGCGGGCGTCGCGGGACGCGGCATTACGTCCGAACCCACGAAGAAGGAGGCGGAGCTTTCCGGCCTCAACATCCTCGCGGCCCTCAAGGTTGAAGCGGGAAGCCTCGACAAGGTGAAGGGGGCGTACAGATTTTGGGCTGCGCGGAAGCGCTTCCGACATCGGTGGTCGGTGCCGGCGTCGTCAACGACGCCTCCTAACTCTTTGTCGCGTTCTGCGGAGAAGGCGGTCTTGCGGCGCGCATGGCGCTCGGCACTGGGGGCGTGCGTGGAAATCTTCGCGATTTCGCAAGTGGAGCCCGACTGAAAAAGCTCTGCGGCACGCGGGGCCGCTCGATCGCCTTGGCGAGACGGGCGGCTCCGTACCGCCGATCCCGCGGGGACCATCGAGCGAAACCCGGCGGCGTGCGCTTCGGAAAGGAACGGTCGGTCCCCGACGAACAAATCGGGGCATCTCGCCGGGGACGGCGCATTTGTTGCATTTTGGACAATCGGAGCGGCCGAAAACGCGAGGCTCCGTCGCGATCGCCGTACGCTCTCCGTTTTTCCCGAAGACAGACAATGGAATCCGGGAGACCGTCGTATACTGGACCGCAATTCCGGCGTCTTTTCACGTAAGAAAAGGAACTGCGCCGTCGTTCTGCGGCCGCTTCGGGCGGTCTTCCAATTCGAACCTATCAGCCCATGTCCGACCCGTACCTTGCCATGCTCATTGATCCGCAGGGAAACGCTCTGCGATTTCAGACCGATACGCTCGGCTACGACGATCTCGGTCCGGACATGCCTTTTGGTCCCGAGTTCGATCTCGGGAGCATCACGTCGATCGAAGTGGTCTATGCGGTAAGTCACCCCAAACCCAAACTGGACGGCTATCTTTCGATGCTCGGGGGCGCGGCCGTGGGAGGCGCTGCGGGCGCTGCGGTCATGGGCTACTTCTACTCGAAACAGCGCGGGCGAGTCGTCTGCTACACGAACGTGCAACTTGCCGGCCACGGCGACGCAGTCTTCAAGTTCATCGCCGACGAGCCCGTCGTCGACAAGATCTTTCTCATCATCGAAGAGAAGAACTACTTCGGTCATCGGGAACCCAGCCGAACGCCGCGTTTCCTGCGGTGGCTGGAAAACGTGCTGCGTTCCATCGGCTGTTTCGTCTATGCGGTGATCGGCCTCATGTTCGCGCTCATGCTCGTCGTGCTCATTCTCGCCTGGCTCTTTTGACGAGTGCGGTTGAGAAAAAGAGAGGATTCCGATTTCGTGTACTCGGCGAGACATTCCGCGCCCGCCCTCGACGGCCGACTCTTGAGGCTCGGCGGTGCGGCGGAGGGCGGGGCCGCGGGGGCGGCCGCGACGGCCCGCTTTTTCTCGAAAGACCGCGGACACGTCGTTTGCCGCGCCAACACTGAATTCGTCGGTCACGGCGGGACGGTCTTCAAATTCATCGCCGACGAACCCGTCGCAGACAAAGTCTTTCTCATCATTGAAGAGAAGAATGATTTCGGACATCGGAAGCCGAACCTCACATGCGGCTTCTCACGGCGGCTAGACAATTTTTTGGAAGCCTTTCATCGGTTTTGCTTAGGATTTATCTACTTCAGCATCACGCTCATTGTGATGCGGGTGATTTACGAATTCTTTACGGGAGAATGATCCTTGGGAGGGCGGTTTGAGGCGCTGGAAGCCGATCGGAAGCAGCGGTGAAACAGGGACGGGCGAGGCAATTCTGAGTTATCTTCTTCACGACGTGGAACGACGACGGCCGGCGGGACTGCGCTCACTCGAGACCGCCGATAAGGAGGGGACGATGCGAAACGGTGTTCTGGAAAATCTCAACGCCTGGAAGCTTTTCGTCCGGGTGGCGGGCTTTCGAAGCTTCCGCAGCGCCGCCAAGGCGTTCGGGGAGGATCCCTCCGTCGTGAGCCGCAGAATCGCCCAGTTGGAGACCGCGCTCGGCTTTCGGCTCTTCGACACTTCCGGGCAGTCGCTCGTTCTCACGGAAGCCGGTCGGCGCGCACTGCGAACGATTTCTCCGTTCCTCGACATCGCCGACAAAACGATCGCCGACATTCGGGAGGGCGTCGTTCGTCCGAAGCGGCAGCTCCACATCCTGGCTTCGGCCGGATTTCAGAACGCCTTTCTCTGGCGCGCCACGGCGCGTTTCCGCCTGATTCATCCCGACACGAGCTTTTGGATCGAAACCTTCCGTCAGGGCGATTCCTTCTTCGATCAGCTCGGTCACGGCGTCGACATCATCGTCACGTCGTTTCGACAGGAAAATCCCAATCTGTATCTTCGCCGCGTATCGCTTCATCCGAAAGTGTGCGTGGCCTCGCCCGCCCTCGTGAAGCGGCACGGCCCCTTTGACGCGCCGGAGGATCTCGGGAAGGTCCCTCTGAGCGCTAACGTGCATTTTCTCCGCTCGATTTCCTTCCGACGAGGGGACGAGGTCGCGGACGGACCTCGGCACTTTGCGATGCTCACCGACAATTCGTCCTTTCTCGCCGAGTGGGCGGCGGCGGGCTACGGGATTTTCGTCGGATGCCCTTCCACCATCGCTGCGGACCGCATTCGGGAACGCCGGCTCGTGCAGGTGTGCAAGGAGTGGTCCCTGCCGCTTTTGGAAGGTTGGGCGTATGCGTCGCTAGCCGAAGCTCTGAACCCGAATTCGCTCATCGTCACCTTCCTCGACTTCTTGGAGGCGCTCAACCGTGTCGTGCTCGAGGACGCCAAAGCGGTCGTCGAAACTTCGGGTGATGCAGTCTGAGCAACACCTCTTTTCGTTCCCTGACGGGCATCAAAAGCCCCTCTGAAAAACGGATGCGCGTTCGAAAGCGGTCCTACATTCGAAGATGTCGACAGAGGTCGTCAACTACGAAAAGGAGCTTTTATGCATAAGACCGCATTCGCCGTCGCACTGGCCTTCGCCGTTGCGACATTGGGCACTTCCTCCCTTTATGCCGCGACCGACGGCGCCACGGAACCCGACGCCATCACGGGCGCGACCAAGAAGCGAGAAAGTCATTCCGGAGCCTTCCGTCTGACCGACACGAAGGAGGGACAGACGCTGCTGCGTGAAATGGTGCGCGACTTCATCTGGACGGGCGACACCACCTTCGACGGACACAAGATCAAGGGCGGCCGCCAGATGTTCGGCATCGCGACCTCCTACCACAACGTGCCCGAAAACATCACGGCCGAACTCACGACCGACTACGACGAGGCGACGGGCACCTTCACTTTCTACGGGACGACCGCCAAGGATTCCGGCAAGATTCTGCGCGCTTCGAAGTCGGGCACGGGCGTCTCCGTTTCCTGGGTGAAGCAGCTTCGCGAAAACGAACAGGCCGACTGGGGCTGGAACTACTACGACTCCTACGGGATCTCCTTTGACGCCGACGTCGAGGTGATTCGCGGTGCCGACCTCAATACGGGCGACGAGGCGAAGACGAAGGCCACGATCAAGCGTCTCGGCGAGATCATGGACAAGAGCCTCGTCACGATCAAGGAATGGAGTCTTCTCTGGCAGTTCGATCCGTCGCTCAAGGGCGAAGCCCTTGCAAAGGCCCGCGAAGGAGCCATCCGCGACTTCATGAGCTACGAAGACGTCTATGTCGTGAAGCCGCGCTCCATGATCGTGATCGGCTACTTCGCGCGTCCCCTGATGGTGAACGCCAACAACGCGTTCGTCTACCGCGATTACGCCCTCGATTCCTCGAAGGCGGGCTTCAAGCTCGAAGAGGCCGCGGGCTACAAGGCGGCCGTGCGCGATACGAACTGCATCTGCACCTACACGCCGGAAGAACGGGCCCGCTACAACTTCTTTGACGGACGCTTCCCGGCCGACTCGCCCAAGAACCTCATGAACCGAATGAAGGACTACAAGAACACGGTGGTCTTCGGGACCGCAACGCCTGCGAAGGGTGCGGCTCCCACGGCGGAAGCCCTCAAGGCCGTTGAAGCGCAGTACAACAACGGCGGAAAGCTCATGACGAAGGCTGAGGTCGACAAGGCGGTCGCCGCGGCCGAGGGCGTGAAGAAAACCTACTACTGGTCCGACGAATCCAAGAACGCCGCCATGCCGGACCGCTTCATGGTGACGTACACGGGCAAGGATTCGAACGGCAAGCCCTTCCGCGTGGACCTTCCCAACTGGAACCGCTGGTTCGCTCTGCAGCCGAACAACACCTGCGGCTTGGCCACGCGTCATACCATTGAGTTCCGATGAACGCTTCGTCTTCCGGAGGGAAACTCCGTGAGGCGTCAATAAACGAACAACCGCCCGCAGAAAAAGGCGGGCGGTTGTTCGAGAAGATCGAGAAGAACCCGGCCGACGAAGCGTAAGCGTTGGCCGGGGAGAGTTCTCCTGAGTCTTACGTTTCATCTTTCCCGTACAAATCCTTCATCAGAGCCTTGACGCTCGTGAAGGTCTTCCCGCCGCCCGTCTCAATCTCTTCGAGGGCGGCTTTCGTTTCCGGCACCTCGAACCAGGAAATGCGTTCGACGGGTAGGGCATTTCTTGAGAGCGCACTGCGGACCAACTCGCAAAGCGCCTCCGAAAGGTCATGGTTTCCTGATGCATGATGTTCTCCCCGATGCAATCCACTCTACAACAATGCATTGCGGACTGTCGACGGGCCGGAGGGCGGGATCGGATGCAACCGGCGGGTGGGAGAGGCCAAAACGAAACGGACGCCCACTTTTCAAACAGGAGACCAAAGAGATTGTCGTCTTGGGGCACGATCCTAACCGATGGCATCTGTACACAACTGAATCTCTCGAGTGCAATGCACTTCGAGCTCAATAAGCCAGGGTCATACGTTCGGGTTGGAAGCTTTAGTGAACAACCTGTCCCGGAGCCAAAGTGAAGTGGTTGTGGTCAATAGACTGCAACCGCTTCACTTTTAGTTCAATTCCGTCTGAATGTCAGAACGTATAGCCGATGGAGACGGAATAAATATTGGCCGACAGATCATGGCTCTTGCCGTTTTCCAAGTCGGAGCCCTCAAAACTTGAATAGTCCTGCCCGCGCATCCATAGATGGGCATAGCCAATGTCAAGATTCCAGTTTTCCCATCGCAGGCCGGTGCCCAAACTGACGCCCGTGCGGCCGTGTCCCGGGACCATGAAGTCTGCGTGGGCTTCGTTTGTGACCGGTGTTTCGTGCCAAACGCCTGCGCGCAGGGCAAGCCAGTCCATGGGTTCGTATTCCACACTGGCATTGAAGTTCCATCCGTTGCGCCATTTTTTGGCGGAGTTGGACTCAAAATTGGAATCAAATCTGATGTTCAGGGAATCAAAAGTTGACCAACGGGTAAAGACGGTTCCTATTTCGAAGCTGAGATTGTCCAACGGATAGTAGGTCAGGCCCACGGCAAGGGAGTCAGGCAGACGCACCCTGCCATGTACGCCGGTATCGGCAGCATGCGGTACTTGATTCATATCAGCCAACATATTTTTTTCTTCGCGGGAAAAATCGGCTGAGCCATCAATACGGAGCGTCACAGGGCTCTTGTAGGCAAGACCCAGAGAGAGCTTGTCCGTCATGCGGATGTGAATGCCCAAGTGCACCCCAACTCCCCAGTGCGAGCCGTCAAGCGTCATCTTGATGTCCTCAGCCTTTGCTGGGGAGAACTCTGAGTATTGGAGGCATTCAATCTGCTTTCCCATGGTCAAGCTGGCGTGCATGATTTCTACGCCGGCGGAAAGAGACAGGGCATCGTTGACCTTCACAGCCAGCGTGGGCACGAAGGAAAACGTCTGGAATTTGATGTCGGTCAGGTCGTAACGTCCCGGCCAATTGTCAGGAAACTCATTGTCAAGGCCGAAGCGCGAGAACAGCCCCAGGCCCAGCCACAAATGCTCGTTGAGTTGATGGGTTAGGTAGGAGTAAGGTGCGGACAGAACATGGGACCCTGTGGTCGTAGACGAGAGGCTGCCGTCTTTTTCGTATAAATCGAACGTGCTCTTGGGAACAACGGCGGCATAACCGACCATGACGTGCGTACCGGGTAAACGGGTAATGCCGGCAGCGTTGTAGGCGATGGCCGAGGGATCGTCCGCACGTCCCACCATGCCTCCTGCCAGAGACAGGCCTCTCGTGCTCCATTGCGTCAGGGAAAAACCTTCGGCCTTTGCCGCAGTCATCTGACATGCGCACAAAAGACAGACTGCAGGTATGACATATCGTTTTTTTTTCATATGCATCTCCGCAACGAAATTCAAATCGTATCTGACAGTCGAAAGGAAATCGCCCACGATAATTATACCGTAACGCTTGGAGTTAGGTACTTCCTTTATCCTGAGCTCCCGCCCCGATGTCGCGACTACGCCGTCGGGGCTTTTCGTACGTACTCCTTAGCGCACTTCACGCCGAGAAGTTTGTAAATTTGCCGATGCTCCTTCACGGGCTCTCCCGGGATGACGACATTTTCAAAAACTTTTGCTTTTTGAGTGCGCATCCGCATCAGAATGCGGTCAAGAGAAAAATTCGAATTTTTGAGTTCGTTTTGAATTTGTTGCAACAAAGCGGTTGCGATAAACGTCATCAACAAATGTCCGCGGAAAGTTTCTTCCTTTTCAACATTTAATGGTAGAAGTGATGCGTAGTTTTTCGTGATATCGAACACCTGCTCGATATCTTGACGCACATAATAGTGGGACAATACATGTTCCGGTTGGATGCGGCGAGTGGCCAGCAAAATAAAGACGCCGTGCTCCCGCATTTCATCGTGAAATTTCTTCGCATTGATTCGCCCATTGGCATTCTTGTCGAGAAATTTCTTTCGCTCAACTTCCTGCATTCCCTTGTCGCGACATACGTAGGCGTAGAGGTGATGCCCCTCGTACTCGACGGGGACGCATTTGATGTAGACCTGGCGGCCGTTGAAGAGGCGCCCTCTGTAGTTGTCAAAATGTCTTTCCAAGATCCTTTATCCCCTCTTGGAGAGAAAAATGCAGTATCCTGCCGACCTTCGTGATGTCGTCGTCCGACGTATCCTTGCGCATGAAATTTCCGCCAAGGAGGCCGTCGACGAGTACGGCGTCGCTCACTCCACCGTCTACCACTGGGTAAGCCCGTGCTCGCAAGCAAGCAGCTTCGCATGATGACGGCGCCCTCACCCCGTCCGATATGAAAAAGCTACCGTTACCCGAAGGTGTCCCCCTCTTGAAGATGATCCAGGCAGATGCCGTCTGTCGTCATTTTGGCTATGACAGTGCAGAAGCAGGCGAGTACTGCCGCCGTGTCGGCCTGCACCTGGGTGACGTTCGCTCCTTCAGCAAACAGTTGAAGGACGACAGCATTGAGGATGCCGCCGTCTCGCATTCCCGGGAGCGCACCCTCAAATCGCAGGCAACGAAGGATAAGGCCAAAATCAAAGAGGCGGAGAAACAAAATCGCCTGCTGCAAAAGGAAATCGACCGCAAAGATAAAGCCTTGGCTGAGACGACTGCATTGTTGGTTTTGTCAAAAAAAGCCGAGGCGATCTGGGGAGTAAAGAAAAGCTGATCAGCGCCCAAGATCGCCTGGCAGCCATTGAGCTGATCCGTGAGGCCGTGGCGCTTGGCGCCAGCCCTGATAAGGCAGCCGCTGTGCTCGGCATTACCGGCCGTTCCTATCGCAACTGGTGCGCTCGCCTGAAACGAGGCGAAGAACTGGAAGACGGCCGTTTGGATCGAGGTGACTACAAGCCGTCCTTTGCCTTGGGCAAAGAGGAGCAGGACGCCCTTGTGGCGAGGTTCTGCAGACCCGATGTGGCCGATCTCAGTCTCCCCCAGGCGCATACACGGCTCTTGGACAACCAGGAGTACTACGGGTCACTCTCCACGGTTTATCGCGTGATGAGGAAGCGGGGCTTGAACACCAAGCGCACGACTACCCGCACGCCGACGCGACGTTACAAGCCCACGAGCTACGAGGCTACCGGGCCCAATCAAGTGTGGTCGTGGGACATCACGTATATGCGCAACAAGGTGACCGGGGAATTCATGTATGGGTATGTGATTATCGACATCTACAGTCGTTACATCATTCATGCAGAAGTGCACGAGAGGGACTGTGCAGAACTTGCGCAAGAGTTCTTGGCCAAAGCTTTTCGCAAGTATGGAATTCAACCGAGACGCCTTGTCCTGCATTCGGATAACGGCGCATCGATGAAGGCGAAGGAGATACTTGCGCTGCTTGAGAATTGGGGTGTTGAGTTCTCACACAGCCGACCGCGAGTGAGCAACGACAATCCATATTCCGAGTCGCTGTTCCGTACCCTGAAGCATACAGGGCGAGGCTATCCGAAAAAGGGGTTCAGATCGTTTCTGGCAGCACGTGTGTGGCTGGATGGCTTCGTGAAGACATACAACCACAACAACTACCACAGCGGCATCAACTGGGTGACCCCTGCGAGCCGGTTCAGAGGCGAGGATGCCGCCGTGCTTGCTGCGCGCAAAGCGGTCCTAGAGGCAGCCCGTGCCACGAACCCGCGGCGCTGGATTAACGGCCGCGTGCGCGATTGTACGCCCGCTCCCAGTCAGTTCCTTAACCCTGACAAGCCTACCGCGCAAGCGAAGGCGTAGAGCGCCCGTAGACGTTCCCTGAAGCGAAAACGCCCCGCATTGCTGCGAGGCGATTAGCTTGTGCTTTTTGAAAATTCTTGGAAATCTTTCTTGACAAACACCGCTCCTACGAAGCCGTTACAGTCGACTGGACAGCGGAAGCGGGCGACGAAGCCGGTGTTCTCATTCGCGACGGCGGCACTCTGCAAACCACGGGCGATTTCAACCTCACCGCTACAGGCGCCTCCGATTCGTCTTTGCATGACCAATCCGGTCTCCTCGTCGGATCGAATGGCAAGCTCGTCCACACCGGCCAGAACTTCAACATTGAGTTGACGACCGACTCTGACACCACTACCTATCAGGGGGCCGCATACTTCGGTGAAGACAGTCAGATTGAATTGGGTTCAAACGCGGTGATCAGCGCCTCGGGCACGAGTGAAAATCTGTGGGGCGTTCGCCTCTATGGCGACATGAAGGGGAGCGTGCTTCAGATTTCTACCTCAAACGACCGTACGGCGCAAAATCCTCGTTCGGAAGAAGGGATGTCGGTCGGCTTCTGGACCGAAGCCGATGCAGAGATCGATTTTTCCAAAATCGGGATCAAGGCTTCAGGCGCCGGTTTCCGTACGGACGGCATGATGGTGCACTCGTCCGATTCCAAGGCGGGATTGGCTCTCATCGACGACCTGCAGATTGAATCGACGAACTCGGCGGAAGACGGAGTTGCTCTCGGGCTTCACTTTTATCATCCTGCTCGGGATGAGGTGGTGAACTTCACGATGGAGGGCACGCGACTTACCGTCAAGGCAACCGGTACTGGTTCGGCGACGGGCATCAGCAACCGCTACCATAACGATCCCGACGATGCAAAAATTTCGATTCACTACAGCCAATCCATTGTGGAAGCGTACGGTACTCAGTCCGCTGTAGGCATTGACCTCGCGCGCACAACCAACTCGGGCACGAACACCGGCATTACATTCATTGCCAGAGAAAGCCTCAAGGTTATCGCCGAGTCGACTGAAGACGATGCGACAGGCGTCAATCTTAGAAATGCAACTTTGTCTGCCGGAAATTTGAACCTGAGAGCTTCCGGCGCAACGGCTGCGGACGGCGTCTACCTGGACAATTCCGCATTGATCGTAACGGGCGACGCGGATATTGAGAGCAGTACTCTGACTGGCAATGCACGAGGTCTCTACGTTAAAAATCAAAACGGCGAAACGGTCAGCTTCGAGAAGGCTCTTCGCATAACCGCAGAAGGCGAAGAGGCTGATGGCATTTACATCAACAAAGGCAAGGTAAATGTCGGGGGAGACGTCGATATTACCGCGAAGGCCGCGAACGGTCGCGCCTACGGCGTCTACGCAACGGGTTCGTCGCAGGCCGCTACCTTCAACGGCAAGCTCAATGCTTCTGCAGAAGGCACGGACGAGGAAACGTCTGCACTTCGAGCTGATGTTTCCGCTTCAATTACGGCGACGCACGGCGGTCAGATTACCTCCAATCATTTGGCCGTGTACGCAAACAGAGGAAGTCAGATCTCTCTGTCTTCCGATGAAACGACTCCCTTGAACATTCAAGGCGACGTCAAGGCGGAACGTTGGGGTGCGGCTTATTCCAAAGTCACGTTGTCCATGGGCAACGGCTCTACATGGGTGGGAAATGCCGAAGGCAACGGCGGCGCCACCGTCGATGTCACGCTGAAGGAAGGCAGTTCCTGGACCGGCGACGCTATTCAGAGCGTCTACAACACCAGTTCCCTGGGAAAAGTCAAAGTTGCACTTCAAGGCGGCACGTGGACGCTTGCCGGCAATCAGGAGAGTTCTGTGAACCAAATTGTCTCAGACGGAGGAACGATCGACATCAGCAAGTTGTCGACCAACACGCAGCTCACCATCACGAATCTGCAGGCCTCTTCCTGCGAGACGGTCTTCTACACCGACACGCTGCACAACGGCACCGTTGCGACGGTCGCGAAGAGCGCCGGTGTCGACGGTCAGATCGGGATCGTCGCCGCCTCCACGCTCAACGAGAGCATGAGCGACAAGACGGCGCTGATAACCGAACTCGCCAAAGAAGTCAGTACCCCCGACGGCGTGGACTACATCCGTGCAGAAGAGGGGTTCGTGTCCGGTGAAGTATTGGGAACGTTCGACTCTGAGGGCAAATTGGTCGTTAGAACAACCGAAAGCCGAAATACGGGAGATCTTCGTTCGGCCGTAGCCCTGCGTGCGCGTTTGCTGCAGAAGCAATCGTCCGGCCTGCCGGATCGCCTGCAAGTCATTCGAGACGGCGGTCAGGGTATGGTTGGAGGTTGGGCAAGCATTTCCGGTCAGGAAATGCGCTACGGCTCCGGTGCCCATTCTCAGGATGCGTCGGTAGAACTCGGCTTTGACGGTGCGGTCGACGCCTGGGTTTTGGGCGGCTCCTTCACGTACGTCGACAGCGATATCGATGATCTCGCCGCAGCGGACGCCGAGGGTGAAACCTATGTGTTCTCGCTTTACGGTCTGCGAAATTTCGAGTCGGGAGCCTATGTCGGAACAGCAGTTCGCTACATGCGTGCCGAAACAGACTACCGATTCGGTGCATTCGACGTCGATTGGAAACAAAACGGCTGGGGGGCTTTCGCTGGAATCCGGACATCGATTCGCCGTCGGCAGCGTGTCGTTTGTCGAACCTAAGGTCGCACTCTCTTACGCGCACTTTGACAGCGATTCCTTCAGTTCTCAAAACGTCGAGGGCGACTTGGACAGTTTCGACGCCTTGATCGGCAGTGTCGGTCTTCGTGCGGGCTTCACGTTCCCTGAAAATCGCGGCGCTCTTTATGCCAAGGCTTCCGTCAACCACGACTTCAAGGGTGAAGCGGACGGACACATCCGGTCACGCGCCGTAAGCAGTGACATCGGCGAAGACCTCGGCGACACCTGGTTTGAGTACGGCGTGGCGGCACCTTCCGCATTACGCCCAATTGGAATGCTGCCGTCGACCTTAGCCGGACGACCGGCGGTGAAGTCGAAAGCAACTGGATCGCCAACGTTTCCATGAGGTACGTCTGGTAACCGTATTGCCGAAACACTGGTGTATCCATTGGAGACCCGGCCTTGGCCGGGTTTCCTGTTCAGGAAAGATGGACGAACGCGGGTTCCTGCGGTTCACCGCATCGCGGCACGCGGGTAACGTCGGGATTGCAGTCATGCTCCAAAGCAAACACTCTTCGTGTAGGGACGGGAGCGGATGCGGCCGGCGGGCGGGAGAGGCCAAAACGAAACGGCCGCCCGAGGGAGAAACGGGCGGCCGTATCGAGAGGGAGAACCTGGCTGGTTACTTCTGCGCGTCCGTGCGGCGCTTCACGATCATCCCCGAGAAGAGGACGATGTAGATGAGGAGCGCGACGGTGAAGCCCAGGAGGCAGCACTGCGCCATCGACATGAACTTCATCGAGGGGATGAGATACCATCCGCCCGCGTCGTTGTACATGTTGATGATGGATTCCTGCAGCGGCGACAGAACCGTGCCCATCGGGACGTCGGAATTGTCGTAGCCGCAGTCCCCCGTCGGGAGGAACCAGTCGGGCGCCCACTTTTCAAGCGGAAGACCGAAGGGATAGTGCGGTTCAAGAGAGCAGCCCTGCATCCCGAACATCGCGTCGAGGTCGTCCGAGTGAATGGCGCGGTGAATCGAATCGAGCTTCAGGGAGCACATGATCCCGTAGATGCACCCGTAGACGCCGCAGACGTAGGAGACGACGCGGCAGGCGAGCGACTTCGGGAAGACGATCGGGAAGAGACACCCGAACGTCATGCAGAGAAACGCGAATCGGATGTAGACGCACTGCTCGCAGGGCTTCATGTAGAGCCACACCTGAAAGACGTTGTGCGCGATGAGAACGAGGGAGGCCGAAAGGATCGCGATCACGATCCAGGGCCAGCGCTGCTGTTCCCAGAGGCCGATGCGGCCGAAAAACGTTTGGGACGACATGGGCTCTTTCCTCGGATTATTTCTTGGCGAGTTCGCCGATGAGTTCGACCATGCCGTTCACCGAACGGATCGACTTCGTCATGATGAGGTACTTGCCGTTGACGACGTAGGCGGGAATGCCCTGGATCTTGCCCACGTCGTAGCTCGCCTTCCAGGAGTCGGCAAGGGCCTGCACGTCGGCGTTCTTGCGGTTCTTGGCGAATTCGTCGGCGGAGAGGCCCGCGGCGTCGAGACCGGTCTTGAGGAAGGCCTCTTCGCCGGCCGTCCAGCGTTCGCCCTTCTTGTGGTAGGCCTTGTAGACCGCGTCCTTCGCCTTCTTGAAAAGCGACTTCGAATCTTCAAGGTTCGTGATGCCCGCGGCCTTGTCCTTGAGGAGGCAGTAGGCGAAGAGCTCGGACCCGGCGCGGCCGTACTTGCCCTTCGTTTCGAGGTGGTACATGTCGAACTTGAGGCCCGTGGCCTTTTCCATCGCCGGAACCATCTTCGGATCGACGCCCGCGTCGTACTTGAAGCAGAAGGGGCAGTCGTAGGACCAGACCTTGACGAGCTTGCCTTCCCCGCCCGGAAGCGGCGCGGAGAGCGCGACGTAGTCGGTGCCCTCGGCAAAGGCGAAGGCGGACGGGATGGCGGCGGCGCAGGCGAGCGCGGCGGCGGCCTGAATCAGAGTGCGGCGGAACATGGAATGTACTCCTTTCATGAGAGTGGAGGACGGCCGTCCTCGGGAACGAGACGCGGCCGCACTCCGAAGAAGAATCGATCCCGAAGGATCTCTTTGACGAGGGAGTATAGGCCCATTGCCTCCGTTTGTGACGCTCAACCCCTTGTGCCGCTTGCGTTTTAAGGGAATGTCTCCGTGAGCCTTCTAAAAATGAAAGGAGAGTTTTCTTTTTGGAAAGATAATGCGGGGTAACCCCTAAAGTACGCTTCGGGATTTGGAAAACGCTTGTGTGGCGACGAGGGCGCTTCGACGATTCTCCGTTCGGCGCTCCGTCGGTCGGACGCGCACTTTCCTTGCGTCGAGCACTTGTCGAGGATATGTGCCGTAGATCATGATGGTTTGCAACCTGCCAGGCACCTGCCAACCTACCAACAGTGTGTTAGCAGGTTGGTAGGTGGTTGGCAGGTCGACGAGGCAATGAAAAGAACGATGAACATTTCGGCGCTCTCGATGCCTGCGGACCGCTTCGTCTTCGTGAACCATGAAGGGAAGCGCTTCGTCGCCGAAGACGCCCGCCGCGACGTGCTGCGCGACGCCGTGCTTGCGCAGACGAAGATGGAAGTCTTCCCGGCGATCGACGACGTCGGCTTCGAACTTCAGAAGAATTTGAATGGGCCGGAAAACGAAGCCGCCCGCTGTGGCGGGGACGCTCTTCATCGGGAACACGATCGAAGAGCTCGCGGAAGTGCGCTTCGGGATTTGGAAAACGCTTGTGCGGCGACGAGGGCGCTTCGACGATTCTCCGTTCGGCGCTCTGTCGGTCGGACGCGCACTTTCCTTGCGTCGAGCACTTGCCGCGGAATCTCGTCCCGGGAATGTACGCGCGATTCTCGACTATAACGGCGAAAATCATATATTTTTCGCCGTTACGATCGAGGGTTCAGAATCCGAAGAACGGCAGACAGTTCTCGGGCGTGACGACGTGGATCGGGCACTCGGGATAGGCCCGAAGGAAGGCGGGGCCGGGTTTGGCCTGTGCCTTCGGCGACAGTTTGCATTCGAAAGCCTCCATCGTTCGGTCCCGCATTTCGATGAAGTCCAGTTCGTTGGGCGTATTGGTTTTGGTGCGCCAGAAAAACATTCTCTTTCGATCCCGAAGGGTGTCGTGCATTTTGACGCGCTCCATGAAGAAGAAGTTTTCCCAGATGGCCCCGGCGTCGCTTCGTGTCGAGAATGGAGAGAAGTCGCCGATCAGCGCGTTGCGGATGCCCAAATCGGTGAAGTAGATCTTTTTTCCCTTCTTGAGCTCGTTGTCAAGGTTCTTGGCATAGGAGGGAACCACCTTGACGATCGAGCAGAGTTCCAACAATGTGATGTAGCGCTGAACCGTCTCTTTGTTGAGTCCCACGTCGCGCGACAAACCGTCGAAGTTGATTTCGGAACCGATGCGATAGCTGAGAATGGTTACGAGATCCACGAATTTTGAGTTTCGGCGAATCTCGGTCAATCGAAAGAGATCCTTGAAAAGAAGCGCCTCCGTGTAGCCTTCGAGCGTCGACGCCGCTTCTTCGAAATTGCGGACGGCCGCCGGATAGGTGCCGTAGATCATGAAGTTGTCGATGTTTTCCTGTACGTATCCCCAGCTTTTGTGCGCAGCGATCTCCTTCATCGAGAAAGGCCACATCCTTCGCTCGACGATCCGGCCGACCGCCGACTCCTTGATGCCGTGCGCAAGCTCCAGTGCGGAAGAACCGGTCACGAAAATGCGGGAAGGTTTTTCCCGAGTTTCATTCACGTCCACGAGCAGCTTGAGCATCAACCCGATGTCGGGCACCAACTGAGCTTCGTCGATGACGATGTTGGGCGAGAGGCGCAGGAAGTTTTCAACGTCGCCTCTTGTTTCGAAGCGGATCTTGTTTCGGTCTGCGGGGAGATCGCAACTGTAGTACGTGCTCTGCTCGGGGAGTTGCTTGACGACGTGCTTGAGCAGCGTCGTCTTCCCGCATCGGCGCGGGCCGATGATGACGACGGCTTGAGGCGGAGTACCGGAGACGACGGCGTTCTCGATGTCTCGCTCGATGAAACCGGACATGAGGATTCCTGCAAAATAATGAGATTGTAACGGAGAAAATTATATATTTTTCTCCGTTATCATCGCAGAGAAATTTGACGGGCGGGAGGGGAGTGCACGGCAAGTCGGGAGTCGCCGGCCGCTTTGACGTCGGCGGACGGAAAAGGTTGTAGAGAAAAATGCCGATGACGAATCAGTGCGGAAGGTTCGCACTGAAGATGTCTTAGTGTGAAGAAAAGGAGAAACATCGTGACCGTTTCCCGTCGTCATCTGCTTACGGGTTCCGCTGCGGCGGTTGCGGCCGGTTTTGCCGGCGCCGCGCAGGCAACGGACCTCTGCAAGGCTGTCATGAAAAAGTTATTCAAACTTGATCATGTTTCTTTCCGCACTCCGTGTTTGACCACCTGTTCAGAACAGGAGCCATCCAACTGGAGCCTTTTGAGGGCCAGTTACCCCCGGAA
>OOBI01000017.1_pt1 | contig 194394 bp, 156 predicted proteins | sample 1671081 | NCBI WGS metagenome assembly OOBI01 (sample SAMN06348120, study PRJEB24527) | human gut metagenome | biome: human gut; feature: ankylosing spondylitis patient; material: feces | host: Homo sapiens | place: China | collected 2015-10 | reverse complement strand
CGGGGGATGCGCGCAGCGTCGCGCGAAGCGCCGCGCGTTCCGCGGCGAGCCATCGGGGGTCTTCCGCGGCGAAGCGGCGAAGGAGCTGCGGCGGCGTGTAGCTCGGATTGAAGGTGATGCGACCTTCGCCGTCGACGAAGCCCGTGCGGCCCGGAAGACAGACGGGGCCCATCGCCTCGGTTTCGTGCAGACACGTGCGGCCGACGAGGTCGAGGAGGGCGAGCCCCTCTTCGCGGTAGGCGTCTTCCTTCCAGAGGCGCCCCGCTTCGAGGAGCGCGTAGGCGATCCAGAGGTCGGCGTCGGTCGCGTTGTTTGCGTCGATCACGCCCCAACGCACGACGGGGGCGGGTTTCTCGGCGGCGCGCCGCGAATCGGCGGTTTTCGGTGCGGGTACAACCGTCTTGCCCCAGAGCCAGGCGGGAAGGTTTTTCCCGGCGTCTCCGGCGCAGAGGTTGTCGACCGTCCAGCGGCGAAGCCTTTCAAAGAGCTCGCGGTCGTCGTCGACGAGCGCGAAGAAGAGCCCGTAGGACTGTCCTTCGCTCGTCGTGATGAGGCGCGCGTCGCTCGGATCGATGAGACGGCCTTCAGCGCTTACGGCTTCGGCCGCAAAGCGGCGCCAGGCGCTCCAGGAGAGGGTTCGGCGGACGCCGTCGGTCGCCGCGGCCACGAAAGAAGGGCGGCGGCGCCGAGGGCCTGAAGAAAACTGCGTTTGGCGATCATCGGCTCACTCCTCAGGACTTGCGGTTGGACGGAACGCGAAGCTTTTCGCGGGCGCTCAACAGTCGCCCCGCGACGACGCGCGTCATGAGAAGGTAGAGAAGGAGCGCCGCGCACGCGAGGAAGACGAGCGTGATCCCGAAGAGCACGAAGGGCTTGTCGAGGAGCTGATTCCAGATGCGCTGATGCCACGGCAGATCGCCCATCGCGTAGACCTCGGCCGGCGGGAAGTTGACGCTTCCCTTGGGGGTGAGAAAGCTCACCGCCCCGTCGACGTCGTAGAAGCTGCCCGCAGCGCCGAGCTTATCCTGCAGCAGCGCGGTGCCCGCGCCCGGTTGTGAGAGGAGCGCCGTAACGGTGCGCCCCTTCGTCACGGGGGACTCGAAGCTCACGAGCGCCGCCTGGCGGCTGCTCTCCGGCGAGTCGGTCCGCACGCGGATCGCCCGGTCCTTGCGCAGGGCCGGAGCGTTCTCGGGCGCAAGGCCGCGTCGGATTTCCTCGGCAAAGGGCGTTCCGGCGGGGACGTCTCCGCCCGAGCCGAGGTTTCCGATCACGAGCACGTCGCGATCGATCAGGGCTTCGGGCGAGGGATCGGTCGACACCGTCACGAGGACGCCCGCGGTCCCCGTCTGCGAGCCGATGCGGCCGACGGCCGCGAGCATCGTGCTCACGTCCTGGGCCTCGGGATTCTTCGGGAGAACCACCGTCGTCTGGGCGAGGTCCGCAAAGCGTGAATAGGGGTAGCCCGAGAGCGTGAAGAGACGCAGGTTCGGAAGTTCCGCGTAGTGGTAGAAACCGCGGAAGTCGAGCGTGCTCGCGGGATCGATTTCCACCTGGTTTTCCGTGAGCGACACCGAAGGGCACTTTCCGGGGAGCGAGCTGTCCGTCACCGCCACGTCGTACTGAAAGTCGAATTCGAGCGTGTTGGCGGCGTCGAGGTGGACGGTCGGCAAACTGAGGGCGCGCAGAAAACCCGCCATCGCGTCGAGCGCCGCTACGCGGCGCACGACCGGAGCGGTCGCCGATTCGTCCGATTCGAGCACTTCGTAGCCCATGAGCGCGTCGTTGATGCGAACGCGCACGCTCGCCTTCGCGTCTTCGCCGGGCGGCGTGTAGCGGTAGCTCAACTCCATCGGAATGCTGGTTCTTGGCAAGACGAAGAGGTCGGGCGCAAGGCGGAAATGGACCGCGATCGGGTCGGGGAAGGTGCCGCGCGAGCGAAGCTGCGAAGGATGGTCGACGAGCTCGTCAAAACGCACCTTGCGGTCGGTCGGGAGCCACTTGCGGGCGTCGTAGGCGGGGCGCGGCGGGAGCCGCGGGGGTTCCGTCACGAGAACGCGCGGACCCGCGAAGCGGTCGCCTTCGAGCGCGAGCGTCTGCGCGGCCTCGACGAGCTCTTCGTCGTTGCGGCCGGCGATGACGAGCACCTTGGCCCAGTCGGAATGGGGTGCGTCCGCGATGCGCACTTCCGGGCCGGTGATTTCCGCCGTGCCCCGCAGGAATTCGGGGAGGGTTTCGGGCGTCGCGAAGACGACGAAGTGCCCTTCGGCGGGCGCCTCGCCGTAGTGCACCGGCAGGGAGAGATCGCGCCAGTCGGCCGTTTTTCCCGCCCAGGAGGCGAGGACGGCGGCCGCCTGCAGCGTCTTGTCCGAGGGACGCACGGGGAAAAGCACGGGAAGCGTGAGGCGGCTTCTCGCACCTGGATCGAGGAATGGCGAAGGGAGAAGCTGCAGTTCGTTGGCGACGCGGATCTTCTGCTTGGAGAGCGTCAGCGTGCTTTCCCGATCGATTTCAAGCCAGAGCGACGCGTCGGCGGGTGACTCGCAGTTGTGTTCGTAGGAGCCCACAAACTCGAATTCGAGCTCGTTCAGGTCCTTGAGGCGCTTGGGGTTGAGTTGAACGGTCGTCACCACGGTACGGCCGATCTCCTCGGTCGTGATCGGGAGGCTTCGTTCGAGTTCGCCGTTGAGCCGGAGATTGAGCTGCGACTTCACGGGCAACAGAACGGGCGAAGGCGTCCACTTGAAGGTGACGGAAGCCTTCGTCGCGAGTTCGTCGCGGGCGATGACGAAGGGAAGGCGCCACTTGGCGTTGAGTCCCGTCATGCGGATCGGCGTGTTCTCGGGCAGGGACTTGAGCGCGGCGAAGCGTTCCGTTTCGATGCGGGTTTCAAGTGCTCCGGCGTCGGCCTGCACGTCGAGAAGCGCTTCGGCGAGCGGCCGAAGCGTTTCCTGAGCGGCCGCAAAAGAGGGGTTCAGGGCGAAACTCAGGCCCAGGAGGCTGAGGGCGAAGAGATGTCGGGTCATTGTTTTCAACACAATCAAAGTTTTTCGGTCGTTTTCGGAGCGGGCCTTCAAGGCTGCGCTCAGGTCAGAATTCGCGTCGTCGGGGACGTCTCGGGACAAAGTCCAAAAGCCAGCGAAGGAAACGCTGTACGTCCACCAATCCGATGGCGGCCCAGGAGGGCGCGAGGCTGATGATCGACCGGACGCCGAGTCCAGCAAAGCCGAGGATCGTACGCAGGGCTTGACCGATTCCCACGCCCGGCTTGTGCAGGGCGTCGTCCCAGAGGTGATCGCGGCAGAAGGTCGCTGCGATGTATCGCTTTTCTTCGGCAAGGCTTCGGAAGGTGAGTTCGATGCCGACGCCGCGTGCGTTGGCGCGGCGGATGATCCCGCGGAATTCGTGCGCAACGCCGTCGTCCTCAAGGACGAGCGAAACGGTTTCAGAGGCGCGCAGGCGCCCCGCCGCTTCAGCGGGCATCTCGAGATTCACGCCGGTTTGCGAGAAGTCCCGAAGCGTCGCGTGCCAGACGGTGCCGTCGTCGCGGCGAAGCGAGGCGCGGCGGCGCGTCGTCACGCGGTGAAAACGACGCTCCTGCACGGTCTCGACGGCGACCGCTACGGCCGCGGAAAGAATCACCATGTTGTAGAGGAGCCAGACGACGTTGACGAGAATCGTCGCGCCGTCGAGACCGCCTGACGTGAACGCGCGCCCGAAGAGCCACAAAAGCCCCGCGGCGTTGAGGGCGAGGAGCACGAGGTAGGGCCGCGCGATGTGCCAGTCGAGGTGGTCCGAGTCGACCTTTGCGCCCTTCGTCGTCACGTTGAATTTTCCGACGTGCGGCGCAAAGAGCGCCACGGTCGTCGGAACCGCGATGTACCAGGAGAGCACCGTGTCGTAGATTTCGCCCATCAACGGAAAGCGAAGGCCCCGCTGCGCAAACTCGTTCGAGAGGTTGAGGTGCACGAGGTGCGGCACGACGAAGGCGAGGATCGCCAGTCCCGGCGCCTGAATGACGTTCGTGTCGAAAAAGATGAAGGGAAGCGGCGCGATGAGGAAGATGATCCTCGGAATGCCGAGCAGGAAGTAAAACATCCCGCTGAAGAAGCACAGACGCTGTCCGAGCGTAAGCCCCCGCCCGAAGAGCGGATTGTCAAGCCGGAAGATCTGAATCATCCCGCGCGCCCAGCGGATGCGCTGCCCGATGTGCGAGGCGAGCGTCTCGGTCGAAAGGCCCGCGGCGAGCGGCGTCGAAAGGAAGGCTGAGCGCCAGCCGCGCCGATAGAGCCGAAGCGACGTGTGGGCGTCCTCCGTGACGGTTTCGGTGGCGATTCCGCCGATTTCGTCGAGCGCCTTGCGCCGTATGACCGTGCAGGAGCCGCAAAAGAGCGTTGCGTTCCAGGTGTCGTTGCCGCGCTGAATGAAGACGTGAAAGAGGGCGTCCTCCTGCGGGACCGCGTCCGTGAGGCGGAGGTTTCGCTGATAGGGCGCGGGCGAGTAGAAGTGGTGCGGCGTCTGCACGAGCGCGATTTTCTCGTCGCGCAGCATCCAGCCCATGGTTTGGGTGAGGAAGGAGCGCACCGGAATGTGGTCGCAGTCGAAGATCACGACGAATTCGCCGTGAATCTTCCCGAGGGCGTGGTTGATGTTCCCCGCCTTGGCGCCCTTGTGTTCCTCGCGGCGGATGTAGCCCGCGCCCGCTTCTTTCGCAAAGGCTTCGAAGTCGTCGCGGTCGCCGTCGTCGAGAATCCAGACGTGAAGTTTCTCCTTGGGCCAGTCCATAGACTGCACGCCGAGCACCGTCGTGCGCACGAGTTCAAGGGGCTCGTTGTAGCTCGGAATGCAGACGTCCACGTGCGGCCATGGGGAGCGGTCCTCGGGGAGCGGACAGGGTTTGCGGTCGAGCACCCAGAAGGTCTGGAAGTAGCTGAGCGCCATTAGGACGAAGGTGTAGATCTCCGCGGTCATGAGCATCGCCGAGAACACGTGCCCTCCGATCGAATCGAAGTTGACGGTTTCGGTGAGGCGCCACCAGAGGTAGCGCGACGAGACGACGAGCGAAAGGAGAACGAGCAGGAGCACCGTCAGGCGAATGCGCACGAGCCTAAGCACGAGCGCCAAGGCGAACGTGCAGGCCGAAAAGAGCACCTGAAAGCGGGGATCAAGGTGCTGCGTCACGCAAAGCGCAAAGAGAACGACCGCAACGGCGCCGAGAAGCGCGCAGAGAATCGCGCGCACCGGGCCGAAGGGCTGCGGCGCGGTCTCGGCGAAACGCCGCGCCTCGCGGCGGTCCCATGCCTTGAGCGAAACCGTCGCCCGGTAGAGGAGCCGCGCCGGAAGGGGGCGTGTCTTCGGGCGCACGGACGTCGGGCGGGCGCTTCCCTTTCCCCGGACAAAAAGGAGAAAGAGGCTCTGAATCAGAATCCGCAGACCGTCGAGCGGCCGGGTTCGGGCCGGATCGACGTTCGGGTAGACGTCGGGAAACCGTGCGCGAAGCGCGCGCCAGTTTGCGTTTTCCAAAGGCAAAAAAAGCCATGCCGCCGCCAAAAGGGCGCCGTTCACGATGAACGAAACCAACGACGTGGATTTTTCAAGGAGTGCGGCGCCTTCCCGATCCACGCCGCGGAAGAACCGCAGCAGGACGGTCCGGATCAGCATCGCGCTTCCTCGCGAAGACGGGCGGCGCGAAGGATCAGCCAGGTGGAGAGCGCGGCGATCGCCTGCGCGCTCTCGGCAAAGGGAACGAGCTGTGTCACGGGGCCGCGTTGCAGGGCGGCCCGGGCGGCGAATTCGTCGTGGGGAACGATCTGCGGCGCAATGCGCTCGGAGAGTCCGGGCGCTGTGCGCAGGAAGAGCATCACGTCCGCGTGGCTCTCGGAAAAACCGAGTGCCTTGTTGAAGAGGAGCACTTCGTTTCCGGCAAGGGCATGCTTCGAGAGTTTTACCGCCGTGTGGGCGTCGGGTTCCGCCACGGTGACGAGCACGTCCGCCGCACCGCGCCAAAGCTGCGCGGTCTCGGTGTCGTCGTGGCCGAGGTCGACGACGACGTGCGTGAAATGCGCGTCGCAAAGGTCGGCCGGTTCGAGATTGAGGGGAGGGTGCGTAGAACAGTTATTCTCGGATTTGTCGGATGTAAACGCAAGAAATATGGAATCCGTGTAGCGCCAGAAAATGTCGGAAGGCCGTACGTCGGGCGGAAGATTGAAGAGGGTGCGAAAGCCTGAGAAAATGCCTTGCGGCGCCACGGCGAGCACGCGGCTCTCGCGCCGCGTGCCGAGATGCCAGGCGGCCGCGGCGGCGACGGTGGAACTTCCTGCGCCTTCGCGAAGGCTGCGGAAAGCGAGGATGATCGGACTGAGATCCCTTGTCGGGAGCGGGGTTGAAACGTCATGATCGGAGGCTCGGACGTCCCTTTCGATCAGCAGGGCGAGAAGGCTGTATTGCCGGGCAAGCGTCTCCCTCCGAGCTGCGTCCTGTGCCGGAATCAAGGAGGGGGATAATGATGCGGGCGTGTCGGAACGCTGTCGCGAAGCGACAAAAACGTTCGAAGTCATGCTCTCAAGATCAGCGTTCAACAATCAAAGAAACGAAGAATATGGGAATAAAAGTTCGGGAAATTATTATTCCATTTTTTGTTGACGACAAGGGAGTGTCGAGAAGAAAAACGCCTTGTGTGTTGATGTACGTGGAGTTTGTTAAGAAAAAGCCCTTATATCAATATTGATAGCAAAGATGTTCAGGGGAAGCACAAGCGGCGTAGAGAAAGAAATTTTCGCCCTTTTTGGTGTTTTTTTTTTGTTTCTTCTATTGAGCGACAGGGGAAAATGGGAGGAAAGAGGATGTGACGGATGAGCCGGTGTAGTCGTCTGGTTTCTCGTAACCGTCCGACGGACAGCGGCGAAACTGCACGTCGGGGAAAACGTTCCCGCTGAAAATGAATCGGTCCGCCTCCGGGGCTTCGGATGCGGACCTCATATCCAGTCCCGCCGGTCACATTCGCGGGAGTTTGTTTGAAGGCGGTACGGGTTTACCGGCGGGCGAGCACTTTCGCAAAGGCTTCGGCCGCGTATTCGACGTTGCCGCGGTTGAGTCCGGCCACGCAGATGCGGCCGTTTGCGACGCCGTAGACGGCGTATTTTTCGCGAAGCTCCGTCATCATTTCCTTCGTGAAGCCCGTGAAGGAGAACATCCCCTTTTGTCCGACGACAAACGAAAGGTCCACGCCGTGGCGCTCGCCCGCCTCGGCGAAAAGCCGCCGCATAAGCACCATGCGCTCGCGCATTTCGTCGACTTCCTTGCGCCAGCGGGCTTCGAGTTCGGGGTCGGCGAGGACTTCCGCGACGACCGAGCCCGCGAACTTCGGAGGATTCGAATAGGTGGAGCGAACGAGGCTCTTCAAAATGGATTCGACCGTGCGCTTTTCCTCATTCGAGCGCGTAAGGACGTGCAGGGCCCCGGCGCGTTGACCATAGAGTGCAAAGTTCTTCGAAGAGGACGCCGCAACGAGCGCCGCGACGCCTTCGTCGGCGAAAAGGCGCGGGGCGTAGCCGTCCTCGTCGAGTCCGTCGCCCAATCCCTGATAGGCGATGTCGAGAAGCGGGACGAGATTGCGTTCCTTCACGATTTTCACGACTTCGCTCCAGGCGTCCCTCGGGAGGTCCACGCCCGTCGGGTTGTGGCAGCACGCGTGGATGAGAACCATCGTGTTGGCGGGAAGGGTCGAAAGCGCCGAGCGCATCCCGTCAAAGCGAAGGCCGCCGAGCGTGCGGTTGTAGTAGGGGTAGGTGGCGACCTCGAGCCCCGCGAGCTTGAAGATCGCGATGTGGTTGCCCCAGGTAGGGTCCGACACGACGACGAGCTTTACGCCGAGAACGTTTTTCGCAAAGAGCGCCGCGAGGTAGAGCGCTCCCGTGCCGCCGATCGTCTGCACGGTGGCCGTGCGCTCGGAGAGCGCCGGAGCGCGTTCGGCGCCGAAGAGAAGACGACGCACGCTCTCGTTGTAGGCGGGAAGGCCCGACATCGGGATGTAGGCGTGGGGTTCGCGGCGCGCGAGAACGCGTCTGGCGGCTTCCTCCACGGTCGGAAGGAGCGGCATCACGCCCGCGTCCGTGAGGTAGGCGCCGACCGTGAGGTTCACCTTTTCGGGGCGCTCGTCCTTCTGAAAGACTTCGTTGAGCCCGAGGATGGGATCGTCGGGCCGGGGTTGAAGTTGCGAAAAAAGTTCGTTTTGCATGAATGCCGTCCTCGTCGTGCGAAGTGAAAGTCCCTCCACTATACGGCGCGGCGGGGATGGACGGTGTGTCGTGCTAAAAGAAATTTCTCCTTTTGCGCGGCTTCTCAAACCGACTGAGACGTTTTGCCTACGGCATTCTGAGGAACCGCGAAGGAGAAGACCTTCGAAGGTTTTACGCTGTGGGTTCGAGCACTTTGATGATTTCCGCTTCGATCGCAAGGAGCGTCGCTTCGTCGCGCAGCACGGGGCCGTCGATGAGGAATACGTCTTCGACGCGCTCGCCGAGCGTCGTAATTTTCGCCGTCTGCAGGTTGATGTTGTGCCGCGCGAGAATCTCGGAGATGTCGTAGACGAGTCCGAGACGGTCCGTGCAGATGACGTTCAAAAGCCAGGCCTTTCCCGAAGCGGTCGGAACGATCGTGACCATGGGACGCGTCGGGAAGTGGCGAGAGCGACGCGAGAGCTTGCCGCGGCGGGGTTTGGGGACGAGGTTCGAGACGTTGAGCGCCTCGGGGAGCTCGCGCTCGATTTTCCGGGCGGTGCGCTCGGGCGTGTCGTGCTCGAAGGGATCCGTCACAAGGAGCGTGTCGAGCGCCCATCCGTGCTGCGTCGTGTGAATGCGCGCGTCCATGATCGAGAGGCTCTTGGCGCCGAAGTACGCGACCATGCGAAGGAAGAGGTCCTTCTGGTCGGGCGTGTAGACGAGCACCTGCAGGCCGCCTAGCGTCGGATGTTCGCGCACGCGCACGAGCGGCGTGCGGTCCTCAAGGTGCCCCGCCGTCGAAAGGGCGTGCCAGACGATGTCGTCCGTCGTGTTGCGAAGGAAGTAGACGACGTCGAGCTCGCGCCAAAGGGCTTCGCGCTCGGCTTCGGAGAGTTTGCCCTCGAGTTTCGCGCACACCTCGCGGCGACGTTCGAGGACGGCGGTCTTGGGCGTCACCCAAGTCCCTTTGAGGCGCGAGAGCGTGGTGCGGTAGAGCGCTTCGAGAAGCTGCGCCTTCCAGGGGTTCCACACCTTGGGGCTCGTCGCGCGGATGTCCGCGACCGTGAGGAGGTAGAGGGCGTCGAGGCGCTCCTTCGTCTTCACGACCTTCGCGAAGGCATCGATCACCTGCGGGTCGGAGATGTCGCGCTTTTGCGCCGTGAGGCTCATCGTGAGGTGTTCGCGCACGAGAAAGCACATGAAGTCGATGTCTTCCTCGGCAAAATGCATGGAGCGTGCCCAGGCTTCGAGGCGCTTGGCCCCGATCTCCTCGTGTCGGCCGCCTAGGCCCTTGCCGATGTCGTGAAAGAGTCCCGCGACGAGAAGGCGCCAGTTGCGGTCGAGCCCCGCCATGATGTCCGAGCAGAAGGGATACTCGTGCGCGAAGTCGCTTCGCGCAAAGCGCCGAATGTTCCGAACGACGCGAAGCGTGTGCTGGTCCACCGTGAAGATGTGGTAGAGGTCGTGCTGCATCTGCCCGACGATGTGCCGGAAGGGAAGCAGGTAGCGTCCGAGAATCCCCCAGAGGTTCATCTGCTTCAGAGCATGGTAGGTTCCGCGGGGGAGTTGCAGGATTCGCAGGAAGGTCTCGTGGTTTTTCGGGTCGTTTCGGAAGTCGTCGTCAATCCCGAGGGACGCGTGCCAGAGCGCGCGCAGAAGACGCGTCGACATGCGCTTCAACTCCATGTGCTCGGCAAAGACGAGAAAGGTTTCGAGCATCGCGCTCGGGCGCTTTTCAAAGAGCTTCGGGTCGTCGATGTCCATTTCGTCGCCGCGGGCCGTAAAGCCCGGGGCGATGGGGACGACTTTGGCGCCCGCCATGTCGCCGAGAAGCCGGTCCGAGAGCGCGTAGAGCTGCAGCTGCGACATCTGCACGACCTGCTGTGCGTTGCGGTAGTACGCCTTCATGAGGCGCTCAGAGGCGCGCATGGGGCCGGCCGGCAACCACCCGAGGCGCTGTGCGAGCGCTTCCTGCAGGTCGAAGATCAAACGGTCTTCGTGGCGTTTTGCGCAGAGGTGCAGGTTGATGCGCAGGTGCCGCAAAAAGTCGTGGACGCGGTAGAGCGTTTCGACTTCCTCTTCGGAGAGCAGTCCCGACTTGGCGAGGTCCCGAAAGTCGGTCGCGATGTGCGCGGCCTTGGCGCACCAGAGAAAGACCTGAATGTCGCGCAGGCCTCCCGGGCTCTCCTTGATGTTGGGTTCGAGCGAGTAGGGGGTGTCTTCGTGACGTTGATGACGCCTGGCGAGCTCGAGCATCTTCTTCTGAAAGAAGTCTTTGGCGTCGAGCTGCGCATGAAAGCGTTCGAGTGCCCGGGTAACAAGCTTTTCGTCCCCGCGCAGAAGACGCTCTTCGAGATAGGTCGTCGCGACCGAGACGTCGCGCGCGGCCTCTTCAAGGAAAGCCGTTTCGCTTCGCACCGCGGCGCCCACGGGCAGACCGAAATTCCAGAGTTCCGCAAGGAAGTTCGAAATGCGTTCGCCAAGCGCCGCATCTTCCGCCAGATCGTCCTCCATGAGAATGAGAAGGTCGATGTCGGAGTAGGGATAGAGTTCTTCTCGCCCGCAGCCGCCCACGGCGACCAGGGCGAATCCTTCGCGCGGGAGATCGAAGAGGTCGGCGAGCGCCGTCAGGGCGCGGTCGAGCGCACGGCTGTGGTCGCGCAGAAAGTCACCCGCGTGCGGGGCGCGTTCGTAACGGTCGACGAGGACTTCGCGCTCGGCGCGGAATCGCTCGATGATGGAGGCGGCATCGGTCATGCGTCTGCTCAGGCGGGTTGGCGGCGTCGCGCATTTCCGCCCGTTCCTATGGTTGTCAATGGAGGAAGCGCTTATGCGGCGAGAGGAAAAGAGACCCTCGGACAAGCCGAGGCGCCCTTTTCTTGTCTAAAAGCAGTCTATAGCGCCTGACACGTACTGTGGTCGGTTCGACTCGAAAAGGAAACAAACCGTAGGAAATTGCCGCGCAGAAGTTCCTTTTTGACCGAGTCTTGCGGTATTACCTCATGACGGCAAGATTCCGTCTCCCCAAGGTGTCGGGCAAAAAGTAGGATTGGAGAATTGCTTTTCTTTCGGCGTCGGCTTCTTACGGTCCAACCGCGTAGGAGCGTTTCGGCGTCCTCCCTCAACCACCGTCATGCTCAAAAACGTACACCTTTCTTTGGTTGGCCTTGCCGCCCTCATTCTTGCCGCCATCATTGCGGCGATCGTCGTCGTTCCGACGACGACGGTCGGCGTCATCAAGGTTCTTTACAACTTCCTCACCGAGGACCTAGCCTGGCTTTTCCTTCTCATGGGGGTCGCCTACTCGGCGATCGCCTTCGTGTGCTTCTTCACGAGGTACGGCGACATCCGCCTGGGCGGCCGTGAGGCCAAGCCCATGTTCAAAACCTTCACCTGGAATGCGATGAACATCTGCAATGCTCTTGCGGCGGGCGTTCTCATTTTTGGCTTGTGCGAGTGGATGTTCTATGTGAAAACTCCGCCTTTCGGGTTGAAGCCCGGGTCGACCGAGGCCTACGAAATGGCGTCCGCCTACGGGATGTTTCACTGGGGCTTTTCGGCCTGGGCCTTTTATCTCGTTCCGGCTCTGGCGATGGGTTATCTCTTTTGGAACAAGAAGTGCGCGTCGCTTCGCATTTCCGACCTCTCGGCCGGCATCCTGGGGGGCGAATCGCTCTGGAAGCGCGCGGCGCGCTTTCTCTTGGACGGCGCCATCGTCTTCGGCTACTTCGCCGCGATGATGACGACGGTCGGGATCGGGACGCCCGTGATGGGCGAGCTTGCGAGCCACCTGCTCGGCATTCCCAACACGTTCGAGCTCAAGCTCGGCGTGATCCTCGTCTTCTGCCTTTTCTTCACGCTCTCGGCCTCGCGCTCGATCGCGCGCGGGATGGGCCGCATCTCGAACTTCAACGTCGTTCTCGGTCTCGCCTTCTTCGCATTCGTTCTGATTTCGGGCGACACGGCCTTCATCCTCGACAATTCCGTCATGGCGATCGGGACGAACGTCCGCGAGTTCCTTCGCATGAGCTTCAATTCGGACGCCGTGGCGCACACCGGGTTCGTGCAGACCTGGACGATCTTCTATTGGGCGTGGTACGTAGCGATCTGCTACATGTGTGCGCTCTGGATCGCCCGCACTTCCTACGGCCGCACCTTCCGCGAAATCGCGGTCGCCAACTGCATCTGGGCGCCGCTTGCCTGTTGGCTCACCTTCTGCATTCTCGGCAACTACGGAATGGGACAGGAACTCTTTCACGGTCTCAAGGTCTCGGACGCCGTGGGCGAAATCGGCACGAACGGCGCAGCCCTCATGGTGATTCAGACGTTGCCCTTCCCGAAACTTGCGGTCTTTGTCTTCCTGATTCTCATCTTCTTCAACCTTGCGACTTCCGCCACGGGGAACGGCATTGCGTTGAGCCTCTACACTTCGAAGGGGCTCGCCCGAGAAGAGGAGGCGGATCCGCGTTTCAAGGCTTTCTGGTGCATGCTCTTTTTGGTTCTCCCCGTCGGCATTCTGCTTCTGGAGCGCGCCATTCCGGGACTCAACGTCCTTTCCACCATCCAGTCGATGATCACGGTGTCGTCGATTCCGATGTTCTTCGTCCTGATCGCACTTTTCGCGGCCTTCCGAAAGGCTTTCCTTGCCGACCTGCGCTCGGGCGAAATCCTTCAAAACGTTTCGTCTTACCGCACGGTCCTTTGGGAGGAAGCCGTGGCCGAAGCGCGTGAAGACCGGTGAGAAGGGAGACCGCCATGACCACCATCGATTCGGACGTTTCGGCGCTCACCGACAGCGTCGCGCTCACGCAGGCGCTCATCCGCATCAATACGCACGAACTTGCGGGGAAACGCGAGGCGCTTCTTCTCGTCAAAAAGCTCCTCGACGAAAAGGCGCCCGAAGCCGGGGCGGCGCTTTGCGACTTCGAGACGGACGCTCCCTATCTCACGGCCCGCATCGGAGCGGATAATCCGGAGGGGACGCTCCTTTTCGAAGGACATCTCGACGTCGTGCCCGCGGGCAAGATGCCGCGCCCCTTCGAGGGGCGTATCGAGGGCGACTGGTTGCTCGGCCGCGGCGCGGGCGACATGAAGAGCGGCTGCGCGGCGCTCATCGCCGCCTTCCTTCGCGCGGCCGAAGGCTTTCGGTCTTCCGACGCGAAAGGCGCGCTTTGGCTTATGCTCTCGACCGACGAAGAGTACGCGGGCGAGGAAATCAAGACGGCGCTCACCGAAGGAACGGTGCCCAAAGCGGACTTCGCGGTGATCGCCGAACCCACGGATCTCTCGATCATGCACCGTCAGAAAGGCGAGTGTTGGATCACCTGCCGATTTGCTGGAAGGAGTGCGCACTCGAGTACGCCGGAGCTTGGCGTCAACGCCCTCATGAAGGCGACCCGCTTCATGACGAGGTTTGAGCCGCGCATCGCGGCGCTGAAAACCCGCACGTCGCCCTTGGGCGCCCCCACAATGAGTCTCGGTACGCTTAAGGGCGGGACCGAGCCCAACGTGGTGCCGGACTGCGCGGAAGCCGTGTTCGACGTTCGCTATCTTCCGGGCGAAGCACCCGAAGACTATCTCGCGCTTTTGGAAGAAGTCGCGGACGAATGCCGAGCCGCGGATCCGGACTTTTCGGTCGCCTTTGCCGTGACGGGCGATTGGCCCTCGATGGAAACGGCGCAGACGCACCCGGCGGTGGTGGGTCTGAAGAACACGGCCGAACGCATTTTGAAGCGCCCGGTCGGCTACGGCAACATGACGGGCTGGGGCGAAGCGGGCTTTATGGAGCGCTTCGGCGTGCCCGCCGTCTATTTTGGGCCGGGCGATCCGAAGTTCTCGCACACGCCCGAGGAACGTTGCCTCACCGCCCGGATCCGCGAGGCGGAAACGGTTTTCCTGTCTCTGGTCGAATCCTGGCTCAAGGACGCTCGGGCCTGACGAATCAGCGCGTGCGCCGTCCCGCCGCCCCGCGTTCGGCGGCGTCGACCGCGGCGACCAAGGCCGGATCGTTGAAGGGCACGTGCACCGAAGCGAATCGGTCGAAAGGCGAGACGCCGTATTGAGAGAGAACGTCCCGCGCCCACGTGTCGCTCGGCATTGCCTTGCGCGCCGAAAGTCCGCCGCGAAGGGTATGCGGCGCCGACGCGCCTTCGGGGAAGGTCCTGCATTCCGGGAAGGCTTCGAGAAGGCGTGCCACGTAACGGCGCAGGTCTTCGAGCGTGCAGCTCGAAGACGTTCCCTTCGAAACGGGGCGCGTGTAGCGGCACAAGGGCCGCCCGTTGGGCGCGCGTCCGCTCACGACGATCGGGTCGTTTCCGGGGTGTCCGATCGTAAGAAGGGAAGCGTCTTCCCTGCGGATTTCAGCAAAAAAGCCTGTGAGTGAAGGATGGGGCTTCCTCAGAATCGCCGTGAAGCGCGAACACCCCGGCACGAAAAAGAAAATCGCGCCGTCGCCGCAGGTGGCGGCGAGAAGGTCCGCCGCATAGGCATTGAAGACTTCATCGTCGGTTTGGGCGCGAAGCACCACGGCGTCGCGTTCGAAAATGAGGACGCCCACACCCCGGTCGCTTGCCGGAACGGGCGGCCAGCTCGGCGTTTCGCGGGCCGTCACGACGGGACTGCGGGGGTCGGTCCCTTCGGCGGGCGCCGTCGAGAGCGGCACGAAACTTCCGTAGGGAAGGGCGCGTGAGAGTTCGAGGCGCGCTTCGTTCACGTCCGTCGAGACGATGGAGACGAGCGGAAAGTCGCCCGCAAGCGGCCCGTAGGAGAAGACGTTTGCGCGCGGCAAAACGCGCATTTCCGGTTCGTGCGAGGGTTCGTTGGCTTCGCACGCCGATGCCCATTCCTCGTCTTCGTCGCGTTTCGGCACTTCCTCTTCGGAGGCATGCGTCACGCTCTCGGAAAGGGCGCTCGGGGCCGGATCGTTCATCAACCCTTCTCGCTCGCCCGTTTCGATGAGGGTCGCGGCCATCCCCGAGCGGATCGGGGCGGGGAGCCGTTCGAGCGCGGCGGCGATCGCTTCGGGGTCTTCGTGGAGAATCGACGAAATCGAGGGCGGTAGCTGCGGAAGGAGCGCAAGGCGCCCCTCGTCTGCGATGCGCTTCAGAACGCGTGCGGCAAGAACCAAACGCATGGCGGCTCCTTGTCAGAGGGAAAGACGGAAGAGTTGATCGAGCTCGTCGTTCGAAAGGTCGCCGAGCCAGTTTTCACCCGAGTGGACGGTAAGGTCCGTCAGGCGGCGCTTCTGCGTGAGGAGTTCGTTGACGCGCTCCTCAAAAGTCCCCGCCGAAATGAAGCGGTAGACGAGAACGTCGCGGCGCTGTCCGATGCGGTGCGCGCGGTCGGTGGCCTGATCTTCGACCGCCGGATTCCACCAGAGGTCGTAATGCACGACGGCGGACGCGGCCGTAAGATTGAGCCCCGTGCCGCCCGCCTTGAGGCTCACGATCATCGTGCGCACCGTGCGGTCGTTTTGGAAGCGGTCCGTCATGCGGGCGCGGCGCTCACGCGTGACGCCCCCGTGCAGAAAGTCGGGACGCTCGCCCGTCGCCTTGGCGATCCACTCCTGCAGACGTTCGCCCATTTCGCGGAACTGCGTGAAGATGAGGACCTTTCGGTCGCTCTCCCGGCATTCCGACAAAATTTCGAGAAGCGCCACGCCCTTGCCGGCGTCGGGCTTTTCCGTGCGCGTGCCGAGGAACTGCGAGGGCGAGTTGCAGATCTGCTTCAACTTCATGATGAGCGTAAGCACGATGCCGCGGCGTTGCGCGAGCGTCATCGAGCGGTCTTCGCCGCGCAGTTTTCTCATCGATTCGTCGAGCGTCTTCGCATAGAGCGCCGCCTGCTCCTTCGTAATCGACGTGAAGCGGTCGATTACGTTCTTTTCCGGCAGATCCCGGATGATCGACTTGTCGGATTTCACGCGGCGGATCATGAAGGGGGCGGTTAGGCGCCGGAAGGCTTCAAGGCGCGCCGGATCGTGGTCGATTTCAATCGGCGTCGCGTATTCGCGCTGAAAGTCCGTGGCGGTGCCGAGCAGTCCCGGCATCACGACCGAGAGGATCGACCAGTATTCCATCAGACGGTTTTCGACGGGCGTGCCCGTCATCGCGATTACGGCGTCGGCCGTAAGCGAACGTACGGCGCTCGACTGTGCGGCGGCCGGATTCTTAACGGCCTGCGCTTCGTCGAGAACGACGAGGCGCCAGCGGCGGCTCTTCAAAACCTCTACGTCGCGGCGAAGCGTCCCGTAGCTCGTAAGCGTCACGTCGGGAAGGTTTTCCGGCATGGCGCGGTCGAGTCCGTGATAGAGCCCCACGGTGAGCGAAGGCGAGAAGCGTTCGATTTCGCGCGCCCAGTTCGTGAGCACCCCCATGGGGAGAACGCAGAGAATCTTCTTTTCGGCGAGTTCCCCCGATTCCTTGAGGGCCGTCATCGCGGCGATCGCCTGCAGGGTTTTGCCCAGCCCCATGTCGTCGGCGATGAGGCCGCCGAAGCCGAGGCGCAGATTCTTCATGAGCCAGGAGTAGCCGCGGTGCTGATAGGGACGAAGTTCCGCGCGCAGGCCGGTCGGCACGGGAAGGTCCTTGACGTCGGTTAGGACGCGCATGCGTTCGCGAAGATTCTCGTCGGCCAGGACTTGCGCACCCCGCCATTCGCCCGTGAGCGTTGCGCGCAGACGCTCGAAGGGGTCGGACGACTTCTTCGCGATCTCCTCCATGTCGTCGAGGAGCTTCGGGTCGAGAAAGACGAATTCGTCGTCGATCGGAATCACGTTGCCGACTTCGTCCATGAGCCTGCGAAGTTCTTCGAGCGTCATGGTGCGGGAGCCGATCGCCACTTCCCAACGGAATTCGCCGAGCGTCTCGCGCGTGAGGAAGCTGCCGACGCCTCCGCCCGGAATCGTGCCGACGCGCGCGATCAGGCGCGGGCGCAAAAGGCCGCGCAGTTTACCCGGCAGCACGAGCGGTACGCCGAGCCAGGCGATCTGCGGAGCGATTTCCGTGAAGAAGGTCTTGAGAAACGCGGGTTCGAGCGTCATCGTGCCTCGTCCGTTCAAGAGGGACGAGAGCGCGGGGAGGGCCTTTACGAGGGCGGCGAGGGCCGAGGCCGCCGCGTAACGGTGGGTCTGCCAACAGGGAAGCGCGAGAAGGAGCGAATAGGGAACGGGCGAGGACCCGAACTCGCCCTTTTCGTGAAGTTCCTCCTCCTTTTTGCGCGATTCGGCGTCGAACTTGAGTTCGCGGTGCGAGGCTTCGCGCGAGAGAATGCCGAAAGTGAGTTCGGTTCGGCCTTTTGCCAGTCGCGTGAGCGTGAGCGCAGGCATCCACGGGTAGAGACTTGCGAGCTGGAAGGGACGGAAGGCCGCGAGCAAAAGCTTCATCGGACGGTCCGTAAGAAGACCGTCGAGCACGGAGGTGTCTTCGCCCAAAAGGAGCGCCGTCGGGAGATTCGCCTTTTCGATGTCGCCCGAGTGGGCGGCAAAGAGCGCCTTGATTGCGTCCGAGAGCGCGAGAAGGACGACGGTGCGCACGCGCCGCTCGTTTTCGGCTGCGGACACTTCCGTACGGGCGGGGGCGGAGGATGCTTCGCTCGAGCTTTCGGCGAAGTCTTCGGAGGATTCCTCCGGAAATTCAGGCGCGGCAAATCCGGCGCTCGCAAGCGTTTCAGGGGCGACAAGGTCGGCGGTACGGTAGGTGAGCGCGGCCGAAAGCGTCTGGAAGACGGCCTTGACGCCGTCGTTTTGCAGTGCCGGCACCCAGAGCAGACGCGGAGCGGGGTGTTCGATGCCCGCCGCCCGATAGAGAATCGGACGGATCTGGCCCGAGAGGATCAGGCGCGCCGCGGCGCGCACGACCGCGCGGCGAGATTCGATGTCGCGGGTGAGCGCCTCGGTTTCGGCGTTCGTGAGGGCAAGGAGCGCCGCAGCTTCGCGCGCGGGCGTGACGGGGCGTTCAAGCGCTTCGTATTCGGCGTTTGTGAGGAGAAGGCGGGCGCGCGCGAAAAGACGTTCCACGGGCTTTCGGCGCAGATCGGCGCCAAGCGGGTCGACCGTCGTCGTGAGGCGCACGGAAAGAAGGAGTCCCTCGGGGTAGCCGAGAAGCGATACGAAGCGCGCCTTGGCCGCGGCCGCTGCGTCGCCCGAATCGGCGGCGGGCGCTTCCGCCTCGGCGAAAGACTCCTTGCGGCGGGCGTTTTCCTCGGCGACGGCGCGCAGGACGTCCTCGACGCGGTCGCGAACTTTGCGGAAGTCCCTGCGAAAGCGCTTGCGGAAGTTCTTCGACTTCGCAAGCGGCATGTCTTCCGGAAGGAGCGTCAAAAAGTCGTCGGGGTGGTTTTCAAGAAGGGCATAGGGGACGGCGTGCAAAAAGCGTTCCGCTTCCGCGCGTCCGGGGAGCGCTCCCATGGCGTCTTCGGCGGCAAGCGATGAAACGACCTCCGACAAGGTCGGCGCCTTCGAGGCGGTGAGCTGCAGATAGTCCGTTCCGATCGCGTGCGAAAGCGACGCGGGGTCGATTCCGTAGAGGCGGAAAAGGCCCTCGGGATCGCCTCCCGTTTCGTCCGCCGTCAGCGTCCAGAGCGCGGCTTCGTTGGGAGTTTCCGCGTGAAAGGGCGAGAGGAAGGGAATTCCCGCGGCTTCGGCGAGGTCCGCATGCGAGGGACGGAGGTTTCCTTCCAACCAGTCGCTCAACAGATCGGGCGTGTCGGCGAGCTTTTGCGCGAAACGTTCTTTTTCTTCCTCCGTCGCCGGCGTGACGCGGCAGCGGATCGTCTCGCCCGAGGGGGCGTGCGCTTCGACGCAGCCTTCCGAAATCGTAAAATCCGCGAGGTGTTTGGCTATCGATCGCGGGAAGAAGCCTTCGGGCGGCGTGAATTCCAAAGCGTCGCGCACTCGGTCGTACCAATAAGTGCGAACTTCCGGATGAGAAAGCATGGGCATCCTGCAGTTGGGAAGGAGACGGTGAAAAAAAAACGGGAATCGAACATTGTAGCGAAGCCCGCGCCGTTCGAGTACGGGATTTCTAGCAAGGCGGCAAAAATCCGAAAGAATTCGAAAGGGGGGACGAAGGGCTTCCCGAGCTCGGGCGCAAGTACAATAGTCATTCCATCGCAAAACGGATTTTTCCCGCATGAAACGCAAATTTCTTTTGACGGTTTCGCTTCTTGCCGCGGCCTTGGGGCTTGCCGGCTGCACGGGCTCGGAAGACACCGTGGGCGACGTCTCGCTCGGCATCTTTACGCTCAAGGACATCAAGATCGAACACTTCGTCGACCCGAAGGTCCCGGGCGTCACCTGCCACGTCGCGAGCATCGAGGCGAACCTCGCTCTTTCGGATCCCTCGGACAGCTCGGTTTCCTGCCGTCAGACGGGCGACATCACGCCCGAGATGATCGCGGGCATCGACCGCTCGAAGTCGGGCGAGGTGGTCTTCGCGAAGTCCAAGAGCATTTTCTTTAAAACGATGAAGATCCGCCGCATCTACGACGCCGACACGCAGACGCTTCTTTACGTTTCGTACTCGACGAAGGAAACGACGGGGAGCTTCAAGCATTCGCTCTCGACCGTGCCGCTCTGGGGCACGAGCGCCTACCAGACAAACGCGCCCAAGCCCCTGACGTCGCTCTGAGTTTTTTTATCATGACGGTGGATCTGCACACCCATACGAACGCTTCCGACGGCGCGCTCACTCCCGAGGCGCTCGTCGAACTCGCCCGTGCGTCGGGCGTGACGCTTTTGTCCGTCACGGACCACGACACGGCGGCGGGATGCCCGCGTGCGCAAAAGGCCGCGGAAAAGGCGGGGATCGCCTTCATTCCGGGCGTCGAGCTTTCGGTGCGCTGGGGCGGGACGGTGCTCCACGTCGTGGGACTCGGCATCGGTCCGGAGGATCCCCTCGTCGTCGAGCGCTTTCGCGAGACCGCACGTCTTCGCGCCGAGCGCGGCGTGAAGATGGGCGAGGCCTTCGAGGCGATTGGTCTTTCGGGCGCCTATGAGGGAGCACTGGCCCGGGCGGATTCGCCCGAAACCCTTTCGCGCACGCACTTTGCCGCGTGGCTTTTGGAGACGGGCGTCGTCAAGAATCAGCAGCAGGCCTTCGATCGGTACCTGCGCGAGGGAGGTCCCGCCTACGTCGAGGCGCCCTGGCCTTTGCTCGAGGAGGGCGTTCGCTTTCTGCTCGACCGCGGGGCCCTCCCCGTTCTCGCGCACCCCGGGCGCTATCGCCTGCGCCGCGGTTGGGAGTCGGACGCCATGATCGACGCCTTTCTCGCCGCGGGCGGCAGGGCGATTGAGGTCACGTCGGGGTCGCAGTCGGAGGAGGCGAACGTTTACTTCGCGCAAGTCGCTCGGGACCGCAAGCTTTTCGCTAGCACGGGATCCGACTGGCACAGCGACCGCTCCCCGAGACCCCGTCCGGGGTGTCAGCCGCCGCTTCCGCCCGACCTCACGCCCGTCTGGACGCTTTTTGGCTTTTCGTGACGAAAAGCCCGATACAACAATTTTTTGAGGAGACGGCTTCTTCGATTCTCATTGAAAGAGGCCGCAAACATTTTCCATGGACATTGGTCACACCATTCAAACCATTTGCGTCTACGCGATTCCGCTTTTGTTCGCCATCACGATGCACGAGGCCGCCCACGGGTGGATGGCATCGAAGTTCGGCGACCACACGGCCCGCATGCTCGGGCGCGTGACGCTCAATCCGCTCCCGCACGTCGATCCCTTCGGGACGATCGTTCTGCCTCTCATCATGCTCGTGGGCTCGAGCCTCGCGGGAATGGGCGGCATGATCTTCGGCTGGGCCAAGCCCGTTCCCGTCGTGACGCGCTACATGCGCGACCCGCGCTGGGGAATGGTCTGGGTCGCGGCGGCTGGACCTGCCGCCAACCTGCTGCAGGGCGTCTTCTGGGCGATCCTCTTCAAGATCCTGCTTCTTGCGGGACTGCGAGGGGGGTTCTTCATCGACATGTGCCTTGCGGGCATTTCGGTGAACTTCATCCTGATGGCGCTCAATCTTCTGCCGATCCTGCCGCTGGACGGCGGGCGGATTCTGAACGGGTTTCTTCCCTACCGGTGGTCTGTCGAGTTCGAGCGCATGGAGCGCTACGGGATCTTCATCCTGCTCGTTTTGATGGCGACGGGGCTGCTTTCCTATTTCCTCAAGCCCTTCCTCATCTTCGCGAACTGGTTCGTAAATCTCATCGTCTGAGGCCGACATGGAGAATCTCCCCCGCACCACCTGCGAAGCCATGCGCCGGCCCTCGGCCTGGGTGAAACGTTTCGCACCGCTTTTTGATCCCCGCGAAGAGGTGCTCGATCTCGCCGCGGGCGAAGGACGCCACACGGCGTGGTTGCTCCTCACGGGCCATCGGGTGCTCGCCGTCGACCGCGATGTCTCGGTCCTCGAACCCCTCGTCGGGACGAAAAACTTCACGCTCGAGTGCCGCGATCTCGAGGGCGAGCCCTGGCCCTACGCGCCCGAGCGCTTCGGCGCGATCGTCGTGACGAACTATCTGCATCGGCCGCTTTTCCCGCATTTCTGGGAAAGCCTCCGCCCGGGCGGGCACTTCGTCACGGAAACCTTCACCCGCGCCAACAGGGAGCTTTGGGGGCGGCCCTCGCGTTCGGCCCACTTTCTGGAGGAGGGAGAACTACTGCATCTTACGCCCGAAGGTGCGCGGATCATCGCGTTCGAGAGCGGGGAGACGTCGAGGGGATTGGCCGTCGAGCGCATCGTCTGGCAAAAGCCCGGCCCCTGCATGCGGCTCGTGGAGCCGCTCGGCGCTTCGTGACGCGCGCGTCGGGCGAAACGATCGAAAACGTTTTCGTTTTTCTGAATCCCGCTAGGCGCAGGCGAAGTTTGCTACACTTTGCACACCGTTTTGTCGCGCCCCCTTCGTCGGGGCGCGGACTTTTCCAAAAAAAAAGGTTAGTTTTTTCATGAAGAAAAATACGCTCTGCCTCACGACGCTCGCCCCGGTGCTCATTACGCTCGGCGGCTGTTCCGTTCTCGGCGTGGAGGACGTGTTCAATCAGGAGAGTGTTCAGTACGAAAGCTCTTCGACGCGTGCCAATCTGGAAGTTCCGCCCGACATGACGCCGATCGGCAATGACGGGCGTTTTGACGTTCCGACCCGCCCCTCCGTCGTGACGGCAAGCGGCGAGGCCGCGCGCCGCGCTCAGGAGGCGACCGACACGAACGGTTCGACCCCCGCCGCGCAGATCGTCGCTCCGACGGTCGTCGCCAAGGTGATGCGCGACGGTCAGCAGCGCTGGCTGCGCGTGAACGCCCCCGCCGAAGACCTCTGGGTCGTCGTTCAGGACTTCTGGCCCTCCGTCGGTCTGACGGTTCGCGAGCAGAACGCCCGCACGGGCTTCATGGAAACGAACTGGGCCGAAAACAAGGCCCGTCTCCCGCAGGACTTCATCCGCGGCACGATCGGCAAGGTCCTCGACTTCGTTTATTCGACGAGCGAACGCGACCAGTACCGCGTGCGTCTTGAACGCACCGAAGACGGTCAGACGGACCTCTTCCTGACGCACCGCTCGATGGTCGAAGTGGTGAAGGGCAAGGAAGGCGACACCACGATCTGGCAGCCCGGTCCGACCGATCCAACGCTCGAAGCCGAAATGCTGCAGCGCCTCGCCGTCTACATCGACGCGCAGTTCAACCCGGACGCCAAACCCGTCGACAAGGAGCAGATCGCCAAGGAACTGCAGAACCTTCCGACGCGTGCTCTGAGCGAAATCGAACGCGCCGCCGACGGCACGGTTTCCGCCGTCGTGATCAACGAAGCCTTCGACCGCGCCTGGCGCTCGGTCGGCCTCGTCATCGACCGCATGGGCTTCGAACTCACCGACCGAGACCGTGCGGCTGGCTATTACGTCGTCCGCTATCTTGATCAGAAGTACGAAGAAGCAAAGAAGGAAGAACGCGGTTGGTTTGAAAACGTCTTCGGTTCCGACACCCCGGTCGATGCGCCGTCCTACCGCATCGTCCTCTCGGACGAAGGCGCGCAGACGCGCCTCACCGTCGTGGACGCCGAAGGCAATCCCGACAAGACGGGCGTTGCGCCGACGATCCTGACGTTGCTCGCCGAACAGCTGCGTTAAGGTCCTTTCGGACCCTTCGAGAGGCGTGCGGTTTCCCTTTTCGAGAAGCCGCGCGCCTTTCTCTTTAGCGGGGATGGGAACTCTTCATGGCCGATACCTTCCGTTCGATTTTTTCGCTTACGGCCGCGGGCCGCGCGGGGCGGGGGGCTTTTGTCCTCGGAACGCTCCTCTTTCTCCTTCTTTCGGGGCTTCTTTCCTACCTCGCCGAGGACGGGCTCTCCTTTGAGCACTACGTGGCGTGGGTGACGACGCAGGACATTCAGGTGACCTTCGTCGCAAGCCTCGAAGAGTACGCCGCGCTCGCGGGACTCTTGCTCGCCGCATGGTTTCTCTTCTGGGGGTATTGGATGCTCGTGATGCGCCGGCTCCACGACATCGGCTACCACGGCATTGCGTCCCTCTATCTGCTGCTGCCGGGCATCAACGTGATCGTGACGCTCATTCTCTTTGTCTGGCCGGGCCGCAGGGGCCGCAACCGTTTCGGGGGCGTCGATTCCGAAGTGTATGACGGGGTTTACCGTCCGAGCGGGACCGCCGCCGAGAAGGACTCCGTTGAAGCCGGTGCGCCCCGAATCAACGCGCCGGACGTTGCGCCCCGCCTCACGATGCGGGACGAAGACGACCTGCCGCCCGAGGCGCTTGCGCTGCTCAAAAAGCTCGAGGGGGATCTGGAGGGGGAAAACCTTACGATTCGACTCCAGCTCAAAGTGCAGACGGTGGAGAAGCTTCGCAAGCTCGTTCGCAGCGGGAAACTCTCCGACGAGGTCTTCTGCCGACTGGAGCGACGCATCCATGAGATGGGCGACTGAAGTTTTCGCGCACATCGGGCGCTTCTTTCTCGCGGTCTACGATCCGAACGCCCGTTCGGACCGGAGAACCTTTCTGCGGGAGGCGGCCCTCCTTGCGATCGTCGCCGTCGCCTTCTATTGGGCGACGCTGCCGCTCGAGACCGCCGAGTGGCTCTCCGACGAAGCTTTCGAAAAACTCATTCCCGTCGCTTCGGTACTGATCGACCTCTGGGTGATCGCGCTCATGGCGGCCTCGGCGCGCCGGGCGCACGACATGGGACTGTCGGGCGCCTGGGCCTTTTTGCTCCTTGTGCCCGTCTTGAATATAATCGCCTTGCTTTTTTTCTTTATTTTTCCCGGTCGGAGCGCCCCCACGGGCTGGCCCGACCGCCGAAACCGTGAACATCATGTCACTCGCTGTTGAAAACAATCGCCTCGTCACGCTCTGGGTCCGCATGGCCGACATGACGGGAAAAACTTTGGAAGAGAGCCCCGAAGAGGGGCTCACCTACTGGCACGGCCACGGCGACATCTTCCCGAAGATCGAAGCCGCGCTTGAGGGGCGTTTCCCGGGCGAAGGCTTCACGATTCATCTCGAACCGCATGACGCCTTCGGAGAATACGACTGCGACGCGATCGTGATGACGGACGTCGCCAATCTCGGCGACCCCGCCACGGTGGTGCCCGGTCTCGTTTTTGAAGAGGTCCCCGGCGTCGTTTCGGACGGACGTCTCTGGCGCGTCACCGACGTCGCCGACGGGAAGGCTGTTCTCGAAGCGAATCATCCTTTGGCGGGCATCGGTCTGCAGTTTGCGATCCGAGTTCTCAAGGTCGAGGAACCCGACGAATCGGAAGGCCTCGAAGAACGTCCGGTCGTTCCGGGCTTCCTGCAGGTGGCCGACAAGCTCGTCGCCGAGGACGACGAAGAAGATCTCTCCGACGAGGAAATGGACCGCATGCTGGAAAACCGTCAGGCGGCCGAGCCCGATACGAGCTCCATGGCGAAGCTCGCGAAGGCGCCGCGCATCATCCGTTGACGCGAAGGTAAAGAGAAGGTAAAGATCTGTGGGTCGGGCGCTTCGGCGTCCGACCATTTTTGTATCCGCGGCAACAATCGGACACGAGAAGGACGCCCGGTCTGAGCAGGCTCTTGTATAGTGAACGCACGTTCAGTCAACCCTCAAAGGAAACACGCCATGATCGGACGTCGAATTCTTCTTCTCTTTGCCGGCGTTTCATTGGGGCTTGCCGCCACGGGCGCGAAGGCTTCCGACGATCTCCTCGCGAGCATTCTGCGGGGCGTCGCCGATGCGATTACGCGCGACTACATTCGTGAACACTATCGTGAAGGCCGTTGGGACGGGCACCATTGGTGGTATGACGGCCGCCGCTATTCGGTGGACGAGTACCGCAGGTTTCTGAGCGAACGGGCGAGAATGCCTCGTCCGCCGCAGCCGCCGAAACCGCCGAAGCCGGCTCAACCTCCGCAACCCCACGTCCCCGACCCTCAGGCGGGTCCCGGGCGGCCCGGCCCCGGCGGCGGTCCGGCCCGCGGACCGCAGGGCGGGCCTCCGCGGCATTGACGCAGAAGGATGCGGTGCGCCGACGCGCTGAAGTCGTCTCGATGACGACCCGGCGCTCGGCGCTTTTTTGTGTGCCGGACGGGTGTCAAGCGAAAAGATGAGGCACTCGCCCACTTGACATGTTCGGGACTCTGTGTGCGAAGGAGACCTGGAAGACGGCGGCGGACGGCTGTGACGGCCGTCTCACGGCCGGCGAACTTACGTGCTTTGGCGAGCATCGGTCGATTCGTCGCGGTCCTTTCCCGAACCGCAGGCGTCGACGGCCGCATGTTCAGCCTGTGTCCGGCGGCTCTGAAGCACACACGCTTCGCAACGATCGCCTCCCGCGGGGAAGAGGAGTGCCGGTATTCCGGAAATCGCTTTGAACGGTATAGGGAAGTGGCAATCGATGCCGAAACCGCAGGGCGAACCGCGTTACCTGGAATGGCTTTTCTCTATCCGACTCCCTTGACGTGCCCGCCCTGCAAGATTCGACCGTCGATGTTTCCGGCCCGGATGCTCCGAACCAATCCGTCTATTTCCGCGCTTTCAGGTCGCGCTCTCGAAGTACTCTTCGATCGCCATGGTCAGATTCGACTTCGAGGTCTTCGGCAACCCAGAGCGAAGCCGTTTCTTTGGCATGGACTTCGGGAATGAAGCCCTTTCCAAATCGTAGGAGCGCACGAAGCGACACGGTCGACGCCAGTCCCATCGGAATATGGGCGAAGAGAATCAGCAGGCTCGCGGCAAAAGCGGATGAATGGACCCATCGCAGCGCTTCGTAGACCGGACTTGCGTCACCTCTCGGGTCGTGCAGGAAGAAAAGAGCGGCGCCCGACGCAACGAGCGCAAAGTTGGCAAGAATGAGAACCGCGTAGGCAATGCGTTGTCCGGCGTTGTAGCGGCCTTGCGGCGGTACGGTACCGGGACGCAGCGCCAGTCCGAGGAATTTCTGAGGATAGCCGCCGAAGCATCTGAGCCAGGCGAAGAAGTGGCGGTCGCGGCGGAAAATTTCGTGAAGCATGCGCACGAAGCGCCCTTGGGCGCCGACCACGTAGACAAGAAGAACGACCGTGAGTACCGCACCCGCAAGGAAGTACGTGCCCAATGCTGCGCGAGAAGGGTCGGCTCCCGTACGCAAGATCCGATGGAGATTCCTGAGAGGCCGAGCGCAATCCAGGCAGTCGCATTGAGGAAATGGGTCAGTTGGTCGCTCGTCGTGAAGCGGCGGATCAAAGTCGTCTGCATATCTGCAAATCTCCTGAAAGTGCGTGCGCAGCCGCAACCGGTTTGCTTCGGGGCGAGCAGACAGAAATTTTTCCGCTTCGCGGCGCGCAATGAATCGTGGGTCGGGGCGCGGGATGCGCTCCGGCCGGCATGTTTTCGATCGCGCCACGATCACGATCAACTTTACAACGAAGCTTCGTTACCCGTTGTTATGCAGTACAAACGAATGTTTTCGTCCGTCCCGTCGGTGCTCGAACCTTCCGAAAAGGGCGGCAACACGTGTTGAGCGACAGAATGGACCCAAAAAAAACGACAAAAATTGTTCCCTGCATTCCGGGAGGGAGCGCAAGCGAATGCATCGGGAATGGATGAACGCGGGCAAGAGCAAAGCCTTTCGGGTTCGTGCCGAACGGCTTCGAGCTGTGCTACTTTGTTGCTTGTGTCCCTTCTTTTCGCCGTCCCGCGCAAGAACGTTATTGAGGTCGTCCATGCTTGTGAAGGAAAGCATGAAGCTGCACAGCGCCGAACAGCTCGAAATCAAGCAGGAAATCGAAATCGATCCGGAAGTGGCCCGGAGCCGCTACAGTGTCGAGAGCTATTTTTTCTTTCCGCCGGCGCTTTACATCAACAAGGAAACGTACACGGAGGCCGACTTTCGCCGACCGCTGAAAAGTTACGTGCGCCTGCGGCTGCCGAAGTTTCCCCTTTCCGACTTCATGGAGAAGGGCGAGGAGTATCTTCGGCTCAAGGCCCTGCTTGCCGATTCTTCAAGTTCCGTGCGTCAGCGCGAAGCGGCCTTGAAGCGCTACGCACTTCTCATTAAGGGAGCCTTCAAGCGGCGCATTCGGGCCTTGCTCGCCTCGGGCACGGAGGAGAAAGTGGCGACGCTCGTAAACGAATTGAGACAAGTGATCGCGGCAAGTCGTCCTCTCCTCTTGGCGGCGGCCGATCCGAAGGAGCCTTCCCTGGCCGTAACGGCCCGCGCTGCGGACGAATACCTCGCCACCATTCTCGAGTATCACGGCAAGCGTCTTCTTGCGCATTTCGACGGCGGTCTCCGGTCGTTTCTCAACGAGAACGCGCTCTATCGAGAAAAATATTATCCGGAGAGCGCCTCCTGGCAACGGCCCGAAGACGTGCTCTATCGTTGGCGGTCGCTCAAAAAATTCATATCGAGTCAGCTCTTTCTCGTCGTGAAGATGCGCGAAGGAAATCCGTGGCTTCTGCAGTCGCTCTACGGCATCGCCGCGGCCGTATCCATGATCTTCGCCACGGTCGTCGCTTTTTTGTGGCAGGGGAAGTATGGGGCGCTTTCGTGGAATCTCTTTCTCGCGCTCGTCATCGCCTACATCTTCAAGGACCGCCTGAAGGACTGGATGCGTGCGCGCCTGGCGAAACTCTTTCGCCGGTGGCTTCCCTCGCGCAGGCAGCTCATCTACGCCAACGACGGACGCATGGTGGGCGTATGCCGCGAGTCCTTCGACTTCGTCAAGCGTGCCGAAGTGCCTTCGGAAATCCTGACGCTTCGTACCAAGGCCCACTATGTGCCCTTCGCGCAGGAAGAGGCCGAGTCGATCTTCCTTTACCGCAAGGACGTGGAACTGCACAACGAATGGATCCATTCCTATGAAAACCGGTCGTCCCTTTACGACATCACGCGCATCGGCGTGATGCCCTGGACGAATCAGATCGACCTGCAGTTCGAAGAATTGCCCTTCGTCGACGAAGACGACGAACGCGCGCACGCTCCCGCCGCCAAGCTCTATCACGTCTATCTCGTGCGGCGCATTCGTGTGGAGCGACCCAAACACGAACGCTTTGAAGTCACGCGTCTCGTATTGAAGCACGACGGACTCCTTACGCTCGAAAGGGTTTTGGCGGGCGAAAAGAGCTGAGTCTTCGGGCTGAGCCCCCTGTTTTTCTTTCCCTCTCCGTTTCCACCAATTCAGTCCGGAAAGGTTGGACCCGTACACTGGTCCTGTCGTCCGCCCCGTGTCGTGAGACAGACCGTGCGGACCATCCTTGTCGGATTCAAATGGGAGGGAAACCATGGATTTTCAGTGGAAGCTTACCGTCGGCGCGGCGATCGCGGCTCTGGCTTTCGGCGTTCAGGCCGAGAGTTTTGACGTGGTCGTCATCGGCTCGGGCGGTGCCGGCCTGTCGGCGGGCATCATGGCCAAGGAGTCGGGCGCCAAGACCGTGGTGCTAGAAAAGCAGGCGTATCTCGGCGGCAACACCAATTTTGCTTCGGGCGGCATGAACGCGGCCGGCACGAAGCAGCAGTTGGCGGCGGGCGTTACGAACGACAGTCCGGAAATCTTCTTCCGGGACACGATGAAGGGCGGTCACAACCTCAACAATCCGGCGCTTCTCAAGGTGTTTACGGAAAATGCCAAGTATTCCGAGGAATGGCTGCTTGATCTCGGCGCCGACTTTTGCTTCCGCAAGGGGCGCGGCGGTGGTCAGTCGGTCGCGCGCAGTCACGGTCCCTGCGACGGCTCGCCCGTCGGTCCCGAAGTTCTGCGCGTACTGCTCAAGAAGGCCGATTCCATCGGACTCGACATCCGCAAGCAGAATCAGGTCGTCGACATCGGGATGAAGGACGGAAAGATTTCGTCCGTCAAGGTGAAGACGCCCAAGGGCGTCGAAACGCTGGACGCCAAGGCCGTCGTGCTCGCGACGGGCGGCTTCGGTGCGAACCTCGACATGGTGACGAAGTATCGTCCCGAACTGAAGGGCTTCTCCACGACGAATCATCCCGGCGCCCAGGGCGAGGGCCTCGAACTCGCGGCGAAGCTCGGCGCGGGCTTTACCGACATCGAACAGATTCAGATCCATCCGACCGTCGTCAAGAAGGACGGGCACCTCATTTCCGAATCGATGCGCTCCCGCGGCGGCATTCTGCTCAATCACGACGGCAACCGCTTCTGCAACGAGCTTTTGACGCGCGACGTGGTCTCGCAGCACGTGCTCGCGCAAAAGGGCGGTGAAGCCTTCCTCGTTTACGACCAGAGCATCTTCGACTCGAACAAGCTCTCGCGCGGCTACTACGAGCACGGCTACTCCGTCAAGGGCGACACGCTCGAAGACCTCGCCAAGAAGCTCGACATGCCCGTCGAAAACGTCAAGAAGACCTTCGAAGCCTATTGGGAAGCCCACAAGACGGGTGTCGACAAGGCCTTCGGTCGTCCCGAAATGGTGATCGCGCTCGACAAGGGACCGTGGTACGCGGCCAAGATCACGCCGGGGATTCATCACACGATGGGCGGCGTCACGATCGACCCCGAAACTCACGTTCTCACGAAGGACGGCAAGGTGATTCAGGGGCTCTTCGCCGCGGGTGAAGTGACGGGCGGCGTGCACGGCGGCAACCGCATCGGCGGCAACGCCGTGACCGACATCGTCACCTTCGGACGCATCGCCGGCACGAACGCGGCGGCCTATGCCGATACCGTGAAGTGATCTCGGTTTTTGTTCTGCCGATGCGCGGCGCGGACTTCCTTCGGGAACCGCGCCGCTTTGCTCAGATCGATTTCTCCCGAGTCGCGCGTCCTTGGCGATAATGTCCTTCGGACGAAGCGTCGGTCCGGTTGCATTCTGCGGCGTTTCTCCAACAACCGACGAATCCACAGAGAAGGTGTAAAGCGTGGGCAAGGAAATCGAACGAAAGTTTTTGGTGAGGGGCGACGCCTGGCGGGAACTCGCCGAGGGCGTTGCCTATCGGCAGGGCTACCTCAACAGTCAAAAGGAGCGAACCGTCCGCATCCGCACGGTGGGCGAAAAAGCTTTTCTCACCGTGAAGGGGCCGACCCGGGGCGTCACGCGCACGGAGTTCGAGTACGAGATTCCTTACGACGACTGTCAGGCGATGTTGGACGAACTCGCCGAAAAACCGATCATCGAGAAAACGCGCTACCGCATTCCCGCCGGCCCCTACGTCTGGGAAGTGGACGAATTCTATGGCGTCAACGCGGGCCTCGTTCTCGCTGAAATCGAACTGCCGTCGGAAGACGCCGTTTTCGAGAAGCCCGACTGGATCGGTGAAGAAGTTTCGGGCGATTCCCGTTACTTCAATTCGAGCCTCGTTGCGAATCCCTATTCCGATTGGAAGAAATAAGCAAAACCTCGCTGTCCATCCGCACAAATCCCAGAGGACTTCTTTTCTTCGTAAGGCGATACTCTCCTTATGCACAAAATCCGCAAAGGAGGGCGGCAAGATCGCGGTCGACCACATCGTCGCCAACCGCAAGGTGAAGTAACGAAGCCTCGATTGCCTGCGGACAGTCCGTCCGCGGGATTCCCGACTCAGAAAGAGTCGCCTGCCTTCGGGCAGGCGGCTCTTTTCCGTAGTGCATCAGGCTGCGGCTTCCTGCGTCCTGCGGCCCTCGGGTTCGGTGAGAAGGAAGGAACTCAGGGCGCAGAGCGCGCCGATCACGATCATCGCGACCATGACGCTCTCGATTCCGTAGGTGTCGGCCACGATTCCGAGGATCGGCGTGAAGATCCCGCCGAGGCTCGTCGAGAGTCCCATCGTGACGCCCGAGGCGAAGCCCACGTTCTTGGCGAGGTAGGACTGCCCGAGAACGACGAAGGCGGCGTAGGTGCCGTTGAGCGTAAAGCTCACGACGGCGAGAAGCGGAAAGATCCACCAGACGGACGGAGCAAAGTAAATGAGCGCGAAGGCGGGCGCCATGAGAAGATAGCCGAGCTTGCAGGCGCGAAGGAGCCCGAAGCGGTCGGTGAGCCATCCGCCCGCGAGCGTCATGAAGGCGCCGCAAAGCGAGAGGAACGTAAGAAGTGTGCTCGAGAAGGCTTCGCTGATTCCGAATTTGTGGATGCAAAAGAGCGGAATGAAAGAGAGGATGCTCGTCGCGGCGACGCTTCGAAAAAGAATGACGAGCGAAAGTCGTGCAAAGCCCGACCAGTCGTTTTCGCCTTCCGCTTCGGCGTGCGCTGCGTCCTTCGCGTTCGAGTGCTTCTTGATCGCGACGGAAGGAAGATTCTTGAGCATTTTCGGGACGGCCCAGAGAAGAAGTGCGGCGGTGGCGACGCCCCAGACGGCAAAGAGTACCGTGCCCGACGTCCCCCAGGCGGTTAAAGCTGCCGCGGCGACGAGCGGTCCGATTCCGAAACCGATGTTGCCGCCTACCGAGAAGATCCCCATGCCGGTGGCCTTTCTTTCGGACGTGCGGTTGACGAGCTGCGCCGCGACCGGGTGGAAAATCGAGCTTCCGAGCCCCATCACCGTAACGGCGAGAAAGATGAGCCAGTAGTTCGTGGCAAGGCCCGAGAGGCCGAGCCCGATGCCGCTCGTCAGAATCCCGAGCGAGAGAAACCAGTTTTTCGTGCTCTTGTCGGCCCAGAATCCGAAGATCGGCTGCACGAAGGAGGAGAGACACGAGGATGCAAACATGAGGCCCGCCACTTCCGTGTAGGAGAGTCCGTTGTGAAGGACGAGAAAGGGCAGAACCGCAGGGAGGGCTCCCGGTGCCAGGTCCACGCTCAGGTGTCCGAGCGAGAGAAGGTAGACGAAGAACTTTTTCATGACGATTCCGAAGGAGAATCCGCTCAAGAAGTCTAGCCGATCGGAGGCCGTGCCTTGGAGTGCCGGCATCTTGTGAGACGCGGAAGACATCGCTCGGTCGACCAACCGAAGCGCGATCCGACAATAAAAACGATACCCCCCTGCGGCGCAAAGCTCACAGGGGGGCATTCATATCAGGAAAGGATCAGCCGATCATTCCCACTCGATCGTGGCGGGGGGCTTGCCGGAGACGTCGTAGACGACACGGTTGATGCCGCGCACTTCGTTGATGATGCGGTTCGAAACCTTGCCGAGGAGGTCGTACGGGAGATGGCTCCAGTGCGCCGTCATGAAGTCGGACGTTTCGACGGAGCGCAGGCTGACGACCCATTCGTAGGTGCGGCCGTCGCCCATGACGCCCACGGACTTCACCGGAAGGAAGACCACGAAGGCCTGGCTCACCTTGTCGTAGAGGCCGGCGTTGCGGAGTTCTTCGATGAAGATCGCGTCCGCTTCGCGCAGAAGGTCGGCGTATTCGCGCTTGACTTCGCCGAGGATGCGAACGCCGAGACCCGGGCCCGGGAAGGGATGACGATAGACCATTTCGGCCGGGAGACCGAGTTCGACGCCGAGTTCGCGGACTTCGTCCTTGAAGAGGTCGCGCAGCGGTTCGAGAAGCTTCAGGTGAAGCGTGTCGGGAAGGCCGCCCACGTTGTGGTGCGACTTGATGGTCTTGGCCTTCTTCGTCTTGGCGCCGGCGGATTCGATGACGTCCGGGTAGATCGTGCCCTGGGCGAGCCACTTGGCCTGCGTGAGCTTGGAGGCTTCTTCCTGGAAGATTTCCACGAATTCGCGGCCGATGATCTTGCGCTTCTGTTCGGGATCGGTAACGCCCGCGAGCGCGTTCATGAAGCGGTCCACTGCGTCGACGACGACGAGCTTCAAGCCCATGTTCTTTTCGAAGGTTTCGCGGACCTGTTCGCGTTCGTTCTTGCGAAGAAGACCGTTGTCGACGAAGACGCAGGTGAGCTGCTTGCCGATGGCGCGGTGGATGAGGGCCGCGGCGACCGAGCTGTCGACGCCGCCGGAGAGGCCGAGAATGACTTCCTCATCGCCCACTTGATCGCGGATCTTGGCGATGGCCTCGGCGACATAATCGCCCATGATCCAGTCGGGGTTGCAGCCGCAGATGTCGAGGACGAAGCGCTCGAGCATGGCGCGGCCCTTGACGGTGTGGGTGACTTCGGGGTGGAACTGCAGGGCGTAGAAGCCGCGTTCTTCGTCGCACATGCCGGCGATCGGGCACGACGGCGTCGAGCACATGACCTTGAAGCCCGGGGGCAGTTCGGTGACCTTGTCGCCGTGACTCATCCAGACCTTGAGCATGCCGTGGCCGTCTTCGCTCTTGAAGTCTTCGATGCCTTCGAGAAGACGGGTGTGGTTGTGCGCGCGCACTTCGGCGTAGCCGAATTCGCGCTTGGCGCCCGACTCGACCTTGCCGCCGAGCTGTTGGGCCATCGTCTGCATGCCGTAGCAGATGCCGAGGACAGGAACGCCTGCGGAGAAGACGGCTTCGCTCGCCTGGTCGTTCGATTCTTCATAGGCGCTCATGTGCGAACCCGAGAGGATGATGCCCTTGGGGTTGAACGAGCGGATGAAGTCGGCGGAGACGTCGTTGGGATGAACTTCGCAGTAGACGTGGGCTTCGCGCACGCGGCGGGCGATGAGCTGCGTCACCTGGCTGCCGAAGTCAAGAATGAGAATGCGGTCGTGAGACATGGATGCGTTTGACCTAAGAATGGAAAAAATCGGTGGCCGAGCCGATCGTGCAACGTGAATCGGCCGAATTTGAGACAGGGGAGACTTTAGCAGAAACCGCGCCTCTCTAGGGGATTCACGGGGGAGAAAAACGAAGCGGACCGGTCCCGAAGGACCGATCCGCTCGGAAGAAAGCCGGCGATCCGGTACGGATCGGTCCGTTCGATCAGTGTTCCTGACGATAGTTCGGGGCTTCCTTCGTGATCTTCACGTCGTGGACGTGCGATTCACGCATGCCGGCAGCGGTGATTTCGACGAATTCGGCGCGGGTGCGCATTTCGTCGATCGTGCGGCAGCCGCAGTAGCCCATGGAACTGCGAAGACCGCCGAGCATCTGATAGATGATCGAGGAGACGGAACCCTTGAAGGGAACCATGCCTTCGATGCCTTCCGGAACGAGCTTGTCGAGATTGCCCTGGTTGTTGTCCTGGAAGTAGCGGTCGGCCGAGCCCTTGCCCATGGCGCCGAGACTGCCCATGCCGCGGTAGGACTTGTAGGAGCGGCCCTGATAGAGGATGACTTCACCCGGGGCTTCTTCGGTACCGGCGAACATGCCGCCCATCATGACGGCGTTGGCGCCCGCGGCGATGGCCTTGGCGATGTCGCCCGAGAAGCGGATGCCGCCGTCGGCGATCAGGGGAACGCCCGTGCCTTCGAGGGCCTTGGCGACGTTGGAGACGGCCGAGATCTGCGGAACGCCGACACCGGCAACGATGCGGGTCGTGCAGATGGAGCCCGGGCCGATGCCGACCTTGACGCCGTCGGCGCCGTGATCAACGAGGGCGAGAGCGGCGGCGGCGGTGGCGATGTTGCCGCCGATCACCTGGAGGTTGGGGTAGTGTTCCTTGACCCATTTGACGCGGTTCAAAACGCCTTCGGAGTGACCGTGGGCGGTGTCGACCACGATGACGTCGACGCCGGCGTCGACGAGCTTTTCAATGCGTTCTTCGGTGCCGGCACCCACGCCGACGGCCGCACCGACGAGGAGCTTCCCTTGGGCGTCCTTGGCGGCGAACGGGTGGTCGGTGGCCTTGGTGATGTCCTTTACCGTCATGAGGCCGGCGAGGTTGAAGTCGGCGTCGACGACGAGGACGCGTTCGAGACGGTGCTGATGCATGAGGGTCTTGGCTTCTTCAAGCGAGGCCCCTTCGCGGACCGTGACGAGGCGTTCGCGCGGCGTCATGACTTCACGCACCGGAATCGACATGCGGGTTTCAAAGCGGAGGTCGCGGTTCGTGACCATGCCGAGGACCTTCTTGCCGTCGACGACGGGAAGGCCCGAAATACGGTGTTCGCGGGCGAGGCGGATGACGTCGCCCACGAGCATGTCGGGCCCGATCGTGATCGGTTCGGCGACGACGCCTGCTTCATGGCGCTTCACCTTGGCGACTTCAGCGGCCTGCAGGTCGGCCGAGAGGTTCTTGTGGATGAAGCCGATGCCGCCTTCCTGAGCGAGCGCGATGGCGAGGTTCGCTTCCGTCACCGTGTCCATGGCGGCGGAAACCATCGGGATATTGAGCGTGAGGCCACGGGAGATCTTCGTGGAGAGGACGGTGTCGCGCGGGAGGACGGTCGAATGGGCGGGGACGAGCAGAACGTCGTCGAAGGTGAGGGCTTTCTGAAGAAGACGCATAACTACCTCTGAGAACAAAAAAAAATCGGCAAACGGCGAAGCCGTCCGCAGTCTTATTTGATTCAGAGGGGCGTGCAGGTAGCAAAAAACGCGCCGACCATCGGGCTAGCGCGCATTCACTGCAAACCCCGAGAATCCCGAAGGGGCCCTTGGAAAGCCGCCGCAGATCTCAAGCCGCGTAAGGAGCGAAATCGATGCGTCGGGAGGGCGCGGGATTGGTTTGCGAACGCAGTATAAGCATTTTCCCGAGAAGTGTGGGGAAAAACGAAAATTTTTTCGAGATTTTTTCGCGGCGATAACTCTAAATGTCCATAACCCATTGTGCTGGAATGAAAAAAGGGGCTCCGAACCGTCGGAGCCCCTTGTGGGAGGATTGAAACCTTACGCGTTGATCTCGGCGTACATCTGGTCGATCAGCGTCGAGAAGCGTTCGCAGATGGAGCGGCGCTTGAGCTTCATTGTGGAGGTAAGAAGCTCGTTTTCGACCGTCCAGGGCGTGCGAAGAATCCCGACGGCGCGCGGGACGCCGTACTGCGGGAAGCTCTTCGTCGCGGCGCGGATGCGGCGGATGACTGCGCGTTGCGCGTCGCGCGAGACGAGCGTCGCCGGATCCTCCGGATCGAGCTGCAGGCCCGCGCAGAGGTCGTGCCATTCGGCGTCGTTCACGACGACAAGCGCGGCGACGAAGGGGCGCTTTTCCCCGATCACGAGCGCCTGCTCGAAGAGGCGGTCCCCCTGCATGGCGAATTCCACGTCCACCGGCGCGATCTTTTCGCCCGTCGAGGTCACGATGATTTCCTTGATGCGGCCCTTGATGCGCACGCGTCCGCCGTCGGAGAGGTCGGCCTGGTCGCCCGTGCGGAACCAGCCGTCTTCGGTGAAGGCGGCCTTGGTGTCTTCCGGGCGGTTCCAGTAGCCCTGCATCACCTGCGGACCCTTCACCTGGAGTTCGTCGTTTTCGCCGAGGCGCGCCTCGGTGCCCGGAGCGGGCAGACCCACCGTGTCGGGATGGTTGCCTTCCTGGGTCGACCACGAGAGGATCGGGCTCGTTTCCGTGAGACCGTACACCTGCTGAATGTTGAGGCCCATGGCGCTGAAGAACTTCGCGACGGTGTAGTTCAAGGACGCGCCGCCCGCAAAGGTGGCGCGCAGACGGCCGCCGAACATCTTGCGGATCTTGCGGGCGACCTCGCGGTCGAGAATCGGATGCACTTCGTCGTCAAGGCACATGCGCGGCGTGCTTTCGACGGGAAGGTCGTTTTTCTTTGCAAATCGGCGCCAACCCACTTCGAGCATCCACTCGGTGAGGTAGCGGTCGCGGTCGGAGCCGCGGGCGAGTTCGGTCTGAATCTTCTGATAGATGCGCTCGTAAACGCGCGGCACCGAACAGAGAAGCGTCGGACGCACTTCGATCAGGTCGTGCTCGAGGTTCGCGACGGAGCGCGCAAACGCAAGCGACGCCCCGTGCGCCATGGCCGTATAGTGCGCGACCGTACGTTCGAAGGTGTGCGAGAAGGGGAGGTAGGAGAGGTAGACGTCGTCCTCGCACACGTCGCACACGCGCGAAATCTGCTGCACGTTCGAGACGATGTTGCCGTGCGAGAGCATCACGCCCTTGGGACGGCCCGTCGTGCCCGAGGTGTAGATGAGGCCCGCGAGGTCGTCCCAGCCCGGGAAGGCGGGGAGTTCCCCGTCGGTCACGGCCTCGCCGCGGGCAAGCCACTCGCGGGCGGCGTCGACGCGCGGGAGCGTGCCGTCGAATTCGGGCGATTCGGTTTCGTTGAGGAGCACCACCTGCAGCAGATCGGGGAGCGGCGTTCCGGCTGCCGCGATCGCGTTCCAGCGCGCGCGTGCCGTGGTGACGAGAAAGCGCGCGTTCGAATCCTTCAGGATGTAGGCGCAGGCCCCGGGGGTGTCGATGGCGTGCAGGGGCACCGGAACGAGACCGTTCGAGAGCGCGGCCGAGTCGAAGGTGACTGCGTCGAGCGAATTCGTAAGGAGCATCGCGACGCGTTCGCCCTTTTTAAGGCCCATCGCGGTGAAGGCGCGGCGCCAGGCCTGTACGCGGGCGTGATACTGACTCCAGGTGGTCGAAACCCAGACGTTCTCGCCGTAGTCAAACTGGCGGAAGGCTTCCCGATCGGGCCACGTCAGGCGGGCGTGCTCGAGCATTTCGGGAATCGAGCGGAAGTCGTACACGAAGGAGTGGTCGGAAGAGGTCACAAGAGATCCCCCGGAAAAGTGGTGTTGAACTGAGACTGTATCTTACTGAGTTTGGTCGCGAAAAAAGGGGGTGCGCAAAGGCGATTTGCCGCGCACCCCGGCTTTTTTTCGGACGATCAGGCGCCCTTGCGTTCGAGCGCTTCGTACATTTCTTCGATTTCCTTGGCGTAGGTCGCCATGACGACGCGGCGCTTGAGCTTGAGCGTGGGGGTGAGGAAGCCCGACTCGATCGACCAGTCGTCGGTGAGGAGCGTCACCTGGCGCGGGACGCCGTAATTCGGGAAGCCGCGCGTGGCGTGCTTGATGCGGCGAAGAGCCGCGGTCTTGGCTTCCTTCGACTTGAGCGAGGCGGGATCCGCCGGGTCGAGGCCGAGCTCTTCGCAGAACTTCGTCCAGACGTCCGGATTCACGACGGTGATCGCGGAGATGAAGGGGCGGTCGTCACCCAAGACCATGGCCTGCGCAAAGAGGGGATCCTCCTGAATGGCGGCCTCGAGGTCGGCGGGCGGCACCTTTTCGCCCGTCGAGGTGACGATGATTTCCTTGATGCGGCCCGTGATGCGGATGTAGCCGTCGTCGTAGATTTCGCAGACGTCGCCCGTGCGCAGCCACCCGTCGGCCGTGAAGATTTCCTTCGTCGCATCGGGACGGTTCCAGTAACCCTTCATGACGGAGGGGCCTCGCACCTGGAGTTCTCCGTCTTCGGAGAGGCGTCCCTCCAGGTTCGAAACGAGAGGACCCACCGTGCTCGGGTGGTTCCAGTCCTGACGGTTTACGGCGATGACGGGACTCGTTTCGGTCATGCCGTAGCCCTGCATGACGGGAATGCCGAGGGCGCAGAAGATCTTCGAGACGGCGGGACTGAGCGCCGCGCCTCCCGAGATGTAGAGGTGCGGGCGTCCGCCGAAGACGTCGCGCAGCGTCTTTCCGACCTTGCGGTCGAGGAAGCCCGCGACCAACGGATCAAAGAGTGACGAGAAGGGGCGTTCGCAGGGAATGCCGTTTTTCGAGCAGAAGCGGCGCCAACCGACGTTGACGGCCCAGTTGAAGAGAAAGCGCACGAAGCCCGACTTCTTCGCAAGACCGTCGCGAAGCTTCGCGTAGACCATTTCGTAGACGCGCGGCACGGAGAGGAGCACCGTCGGACGGATGATCTTGAAGTCTTCCGTGAGGTGCGCGATCGAGCGGTTGAAGGCGAGGGGATAGCCCAGACCGAGCGCCAGGTAGTAGGAGGCCGTGCGCTCGAAGGTGTGCGAAAGCGGCAGAAACGAGAGGAACTGTTCCTCGTCGTGGGGGCTGATGTTGGCGAGCGTGCCGCGCAGGTTTGAAAGAACGTTGCGGTGGGTGAGCATCACGCCCTTGGGGTTTCCAGTCGTCCCTGACGTGTAGACGAGGGCGGCGAGGTCGTCGGCCTTGGGGCCCATCGGCAGGTCCTTTACGTCGCGGCCGAGCGTAAGGAAGGTCGAGAGCTTCATCACGGGGATCGCGGCCGAGGGATCGTCCTCGATCTCGTCGTCCGTGATGACGACGAGCCGCAGGTCGGGCGTTTCGCAGGCCTCGCGGATGAGCTTCCACTTGAGGAGTTTGTTCGTTACGAGCACCTTCGCACCCGAGTCGCGCAGGATGAAGCCCGAGGACTTCGGGGTGTCGATCGCATGGAGTGGAACGGGAACGAACGCGTCGGCGAGCACCGACTGGTCGAAACAAACGGCTTCGTAGCAGTTGGGAAGAAGCATCGCGCAGCGGTCGCCGCGTTCAAGGAAAGGGAAGGCGGCGAAGGACTTGCGCCAGGCGAGGACGTCCTCGAAGGCTTCCTTGAAGGTCTTTTCGAGCCAGCGCTTGGCCTTTGGGTCGTAGAACTGGTAGGCGACGGCGTCGGGACGCTTGTCGAGGTGGTGCGTCAAGAGCTCCGGGAGCGTGGAAAGGACGTCGAGGTCCAGAATTCGTTGCTTGGCTGTGTACATCGTGACCGTAGTGATTCTGTCGGAGGCGCCTTCGAAAGTCATGGCGCACACGTGGATTAGAAATTGTACCGCCTTCCTCTCTCCCGTCCCGTCGGCCGAACGGATGATGCGAATTGGAAAATACGGGGGAATTTTTACGGAAAAATACGTAAAATTTCGGGAAAATGATACAGGGTTAATGCCTAGATAAAAGAATGGAAAAAAGGGGATGCTTCGGCGAAAAGTCTAGGGCGGAGGGGAAGACGTTGATTTGCGAAATTTCTGCGGCTCGTGTAGCCTTGACTCTGCAGCCGGTTGACGAACCCGTGAGGCTCCTCATGCACGGGTGAAGTGAAGTGGTTGGTCCTACGTTCATGATGAGGCTGCAACCTTTCGACCGACGACGAATGACAGGATTCGCCGTCGGTCTTTCTCTTTGCGGGGACGACAATCCCGCTCCCTTCCTTTTCTTTCTCCGCAGGGAGAAATCGGACGCCCCGGTACGCCTGCGGGCTTCGTTTCCTCTTCGCGTCCCTTTGTTTCTCCGACGGATCTGCGTGCCTCTCACAAAGAAGGCGCTCGTCAAAGGGCGCCGTTTTCCCGTACGTCCGGTCTTCATCTCAGACCCTCGCGTCGCGCTTCTTCACCCCCGCAACGAGGGGGTCTGCCTTCGATTTCGCTCACGAACAGTCATCTTCGGGATCGCGGCCGGGGTTCGTTCAGTCCGAGCCGGGCGCGCGAGAGTTTGCTTCAGATCAAAGAGAAGCGAAATTTTACTAAGGGAAAACGTTCAGAAACGACGGCGGCCTGCGCGGGGCGGAGATGCGGAATGAAGCAAGAAATCATACGCAATATTGCGTAAGTTTGGGAAAGCTCGTCAGATTGGAAAAAGTTCCGCACCCGGGGCGGGGAGCTCGGTCGGGACGGGGCGGCGGGGTGAGAGAGCAGGGGGCGGAGACGGGGAAAAAGAGCGTGGCGTCGTCAATGCGGACGGACGGCATATCGGGGGCGGGAAAACGTTCGGATGCGATTTCGACTCCTTTTCGGCGGAAGAAAGTTTGCTATAGTGAACCTTCGCGAAATATCCATAAGTGGTGGTTATTTTTCGTGCAAACACAAGATGTAGTGCTCCAAGAACGTCGTATCAAGTGTTTGTCCATTGTGTCGATCAAGGTTTAGTGTTTGGGAAGATCATGGAACTGCCAAAGCGTATTCAGAAGCGGGACGGAAGCGTCGTCGACTTCCGTTCTCAGAAAATCATCGATGCCGTCACGCGCGCCGGAAAGGCCACGGGGGAATTTGAGGCTCCCCGGGCCGAGGAGATCGTCCGCGAGCACGTTCTGCCTTCCCTCGAAGTCGACGACAAAGGCGTCTGCCACATTGAGGCCGTACAGGACGCCGTCGAGCACGCCCTCTTCAAGGTGGGGTGCTTTACGACGCTTCGCGCCTACATCGTCTACCGCGAATCGCGCGCCAAGGTGCGCGACGCCAAGAAGAGCTGGGTGAACGTTGAGAGTTCCATCAACGAATACCTCGATCAGCTCGACTGGCGCGTCAACGCCAACGCCAATCAGGGCTACTCTCTGGGCGGGCTCATTCTGAACGTCTCCGGGAAGGTGGTTGCCAATTACTGGCTCAACCACGTCTATCCGCCGGAAGTGGGCCGCGCTCACCGCGACGGCGACGTGCACATTCACGACCTCGACATGCTCTCGGGCTACTGCGCGGGCTGGTCGCTTCGCACGCTCCTGACGGAGGGTCTCAACGGCGTCGCCGGCAAGGTCGAGGCGAATCCCCCGAAACACCTTTCTTCCGCCACAGGCCAGATCGTCAACTTCCTCGGCACGATGCAGAACGAATGGGCGGGGGCGCAGGCCTTCTCGTCCTTCGACACCTATCTCGCGCCCTTCATCCGCAAGGACAATCTTCCCTACGAGGAAGTCCTGCAGTCCATGCAGGAACTCATTTACAACCTCAACGTTCCCTCGCGCTGGGGGACGCAGACCCCCTTTACGAACCTCACCTTCGACTGGACCTGTCCGGAAGACCTCCGTCCCCAGCATCCGGTGATCGGCGGCGAGGAAATGCCCTTCACGTACGGCGATCTCCAGAAGGAAATGGACATGATCAACCGCGCGTACATCGAAGTGATGATGAAGGGCGACGCGAAGGGACGCGTCTTCACCTTCCCGATTCCGACGTACAACATCACGCCCGACTTCGACTGGGAGAGCGAAAACGCGGAACGCCTCTTCGACATGACGGCGCGCTACGGGTTGCCGTACTTCCAGAATTTCATCAATTCGGAATTGAAGCCCAACATGATCCGCTCGATGTGCTGCCGCCTGCAGCTCGATCTGCGCGAACTCTTGAAGCGCGGCAACGGGCTTTTCGGCTCGGCCGAACAGACGGGGTCGCTCGGCGTCGTGACGGTGAACTGCGCGCGCCTCGGCTACCTCTACAAGGGCGACAAGGAAGCACTCTACAAGCGGCTCGACTATCTCCTGGAACTTGCCAAGACGAGTCTCGAGATCAAGCGCAAGGTCATTCAGCGCCACATCGACCAGGGACTTTTCCCCTACACGAAGCGTTACCTCGGAACATTGCGCAATCACTTCTCGACGATCGGCGTCAACGGCCTCAACGAGATGATCCGCAACTTCACGAGCGACACGGACGACATCACGACGTCCTACGGTCACGCCTTCGCGCTTGAATTCCTCGACCATGTGCGCGCGCGTCTCGTCGCCTTCCAGGAAGAGACGGACCACATGTACAACCTCGAGGCGACGCCCGCGGAAGGCACGACCTACCGCTTCGCCCGCGAAGACCGCAAGCGCTTCCCCGACATTCTGCAGGCCGGGACCGATTCGAATCCCTACTACACGAACTCTTCACAGTTGCCCGTGAACTTCACGGACGACCCCTTTGAAGCGCTCGAACGGCAGGACGATCTGCAGCGCAAGTATACGGGCGGTACGGTGCTGCACCTCTACATGAACGAGGCGGTGAGTTCGGCCGCGGCCTGCCGCGACCTTGTGCGCCGCACGCTCACGAACTTCCGTCTGCCCTACATCACCGTGACGCCCACGTTCTCGATCTGCCCCAAGCACGGCTATCTCTCGGGACGCCACGACTTCTGTCCGAAGTGCGACGCGGAGCTTCTCGCGAAAAAACGCCGCGCCGCGGCCAACGCTTCATGAAGAGTTTGATAGACTGCTGGAAAGTTGGAATTTTTATCGATAGTTTAAATTTATCGGAGGGATTGTCATGACCCAAGCCAAATGCGATGAAGTCGTCCTGAAGGACGAAGAACGCCAACCCTGCGAAGTCTGGACCCGCGTGATGGGCTACCACCGTCCGGTGCAGAGTTTCAACACCGGCAAGAAGGGCGAGTTCAACGAACGCGTCTGCTTCACCGAGCAGAGCGCCGCGCATCACAAGTTCGAACGCAAGTAAGCCGCTCGAACGGCGAAACGGGGCGTTGCCGCAGTCGAAACTGCGCGCGGCGCCCCTTCTTTTTGCGGAATTTCTTCCGAAAGGACTCTCCATGATCGAACACGTGCCTTCCGATCTGCGCGTCGCGGGAATAACGCCCTTTACGACGATCGATTTTCCGGGAAAGCTCTCGGCCGTCGTCTTCATTCAGGGTTGTCCGTGGCGCTGTCCCTATTGCCACAATCCGTGGATGCAGCCGCGGGAGTTCGATCCCGCGCTTGAGCACGGATCCTGGGAGGAGGTGGCCTCGCTTCTTTCGCGCCGCAAGGGCCTTTTGGACGGCGTGATTTTTTCGGGAGGAGAACCCTGCGTCGATCCGGCGCTCCCCGCGGCGATCCGGGCCGTGAAGGACATGGGTTACGCCGTCGGGCTTCATACGGGCGGAGCCTACCCGCGGGTTCTCGAGAGAGTTCTCCCGATGCTCGACTGGGTCGGGATGGACGTGAAGGCGGATCCCCGGGACGCGGCGCACTTCGACCGCACGGCGGGCGCCAAGGGCGCGGCGGAGCATTTTCTTCTCTCGCACAGGCTCCTCAAGGAAAGCGGCGTGGCGCACGAGCTGCGCACGACGGCGCACCCCGACTGGCTTCCCGACGAGCGTCTTCTCTCGCTGGCCGAGTGGCTCAAGAGCGAGAAGGTCGTCACCTTTGCGCTCCAAATTTATCGCCGTCCGCCCGGAGGACTCCTGACGGGACTCTTTCCCGCCGTCGGGATCGACTATCCCGCCCCCGAGACGACGGCCGCCCTCAAGGCCGCGGTCGCGCACTTCGTCGAACGGCGCAACGACCGCTGAAGCCTCAGCGGCTTCGCCGCGGGAGAATCGCTTCGACGAGGGCTTCGGCGCCCGGCGCCTCCCGCATGAGACGGCGAACCTCTTCAAAATCCTTTCGTTTGAGAAGCGGCGTGAGGCTTCTGAGAAGCGCCGCGGCGTTCGGGTCTCCGAGACGTTTCGCGGTGCGAAGAAGCGCACATCCGTAGACGCGGTTGACGGGAACGCTCGAACCCGAGAGAAAGAGGTTCGCGAGCATTTCCATCGCTCCGAAGTGACCGCCTTCGGCCGCACGGGCGATCCAACGCACGGCCTCGCGCTGATTGACGGGGACGCGCTGTCCCGCCCAGTGAAGAATGCCGAGGCGGTACTGTGCGTCCGTGTCGCCCGAGAGGGCGCTTTCCTTGAGCCAGAACAGCGACGCCTCGCGGTCTTCGAGAGGACCGCGCCGCGCGTAGAGGCGAAAAAGCAGAAAGGCTGCGTCCCGGTCGTGCTCTCGGGCGGCGCGCTCTAGCATGTCGCGAGCAGTCTTGAATTCCTCTTCCGTGCGAGCCGCGGCCAAAAGCTTTTCCCCCGTCTTTCTCTGCGCGGAAACGACGCCGTGGGCGGCCGCGAGGCGCCACCAATAGAGGGATTTCTTTTCGTCGGGAAATACCGACTCATAGACTCTCGCCGCATCGAGCATCGCTTCGACACGCCCGAGATAGGCCGCGCGCTCTACGAGGCGGAGCGCCTTTTCTTCGTCGGGCGGCTCTCCTTCGCCCCGAAGCGCCATGAGCCCCGCGAGGTGAAGGGCCTCGGGAATTTCCTTTTGGGTGAGGGAGGAAAGCAGACGTCGCGCGCGGGCGAAGCGCCTCGGCTCGTCGGGATTCTTGAGAAGATGTCGAACGAAGGCGAGGATGGCGCGGTCGTCCCCGGCCTTGGCGTCGGACTCGAGACGTTCGAGTTCGCGAAGGCGTTCTTCGCCCGAAAGCAGGGGAGTCACGGCGCGCTTCATCCAGGCCCAGTGCGCGAAGTCTTCTTCGCGCTCATAGGGAAAGGCTTCGCGAAAACGCCCCTTTTTCGCCATCGCTCAGGGCTTTTCCTTGGGAGGGAGAGGCTTCACCACGGGTTCGGTCGCCCCTTCGGGAATCGAAATGACGACGCCCGTCGATTCTTCCTGCGCGCCGTCGGGAAGCGGGCTCTTGTCGAGCCCGAAGACATAGAGACCCATTGCCATGGTGATGTTGATCATCAGATAGAGAAGCCAGCCGAGACCGCCGAGAAGCAGGGGGCGTCCCATGGGAAGCTTCGGATAGTCGGTCGGGACGCGGTCGCGGAAGTAGCCGAGCTGCGTCCAGGCGCCCGTGACGACCCAACTGCCCCAGAGAACGAGCAGGAAGTAGGGGCCGAGGTACTTGATGATGGGTTCGTCGCGAAAGAGAAGCTGCATGACGAGGTAGAGCGCGATGAGCCAGAGGCTCGTTCGGACCCAGAAACGCGATCCCCGCGCCTTGTCGTGCTCGCCGAGCGCCTCCCAGTTGTGCGCCTGCAGCAGTCCCCCGAAGACGGGCGTGAAGAGAAGACTGCCGAAGAGCACCCAGACGGGGTTGTAGAGAGGCGGCGTGACGGGTGTTTTGCGGGCCATGATCGATTCGTTGGCAAAAAGAAAAAACAGGGTGGTTATTGTAGCGGTTGGCGCCCGTAGCGGATCTCTTCCCGGCGGGACTTTTGCAAGCGGCGGTAAGTTTTCCTTCCCTCCGAAACTTCGTCAATGCAAGCTCCGGGGCGCCGCGCCGTATAATCAAAAGAGTCGCTTTTTCCTGCGGAGTCCATCTGCCGATGCGCACGCGTACCCACATCCTTCTGCTAACGTCGATCATCCTTCTTGCGTCGGGCTGCACCTCGACCGAGGAGGCGCCTGGGGGAGCGGCCTCTGCCGAAACGACGGCCGAAACGCCCGTGGGCGTATGTCTTGCGGTCGATCCCGCGCTCGAGCATTCGCCGCTTTCGGTGACGCTCCAGCGACTCGTCGAAAGGAAGGGACTCAAGGTCGTGGCGGGAAACCCGCCCGTGAGCGCCTGCCGCGTCGAGGTGCGCCTCAAGGGACGTTGGAACGAGTCCTTCACGGAACTCCTCGACGCTTCGCTCTCCTACCGGGATCTGCTTACGGGGGAGACGCGCCTCGTCGAACAGCCGCAACCCCCGCGGAAGAACCGGGAAAACGCCTTTTTTGCCAACAGCGCGGCCGCTCCCGAAGATGCACTGCGGAGTCTGGTGGACCGTCTCTTTCCCGATCGCTACAGTCCGAAATTCGTGCGGACGGAGCAATGAGTTCCGCTCAGTACGGAATTTACGTATTTTTACGCAAGAGAATCTTGGGTGTTTGTTCTTGCTCCGTGTAAAGCCTGCGGAAACCGCTTGATTTCCATCATCCGCAAAGCAAATCCCACGATGGTGTCAGTATTTCCCCTATTGTTTTCAAGGGGTGGCTCCCTATAATTCTCCTTGTCGATCGATTTGGAAGAGTCGATCACCATCGAAGGGGAGACCCGGAGATGAAGTTCGGATGAAAGAACTTGGTTTACTCATGGGGATGCGTAAGCAAGGGTTTCGTACGAACAACGAATGTCGGCGGTCCGATGGAGCGTTTCATGAGGGTTTTGGAGACTCCATCCGCAGTAACGATCGCCGAACGTTCTCCAACCTTTCAGGGAGCTTGATCAACGCTCCCTTTTTTTTTGTCCGCCAAAAAACAAAATTCTTACTGCTTCTCCTTGGTCCGGTCGATTTCCGCGAGTTCCCTTCACTACAATTTCCGCCTGTTCGAACGCTTTTCCACGGAGAGGCTTTCGTGCGCAACGTCATCGCGGCCGGCGTCGCCGCCGCGCGGACGTTCGGGCCTCTGTGGTCGCCCGCCCTTTCAGATCGAAAAGCTCGTGAAGCGCCTTGACCCGATGAATCCGGATCCTGAAGATCAGAGGTGGCGCAAGCTCGTACTCGACGTGCGTCAGCACGTCAACTTCACGGCCTACGAAATGGACGAGGCGGGAAACGTCCTCGAAACCTATCTCTCTGGCTCCGGAAAGTCCGGTGGACAGCGTCAGAAACTCACGACGACCTGTCTTGCGGCGGCCCTTCGCTATCAGCTCGGGAACTCTGAAGAGGGGCTCCCCGTCTTCGCGCCCGTCATTCTCGACGAAGCCTTCGACAAGGCCGACAGCGACTTCACCGATTTGTCCATGAACATCTTCCGCCGTTTCGGCTTCCAGATGATCGTGGCGACGCCAGAGAAGTCGATCGTGACGCTTGAGCCCTACATCGGCGGAGCCTTCTACGTCGTGATGAAAGACCGCATGCATTCGAGCGGACTTTCGGTGCGCTACGACGAAGAGACGCAGAAGCTCGACTTTGAGCACATGAACGACTTCGTCGAAGAGCCCAAATTCGTATCGGGGCCGAAACGCGACGAGCGCCCGCCCAGGGAGAAGCGCCCGAAGACGCAGGAATCTCCGGCGCCCGGCCTTTTTGACGAATTCTCGCTCTTTGATTAAGCGGAGGAAAAGGATGGCCCTCAAAACTGTTCGAGAAGCCGAGGCGCTCCTTTTGCGGCGCTTTGAGCGAAGCGTAGTGGAGCGTCTTCTCGGCGAAGCCTTCGGGCTTCCCTTTGAGTCAGAGCTTCATCTCTCGCTCGGCAGGCTCACCGAAGCTGAGAGCGTGCGAAATCTTCCGGGTCTCAAGGCGGAACTCCTTAGGTGGCGGGAGGTTCCTTCTCAACGTCCGGGTTGGCGCATCCGCACTGCCGAGCAACGTTTCCGTACCGTTGGGCTCAGCGTGCGTCTTCCTCGGGAGCTCACGGTCGATTCGACCGAGATGCTTCTTCGGGCTCTGCATCCGAACGGCATTACGCCCGCCGTCTGGCGCACGGCCCTCGCGCGTCTTCGGCGCTTTTGCGAAACTTTCGCGCTGACTTCGGACGAGTCGCGCAAAAGCGCCGCGGCGGCGTTGCGCTCTCTCAAACTTCTTTTCCCGAACGATGCGTCCGATCGGGAGTTCGAGGCGATGTTGCAGGTGCTCTCCTGGTTCAAAAAACACCCGGACGCGGGCCTTTTCCCTCGGGCTCTTCCCGTCGGGGGCGTGGACTCCAAGTGGTTGGAGCGTCGACGTTCGGCGCTCGCGCGTCTTTGGAACACGGTGACGGGCGAGAACGTGTCGGCAGCCGAGTTTCTGGAACACGTGGGGCTTCTGCGCCTTCCTCAGTTCGTGCGCGTCAAGAACGCCGCGGACTGGGTGGGAAAGGAGGCGGCCGAAGAAGTCGTGCAGCTGACCCCGGAGACGCTCGCCAAAAAGGCGCCTGATTCTCCGGTCGTCCTCATCATCGAAAACGAACAGACGGCGCTTTCGCTCGACATCCCGAACGTTCCGATCTTTCTCGGGCTCGGCTACGGCGTGACGATGCTCGAGGCGCTGCCCTGGCTCTCGGAAAAGAAAATCCTCTATTTCGGCGACCTCGACACGCACGGCCTCGCCATTCTTGCCGAGTGCCGGCGCCTCTTTGCGCAGACGCAAAGCCTTCTCACGGACCTTCCGACCTTCGAGCGATTCCGGGAGTTCGCTGTGCCGGAGCCGAAACAGGCCTCTCTCCCTAAAGATTATCTGACGGACGGAGAGTGCGCCCTGGCCGAGAGGCTCGAAGCGCAGGGACTTCGTCTCGAGCAGGAACGCATTCCGCTTTCCGTGATCTCTTCGGCCCTTCGTCGGGTACTCGACGAAGCGATCGAGTGATGTGCGGTTGAGTAGGCGGCGGACTTTTCCGGGCGCTCGGCGGGGCGACGAGAAAGTCGTAGTCGCGCACGAGACGCTCGCGGTCGGGGCCGATGCGCGGGAGGTCGGTGAAGGTCACGTTTCGGGGCGCGAGCGCGGCGCGAAGACTCGCAATCGTCGCGTCGACGAAGTCGCGACGCTCGGCCGGACCGAAGTGATTGATGACGCCGATGCGCACGGTCTCCCCGGCGCGGGCGCCGAAGACCAAGCCGAAAAAGAGAAGGATAAGGAGAAAAAGCGCGCGGCGCATGTCGGGCAGATGGAGTGGACGTCGGAAAATTGTATGAGAAAACGGGCGCGCGTCCCCATCCTGCCGAGGGAGGAGGAAGACGTCGCGCCCGCTTAGGCGTCCAAAGGCTTCTGGTAGATCAGTCCTTGAGCGAATGGATCGGCGTGAAGGTGCCGTCGGGGTTCGGACGGAAGACGTAGTGTTCCTTCAGATAGATGATGTCCTTGCGGTCGACGCTTTCGAGCTCGGCAAGGATCGCGGCGCGCGCCACGACCTTGGCGCCCGCTTCGACGGCGAGGTTTTCAATGGCCTGCAGCGACTCGCCCGTGGCAATCACGTCGTCGATGATGGCGACGCGCTTGCCGCGGATCTTGTCGGCTTCGACGCCGTCCAAGTAGAGCGTCTGTTCCTTCTGGGTCGTGATGGAGCGAAGCGTGTGAGAGACGACGTTCTGCATGTAGGGCTTGCAGCTCTTTCGCGCGACGACGAACTCCTTCATGCCCATGATGCGGCTCATTTCATAGGTGAGGCAGATGCCCTTGGCTTCGGCCGTCATCAGGACGTCCACTTCGGGAAGGCGCTTGACGAGTTCGGGGGCGACGCGCTGTACGAGTTCTGTGTCGGAGAGACAGACGAAGCTCGCGAGGGCCAGATTGTCTGCCACCTTCACGTAGGGGAGTTTGCGCTTCAAGCCGAGAATTTCAAAGTCGAAGTATTTCACGGGAGTGTCCTGATGATGCGGAGACGGCCGTTGCGGCCGTCGGGGAGGAGGGAAAGGCGACAGTCTAGCGGATGCGGATGCTCAACGGGGAGGTAGGCTGCGGGCAGGGTGCCCAGATTTTGACTTGGATCGAAAATCCGTCAAATTCTTTTGGGGGCGGTTCGCGCACTCCGAGAAGTTGCACAGGCAGGATCGCTACAATTGAAAAGTATTTCTCCTACAACCCCCTGATGATCTTTGACTCGTCCACCGTTTGTGGCCGGGTCTTTTTTGGCTCAAAGGATAAACAGATCGTGGAAAACGACAACGCCAAACCCTGGAAATTGACGCTCGTCATCCTGACGGCGAGTTCGCTTCTGATGTCGGCGAGCTATACGATGCTCGTTCCCTTCCTGCCGATGTACCTCATTCAGGAACTCAACGTCGCGCAGGACGAAGTGAATCTTTGGAGCGGAATCATCTTCGCGATCTCCTTTGCGATTTCCGGGATCATGGCGCCGATCTGGGGGGCGATGGCCGACAAAAAGAGCCGCAAACTCATGGCCGTACGTGCGGCGATCTGTCTTTCGATCACCTACGTTCTGGGCGGTCTCGTGCAGGACGTCTGGCAGCTCTTCGGCGTGCGCGTACTGCAGGGCTTTGCGTCGGGGCTCTGGCCGGCGTGCCTTGCGATCATGACGGTGAACGCGCCGAGGACGAAGTTGGGGCTCTGTCTCGGCACGATGCAGGGCGCCATGACGGCGGGCGGCGTGCTCGGCCCCCTCATGGGCGGTCTTCTCGCAGAAGCCTTCGGCATGCGTGCCGCCTTCTTCCTCGGGGGCGTCGGACTCTTCATCATCACGCTTCTCATCATCTTCTACATCAAGGAGCCGCCGAGAAAGAAGGTCGAAAGGGTCGAGTCGAGCCGTCCGAAGACCAACCTTCTCAAGGTGTCCGTCGTGCAGCGCATGCTGCTTTGCGCGGGCGTGGTGCAGCTCACGATTCTTCTGCAGCAGCCGATCATGCCGCTTTACGTCGGAGAACTGCAGGGGAGCATGGACCGCATCGTGCTCGTCACGGGGATGCTCTTTTCGATCGTCGGGATTTCGGGCGTGATCGCTTCGCCCGTCTGGGGGATCGTCGGGCAAAAGTGGGGCTTCCGTCCGGCGCTCTATCTCGCGCTGCTCGGCTCGGGCATTTTCGGGATGATTCAGGCGATACCGACGACGCTGGTTCCCTTCGGCGTGTGGCGCTTCATCGGCGGCCTCGCCTTCGCCGGGATCTTTCCGGCCATCAACGCGGTGCTTTCGCAGTCCTCCGCCCCGGAAGACCGCGGCCGCATCTTCGGGCTTTCCTACGCCGCGCAGCAGGTCGGCAGCGTGATCGGCCCGATCGCGGGCGGCGCCATGGCGATGTATCTGCCGCTCAAGTTCGTGATCTTCACGAGCGGGTTCGTGCTCATTCCGCTCGTGATCTTCCTCTACCTCATGCGCCCGAAGGTCGAGCCCAACACCAAGGGCGATCCGGCCAATCTGGGCTGACGAGAGATTGAAAACGACGATCGGCGGGCGAAAGTCCGCCGATTCGTTTTGGAAGTGCCGCCGACCGATCAGTCCCGCCGTTCAAGATTCCAGTCATGGAGAATGCCGGTGCGCCGGTCGGCTTCGAATTCGGCCTTGCAGCCGTTCTTTCTCAGAACGCCCTCCCAACGCTCGCCTTCGCGGCGAAGCCGAACGTCTTCCGGACGCGCACCGGGGATGCGCCGGGCGGCTTCCCGCCGCACTTTCTCCTGTGCGTTCGGAACGGCCTTCTGGCGGCGCACCCATTCCTCACGGATTTCGCAGTCGGCGTCGACGACGTCTCCGTTGCGGCGCGACACGGCGACGTCGAAGTCCCCAAAGGCGGTTTCAAATTCCACCTTGTAGACGGGGACGCCGCTCTCTTCGCCCCGTTCGACCTTGAGATTCCTCACGTCGCGGCGCGCGACGGCGGCGTGCGCGAGCGCAATGAGGAGCGCTTCTTCCCGACCGGCCGAAAAGGGGGCGGCAATCGACAAGGAGACCGGTCCCGAAAAAGCAAGAGCGGAGAGCAGTTTGGCGACGGTGCGGCGACTCGGCATGATGACTTCTCCGTGACGAAACGATGACGTGCGGATGACGAAAACGGTAGGAAAAGAAGACCGGCGGCGTCAAGTGCGGAAAACCGTGCGGAAATGTGCCGAAAACCATTTTTTTGGCGGGGAGGGATGTCAAAAAAGTTTCATAAAAGGGAGAACTTTCGGATACAATTTGCGCAACTACAACGACCCCGATCCGACGCGCGGCAACGGTGTGACGTGGCGCGCCAGGATCCATCAGCATGGAAACATTCATTCTCCTCGCCCTCGTCCTCTTAGGCATTCTCGCTGTTTGCGACCTTTTCGTCGGCGTCTCCAACGACGCCGTGAACTTTCTCAATTCCGCGGTAGGCTCCAAGGCCGCCCCATTCTGGGTGATTCTGGCGGTGGCCTGCGCAGGCGTTCTCCTCGGCGCCACCTTTTCGTCGGGCATGATGGAGGTGGCCAAGACCGGGGTCCTGATTCCGGAAAACTTCACCTTCAAGGAAGTCATCATCGTATTCGCGGCCGTCATGGTGACGGACGTTCTTCTCCTCAACACCTTCAATTCCCTCGGTCTCCCCACCTCCACCACCGTCTCCATCATCTTTGAACTCTTGGGCGGCGCCATCGCGATGGCCTGCCTCAAAGTGTGGCAGTCGGGCGCTCCCTTCACCGATCTCGGCACCTACCTCAATTCGGGCAAAGCCCTCGCGATGATCCTCGCGATTCTCACTTCCGTCCTTGTCGCTTTCATTTCGGGCGTCGTCGTGCAGTGGGTGCTTCGCCTCGTCTTCACCTTCCGCTACGAGCGCATCTACAGGTGGCTAGGCGGCGTCTTCGCGGGCGTCGCGTTTACGGCGATCTTCTACTTCCTCGTCATGAAGGGCGCCAAGGGCGCTTCCTTCATGCGTCCCGAATGGATCGAGTGGATCGACGTCAACACCGAGGCGATCCTCATCGCCTCCTTCCTCGGCTGCTCGATCTTCTTCCAGGCGCTGATTCTCTTTTTCCGCCTCAACGTCTTCCCCTACGTCATTCTTGCGGGCACCTTCGCGCTTGCCTTCGCATTCGCGGGGAACGACCTCGTGAACTTCATCGGCGTGCCGATGGCGGCGCTCGACAGCTGGAACATCTTCTCAGCGGCCGAAGGAGCTAATCCCGACACCTTCCTCATGGGCGGGTTGCGCGACGTGACGCATACGCCCACCTACATCCTCCTCGGCGCGGGCCTCGTGATGGTGCTCACGCTCTGCTTCTCGAAGAAAGCGCACACGGTGATCCGCACGTCGATCAACCTTTCGAGTTCTTCGCGCGGCGGCAAGGAACAGTTCGGTTCGTCGTTGCCGGCGCGCATGCTCGTGCGCGGCGCGCTGCACGCCAACGACATCATTCACCAGATCATCCCGAAGAGCATCTTCCGCGTTCTCGACAAGCGTTTCGAGCAGCCCAAGCATTCGGCGCGCGACATCGCCTTCGACGAAGTGCGCGCGAGCGTGAACCTCGTTCTCGCCGCGGCCCTCATCGCTTCGGCCACGAGCCTCAAGCTTCCGCTCTCGACCACCTACGTCACCTTCATGGTCGCCATGGGTTCGAGTCTTGCCGACGGCGCCTGGGACCGCGAATCGGCCGTCTACCGCATTTCGGGCGTCCTCACCGTCATTTCGGGCTGGTTCATCACGGCCTTTACGGCGGCGAGCGCCTGCGCCATCGCGACCTTCCTCTTCGTGTGGCTCGGCGAGGTAGCCATCATCCTCGGCATGGTGATTTCGCTCGTGCTCATCATCAAGTCGAACTTCTTCTCGAAGGAAGACGACGCCGACGTCCGTCTTGAAGTGACGCACGTCGAAAAGGGCGACCGCGAATCGATCCGGGCGCTCCTTTCGGTGAACATTCAGTCGAATCTCGAGCGCACGCTCGATCTCTTCGCCTCGGGGCTCGAGGCCTTCCTCGCGCAGGACCACAAGACGCTCGCCCGCCTCAAGGGCGAAGGCGCCATGTTCTTCGACCTCGTCATGATGCGCCGCGGCGAGTACTACCGCATGGCGCTGACGGGCGGCGGCACGAAGGCCGACCGCGACGCGCGCAACTTCTACTACCGCGCCTATTCGAGCATGAAGGAAGTGAGCCACGCTCTGCGCGACCAACTCGGGATCTCCGAAAACTACGTTGCCAACTCGCACTCTCCCTTCACGGGCAAGATGCGGGAAAACATCGAAAAACTCGCCAAGGACATGCGCGCCGTCGGGGAAAACTTCGTTCCCGCCAACTGTGCCCGCATCCTCGGTCTCATCGAAGAGGCCCAGCGCGAATTCATGGAACAGATCGGAGAAGAGCAGATTTCGCTTCGCAAGAGCGAACTCTATCTCGGGTACCTTCTCTTCGCGCGAGAAGTGCTCAACCGCTACCTCATGGTGAAGCTCCTGCAGTCGGAGCTTGAAAACGGTTCGGGCGTGCACGCGGCGACTTCCGAAGCCCCCAAGGCGGCCTAAGACGCTTCGCGGAAATTCCTCAGGGCGACCCCTCCGGGAACGGGCGGGTTGCCCTTTTTCTTACCGTACGTTCTTCTGAAAGCCGATCGTCTTTTCTCTAGAATGTTTTTTCAGTCGGCGTCGAAATCGATTTTTCCGCCGATTCTTTGCACGCAGCAGGGAGATTTTTCGCCGATGCCGACCATTCTTTTCTCCTCCCCCGTTTTCGGACCCGTCCATTCCCGCCGTCTCGGCCTTTCGCTAGGCGTCAATCTGTTGCCCGCTGACGGAAAACTCTGCACCTTCGACTGTCTTTATTGCGAATGCGGGCTCAACGCCGAGCACCGTCCCAAATCCGACATGCCTTCGCGCGCGGTCGTCGCGGAAAAGCTCGAGGAGCGCATCCGCTTGCTCGCCCGGGAGGGACGCCCCGTCGACGCGATCACCTTCGCGGGAAACGGCGAGCCCACCATGCATCCGGATTTCGCGGCGATCGTGGACGATACGGTCGCGATCCGAGACCGCCTGGCTCCCTCGGCCAAGCTCTGCGTCCTCACCAATTCGACGAACCTTCTGAAGCCCGAAGTGGCCGCGGCGCTGCGGCGCTTCGATCTGCCGATGTTCAAACTCGACGCGCTCGACGCCGACTGGGTGCGGCGCGTCAACCGACCGCAGTGTCCATATCGTCAGGCTACATTGATCGAAGCGCTCAAGGGCTGGCAAGGAGAGTGCATCGTCCAGACGATGTTCCTGCGCGGAACGGTCGAGGGCGTGTCGGTCGACAACACGACGGACGACTTCGTCGAGCCCTGGCTGCGGGCAGTCGCCGAGATTCGCCCGAAGTACGTTTCGATTTATTCGCTCGACCGCGAAGCCTCCTGCCGTACGCTTCTCAAGGCCGATTCCGAACGGCTTCTCGCGATCGGGGAGCGCGTGAAGGCGTTGGGCATCCCCGTGCAGGTATCGGTGAAGCCTTCCGAAGTGCGCCGCGAGAAGGAATGCGGGTGAATGCGGGCGCCCAACGAGAAAGGAATTCCCATGCACAGCAACTCTCCGTTCATTCGCCGCGTAGCGGCCGTTCACGATCTCTCGGGCTTCGGGCGCGTGTCGCTTACGACCGTCATTCCGGTACTCTCCACCATGGGCTTTGAAGTTTGTCCGCTGCCGACGGCAATCCTCTCAAACCATACGCAGTATCCACATTTCAGTTTTCTCGACCTCACGGACGAACTTCCGAAGATCATCGCCCAATGGCGGCGTTTGGCGATCGACTTCAGCGCCATCTATACGGGTTATCTGGGATCTTCTCGACAAATCCGCATCATCGCGGACTTCATAAAGGAATTTCGCCGGGCGCAGACGCTTGTTGTGGTTGATCCGGTCTTGGGAGACAACGGACGGCTCTACAACAAGATTACGGACGAAATGGTGTCGGAAATGTGCGTCCTCGCCCGCAAAGCGGACGTGCTGACGCCGAACCTCACCGAAGTCTTCGCGCTGTTGGGGAGAGAGTACCGGGCCGAGTGCACGGACGAAATGCTCAAGGACGCGATCGCCGAATTGTCCGAGAAGGGACCCGACACCGTGATCATCACGGGCGTGCCTGTCAAGAACGAACCCGGACTCACGGCAGTTCTCGCGAAAAGCCGCAGCGACGGACGCACCTGGAAAGTGACCTGTCCCTATCTTCCCGCTCACTATCCCGGGACGGGCGACACCTTTACGAGCGTCGTGACGGGGAGCCTTCTGCAGGGAGACAGCCTTCCGATTGCGCTCGACCGGGCCGTGCAGTTCATTCTGCAGGGAATTCGCGCCACCTTCGGCTATCAGCACGACAACCGCGAAGGGATTCTTCTTGAGCGCGTGCTCCCGAATCTGCGCATGCCGATTCAGATTTCGAGCTACGAGCTTGCCTAGGGCGGGCTCTTCAGAGCGCCGTGACGCAGGGAACGTCCCTTTCGTCAAAATGGAGCGTGCGGATGCGCACCGGGATGGAAAAGAGCCGCGAGAGGTTTTCTTCCGTCATCAAGTCCTTCGTGTCGCCGAAGACGGGGGGCTCACCCTTGGGGACGAGCAGGGTCTTCGCTGCGAGTTCCAGGGCGTGCGCGGGAAAATGCGTGTTGAGAATGCACCCGAGTCCCCGGTCGGCGAGCCGTTGGATGACGTCGAGCACCACGCGCTGATTGCGAAAATCCAGATTGCTCTCGGGCTCGTCAAGAACGAGCAGGGCGGGTTCGGTCGCAAGCGCCCGGGCGATGAGCGCAAGCTGCAGTTGCCCCCCGGAGACTTCGCTCGTGAGACGGTGCGCCAGGTCGGGCACGCCCACCTCTTCGAGGGCCCGGTCGACGATCTCCCAGTCCTTTGATCCCGGACGCCCGAAGGGGCCGAGATGGGGACTGCGTCCGAGCGCGACCATGTCGCGGATCGTCATCGGGGCAAAGGCGGGACTTTTGGCCTGCGGAACGTAGCCCACGATGCGCCAGAAGTCGCCCGCACGCCAGTCGCGCACGTCGCGGCCGTCGAGAAGACTCCTTCCCTTCGTCCAGGGAAGGAGTCCCAAAACCGAGCGAAGAAGCGTCGTCTTTCCGGCGCCGTTGGGGCCGAGAACCGCGAGAACGCCTTGGGCTTCAAAGGAGAAATGGACGTCCGAGAGAATGGGGGTCGGGGCCTTGCCGCGGGCGGCGGGCCACGTGTAGAAGGCGTGTTCCGCGCTGAGCGTGTGGGTCATCGTGCGGCTCCCTGCGTGCGGCGCAAAAGAAGAATGAAAAAGGGCGCTCCGATCACGGCCGTGAGGATCGAAACGGGGATTTCCGCCTCGCTCACTGTTCTCGCGAGCGTGTCGACGACGAGCATGAAGAGCGCTCCGAGCATCATCGAGGCGGGCAGTACGTAACGGTTGTCGGATCCGAAGAGAAGGCGCGCCGCATGGGGAACGAGAAGTCCCACCCAGCCGATGAGGCCGCAGAGCGACACGACCGAAGCCGTGAGAAGGGTCGCCGCCGTAATGACGCCCGCGCGAAGGCGCACAAGCGGAATGCCGAGGCTTTTGGCTTCGTCGGGCGGGAGCGTCGTCGCGTTGAGGCGCCAGGCAAAGAGTTGGAGCGCAAGGAGCGCGAGGACGATGAGGGGGGCGCCCGAAAGAACGCGGTCGACGGTTGCGCCCGAAAGCGCACCCATGAGCCAGAAGGTGATCTGCGGGAGAACGTCCTGCGGGTCGGCCACGTATTTGACGAGCGAAATGAGGGCGGTAAAGAGCGCCGCCACGACCATGCCCGCGAGAATCATCATGAGTAGGCCCGACTCGCCGCGAACTCGAGCGATGGTGAGCACCAGAAAGACGGAGAGAAGGCCGCTCGCTAAGGCGCAGAACTGAATGCCGAGTCCCGTCGCGCCGAAGAGAATCCCGAGCACGGCCCCGAAGGACGCGCCCGTCGCGACGCCGAGCGTGTCGGGACTCGCAAGGGGGTTCGCAAAGAGCGCCTGAAAGGCTGCGCCCGCGGCCGAGAGTCCCGCACCCGCAAGAATCGCGAGCGCGATGCGGGGAAGCCGCACCTGAAAGAGAAGATTCTCGACGACGCGGCGCTTACCCTCGAGTTCCGTTTCCAATCCGAAGGGCTCCAGAAGGAGCGAGACGACGTCGTGCGGGGAAATGCCATAGCGTCCGAGCCCGAGGGCGCCGACGACGAGAAGGAGAAGGAGCGTCGTGAGCGCCCCCATCCAAAGACGAAAGCGCCGCGTTTCGCGGCGCACGGCGGAAAGACTCGATTCCATCGAAAGTTCCTGAGCTTATCGGGCGCGTGCGGCGCCGACGCCCGCGGCCTTGGCCGGACGGTAGATGCGTTCGACCTGTTCGTCCGTAAGTTCCGCGCCGAAGACGGTTTTGTAGAAGCGCTTCGTTTCCGCTTTCAGGTCCACGTCGGCAAAACGCTCAGGGTGGAGGGTCTTTGCCATCCAGAGAAGCGTCAAAGGACTGTCGATCGAGGGCGTGAAGCTTCGGTAGAGACCAAGCGGCATTTTGAAGACGGCCTTCTTTTCGACGGCACGCAGTCCCTGCCAGTCGCGGCCTTCCGTGCGGTTTTCGAGGAGGTCCTCAGGTTGCGCCGTCGTAAAGTTCGTAAGAAGGATGACGTCCGGGTCGAGCGCATGGACGTCCTCCATCGTGATCACGGCGTTGGCGTTCTGCAGCGTGATGTGCTCGGCCGCGTTCCTGCCGCCCGCGGCGCTTGCCCAGTACTGCCCGAAGAAGTGCTTCCCCGAGGTCACGATTTCCGTGGGGGAGAGACGCACGAGAAAGAGAACCGAGGGACGGCTCTTTTCGTCAAGACCGGCAAGGCGCTCCTTCACAAGCGAAGCGAGACGCTCGGTTTCGGCGCAGACCGTTTCGGATTTCACGGGCGCGTCGGGAAAGAGTTCGCCCAATACCCGCATCCAGGATTCGCGGGTCTTCTCCACGTCGTAGTCCCATTTCGTCGCCGATACCGCGAGCGCGGGGAGTCCGGCGTTTCGCACCGCTTCGAGCGTTCTCTTGTCGGGGGCGTTCACGAGAACGACGTCGGGGTCGAGCGCCAACAGCGCCTCGACGTTGAGGACGTTCCCCGTCATAAAACCCGTGTCGGCCTTAAGGACTGCGGGCCAGAGTTCGCCCAAGAGGCCGTTTTTCGCGGCGGCGTAGCTCGCCGGATGCATGCCGATCACGGTGGCGCCCGACCGGGTGTAGGCCGTGACGGCCGCGGCGAGCGGGAAGATGTTCGTGACGGCGACGCGCTCGACCTTGTCGGGTACGTCGACCACGGCGCCGTTGTCGTCCGTTACGGGACGGGCGTGGGCGCAGAGCGTCAGGTACGAAAGGGCCGCCAGGCCCGCGAGGGCGGCGCAAAAGGGGCGAAGCAGGGCGTGCATGGAGTTTTTCCCGGCAAAAGAAACGTGGCGCGTCAGAGAATGTGGCGCCCGCGGGCGTCCTTTTTCATGATGCGCTCCTGTTCGCGCTTCCAGGCCTTCTTGCTTTCGTCGGCGCGTTTTTCGAATTCGCGTTTGCCGCGCGCGAGCGCGAGCGTGCACTTGACGCGTCCGCGCGTGAAGTGCAGGTCGAGCGGAACGAGCGTGTAGCCCGAGCGCTCCACGCGGCCGATGAGCTTCATGATTTCGCGGCGGTGCATGAGGAGCTTTCGCGTGCGGTTCGTCTCGAGCGTCTCGTGCGTGCAGACCTGATCCGCCGGATTCATGTGGGCGTTGCAGAGAAAGAGTTCTCCGTCGCGGATGTAGATGTGTGCGAGATTGATCTGGGCGCGCCCGGCGCGAACGGACTTCACTTCCCAGCCGCGAAGCACGAGTCCCGCTTCGAATTTGTCCTCGATCGTGTAGTCAAAGCGCGCGCGTTTGTTGACGATCTGTGCCATAACTTTGTCTTTCTTGTTGTGGTTTCAAACGTTTGAGCCCCACATTTTAGTAAGATTTCTCTTTTCGCGCATTTTTTCGATGGGGAGCGACACGATGAACCGCATTGCGATCGTAACGATTGATGAAAAGGGAGCGACGACGCGAACGCTCGAGGTGTCCGCGGGGACGCTCCTCGGGGAGGCGCTTGAGCTCGCTTCGATCGCGATTCCCGAAGGCTGGGGCGTGAGTCTCTGGGGCGAGAAACGCGATCTGCGCACGCTCCTCTCGGACGGCGACCGAATTGAAGTCGCCGCGCCCATCCTGATCGATCCCAAGGAACGCCGTCGCCGCCGCGCGGAACTGCAGGGGGACGTCCGTCAGGTCACCTGCGGGCGCCACGGCGGCAAGCACCGCCTCGCCTGAAAATCAGCACGGGGCGCGCCCGAGGGCGGGCGCCCTTTCCGGAGAACCCGGTGCCGGACGAAAAGTCAAAGTCGCCGTACTCGGAAGGACGCTTCGGTTCGCAAGCTTGCGTCGAACGCATCACGCCGCCGGGTGGCGAGAAAGTTCGTTTCGGCCGTCATGCCGCCCGTAAGTTTCGCGGATACGGCCGCACGGGCGCAGAGCGAGAGAAGATGCAAGTCGCAGAGCGTCCCGTCCGCATCGAAGCTCGGTGCCGTTCCTTCGGTTCTCCGGCTGTCCGATCGACGCCAAAATCCGTAGTCCGCCCAGGCGAGGGGATCCGCGGTGAGCGTGCAGCGCCGGTTCTTGCCGCCACCAAAATGGAAGCCGCCGAGGACCCGGTCGGGAGACGGCCGGTGTCGTCCTGATCGCGCGCAGACGTGGCAAGACGGGAAGTCGTCTCTGCGGCCCGACGAGAAAACCGAACCGTTTTTTTCCAACAACTGCGTTTTGGACGGTAAAATCCCCTGATCCCCAATACAAAAGCAAAACGCTCGGTCTCGGACGTTCCGGGACCGTTTTCGTTTTCTCCAAACCCTCAACTTCGGAGTCCCGCCGTGGATTGGCTCAATCAACTCATCACCGTCGTCAACGACTTCCTGTGGACCAACATCGTGATCGTGATGTTGGTCGGCATCGGCCTGTGGTTCACCCTTCGCACGGGGTTCGTGCAGATCCGCCGTCTTCCCGAAATGCTCGCGCTCCTCACGGAAGGCGCGGGTGCGGCGCCCCGCAAGGGACACATCTCGACCTTCCAGGCCTTCTGCGTTTCGACCGCCTCGCGTGTGGGCGTGGGCAACATCGCCGGGATCGCCATTGCCGTCGTGATGGGGGGCCCGGGCGCCGTCTTCTGGATGTGGGTGATCGCGACGATCGGCTCCGCCACGGGCTTCATCGAATCGACCCTCGCGCAGATCTACAAGGCCCCGAAAAAGGGCGGCGGCTTCGTGGGCGGTCCCGCCTACTACATCGGCAACGCGCTCGGAAGCCGTTTCTTCGCGTCGTTTTTCGCCGTCATTCTCGCCGTCACTTACGGACTCATCTTCAATTCGGTGCAGGCCAACACGATCGCGCTTTCGCTCATGACCTCCTACGGCGACTATCTCTCGGCCGAGGGCGTCGGGATTGCGGTGGCCGCCCTGACGGCGCTCGTCATCTGCGGCGGCGTCACCCGCATCGCGAAGGTCGTGGCCGTCATGGTTCCCTTCATGGCGGGGGCGTATCTCCTCGTCGCCCTCGCGATCACGGTCCTCAACATCACGATGGTCCCCGAAGTGATCGTCACGATCGTGCGCTGCGCCTTCGACTTCGACGCCGTGCTGGGCGCGGGTTTCGCGGCCGCCCTCATGACGGGCGTCAAGCGCGGGCTCTTCTCGAACGAGGCCGGCATGGGCTCGGTCCCGAACGCGGCCGCCACGGCCGACGCCTCGCACCCGGTGAAGCAGGGCCTCGTGCAGTCGCTCGGCGTCTACGTCGACACGATGCTCGTGTGCACGTCTTCGGCCATGATCGTACTCTTGACGCCGGGTTGGGAGACGACCGGCCTGACCGGGATCGAGCTCGCGCAGCATGCGCTCACGACCCAGCTCGGCGCGTGGACGAACACCTTCATGTCGGTCCTCGTTCTTTTCTTCGCCTTCTCGAGCGTGATCGGCAACTACTTCTACGCCGAAGTCAACATGGACTTCATCTCTCGCCGCCCCTGGGCCGTCTGGCTATACCGCCTCATGGTGGTCGGGATGGTCTACTTCGGATCGGTCGCAAGCCTCGGCCTCGTCTGGAACCTCGCCGACCTCTTCATGGCGCTCATGGCGCTCACGAACCTCGTGGCGATCTTCCTTTTGGGACGCTTCGCCTTTGCGGCCCTCAAGGACTACTTTGACCAGAAGGCCCGCGGCATCCGTGCGCCCGAATTCGATCCGAAGGTGCTTCCCTCGCAGAGGGGCATCCTCGCCTGGCCCCGCCGCAAGGAGGAGGAAATCGCGCAGGATTGATGCGCTCTGCTTTCCGATAAAGCCGATCGGCGCGTTCCCGCTCAGGGGGCTTTCGTCGATCGGTTTTTTTCTATTTTTGGGGGAAGAGAAAAACAAATTCCAAAGACGATTTCAAAGTAAAAATGGAATTTCCCGCTGCGGGAGATGCCTAAATTAGGATAGGAATATCCGTATAGAGAACCTGAGCAGGTAGGAATAGATCATCTTGGGCTCCAGTCCGGCAACTCACGATACAGGTCGGGAAAAGCGAGACGTCGGGCGATATTGTGTTGACGAACGGTGACTTCCTGCCAGATGCGGTTGCCGCGACCGTCATTGATCAATCGGATCGAGCTCAGGTAGTTGCGGATTTCCTTGAGGGTCATCTCGTCTGCGATAGGACGGTCCACGACCGCTTTCCCCTTGACGATGCGCGTGGTTTTTTGTTTCATTCGATGATGAAAGTCCGTAAGGATCGTCAACGCGACAAACGAAATCAGGAATCATCCTTCCAGAGTTAAGTCACTGTGAGCTCGAACCGCATTCATCTCGATACCGCTCTTCCCGCTTCTAAAAGCCCCCTTAATCAAGTCGTTGGCACGATAATTACCGTAAACTTTCGTAGCCTTGGCAGTTATGGTTGGTTTGGACATCACGGGAAACCCGATGTATGGGGTGGGGCGCGAAATCCGGACTTGTTAAGCCGGTGAGATAGGCGTGAAGCGCTTAAGCGCTAGGCTTGACGGACTTGCTCGTTGCCAAGTCCTCTTCGTATTCAAGCGGCGTCTTCATTGCAATGGAGGAATGAGGACTATAAACATGGATCCAGTGAGCCACGGCGGTGACCGCTGCTTCGTGGCCGGCAAACCTTTTCCAGCCAATGAGCACCTCGCGCTTTAGCGAGCTCCAGATCGACTCGCCGGGCGCGTTGTCCCAGCAGTTCCCCGACCGGCTCATCGACGGCCGCATGTTCAGCTGAGCCAGGCGGCCCTGAAACTTCTGAGAGCAGTACTGCGAACCTCGATCCGAGTGCACAATCGTGCCGGCCACGGAAAGTCTCTCCTGCCTGCGTGTCTGCACAGCCATGTCCAGGGCCTTCAAGATGAGCTCCGTTGTCATTTTCGTATCGATCGCCCACCCCAAGATTCTCCGGCTGCCCAGATCCATGAAGGTCGCCAAGTACGAAGTTCCGTTCGGCGTCGGCAGGTATGTAATGTCCGAAACCCAAGCGCGATTGAGCTTTCCAGGGCTGAAGTCGCGGTTGAGAAGGTTGGGATACACCGTCATGTCGTGGTTGCTGTCCGTTGTCTTGTGGGGGCGCTTGCTGTGTCGATATCCGATGAAGCCGTTGGTTCTAAGCAGGCGCTGAAGGCGGGTAACGCCGACCCGGATCCCCCGCTTGCGCAGGAGTTCATGGAACTGACGGTATCCGGGCGTGTAGCCGAGCAGTCCGCGCAGGCGGCGGACGCTTGCAAGCACGGTCTCGTCGCTGAGCATGACTCGCTTGGGAACATGAAGTTTCTTTCGAGGTCGGCCATTCCGGCGGTGCAGCCATTCGTAATACCTGCTGGTGCTGACGCCAAGGATGCGGCACCGTTCAGAGAGTGGCATGCCATAGAGCTCGCGATCCGCGAGGGTCTCACGAATGAAGGCCTACCTCACTTGAGGCCGGTCGTGCTGAGGTACGCCGCGAATTTTTTTAGCAGCGCACACTCCTGACGGGAGCGCGCGAGCTCAGCTCGCAGGCGAGAAATTTCAGCCTGCTCGGGCGTGACCTCGCGGGCAGGATCATCAGTGGAGAGTTTGCCGTTGCGAGCATCGCGCAGCCAGGCGTAGAGGGTGTTGCGGTCAATGCCGAGTTCGTCAGCGACATCGCAGGCTCGACGTCCCCCATTTTGAACGAGGTGGACGGCATTGAGCTTCATTTCGTTGGTGTATTTGCGGCGAGGTGCAGCCATGAGAAGGACTCCTAACAGGGGGGAAGGTATCGTGACCTATTTCGCCCTCGTTAACAAGTCCGGAAAAAGCACCCTCATCTCAACCCTTCTGTCAGGTTTTTTTCTCTTTTTAGCTTTGTACTCGTAGTTATCCACAAGTCAGCGGGCCTACTTACTAGAACTCTTACAAGTTAAATACTAGATATATTAATGGCGTCACAGATGATGCGAAGTACCGTAACTGGCTATGCGAAAAATCTTTCTATTTGCGTCACTATTTATGCGACGAAAACAGTTTCTTTTTCAACGCTGATGGTAATAACTCGTACTGAGTCTGTTTTGGTTGCTCTTCGCTTGTTTTTTGGCAGTTATCCACAGGGCTGACGCTTATCTACTAGATTCCTTACCAGTTTAAATACTAGATATATATTAGTGGCGTCACTGATCATGCGAAGTGACGTCATTGAATATGCGAGGTAGCGCTCGGTTCGCGTCACTGGATATGCGATCAACTTTTGGCTTTTCCACAGGGCTGTTTCTTGTGTAGAGCTTGTCGTTTTGTAGGATTTGTTTGCTGGCCTAGGTAGCTGCGCTGTTGGGGGTAAGTGGCGTCACAGATTATGCGAAGTCATCGAGTGCAATTTTGCGAGCTGCTTTCATGCGTCACAAGATATGCGAAGCCACTGAGATCTTTGCGATGTTCTTGTGAGTTTTGAGAAGCGTTACAGGATATGCGATCGGTTCTTCGGAGGGGATGTAGTGATGAGCGTCACAACTTATGCGACGGCTACCATGACTTCGTTTTTCGCCTGTAGCGTCACGAGTTATGCGAAGTCTGTTTAGCGTGAGAGTTATAGGCAAGCGTCACAAGCTATGCGAAGCATGACGTTATCTTGTGACCAGTTCGGGACGTCACGAGTTATGCGATAAGTTGATTGCAGAGGATGTGTTTCGGATCGTCACAAGACAAGCGAATGTAGATAGGGTTTTCATGAAAGCTCGCTGATGTCTGCCTTCTTAAGAACTACCAGCGTTTCTCGTTAGTTAGATGAACTGCCTTTCGCATAACTTGTGACGCAAGTTCAGTTTGGTAATCGCTTAATTTGTGACGTCTCTACGGGCAGGTTGGAGCGTATGTTCCTCTTCTGTGTTGCCTGTTTTCCCATCGCATAACTTGTGACGCCCTGGCTGAGAATAGGATTCATCTTACTGGCGATGTGTGAGTAGGTTAGGGTTTCAGTGGTGTTTCGATGCAATCTACACGCCGGCCAGATCGATCGATACAGAACCATTGCTCACTTTGCCAGATATGCATTTCTCCATTGGATCCTGGAACAACTTCTTCATGTCCCTGCAATGTGACCTTGGCATGGCCGTTTTTGAACGGATAGCCGAAAGCAAACTGTGGTGAGATTACGATTTCCCCTTTTTCATCTGCATAACCAATCTTGCCGCTTGAGTCTTGAATTCGCATCAGACCTTCTGAAAGATAATCTGGCCCGTTGTCGTATAGATAAGGGGTTACTGTTCCAGGTGCTGAGCATCCGGAAAGTACGAGAGCCATAACAAGGAATGCTGCACGAGTTGTCATAGGAGTCCCTTCAGAGAGCTAATCGACTCGGTAAATTCCTGGGGAACCTCCTCCAAGCCATTAAGAGCGTTTGTCAAAACTTCTTTGGTGTAGAACCAGAAGCTGTAGAACATCGAATCAGAGAAGACCTCCTCTTCTTCCCATCGCAGCTCGTCGTCTTCCTCATCATCGGGCCACAAAGAGTCTTCTGTCAGAAGATCGACAAATTTGGGTAGGGGATCTGCGTGTTCTAACTTTTGAGCGTCACGAACACTCTCTAACAAGACAGCAAATAGTTCTCCAATATGATCTACGGCTTGGTGAGCGACCGGATTTGTAGACGCATCTGCTAGAGCACTCCTAAATATACGGGCAAGAAAGACGGTCGCAAATGGGGTGACGTGCCAAAGAGTGCCCTGATGTTCTATGAGGTGGGATATCTTCCGAACAGACGACTCGACAGATTCTCGATTTTTTAGAGAGGCCAAATCTTTGAGCAACTTCGGAAGCTCATCCCCTCGACCATAGGGTGTTGTTAAGCGATGCCAAGGCACCCCTTCTAGGGTCAGTTGGTCTATGAAGTCGTGAGTATCTGCAGTATTCAACATCATCATCTCTCCTTTCATCACAGCCAGGCAGTAATCAATACTGATCTTGGGCACTCCAGTTCTTTAGATGAGCAGGAGTGCCAGGATCTGTCAATAACACTGGGAGATCAGCCAAATTTGATCAAAGCGTTTGGCCTTGAGGTCATCTCGTTGGATGAAGAAGTAGATGCGGCCGCAGTCGCCGAACATCAATTCAAAGTCTTCTCCCTCGACGGTGTCAAGCTGAAAGAGCAGGGTCCAGCGATCTCGCGCAGTTTTTTCGGCATTCTCCCGAATGTCCTTGGGTATCCGTTGCCATGATTGGGCATTACCTGTGCAGTAGCCTTGAGAAACGAGATCACATTCCGCAAACATGGAGTTTTGGATGGTATCCGGCCAACCCAGCAACTTTGACTGTTCTTCCGGAAGTTCGTCCATCAGTTCGTCGAACAACTCTTCCTCGTCATCTTTACCTTGGTATTCAGGACAGATTTCCAAGAAGTCTTCGTAGCTTGGAATCGATGGCGAACTCTGGGCTTGAATGCCAATCACGGGGAACTTGAAGTCGTCTTCCATTTCTTCAGGAAATGGAGCAGGGGACAACGTGTTCATGTCCTCAAACCAATAGACGCGCGCGCATCCTTTGTCAGTCGGATCAAAGCCCCACCGTTGAGAGTCGACTTCGTAGAAGAACGACAGCAAACCATGATCTGGGAGCAACCCTTCCGAGTCGAACCGGGATAGTTCCGAACAGTCGAACTGAGCCAAAAAGGAAAGAGGGCGTTCCTTGGTGATACTCTCACAGTTTTCTCCTTTGAATGTTGGCCATTCAAAGTCTGGTGGAACGTCCGGTTGCCCACCAAACCGCGTCCAACCTTTCGTGATGGGAACTTCTTCGGATATATCCAGAACGATGCTGTTGCGGCTAAATTTCTCGAGGAGTTCCTTGAGTTCAGTGTCAGTTGTTTGGGTGCTCATAACAACCTCCCGGGAGACTGATTAGTAGTCGAGTAGTACTGGAACTTGTTCTTTTTCAGCAAAAGTCAAGGCTCTGCGGAACATTGAAAAAGCAAAGCGTGCGAGTTTTTCGAGCTCAAATGATGTTGGAGGTTCTCCCGGCAGCTGGATGACCTCGCCGTCCTTGATTTCAAAACTTGGTGGAAACACCTCCTCATCAGCCCAAGCCAATTGTTCTTCAGTGGTTGCTTTCCAGGCAATCTCGTTGACTTGATCCAGTTCTGCCCGAAGTCTTGCGGTTGTGGAGATAAATGCCTCAGTGCCGTTTGGCATGTGCCCTTGAAAACTGACTTGCACAGGAAGAGGAAGCCAGCAAGTCACAGTAAACAAAGACCAATTCGAGAATTCGGAATCTTCCAGTTTCTTGGCGATTTCAAAATCCTCCAGCCCCATGTTTTTTTCGATGGTTTTAGGAGGTTCTTCGCCTAGAAGCCGGCTAGCGGCAAATGCCATCAGTGCCGCATAGGCAAGCCAATCGGGTTTGTCGGTGTAGTAAGGCTTCTCATTGTCGTCAACCCAGGCCAGTCCTGCATCCATATTGTTCGACTGCAGAGCTTTCAACAGGCCATTCGTCCATGCGCTGACCGCCTTCTGAATCTCGGAAACCTCCGGTGAGTCCTGGGCGTCAAGATTTTCACCATCGGGAGTGATGCGATGAAAAACCATGCCGTTGGCTTCAGCATATTGCTGCGCCTTTGTTTTCCAGTTTCTGGAGTAATAACGGGTGAAGGTGCCCGCGTAGATATCCATGCCCATAGAGTGGCTCCTCCATAAAATCAGCCGAAGGCCGGAGTTAATGACTCGTGATACCTGTAAGTTCTCCTGGGAAAAGGTTCACAGTGGCTGATGAGCGTCCTAGCTGACGCTCGTACGGCTGGTCAGCGATTGCCTGCTGCCAAGTTCCCCATGTTGATGTCCAAAACCACTCGACTCGGTTGAATCAGAGAGTCTTCATAACGACACTTCCATTGAACATTGTGAGACATGCTTCCATCAGCAATACCATCAATCGTCTCGTCGTCCTCAATGGGATTATCTTGCTCCAAGATGTAGGATGCTACGTTGTAAGCATGATTGACGACCCAGTTGGGATCCATGTCGTGGAAGTGGTACTGCAGATCTGGCAAACAAAGAGTTCCCATGCCCAGAGTGTCGATCAGCATGTCGTCTGAGCCTTGCACATTGAAAAAACGAACATTGACTCCAAATCGAATGAAGCGGTCTGTTCCTTCTACGGTGTGTTCGCGAACATCTTTGGCCAAAAAGAGCTTTCCTGCATTTTGGAAGTAGAAAGCCTCACAGGTGGGGAAAAGTTCGGCCAACGCATCGGTAAAGTCCATGAGTAAGTTTGCACGTTCTTGGGCTGGTAACGTTGCCGATACCATGTCGACACCGAGGATGTGAAATTTGCATTCACTAAATATGCGGTCACGATCTTCTTGACAATCCCACATCTGGCTGAGCTTGAAGTCATCAACAAAGCCAGTACCTTGGAACTCCTGACAGTTCATCACCATCAACTGTGGATGGAATTTCCCATCCTTGAACTCGGCATTGTGAGACAACGCAGCAAAACCGCGCACAGTCCCATCATTGCCGAACATCTCAACCGGACCGACATGTTTCTCCATGATCTTGAGCATGGACTCTTTCGTCGGCATGGTCGGTGGTTCTTTGAAGAGCAACTGAATCATGAACGGACCACCGGGTCGGACCGTGTCTTTTTCATTCAGATCTTGGTGGAAAACTTCTTCACTCATATCACTTCCTCATCGAAATGTAGAGTTAGGAACCGAACATGGACTACAGATTCTATTTTGCTCAAAAAATCTTAACTTTTGAAGCCAGTCACAATCCACTTCAGTGACGTTTGTTGGGGATTCATGTCCGGGCAGCTCAACCGAGTTGGTCATGCATTCGTCGTTTTGGGTGTGAACGTCTGCAAATGGAGAAGTGTTTCTTCTGCCAACTACATTCTTTGATTAAATTTCGTTAACATCCAACCGGATGATGGGACGATAAAAGTCGTAGCCGCCATTAAGTTCCTTGTTTTCGTGGACTTGTGGCTTGCAATGCGGCGAACAGGGCAAAAAACCGAAAAAGATTCCGAGTCCGCCGCAGATGTTGCATCCGCCGTCACCTCCACATGTTGTAAAACGCTCGGACTTCACGACTTCTCTGCAGTATGGGTCGTATGCGATAGAGAGGCCAAAAAAGTTAGGTTCTTCCATATCGAAGGGTTTGTCTTCGTCCTCCAAATCTTCGAAATGGTGCAGGTGCATGGAATAGTCAATGCCGTCGCCCCAGGGGAATAGGGTTCGACAACCGCCGCCGCACAGATAGGCCCATTCATCAGCCGTAGGCAGTGAAAGTCCTTTTGCTTCCAACCTATCAAGAAGCGCACTGTACTCCGTGCGGTTATAGATCCAAATCTGAAAACCCTTTTCCGTCCGTTCTATGCGGGCTGATTGGTGCAAGGTAAGGCAGTCAAGGTCGCTCCAGGCAAAATCGCGGAATTGCTTCAGCCATTCAGGGTGAGTGAGCATCCTGGGATCATCCATATTGACTGGTTCCCAACAGAGCTCCTCCAGCTTTCGCCCCACCAACATGGGGGCAATGACAGCCTCTCGAACAGGAGCCATGCTTTCCCGAATCAACTCCTCCGGATCTCGCTCGATCTCCCATTCCTGAAACAAATAGTTCAGCTCCTTCTGGCTATCTTGATTCAGTCCTACAGCAAATCGCTCCCAACCTAGAGTAACCGTATCACCAGGAACAAAGACAAACTCACGGCCATCTTTCACAAATATACCCGTTGTGCAGCTCTGACCCCATCGGTCAAAAGTTTGTAGGGTGCGAAAGGTCATGTTATAGCGAGTAGCTAGGCTATTCATCAACTCAAGCTCCTCGGATGTATCCATTCGAGCAAAACCTTGGCGGAATAAATATTCAATCATAGCACTCACCTCTTTGATTCAGGCTTCTCTAGTGTTATTTAATTAATGGTGTTCACCAAAGTTCTTCTGCCGAGAAATCTCCAAAAAAGAAATAAAGAAGCAAGGCTACGTTGATTAATATGTACGCGCCTATCACACAACACGTTATAAGAATTATTATTTTCCCAAAAGTGCCAGCCTTGTTCCTTACTGAAATCAATAATATAAGTATTAATATCAATACAACTAGTATTACGAGTGAAATCATAAATCTGCTACCTCGGGTCTGATCCCTATGTTATTTCCTTGATTGACCAATTGGCGAATTCGCTTAGGTGCTAAATTAGACAATGTTTTCCGGTCATTTGAGAAATGTCCCGCTGTAGGATTGATTATCCCAGGTAGTCTCAAATTCAGCTCTATCTATTGTGCAAGCATGGAACTCTTCTCCCCAGACATGGTTGTTGAATGCTTCTACGGTTGGAATCGGAGTGATCTCGATAGCACCGTCGTAAAGGTCTGGGATGTTGCGCGTGTGCCCATCAACAAAGATGTCAATGGAACGGAGAGCCAGTCGCTGGTTGTCTACATCCACTTCGTAGAGGATGATCGTCGGTTCTCCTTTCGGGGCATTCTCCCAAAAGAGCTTGATGTACTCCATCTCAATCCTGCTCCCACAAGAACGCCAGGCTTTTCTAATTCAAGCAGAGGTTTCAGAATTGGTTGCAGCTATCAGGAACTCACTGTTTCCATACTGAATTCCAATCACACAGCATCTCGTTTAGAGTGACACGACGTAGCTCGTCACGTATCTCCATCAACGCGAAGCCTAGTAGATTTTGTCCGCGCCACTTTTTGGGATCTTGGGCCTCTGGGGAGTTGGCCGGGAGGCAGATGCCCCAGATGGAATCGTATGGGCTGGCCTCCACCAACACGCTGTCTCCAGTGGAGAGGAGGAACTCTTGCAGATAACGGTTTTGGCTGAATTTATACCAATTACCAGCCAGCACAATGGCGTATTTGAATTTGTCCCATACTTTCTGGTCGAAGCCACGCACCTTGCGCCCCAGGCCCTTGATCTGCTTTGGATCACTGCATGCCAGAATCTCCTTGCGCTTCTCCTCATCGCCAAATAGCTGGGCTTTGCCCGCCATCATGTATTGTTCCGCGTAGAGATAGGAGTCAGCCGTTGTATAGAAGTCCTCCATCCACCACTGGCTGAGGCAGCTTTTTGTCAAATGGCCGTCCTCGGCAGGCTGATGGCCCCAGAATAGGCACAGATCCCGTGTTCTTCCTGCGGCGAACTCCTGCTGGAGCCACTGGCGGGTGTATTTGGGCTGCCCTTCCGGCTGCCACACATTCACCCAGAAATCACCATGCTTCAGAACCTCACTTCTGTCCTCGTCATCCCACCATCCCTTCCAGGTCATCGGCTCGGGGAAAAGAGCGCGGTATTCCGCCAGCTCTTCTGAGGAAAGAGAGTCTAGCCACCGGCCAAATCTAAACAGGTAATCCTCTCCATAACCCATGCGCCAACCAATGGAATATCGCTCAATCTCCCGGAGAGCGAGCCAGGGGGGAGGCATTATTTTCTTATCTCGAAGTGTCATAACGGTCCCATATTGGACAGTGCGTTGGTTGAATAGAGAAGCTGTCCAGTCTCAAAAATCTCGTAGTTGCTCAAATTTTTCCAGTAGCTCAGACTTTTTCAACACATCGTCTGGCAGAGCGTCAAGCATGTTGCACAACGCCATATAGATCTCATCGCGTTCCTCGGTTTCAATAAAACGCATCTTGTTGAAGGTTTGGGTGTAAGCTGAAACTGCTTCCAGCGCCTGGATCTGGGCGCTTTCATCTGGCTTTGCTGCCAGTTTCATCAGCAGAGAACGAGTCTTGCGGTATTGAGCGGCAGCTTTTTTTGCGGCGACGGCAGGAATATGCTCCGCTCCGTCCCAATCCCGGAACGGGTTATCAAGGTTTTGAGCCAGCCATTCAGGTTTTCGAGGCTTGGTTATTTGTAGATCGACTTCTGGACGCCCTTTCCAGAGTCGTTTGATTGCTTTGGCAGCATCTTCGGGGAGGCTTGTCATCCAGAACCAACTCAGATTCGGCATTTGTTCTGGCGTCGGTATTTCATCCGCACCAAAACCGAACAAATCAAAGCACGAAAACCTCGCCAACTCGGGCAGTTTCGATACTGTTTTAAAGTTAACCAGTGTTCCAGGTGCGCCCCAAAGTCGTAGTTCTCTAAGATGAGGGTGGATCTTTTCCAGAAGACTGAGATCGAAGACCTTCAATCTTGCCCCATACAGTCCTCTCAGATTGACTAGTTCAGGGTGAGGTCGGTATTGCCCCGTAAAGTCGAGTGTCAAATACTTTCCAGATTCGGGCGCGTGGATTGTGCAGACATCCGGATCTTCGGTCTGGAAAAGAAGATATTCGGTACAATCACTTACCCATAGCTCCTCCAGACCCGTCATATCCAGCATCAGCTTTCGTACATTCGTTCCCCTGAGATCCAATGTTTTCTGTCCATGATGGAGCAGGGTAAGCTCGTCAATGAAGGGATTTTCGCGGAGGAACTCTATTAGATCGGGATGCCATTGTTCGCAAACAAGGGTGGAAAGACAGGGCAACACCCTTAGTTCCAGCGCCGAAGAGAAAGGAAGGTACTGATCCATCACTCGATGGCTGTTGACCTTCACGTGGACGCCGCCTATCTCCGTTTGCTCGTCGCTTTCTATGGCCTCCTTGAAAGCCTGCCGCCGCTTTTCCGGAATGGCCTGCCATTTGATCTGACGGTACACATCATAGCCGTCACTCCATCCGCCGTAGGAGCGGCAAGGCTTATCGGTAAAGGAAGGAAGTGTGCCCACCAATGTGTACTGTTGCGGCACCTCTATCGGTACTCGCAGCAGATGGAGGTCACGCTGCCAGTACATGAAATCCTTGTAGAGCGGGCGTAGATTTGGCAGTTCATCCTTTGTAAGAGGGGCATCACCAACCCAGTCCAGAGAGAGGATGACCGCTCCGGGCTGCTTACTTACCGCATCCGGCGGTGCAATGTAGGCCACCTGACAGGCGGTGTAACGGCCTAAGTAGTTGTTGAAGACCGTATAAACATCTCCGGCACGAGCCTTCATGTGAGATCCTCCAACTTACGGTTGCATGTTTTGTTCTGATATTGCTTAAAAAATAAGTAACCAAACTGCGAAGGCGGTCGAGAGAACCAATATGACATTGGCCTGAATCATCAACCAGAAGAGCTGCTTCCTAGGCAACGTTTTCATCTTTTTCAATATTTTGAGCTGGCTCTCATCAGATCCCAGGATTTTATGATCAAGCCAAAATGAGAAGCCCAAAACAAAGATCAAAAGGAGAGCGGAGCCAAAGTAACCTGTTTCATACAGAATCAGCGCCAAGGGGAAGTCGGTCAGTTTCAGGAATAAGCCAAAGACAATGATTGTCAGATTAATGGAGAAGGGGTAGACAGCCTTCTGCGCTTCCAATAATTCCGAGTATTCCTTGCTTCTGCGGCTGCCCGTCAGATTCCTTCCGAGGGTAAAAACCCACCGAAGCCAACGCGGTGAAGAGTTTCTTTGCCAATGAACAAACAGCCGAGAGTAGAAGAGAACTGCGTATACGCGAAAGCGTACATGCATCAAGAGTTCTCTTCCTAGATCGGACACATGGTCGATTAGCATGGGGTACCTGTTTGAGCGCGAATCAGTTTAGGAACTTTTCCGCTTGCTAAATGTTCTGGGGCACTGTTTATGTTCTGATATCAATAACCATAACCGTCCTTTTGTATGCTGATTTGATCCGATGACAAAAACTACAGTCCTACTCGAAACCAGCCATTCAATCGCTCCTGCAAGGCGTCAATCATCCAGCCGTCAACAGTCCTTTTCATCAGGAAACGACGCATAAAGTCCGTTTCACTGTTGCGTGTATAAATCAAAAGCTTGTTCTTCGTTATGCATTCCGCATCAAGGAAACAGTCGTTGCGGTAGGTGCCGGACGGAGAGTAACTCAGTGCCAGCGGACGGAAGCCTGCTCTAGGCACCTCACTCACAAATTTCTTCCAAATTGCGAGAAGTCTGGGCTTTACACGTGGGTCATCAAACCCAACTTGATCGATGAACTGTTCCCAAGACGTCATTTCCTCGAAAAACGCGGTCAAAACTCTTCGACAGGCCTGAACATCTTGTTCATTTGGCTTAACGGGCTTTTTGGCGAGGTCGCGCTGTCGTTGACTGAACGCAGCCATTTGCTCTTTGGTGAACTGCTCATGAGCAATTGGTTCAATGCTTTTGTTTGCAGCGACGGCAAGCAATCCTTCGTAGGTGACAGCAGTATGGTCGATTTGGACGTGAGAAAGTTTGGGAATCGATGCTGCCAGCTTCAGACCCGCATCGTTAAGTCCAGAGCGGTTGAGGGTCAGAAGATCTATCTTGCATGCCTTTAAAGCAGAGAGACCTTCGCCATTAATTGCGGCATTCCCGTCAAGAAGCAGGTAACGCAGTTTGGGCATTGAGGAGAAAACGGGAAAACAGGCGTCGGTAAGATTCCCGTTCTCCACCCCAAAGTTGACCATGCTTCTGTGCCCGAAAAAAGGCTTGAGCAAATCGTCGTTGAACGGATAGTTCTTGACGTGGAAACCAACAAGAGAAAAGTCGGCCAATCGCTCCATAAGCTCTATGGAGAGCTCAGGAACCTTGAACTTCTTTTCTCCATCCAGAATAAGAAAGCCGTCTTGCCAGTCCGCAGTTCTCGCTTTTTTCGGCAAGTCCATTTCCTGCCTCCTTATTCTTGGTTTCTATAGCTGGCTTCAATGTCGATGAAGTGCACGTAAATGGCGCAGACTTTGTCGCTGGCGTCATAACCAAAATAGACTGGATAGTACCCATCACCCCAGCCGGAGGCGAAGATAGCGAGGTTGTATTCCGTATTCGGAACTGTCCAGTTGAGCCAATCTCCGTGTTCTGACTGGTACTTTGGGTTAGCTTCAGCGTTTTCTTCCAACAGGTCATCAAAAAGGTCGTTGAACGGGTCAATGCCGGGATCTTCTTCCTCTCGCTTAGCCCAGTACGTTTTGAAGGCCTCTTGAGTCTTGATGTCTGCAATGCATCCCATACCGGCATCAACGCCAAAACCAAAGTAGGCGTCGTCGTCCAATTCCTCATCCAGATCTTCGGTGCCGGACATGGCGAGCTCATACCGGACAGGCTTCTGATCGCAGATGCTCACTTTGACGCAGGCATACCGATCGCCATATTTCTCGCTCGGAACCACGCAGATTTGCACGGGATAGGTTCCGCCCGGGATCGTCTGCATGAATTCCTGAGCGTCTACTAACGATACAAGCGGGTCGCAGGCAATGACTTTGCCAGTAGGAAAGTGGACTGAACCGACATCTAGTACAGCCACTTCCATGTTCCCGATCGTTTTTTCTGAGAAGTACGTGTCTAGGTTAGTCTTGCAGGCTAACTTGTCCTTGACGGATTCGTATTTGTTCAACCATTCGACAGTTGGCATAACCAGATCCTTCTGTTGACGTGTACTAGCTCTCGGAGCTATCTCAGTAGAAGTATACGCACGAAATGAGGCTCAGGACACGAACACTTATCGAAGAGTGAGATTGAATTTGATGAGTACTCGGAAATAATGCTGTTGATCTCGATCTCCCCAAGAAGGCTCTCGCTTTTCAAGTGGCTCAAGTTGTGAGGAAAAAGTCAAGGAAGGAAGTGTAGAGGTATGTGAACTTCTCTAATGTAGCAATTGTGATAGAGTACAAAAATATTTAGATATTAAAGTTTAGGATGGAAACCTATGGAAGAGTCTATTAAAACGATAAAGATCGTAACCATAATATCGATAATTTCTTTTATCATTGCATGGCTTATTGGATCTGAGCTCCTTAAAGATTATTCGCAATCATATATATTTGGGGTCTCTTGGGGAACACTACAGAATACGGCGTTTGGAATATTTGGAAGCGCTGCGCTAACGGCGATATATGCTTGGCTTATATATAGCGTACAAAAAGAAAAATATCTTATTGATTCTGAGTCTTACCTAATAAACGCATGCGTAAGTGCTAAGAAAGCATTTATTCAGATTCAAGAGGCGTCTAAAATTTTGGAGAACGGTATTTTATCAAAGGAGGCTGAACCCACTTTTGTAGGAATTAATACTATTATCGAGGGCATAGGGACTCAGCAGCAAAAGATACAACCCAAATCAATATCTTTTCTGAGAAATTATGGTTTGGTGGTGTCGTTTAATGTTCTATTGTGTGACTGTCACGAATCAGCAAGACTATTGATTGCTGAACACCATAATTTGAAAATAAAATATGAAAGATGGAAAATATGCAACAATACTAAAAGATTAGCTCAACTTGAGACTGACTCTAATAGTCAACTCTTAGATGAAGCTAAAAGTTGTTCAGAAGAAGATTTACGGTTGTCTGTCAATAAATTGAGTTGGCGCCTCAGTGATTTGATCACTCGTTCTAGTTTGGCTATTCAACAACTTTATTTACTTCAAAAGAAGCAAGATCAACTTCAATCGATTGGTCAACGGATTGATGAAGAGGCAAGATATTTCCAGAAAAATATCGATGTTGAAGTTCCTGTTGTTGATAAGAAAACAATAGCGGAGCATCAGATTAAGGTTGTCAAGAGTGTTTCGGCAATAGAAGGCCTATTGTCGTATGCTAATGGCCCTGCAATAGCTATATTAGGGGAAAATCCATATCTTTATGCGAATGAATTGATGAGCATGCTTAGAATTCTACGGGGATCTCAACTAGAGGTGTCGATATTGTATGAATCTGAAAAAAATTAAATTTCGATATTGGGAGAATTGTGGAGTTGTTTGAAGGATTAATTCGTAACTTGCAAGTGACTATATCATTGAGTGTATCACTTAAAGCAGAGTTCATTAATCGCTTGACCAGCCAAGGTATAGACCCTAATACTGTTTACCGAAATGACCCAAAACTAGTTGAGTTGACTGTAGAGTTTCTGAGAGAAAAAAACCATATAGAATGATAGAATCATCTATTGATGAAATTCTTAAAATAATCCGTTCGGACGACTTTAAGAGTCGACTGAATTTTGGTGGATATAAAGGTGCCTCTGACGAAAAATAACATTATTCAGATGGTAAATAAAAAAAGGATACCTGAAATAACGGTATCCTTTTTCATGCCAGCTGTGAGTTGGTAAATGCTTTTTATCTTGTCGACCGACAAGATGAGCCACAAATCTGAAGATCTTGAGAGGCTGCAGCCGACGCAAAGTCGTATAGAGACCTAAACGCCGTCGACATCACCAGTCTCGTTCCCGGATGGCTTCCTCTGTATCGATCGGGATGTCGAACCATTTGAGAATGTAGTCCACAGTTTCGGCGATACTTTCTCGAGCGACTGTCTCAATGTCGCTGTCGTTCTCGTCAAAGTCCTCTTGAAGGTCATTGATTCCACAGACTGCCTTGTCCAGTGTTTCCTGAATGATTTCGGTGTTGGTTTCACCACTTTCAAGCAGGTCGATGACCTTTTGGAGCTCGTTTTTTATCTTGTCTACCAGAAATGCGGGGAAGTAGTCATCCCGGTACATTTCAGCCAATAGTTGATAGTTAGTGTCAAAGGCTTTCATCAGACAGCTCCTTTCTTTGTTTTCAGTCGAAATACTCAACTTTCATGGGTAATGCAGAAAATCTCCTTATTCACATCAAAGTAAATCACCATCAACTCATCAGTGATTTTGGGGTTGAAGGATAGATCCAGAATAAATGCTTGTTGTGCGTTTTCGCCTTCGCCATCAGTCAAGCTGCCGAATCTTTTGAGTTGCAAAAGATCCACCATTGCTGGGAAGGTTAATTTCCCCAGTTCGATCCCCGGGAAAAGATCATGGGCTATTTCTTCGCCGACGTCGTCCCGATGGAAGCACATGAAGAAGGTGGTGACTTCATGGTACGGATTGCTCTCGTCAGCCAGTGCTGCTTTGATGGCAGTTTTTGCTTTATCAGCTAGTTACTCGGCATCATCCAGCATTTTCCCAACAACTTCCATTGCTGCAGGATTGGCAGTCAGGTCTTCTTCTACATCAAAGATAAAAGGCAACCCTGTTTCTTCAGGAAACGTAAAGATCTCTTCACCAGGGGTATAGGTAAAAGAGATGCGCTTGCAATTCAGTTTCATGTCAGTACCTCTTTATCCTTCAATGGTGGCTGTCTTAACCCCCTTTTTCAAGGATCCGTAGACTGTCACCGCATGGTCCGTGAACATCTCGTCGCAGTCAAACCAGGCTGTGAAGCTGCCACCGGATGTGACGGACAGGCTTGTAATGCTGATTCGCTGGGCAAGTTCATCCTCCGTGATGGGGTCTATTTCCGGATTGCGGGGATTCTCATCATCCTGAGAGAGCCAGTTGTTGGCTAGCTCGGTCAGGCTCTTTGCTGCAAGCTCCCGCATGGCTTTATCCCAGGTTTCACAGGCGGCCAACAGTTTTTTGGCGGCACTGCGTGCGCGGGTCCAGGAGGGCTTACTCTCAACATTGACCTCCAAAGAAATGCTCACGCTCCTTCCACACCACTGGATTTCGCCTTCGAAGGCATCATAGTTTTTGTCCAGTATCAGTTCCCCCAGTACCTGATCCTGAATCACCACTGGTTTGTGGTAATCATCTAGAACGGCCTGAAGTTCCGGGCAGTCCTCATGAGCATTAACCACCTGAGAGATACACCAGGGGCGCACAACCAGTCCCTTTGCCCATTCTTCCTTCATCCGATGGATTTTGAGGCGGCAGATTTGTTCGCTTTGGAAGCGTCCCCAGCCTTTGTCGCTATTGCGTTCCTCATCGGTGACCGGCCACTCCAACCGCTCTTCTTTGGTACTGAGCGTATCAGTGTCACAGAACACCATGCCCAGTGTCACTACGGTCATTTCCCAAAAGTTGCCCCTGTTGTTGTAGCCGCCACCGATGCAACGATTGATTAAGGCGACTACTTCCTGTTCCTCGGGCTCGTACATCTCAAAGAACTCTTCAAACATCTAAGTGGCCTCCTCATTCCGTTTTCTGGTTGCGATACTCCTTCTCAAGCGCGTTGTGCCAGCGTCTCAGCATGGTTTGAAGGTCGGTTTTTCCTTTCCGATCTGTAAAAACAAGGAACTTGTCTAATAATTCAGGAAATAACCGCTTACCCGTAACAGTTAGATCACGGTTGATATAGACAATGCGGATGATGCGGCCCTTCTTATCTAGTGGGTTGTTCTTCAGGAGGCCATTTTCATAACAAAATTTGAGAAACACAACATTTTCGTCGTAGAAATCCTCCACTACTGCTGCGCCAATACTGGTGTATGTGATGTCGTAAATAAAACGATTCCAGTCACATTTCTCGGTATAGAGCAGTTTCAGTGCTTCCTTCCAGTGTTCTTCAGGGATCACCAGCATCCTGTGTTGGGCGGTACTGGAGTAACCGCGGTAAACGGGTTCGGGATTTCCCAGCAGTTCGCTCACGCTGTCAGCGTAGACAAAGCACAGTTCTTCATTGAACAGGCCACCGATAAAGTGGTCGTTGCAGTACAACATGAAGTTGTTTGATTTTGCCGGCGAGAAGGCAAGCCTGTATTCCTGGGAATCTAGTTGTTTGTAGACTTTTTTCAGGAAATCAATAGTGGTCATGGCTATTCTCCTTGCTCTGCAAAATCACCTTCGATCATGCCATTCAGATACCGACCGGGATCTGCAATGAAGTCATTCCACTTGGCTAAAGGATTAAATTCTTCATGCTCGATGTCGAGATACCACAGCTTCTTGTCTCTGGGGTTCCACAGCAACAGGTAGTCACTGTAGTTGTCCATCTGCACCATGAGGGAGAGTAGCTTTTTCCGCTTCCAAGTTATTTCCTGCACATCCATGAAAGGGTAGAGCTCCGCCCATTTCACCCATTTTTGCATCGGGAACTCCAGTCGCAGAGGGCCGGTTTTCAGGTATTCCACCAACTTGGCGGGTAACTTGTAGGGCAAGAGTTGCCGGATTTTTTCCTGCTCGTTGTGCCATTCCTCCGGCTCCAGGGCTTTTAGGTAATCGGCCAGCTCCTGATTTTTGTTTTGCACTGCTACGGTGTAGGGCCGGTCGCCGTATTTGTCAGCAATGGTGATATCGGCTCCTTGCTCAATGAGCCATCGTACCATCGGGAGATTTTTGAGTCGGGCAGCTTCGGTAACAGCGGTTGAGGCATTCGGAAACACCATATCCGGCTTGTGGTAGTTGATGTCCGCTCCTTTTTCCAGGAGCAGTTGGGCTAGTTTGGTGTTGCCATCGGAGACGGCGGCTCGGAATGCCTCGCCGCCGAATTTCGCGACGCTAATCCCTGCTTCTTCCAACACGGAAATATTCTCCGTGCGCTTGCCCCAACGCACTTCCTGGAAGGCACGCTGTTTTTGCTTCGGGCTAAGTGTTGCGGCTTGTCCAGCAAAGAGCGTCACCACATCCGGCCCACAACAGCGTGCGGCGGTGAGTAGCAACGGCTGTTCCTCTGCCAGACTGGGATCAGCTCCATGCTCCAGTAGGAAGTGGATCATGGGCACATCATTCTGAAAGACTGCGATCTCCAGTGGCATCAGCTTGATGTATTCACTGAGCTGGATGGGAACATTTAAATTCAGACCGCCTTGAAGCTGTGCCTGCAGCTTGGTAGTGTCATGGTCACAGATGGCGGCAGCCGTTTCCGGTAGAGCTTCCCAACGGCCAATGTATGCAATTTGGTACATAAGACGCCTCGTTCATTGATCCATTGAATCCGCTTGACTGACAACAGCCCGTGATCCCAGAAGTGCTTTCTACAAAGCTCAATGTACGCTGAAGCTTTGGATTTGATGGCTTTCTTCCTTCCCGTTGTTGTCTATCGTTTCGTACCACTTACCGTCTTTGCCGCGCATTTGTTCGGTGCCGTAGGGTAGGTTAAGGAACGGAACAATGTCGGGATCAATGCGGCAAATGTCTCGAATGTCGTAGTAGCCACAGTGTGATTCGTAATATTCGTCGCCTTCACCATAAACATCGGCTTCATCACCTGAATAGAAGGCCCAACCGGTTTCCCACCCCATGTCTTCGCGTTCTGGCTGCACTCTGTACATGATGTTCACCTTGCATCCATCCTGGGCAATGCGGTCCGACGCATAACAAAACAGGGGTCCACTCCAGTCCGGGATGACAGCCGGTTCTACTCGTGCAGCCTGTGCAATACGTTCCTCGGGATCGTTGTCAAATGCCGTCTCCAAGTACATTGCATATCGCTCGTCTAGAAGCTTTTCTACGCTTTGTTGATTCTTCTCGGTATACGGAAGGAGAAGGTATGCGGCTTCTTCTTCGGTGACACTGTTCCAGTGATGATCTTTCAGGCTGGTCAAGACGATATTTCGACAGTCTCGACGATAGACATAGGGATTGGAGCGGTTGTCTTGAGCGTACCACTGGGCAAATCCAGATCCTTTTCTGTCAAAAAATTGGGTGGACAATTTTCCATCAAGCTTGTTCATGATGAATGTCCGAAGATCCAAGCTCTCCCCGGACTGTACAGCCTCAACAACATCGCGATATCTAGAGAGGAATGGGTTGCTCATCTGCCCACGCTTCATAGCCCAACCTAGATAGAAAGCCATCAGATTGCATGCGTCCAATTCATCAACGGGTAGGCGAAGCGACTGTATTTTCTCGATCTGTTTTTTAGCGTTGTCCATCTCCGCTGGATCGTAGCCAATCTTCTCGCGGTCGTTGACTACGTTCAGACGCTTGGGATTGATAACCTCTAGGCTCTCGTCTTGGCAGAGATCTAGGAGTGCGTCTGAGCCGTTTTCTCGCTTAAATTGGATTTCCTCTCGGTAAAGAGGGATCACCTGATAAAAGTTGACTTCCTCACCACTCGGAAGACGGCAAGCAAAGGCATCCTGACCAAACGGGCCGGGCCATAACAAAATCGTGCCTCGAAGTTCCGTGTTCTCCGAGAAGGGGATGCCATCATCCCCCTCCATCAAGGTTGTTCTGGATTCGAGTCCTACTTCTGGATCATTCAATGCAAATCGGACGATGGACAACATCATCTGAATAGGCCAACTCCACCGATCTTCCTTGCAGCCAGATTCCGTTAGCTTCCAATATCGTGGCAGGTTAATGAGAAGTTCGGCGCGTTCGAGCTTTTCGTCCTGACGCTCTTCCGGAAATTTCATCCGATGGCGGCTTAAGCCTAGAGTGACCAAGGTGTAATAGTCATGCTCCAGTCGTGGCGGGATGAGGACGATCTGAATGGGGAGATCGGGGTTGCCGTCCACTGAGAGGATTTGAGTGAAAGTGCCGAAGTACTGGTCAATGTGTTTCTTCACATGGCCGAGAATGTCGTCATCCGCAGGGGGAGTGGTCTCTTGTCGGATCAACTCCTCCCGTTCTTTCCAGTCGCTCTCAAAAGCCGCTTCCTCTTGAAGGTATTTCTCGCAATCTTGAACTAGCTTCAGTGCGTCCGGATCATCGGGAGCTAAGGCTAACCAGTGTTTTGCATACTCATAGGCGGTGGAAGCTGAACTGTCTGCCATGATATGCGCATAACCCATTCGAGCATTCCAATAGGGGTCACTCTCACCTTGGGTACGAATGGATTCCAGTAGCTCAATAGCATGCTGCAGAAGTTCTCCATTGACTTCAGCATCCTCCCCATGAGCACTGTGATCACCCAATACGGCTAGATTACTGTAAGCCCGTGCGAGCCAAATGGTTAGCGCATAGCTTCGATCCTGTTCGGGAATATTCTCGATAGCTGCAATACAGCGGGAGAATTCATCCGCATCGTTCCATTGTTCGATCTGTTCCAACAGTTTCGCTTCTTCGGATCGTTTCATAGCTTTCTCCCCTGTTTGTCGAAGTTCTTTACACCAACGGTAGATGATGGGCGTTCTGCTGAGTTTGAAGTCACCCTTGAATATCAGCGCCAATCGGTCCCTTCTTCAGAGTCCCATCTACTGTGACTACATGACCCCAGAACAAGTCGTCGTCCTCGAACCACGCCGTGAAACGACCGCTGGGAGAAACAGAAAATTCGGTGATTCGGATGCGTCGTGCAAATTCATTCTCGGTAATGGGTTTGTTCTCCGGGTCTCGGTCGGATTGATCATTGTCTGCCAACCACTCGTTAGCCAAAGGAGTGAGTTTGTGGGCCGCCATTGCCCTCAGCGACTTGTCCCAAGATTCCTGATCAGCTAGTAATTTTTTCATCACATTCCTAGCGCGAGTCCAGGAGGCTTTTTTCTCGACCTCAACATCCAATGAGATACGAATCTCATTGCACATCCACTTGCAGACCCCATCAAGGGTGCTGAACTCACGGTTCAATGTGAGAGTTCCAAGAACTTCGTCTTCCAAAACAACGGGCTTTGTGTACTCTCTCCAGGTATCTTCAAGGGGTTGGCAGGGAACATCTTTCTCCAGAACTTCCACGAGATACCATCTCGGCTCATCGAGTACATGTCCGCTCCACCTTCGTACCTTGACTCGACAGATTTGCCCCTTAGCAAACAACTTGGAATAGTCACCGACTTCCCGTTCTTTATCTGTGATCGGCCAACTGAGGAGGCATCGTCCGGAAGTCATTTGTCCGATTTCAGTGTCTGCCATGGCCAGACCGTAGGTGTGAGCTGTCCAGAAGGTATCCAGAAACGTTTTGTCTGCACTGACACCGCTTTGAATCAGAACCAGTTTGTCCTCATCTTCAGGGGTGTAGAGGGCAAAAAAGTCTTTGCGAGTCCTTTTTTTCATGGCGTGTCTACCCCCTGTTAAAAATCTGCTCGTATCGTTCCCGTAGATGTACTGGAGCGGACTTGATGATTTTTTTGCCGCTGTTTTCCGCAGATTGCCCCCAGATGGCCCAGAGCAGGCTCTGCCAAGCGATGGCCCGGAATTTCGGGTCTTTGTTTTCTTCCGGCAGGAGATAAGCGGAAAAGCGGCGCTTGACTGCCAGCAGTGCATCCAGGCTTTCCCCATTGGCTATCAGGCTGCGGAATTCTCTAGCAGGCTCCAGCCACTGCATAGACAATGCGCCCCGCACCAATACCCCCAGTGTCCATGGTTGAAACCCAAACTTCCGAATCAAGGCATGAAGGAATTTTCCTTGCAGGGAGGAGTGCTCGTCATCGCAGAGAACCAGATACTCCGTCACCAGCGGTGCCCACGGTTCTCCCTCCAGCCCCAGGGCAAACACGGCGAAGGTACCGGGCATCGCACAGGCTTCATCCGCAAGGTTTTGATACCACTCAAACTCCCGCATAGCCAGACGAGCGTATCGTTCCATAGCCGGATGCAGATTGGGATGTTGCACAGCACAGGCAAAAAGCTGATTGACTCCCTTTTTGGGCAGGCCGGGAATGGGTAGATAGATTTTTTCCTTCCCACGGAACTCTAAAGAGTAACTGCGGGGAAAGTCTTCTTGCTCTAACACCTTACATAGGTAGTCCAGGATTTCGGCATAGCATTCCTCAGTGGAATCCTTGGCGGTAATGCGGATGGTAGCAAACGCATCATTGGTCGATGCGGTAAAACGTTCCGTCTTATGTCGCTGGATATCTTTCGGCAGTTTGCCACTACCGTTGGTTTTTAATTCCTTCACCATATCCGGGCGAAGCTGGGAAACCAGACCCAGGTAGTGTTCGGTTATAACAGTATTATCGCTGGCCCCATACACCGTATAGCAGACCGCCACATAGCAGGTAAAGCGCAGCAGGTTCTCGTCCACATCCTCCGGCCGCAGCTCCGGCCATGCGGTACAGAGTGGGAAAGGCGAAAAGTAGTCCTCACTCTCACTAATCTCAAAAAACCTCTCCTGCACCTGGTGTTTGATGTATTTTCCCAAGGTGTGGCCAATCTCCCTCCAGCCCACCAACCGCCGTAGGGCATCGCAGAATATAACAGCTTCCTCGCAGGGGAATCCCTTCAAAGGCAGTTTGGACAGATACCGCTCCAGGAGCTGGCTGGGAAGAAAGGGCGTTCCGCTTTGGTTCCGAATGCCCACCGGATAGCCGGAATGGTTTTCTTTTGCAGTTCCATTTAATACATCCTGAATACACTGATCAGCATGCTCCAAAACACCAGAATCTGTATTTGGCTTATGTATTAGATAATAGCGGTCATTTACTCCGTCTCGTTGCGGTAAACTCATGGACGATCCCCTCTTTTTTCCAGATTTTCCGTTATCGGAATAAAAATCTGTCGGTAAAGCTCTTTCAATGCTTCTGGAGCTGCTTCCACCACTTTCTGGCCACCCTTTGCGCTAGCTTTCCCCCAAATTACATAGCAGACCGTCTCCCATGCGTATTGCAGTACTTCTTCCGGACTGGCTTCTGTTTCTTGTGTAGGTTGCTCGTCATCATCGTCATCCTCGTCGGAGGAAAAACCGCTTGGGACGATCTCGGAAAGATGGATTTTTGCTTCTAGAAGAGCGTTCAGGCTTTCTGCATTTGCTATCCATGTGGCATAGTCCTTGGAATATTTCATATTCTGCATGGACAGCACACCTCGGACAAACATTGGGACAGTATCGGCGGTAAATCCAAACTGTTTCACATACTCTCGGAGGAATTTTTCCTGTAAGTGGGAGTGCTCATCATCACAAAGATCAAGATAATCCCATATCAGTTGTCGCCACTCTTTTCCAAGTATTCCCAAAGCAAATACAGCAAAGCTTCCAGGGAGAGCGCATTGCTCATCGCTCAAATTGGTGTATCGCTCATATTGTCGCATTGCTAAACGAGCATATCGTTCTATGGCAGGATGTAAGTTATGGAAACGAACAGCACAAGCGAAAAGCAGATTAATGCCTTTTTTAGGGAGACCTGGGATGGGTAGATATATTTTTTCCTTACCTTGAAATTCGACTGAGTAGCTTCGTGGAAAGTCTTCTTGTTTAAGAACAGAACACAAGTATCCCAAGATCTCGTTGTAACAATCCTCGGAAGTGTTCTTTGCAACAATACGAATAGTGGCAAACGCATCGTTGACCGATGCAGTGAAATTCTCTGTCTTACGGGTTCGGATGTTCTCAGGCAATTTTCCACTGCCGTGTGTTTTAAGCTCCTCTATCATTTTTGGGCGAAGTTGCGAAACTAGGCTGAAGATCCTTTCTGTCGTGCATGTTTCATAACTCGCTCCATATTTCGTATGGCTGACCGCTACATAGCATGCAAAACGTAGTAGCTCTTCATCAACTTCTTCTGAGCCTAACTTAGGCAACACTGTAAATGATCTAGTGCCATTAATGCTTTCTTGTTCATCGAAATATTTATCTTCTACTTGTTTCTCGACGTACTTATCAAGGTTATAACTGATTTCTTTCCAGCCTACTAATCGTCTTAAGGATTCGCAGAATGTGATTGCCTCTTCGTAGGGGAACCCTTTCGTGGGCAACAAAGATAAATACCGATCAACTATTTGGCTAGGAATAAATGGTGTTCCGTTTTGGTTAAGAACTATTGTTGGATATTTGGAATGATTTTCGTGCGCTACACCATTCACGATCTCTCTGATGCAAAGATCGGCTTCTTCCAATACTTTGGGGTTGGTATTGGGATCATGAATTAGAAAGTACCTATGAGTTTCTCCATCATGCATTAGTAAATTTAGGATGTTTGGATTCATAGACTTACCCTCCAATTAATAACCACACTGATAAATGCTCATAGCGCCATAGTCAGTGTGCATAACGAGGTTATTTTTTGTGAAATCGAAATTTACCTCGCGAACCACGAAGGGATCTTTGATAGAGGCCAGTATTTTGGCGCTACTCAGATCCCAAATCTCCACTGGAGAATTGCCTCTTCCCTGTTGAACGGCCATTAGATTGTTGCGAGACTTGACAGCGCAAGTGTCTGAGTATTGCAAGTCCGGAAGAATGGAAAAGGGGAAGGGATTCTCTATTTCCTTGCCATTACTACACTGGTAAAACTTTCCTCCAACTGAGAAAAACTGATCATCAGGAGAGAAAAACGGATGCCAACCACTATTGGCAATAACCAAGCTTTGTGATGACTTTAGATCAACCAAGACATACTCGCTTTCAGTGACTCTGTAGGCGAGCTTGGTTTGAAGTGGGGAAAGGACTCCTTGACAGTAGTACCCAACTCCTGGATCTTTGGACTTTTTGCATTTCTCTGCCAGTCGCAACACTTCAACATCGCTTCGGAGATTAGCGACAATGATCTCTTCTCCAGTGTACCAGAGAACCAAGTCTCCAGCCGCGTCCAACATTGTCCTCATGCTGTTTTTCTTGTTGGCAAAAGCGGCCAATGTACGCGTTTGAAAGGAGAATTGTTCCAACAGGTAGCTGTTGTTCAGTAAAAGTCGGTCATTTGGGCATAGAACCTGCTCATACGTCATCCGCTTCGGACCCAGAGAGATAGTTTCCAGGATCTCTCCATTGATGTCGAAGTGATACAGCTGCTCGTCTTGAAAGTCTCCGACCATTCTCGTCAGAAAGAAGTCATCTCGGTCTACAGAAGTGGCCAAAGGCATAAAACCATTACTGTCCTTCCCGACAAAACGATGGCACTTAGCTTTTCCAAACGTGGCTTTCGGATCTTGAAAAACAAATCCTTTTCGCATCTGTCCCATCATCAAACTCGAAGCTTTGTTCCTAACCTGAAAGTCGGAATCACAAAAGATTTCCTTGATCTTTCCGCCATTCAAACAAGTTCGGATGGTCTGGCCATCAATTTCAATCTGCCAGTGCTTATTTGTAGTGCGGTTGAAGAAGTCTTTCATTTGCATAGCTCTACTCAATTTATCCAAGAGTTGGGCTCTATTTCGTATGCTCCTCTACTAGGCGTTATTTAGGTACATTGTGATCTTCTTTTCCAAAAGTTCATCCATGTCCTTGCAAAGGCGCTTGACTTTGTTCTGCTCATGGGCGTAGTACCAGATGGTTTCTTCGCCAGGACGGAGCAGCAACTGATCTCCATCTGCCTCTTTCCAGAACTCTCCTAAGACGTAATAGCGCTCGTCATGTAGCGAAAGCTCAAACATGTCGGACAGTCCAATGTCCACACCAACAGATACATGGATGCCGGAGGTCAGTCGAAAGAACTCATGCACTTGAGCAGGAAGCGTGAAGCCCAATTCTCTTTCTTGATTGGCAATCTGTTCTTCTGAGGCTGCCGGGAGGATCGAGTCGGACTGATCAATCACTTTTGCCAAAGCTTTGGAGAATTTTGGGTACTGTCGGTGTAGCTCCGGATATGAAGCCTTGAATGTCTTTTGTCTTTCTGCCTGGATCTGCTTTTGAGCTTGGCAGAACTCATCAAGTTCTCTCTCGTACTGCTCTTGATAAAGACCACTGATTTCAAAGGAGGGCCCGCTCTGTTCTAGAATGCCGGCAGCTCCTTTTTGACTGCTGAGCAAAGGGACCCATTTGAAAGCATGCTTGCAGGGCTTCAGCCTGAGGAACTCTCCGCGACTCAGTAAGGTCTCCAACTGTGATTCATGATCGGACCACCAGCTAAGCCAGTTTTCTGGGGTTTCTTTCCCTTCGACTAAAGCTAGCAGTTTGGCTGTCAGTATTGCGCTGTTCATAGACGGATCCTCCGTGTGGAGGGATCCCGGTAGAAGACTTAAATAGCGAGATCCGACCACCGTGATGGGGTGGCGGCCTGTGGAGGAGGGTTAGCCGCTTCAATATCGGTGGAGCTTGCCTCCACAGGATCCCAATTGCCTATTGGGAAGACTTAATCCCACCAGAAGTACCAAATTTTGGACTGTCTCAAAGAGTCGGCGAGACGTCCGACCGTAGCCTCATCTTCAGAGCTCTGATCGATCACATCGGGGCAGATGGCGTAAAGCTCTTGTGCCAACCCCAAGGCTTCGTTCATAGGCACCGGTTTGGGGACTGACATCTCCAGTTCGTCATGAGACAGGACGATAGGGATGGCTCCGTATTTTTCATACCAATGTTTGGCAATGGCCATCATATCTTCGGTGTCCGGACACTCATTCCATCCGCCAAACGGTAACCAGGCAAAGATTTCCCAGGGATTCTTAACCGGTATCTTGGCCAATATGATCGGATGAGTTAGGTTCGTCTCCGAATTCCACCATGCGCAGTGATCGATAGTTTCTCCGCCGGCAACCTCCCCGAGGATTTCTTCATCCCAGTCCATTTCGTCATCCTCGGCCTCGCACCGTCGATCTCCGATCAAACGATCCAGGACTTCTGATGCATTTTTGGTCGGTTTTTCAAGTAGCTGCTTGCGGTATTCGGCCACCTTGTCTGGGTCAAATTTGTAATCTTCCGCACCATCGTTTGCATGGTCAGAGTTGAAGATAAGCGTGTTCCACAAAGTTTCGTCTTCAACAATCAGGACGGGAACAAAGCCGTCTCGCTGTCCATATCGAGTCGCATACGCGAGCGCAGCTCGCAATGGATCGTCATCGGGCATGGGCGGAAAGTATTCGGTTGGACAACCCAGATACTTCTCAAAAGCCTTGGCCAAGGGGGTAGGGCCATCCCAGTCGACGGCATTTTTCTGGATGTTCTTCCAAGCATCCCATCGAGTCTGGATGATCTCGGCCATTTCTTCGTAGTAGTGCTCATCAAAGGGGACGAAGAGATAGGCCTCGTCTTGGAATTCATCGCAGAAATAACGCTTGGGCCCGAACAAACGGTATGCATGGTCATCAACGTCGCATGGGTAATACGGGGGCTGATCGTTATCGCCGTAGTAGTAGCGGGCAAAATCGTATCCCTCGTTGTTGAGCATTGATCTGAGAAGTTTTCCGTCGAGCCTGTCTCGAATAAAGCCTCTCAAGTCTTTGGGGTTAGTGAGAGCTTCCGGGTAGTCTCTTGTAAAAGTTTCACCCATCAGATGATGTTCAATGCACCATCTCAAAAAGATGGCCATATGGTTGAAAGCATTAATTTCATCAACAGGAAGCTCTTTGTCTCGAACAGATTCCAGATGCCACTCGGCATCGTCGAGAAGCTCATTCGGAACTTCTTCTTCATTCAGAACATTTGGTCGAGTTGGATCCATGACCCAACTGACTGCTCGCAAGTGCTCGAGCAAAGCATCTGCTCCTTTTTCGGTGTGGAATGCTGATTCTTCCCGATAGAGTGGAATGACCTGGTAGAAGTTCACTTCATCCCCATCGGGAAGTTTGCAGATACTGGCATCTTCGTCGCCTGCCTGTGCACCAATCAGCATGGCCGAACTGAACGGGACGTTGTCGGCATAGGGTTCCGGATCGTCAACTGCATGCCCCCAACCCAACCAAGTGTCCATTTGACCGGGTAGACGCGCTAGATCTTTGAGCAATCGGATTGGCCAATACCACTGTCTATCTTTGGATTGGATATCCCAATCCTTAGGCAGTGCAATGACTAGTTCCGCCCGTTCGAGAAGCTTTTCCTTGAGCTCGTCAGGGACATTCATACGATGAGCACCCATTCCCATCGTGACGAGCGTGTAGTAGGCACTCTCATCGTGGGGAGGTATCACACAAATGTCGACGTGGATGTCGGGCGATACGATTTCGTGCAAGATGTTTGTGACCGAACCGAAAGACTTTTCGATATGGCTCATCACGCAAGTCATCTCATCATGAGTGTAGAGTTCAGTCATTTGCCACCTCGTTTTTCTTACGTGCTCAACGGAGTATTTTCGCTAGAAGCGCAACCACTTGAACAAAATCCATAATCCAAGCCCGGTGAAACAGGCCAGCATGATGAGCAGGTTTTTGCTCGGATGCTCGAACCAATCCAACAGCCAGGGAACTCCTCCAAATAGGAGTGCCAAGACTGTTAGTGCAAGAACGAAAATCGGAATTCCGTTCATCATGGTTCGAACCCAACAAAGTGGAGGCAAGTTCTGCAATGAACCTGCCTTCACAGGCTTAATCAATCTTGAGGCATTCCATTCCCATACGAAATCTTGAGCGTCATGCCTGGGAGGGCAACACCCTCAGAAAGCTTGATGTCGTGTATATCGTCTGCGGAGAAGCCAATGGTTTGACCATCTTCAAGCGTTTGGTCACATTCAAGAACATACGATGCCATCGCAGATAGGAATCTCCAAACATCTCCTGCAGTGGCCCCTTCTACGTCCAAAACCTCCATTTCGCGGCGGCCAAAAGTCTCCATGCCATAAGTGTAGGCACTGATGGTTTGGCCATTGCTGTACAGACCAACCCAAATCCAGGCGTGGATCGGGAGATCGTCGTCCTTCATCGCTTCGGCCCCCTTCTTGTAGAACTTGGGGTCGAAAACTACACCGCTGGTGTAAACACCGGTAACGTATTGCTGACGGCAGCACGCATCCATTAGTTTTACAAACAGCTTGCCGCGCTCGATCAGGTCATCATCTTTTCCGCCGCAGACCGCAACCATGATGTGTGCGCAATGCTCCTTGGCTGCATCTACAGCTTCAGGCCACATCCAGTTGTTTTCGGCATTGGTTTCAGCCTCGTTGTTGGGAATGGGGAAGGGTATCAGACTGATGGCGGCGATCTTGCCTCCAACGTCAAACACCAAAGCGTCGTCTCGCTTTTCTCCATCTTCGTCACTCTCTTGAACAGTAATGTTCCACTGCTCCTGCAAGTCACGAATCAATTGCTCTTTGTCCCAACGCCCTTTGGATAGAAGCACGAAGCCTGCAAAAGCGCCCTTCTGATCTGCTTGCTTAGAGTCGCCAGCTTCGTTTTCGTCGGTGTCTTCCTCGTCGTCAAGCTCATCATCGAAGACGGCATTGTTCTGAAGCCCGCGGATGAACTCTTCGAAGCTGTCGGCCAAGTGCGTAATCTTGTAGTCGAGTTCTTGATCCACATGAACTACGGCAGGTTCGCCCTCAGGCCCGCAGGCGCGATAGTCCAGGAAAATTGCATCGTGACCGGCACTGGGACAGTCGCAAATGGCCACACCGATCGACGGGTATCCCCATTCGCTCACCAAAAAGCGGCTTCCCAACTCACCACACAGTGAATATTGTTTATCTCGTCCGATACCGTAGATTCCGGTGATTGCCACGTGATCTTCGGCCCAACTCGTTGGTTCATTGGTCGGGTAGCAAGTGTTGACGGGGGTTCCACCGTTGTGCTGCTTCATGAGCGAAATGTATGAGGCAGGCAGTTTGTAGCCAAGTTCCTTTTCAATATCGGCAATCAGCTCATCGGATGGCGGCTCACTTACGTATTTGTCCAACGCGTACTCGGAGTCATTCCAGAAATTTGTGAAGTCGAATCCTTCAAAAGGCGAGGAACCAGGAGTGAACTTGACTTTCTCTGTTTGACGCAAGCGTTGGCGGATTTTACGAGCACATTCCTGAATCACCATAGGAGCGCATTCATCGTTGGGATCGAGTTCAGCCCAACGCCGGGCGTACGGAATAGCTCTTTCCTCCTGTTCGGTCATGTACTGGTATCCGTAGGCCATTCGCATGTACCACTCAGCCTTATCGGAACCTTCTTCTCGAACGTTTTCAAGAACTTCAATGGCACGTTTGAGAGCTTTTTGTGCTTCGTGTGTCGCTGTTCCCTCTTCATGATCGCCAAGGATGGCGTAGTTTTCCAATGCTCGAGCCAGTGCATAAGCAGATCGGTAGGTCTGCTGATCCTTTGGTATTGATTCCAACGCTCTTACGCACTGCGAGTACTCGTCTTGATCATTCCAGTCATCAATCTGCTTGTAAAAAGCTTCAACGGTCTCAGGCGAATACTTCAACGTCGTCTCAGACGAAGTCTTATCTTGGTTGGCTTCTGATTCGGGAGCTTGGTCTCCTGAATCTTCCTTTGGATCGGGATCCGGCTGTTTCGGACTCTTTAGGCCAACAGTGCCAGCTTCTCGACGGAAGACATGGAAGCTAGCCCACTCCACAGGCGATTTTTCAAAGAAGGCTTTTGCTTTCTTCACGACAGCACGAGCGTCCCATGCAATGAAGTCAACGTAGCCGCATTGTGTGCCGGTTGCTCCACCTATCAGCGTGATGATGTCTTCACCGTCTCCTTCGGACAGAGCATTCTCGAGCTGCTCTCTGAACTCAAAAATTCGTTCACTTTGATCCTCACCGGTGAATCCGTCCAACGGGTAAATGAGGAATCCGGCGACAACGCCATCATCAAGTAAAGAATCTGTGAAGTCGGTTTCGTTGGATAGATAATCATTGATTAGTGGCACACAGCAAGTCGATCCCGCGATGACATCCAAACGCCAATCGGCATCTGGATCATCGTCCGGCTTGAGTTGGTAACACAATGCGGAATTCAGGCATCCCTTGGGATCCAAGGATAGATCCAGCCCCAGACTCTCCAGTTTCTTCGGCAGTTCGGTGAGCAAAATACCCTGATCGTCAAGGGGTTGGTCAAGAGCCTCGAAACTGTCGACGTATCGCATGTGCGGAATTTCACCCAACACTTGATCCGTGAGTGTGGTCAAGGCCCAATAAACCTTTCCTTCCTGCTCTTTGAGATCGGGGAGCAGTTTTTCGCAGTACGCTTTCAAGGCAACACGCTTCTCATCCGTTTGTTCCACCCAAATCCGAACGTCGCGGCCGGTGATGTCGAAGTCATTGGTACGCATGCCGACGTCGCCTAAGCGTTGTCGGCCAACCAAGATATTCCAATGCTCGGAAACTTCCTTCGGAGCGTGCTCCTGGAAGTACACCAGTTCAAACAGATTGACCTTATCGCCTTCAGGGCTCAGGACCACTTCGTGTTTCTGACCGTTGAACCCAATTTCAAAAGCAACCTCTTCAAATGCCAAGTTGAAAATTGCTTCAAATCTGTCAACGAGTTCTTGCCCGCGTTCATGGTTCTTGTCTTCGTCAATGATTTTCCGAAGATCAGCCTCTTGATCCATGAAGGCTTTCCATGCTTTGATCGTGCGTTCGCGGAAGCATTCACGGAATAGAGGCATGCTCACACCGTACCGGCACTTCTCGATGAACTCTTCGGTGTCTTCATCGCCTGGCAGAGCTTCAAGAGCTTTTTCAAAGTAGGGCAGGGCACGGTGCTCTTGATCGAGATAGAAATAGGCATATGCCATGCGGAAATTCCACCGGTGATTATCCCGGAACTGCTCTTCGTGCTTTTTGAGAAGGGCTATGGAGTGTTTCAGCATGTCGCGATCATCTGCGGAGGCCTCATTGTTGTATGCACGGGCCAATTCGCAGTCCATTTCTGGCGTACGTTCGTCTTCAGGGATGGCTTCCAGTGCATCAATGATTTTTCTGAACTGATCCTGCTCGTTCCAGATTTGGCATTGTTGCATGAGGTCCATATTTGTTTCCTCCTCAGGTTCTGGTGGCGTCTCATCGGAGACAGGATGAAACACACCTTGATCGTCACGACTGAAAGCAGATCCGTACGGGGCTTTCAGCAGGGGAATGATGTCGGGATCGTCGTTGCAGACGGTATTGAGTGCATAAAGGCCGGAGTGGTTTGGATCATCCATATACGGCTGACTTTCATCACCGGCGGTGAAGCGCCAGCCACTATCCCAGTCGTCGTCCGGTTTTTCTCGGTAGCAATAGCCAACCTTGCAGCCCTCAACCATGATTCGGTTTGTTGCCAAGCATCCGTTTGCGCCGGTCCAGTCCGAAAGAAGAGGTTTCATCTCTTCTTTCGGGACATTGAAGTTTTTGTTTCTGCCGCCCGATTCGTAGAGATCTTTACGAATCTCTTCGCAGTCCTTGGCCATTGCCAGCATGTCTTCATCATCCACCAATTCCCGAAGATCGTAATTGAGCGGATTTTGGGCAAAGTCTGACAGCGCTCGGTTCAGTGCATGATGTTCTTCGGGCGTTGCAGTGATGCGCATGTGCCTGTTGGGGATCTCACAATCATCAAGATCATGGAGATTCACATAACCGTTGACATAGCACTCCAGCATGATGGCGGCCAGATCGGTGATGACATCGATGGCGAAATGAAAATCCATTTCGACGCCGTTGGAGTGAGTGAACTCTAGGTATCCGGCAGTTTGACGGAAATTCCAGTTCTGCTTGTCCAAGCCGATCTTTCTGAAGATCTCGCTCAGTGAAATCTCATCCTGTTGTTGATCAGCTAGGAACGCAACGAGGTTTAGGCTATCGTCAGTTCCGCCAATGTAATTGCGCCAATATTTTTCGATGTACATGGCTGACTCCAACATTCAACTGAGGAGAATTCAACTTGAAGAAGTATGACTTATTTGTGTATGTAGCCTAACTTCATCATTAAAACCGTATTGAATAATCCGATTAAAAAGAAACCAACGGTGTCGCTAATGACGGGACCTGAATGATTGCTGATTTGTTCTTGGTTTTTGATTTGTATTGCGAACTGCTTGCTGTAACGTTTTTTGCAAAAATACAAAGGAAAAGTGCCTGTCAGGAATGCGGCGGCCAGAGCTGCAACCCAACTCAGACGATAACAAAGTGGAATAAAAATTGGGCCGAATGTTGCATATGAACACCATTGCAAAAGAATTGTGCCGTCGAGTTGATTGTGCTACCGAGCCGACCATCGTTCGGCAGAGATCCAAATCCGACCAATAACAGACAAACACTCAAACCTACAGCGCAATTTCTTGTCCTCACCTCAGGTCTGTTGATGGATCATGGCGGCGACTTGGCAATCCGGACAGAATTCGATGTACAGCGTTCCCTCCGTGTTGTCGGTAAGCGTTGTCCATTGAATTTGGGCCAAATACTTCATCGGACGTCCACAATCGGGGCACTTGACGTGTTCACAGTCTTGTACCCAGTTGGCGAATCCTCCAACCGTGTTGAGATCATCCGCAAAAGCTCCGTAAAACGGAGGAACAGGCGTTGAGCTCAGTCCCCACTTGTTGGAAGCCATTGCTTCGAAATCTTCTTCAGTGAAATAGCACTTAGTGGACTTGGAGCCGTCAAAAAGTTCAGAGGCCATGGCTTCGCTAGAGCCATCTAATGAGAAGCGACTGAATGCTGGTCCTTTGAGAAAACCTACGCAGTTCGGACAACATGTCGCTGTGAAAATGCCGTCAATGCCGAAGGATTTGAGGCGTTCGTCCCTGCCGTCCATTACGAAGATGTCAGCCATTCGCCCACCACAGTGAGGGCATACGTCCTCTCTAAGGCGGCCGATTCGAATGGGGGAGTCATTGGGGTTTTCACACTGAACAAGTGCAAAACAAGTTTCGAAATTCAGGCTGATGCGCTGTCCTGTCTGATCGAAGGTCCAGCCTCCTAACTCAGCATACGAAGCCGGACCAACATACAAACCGGAAGTCCACGGTCGCGGGTGTTGTTCCAACTCATGAAGCGTAGATAAAGCAACGTCGTCACCTTGCATGGCGAGACATGACATAAGATCCGCAGCCTCGCTGTAGCTGTTGGTGTTCAATAACTTCGAGATGAGTTGGTCTCTAACGTCAGCAGGAGCCTTGTAGTAAATCTCATTGGGTCGGTAAACCTCTTCCAGTACGGCTTTTCTTTGAATTTCAGGGCTTAGTGCGTCGTGATAAGAAAGGAGGTTTAGGAAGTTTGTATATTCCGGATCTTCCCATTCTTCGACCTTTTTTATGCCTTTGAGAACTGAGGCCTGAACATCACGAATATGCTCGAATGACCACGCAAGAACCTCCTGACGTGTCCTTTCACTCTGGCACTTCCAACATAACCCCTGATAACCAAGAGGTGTTCCACATTGAGGACAACGAAAACCTAGCTCTGTCATTGACACCTCCTGTGATTGCCTCAGACTCAACACATTACTGATACTGTTAGTGCCCACTACGATCGTATTCTCGCCAACAGTAGGGAGTCAATGAGGATATTTTCGAAGATTTATCACCGAATATACGAGTCGGAAATGGGGCTTTTCTTCATCATCGGTACAACAAAAGCCATGCACCACTGAGCACTAGAACAAAGCCGCAACCACAGAAGATCAAGCGAAGCAAACCACGTGTCAAGTATGTGTTGTATGGCTTCCCTACCGGGTCACAAAGCCAGTTCCAGTTCTTCCAGGCACCGATAATCAGAAGAACCCCAGCAAGTAAACAGAGAACATCATTGTTTTCTGCAAAGAAATGGGACAACCAAGAGTCAACTTCTTTCATCATCGATCCCCTACGGAGTGGTCCGTATCTAATGCGAATAGCTAATGAGCATGATCTCAACTCCATCGGGTTTTGACGAAGCAAACTTCGTCAAAAACTGGTCGATGACTTCGTATGCTTTGGAAGGATCCACATCTTTTTCAATATTGAAGCCAAGCAAATACCGTCCGTCTGGGTCTCTTTGGCTAGACGAAAGACGAACACCGACTAAGTTTTCTGATGCCTGTTTGAATGGCTCGATGACCTTGGTTGTGAGTTCGTCTTCTGAAATAGCGCTTTTCTCAGATTCGATAACAACACAATAGTCGGCATCAACATCAACCTGCGGGTTGTCATGATTAGCGAATGCAGGTGGTTGACGTCCTATCAATGTCACTTCGATCCCTTTGGGGACCTTGGAAGTGAATTGCTTCACAAACTTGTCGATGTTCTCGTAAGCCAAGGCAGGATCAGCGCCTTCATCTAAGATGAAATGGAACAGATACCGACCACCTGCATCTTCTTCACCAGCGATTAGACGGATCCCATCTACCTTGCTTGATGCTTTCCTAAATGGGTCGACGACCTCTTTGGTAAGCGACTCTTCCGTAAAGGCATCCTTTTCGACTTCAATGATTACGGTGAAATCTGAATTGCTGGCGCTATCGGCGGCAACAAACACTTCATCAATGCTCAACAGATCGACTCCATTGCCTGTCAGGACAAGAAAGCCGTTTTCGTTGAGTGAGGCTTCAATATCGGATGTATAGCGTCCGCTTTCAGTCTTTTGAACTGCCCCTTGACGATGTAATGTTTGCAAAGCGCTTCGAATCTGGTTGGTGAAGGCTTCCTGAACAGTGAGACAGGCTTTTCCACTTGGGTCTTTGGCGGAGGCTTCAACTTTGAAGGAACTCTTCAGATTAGGTTTGAACTCAAAAGCGCCGTTAACCGCCAAATCGGCTCCTTCCGTATTCACGTTGAACTTATCAATTACGCCATGGAGACCATTCAAGGAGAAGGTGCGTTCGCCCTGCATGTCCGGGGAAGGGCAGATGCCCGGAAGGTTCGTTACAACAGCCCCGAACATCAATCTTGAAAATTCACAAGGCAACCAAACTTGCGGTGGTGTGGAAATGGAGCCCTTTAGTTGCACATTGAAGGCAGGCTGCGCCTCGGGTTGGATATAGAGGTCTTTGATGTCAATATCAAAGTCCATACGATTCTCAGGCTGTCCATCGGTTGTATCGGCCGTGCTGTACACCTCGATCTTGTAGCTCTGCGGTCCGGTGGCATTGGGTCCGATAATCGGACCGATTTGATCTCCCTGTGTATCAAAGGACAACGACAGCTTCAACGGTGAGCCTTCGTAGAGCAGGCTTATTTTTTTATCTCCGAAGATAAGGCGCTCATTTTCGAATTTGGTCTCGGACTGAGACATGTGACCCGAGATGGAAAGCTTCTCAACTGTATTTTTGCCAGAATCGACTTTGATGTCGGCTCGAACCATTCCGTTGCCGAGTACTTCCTCTCCAACGGTTGCTTTGTTCCACTGCATCTCGAAGGATGCAGGCATCATGTCGATGGAAAAGATCAGTTCGATGCGTGGATTCGATTTGAGGAAAATTTCTGCCTGAGGATCCTCAATTCGGATTGGTGTCAGCTTCAGTGTGGGGTGAAGACCTGGTATCAACACACCATCGAAAACAATGGCAGGGTCGGCAACAGAATGTTGTCCCGGTTGTTGACCGTCTGTGTCGATACCGGCAGTCAGTTGAACATTGCGCTTCAGAAAGGCTTTCTCGACTTGAATTTCGCCGTCGTACAAAGGTGACGAGATATAGCGATGCTTGCCAACGCGACGGTCAAATTGGTTCAGCTGCCACCAGGCAAGACCACCGTAGGACAACAAAGCGACGACACCAACTGCAGCCACGATTTTGATCACTTTGCTTGTTGTCATTGCACATCTCCTTCAAGTCGAGAAGCGGCATCTATGATTCAGCGCCGGCTTCGATCAGCATGGCAGTCAACTCCTCAAGGCCGGTTGCCGTAGCGTAAGCGAGTGCACCTCGGCCTTCAGTATCGCGAACATGTACGTTTGCGCCATTTGCCAGCAATACACGGACAATATCGATGTTTCGTTCACGTATGGCTTGCAAAAGAGGCGTTTGACCAGTTCTTGGAGCGGCATTGATATCTGCTCCAGCACGTATCAACAGTTCGGCAATGACGAGACGCCCCAGACGAGCAGCTTCACAAAGCGGTGTTTCGCCGTTTTTTCCTGGACGATTGGGATCAGCTTTGACGGACAGAAGCTTTTCCACACAGCCAACGGCACCAGCACGGGCAGCAACAAGAAGCGGCGTTTCCCCGGCATCATTGCGTTCATTCACATTTGCGTCGGATGCAGACAAGATCAGAGTGAGTGTTTCCAAGTCGCCTTGGCGTGCGGCCTGGTGCATGGCATTGATGCCATAGCGGTCCTTGGACAAATGGATCGGATTTTTGTTTCCGTGCAGCATGCCAAAAATGCCGCTGTCTCCAGATGTTTGTTGCTGACGATTTATCAAGGCCGAGAGAACGTCCGGCATACTGTTGGCGGCGGCGAGATCCATAGCCGTACGCCCGTCGCGGTCCGTCATAGTGATATCCAGATCAGCTCGCTTTAGAAGTCGAAGAGCAGCTTCGCTTCTTCGTGCAAGGATCATCAGCATGAGCGGCGTTTGCCCTTCTCGATTTTGGGCATTGATATCTGCTCCGGCCTCCAGTAGCGCTTCACCCACCAAGGCATTTCCAGACCACGAAGTCCAATGCAAGGCCGTACGTCCTTCTCGATCTGCAGAAAGGGGGTTGGCTCCGGCTTTAAGCAGCAGTTTGACGATTGGCAGCGCTCCATCTCGTGAAGCCATCATGAGTGCAGTCATGCCTTCGCCATCAGTCTGATCAACGTTATCAATACGTTTGAGGATTGCAGAAACAACCCCTGCTTGTCGTCCTTTGACAGCTTCAAAGAGTACCTTGTTGAGCATGTTCATCCTCCGATCGTCAGTTAAGCTCCGACGGGGTAAGTAGACTCAGGCCGGCACGTTGTGCGGCGTGGCGCGCAGGGGCGAGCTTCAGTGAGTCCAATAGCAGGAAAATGTAGGAGTCGGCATCGAGTTCGAGAGCTGCAAGCTTGATGGGCCATCCCCATTGATGACAGATCGCATCGAACTTGTTTGCAAACGCAGGAACATCATCGTCAGGTTGAATATCCAATGGTATGGATTCGAACCCTGCCTCTCGAATTGGGACGAAGTTGATCAATCCTTCCAAAAAAGCACAGAAGTCCTGACCTTCCGATTTCCAGTCCACTTCAGTCGCCATATCCAGCGATATCAGTAGATCTGCGGTCCTGCGAGCCAAAACATCAGTATTTTGGGATCCGCCTTCAGCAAAGAGACCTAGTGCCATCATTTGGAGTTCAATCTCACCTCGTTTAAGTGGACTGAGGGTGCAGGTCAGAAAGTCCACCATTCCACGAACGGGACCGAAAGGATCAGACGGATTCAATGTGCTGTTGGCAGGAGAGAACTCTGTTATCTTGGCCTCTTGTCCCGGTGCTCGACGAGCAGCCGCTTGATTCCGCATGCGGTCAAAGAAGGAACTAGATGTTGTCTTCGCATGCAAGGGTGGTTGTTGTTCCTTATGAGAAGAGGTGTCGACGTCAGCAACTACGATTCCGGAAGGGTGTTTTTTTCGAATCCTGTCGAAAAAGCTTGTGGATTTTGAGGTCGGGTTAGGTTTATCCGAGATGTTCGTATCCCTGGCGAAACAATCTCCATCCTTCTGTTCGGATATGTTGCCTGTGTTGGTCGGCTGTTCGGTATCGGAAGTTTGCCCATTGGCTATAGCATCAAGTTTTTCGATAGCCGTCAGCAGTTTTTCTACGACGCCGTCATTGCCTGCCGCTGACGCTATGTCCAGAGCTGTTCGGGCTTTTTCATCTTTAAGAGCAACATTTGCACCAGCCTTCAACAAAAGTTCGGTGAATGACTCAGCATGAGAAGGAGACGACAAGCCGGCGGCAGTCATTAGGGGGGTTGTGCCGAATTTGTCGGCGAGGTTGGGATCCGCGCCGCCCTGGAGAAGAAGTTGAGCCATGCTCTCGGCATCCTGACTGCCGTTCTTAGCGAGCAATCCAAGTGCAGTGACGCTGCCCGGCACTTTACAGAACGGACGGTCAATGCCTTTGGCGGACATTCTGGCGTTTGGATCCGCTCCTTTCCTCAAAAGAATGCCGGTAGCCAATTCGGCCCAGTTTGCTTCGCCGGCTCGCCAACCTCGACCAATGTTTTGCGCCAAGGTCAGAAGCGGTGTGAGACCTTCGGCATCTACGGGGGCATTGGCAACGGATTCGGTGCGCAGCATGGTCTCGAGTGCCTTCGCCCAATCATCGGCACTCAAATTGCTGGGAATGGAAGTTGAGGATTGCGGGGCCCAAAGCAACATGCGCATGGCGCTGGTGCCTTCCGTATCTCTGCCGCCACGAGCTTTGCCGTTGATCCTTGCCGTGGGATCTGCACCGGCATTCAACAACAACGTCATGACATCTACGGCCATAACGCTTGCGGCACACGACAGAGGAGTCAGACCAATCTGATCACCTTCGGATGCCGGTTCGTCCTGTGCTTCTCCCAGTGCGATCAAGGCTTGTATTTTTCCGACATCTCTCATCGAGGCGGCCTCACACGCGGTCGCACCACCTGAGATGAGCTTAAGCTTAGACGAATCGTCATTTTCATCAAATGCCTCGGCACCATAAACAAGCCAGGGTGCAACTAGGTGAGATTTGTTGGCGACAGCAATTTCTCTAGCGGTTTTTCCGATGGCACTTTTTGCATTGGGATCGACACCAAGGTTCTCGACAAGAATCATGGCGATTGCCAAAGCATCCGATTCGCTTTGCATGGCTTTTTCAATCGGAAGATCCACAAACCGTTGAAGTGCATCGCACAGGGCATGAAGAAGTGTGAAGCCCGTGCTGTCCAGGCGCTCTGTGGCCCGAACCTTACATGCTGCCAATGCTTTAAAAAACGGATAAAGGATTTGATCCACTGCGAAAAAGGCTGCAGTCCGACCTGAAGAATCCCTTGTATTTGGATTGGCACCTGCCGACAGTAGTGCTATGGCTGTGCACTCGATAGCATCTGGATGTTCCTGCCAGTTATTTGGTCCTTTGGCAAGCCACATCAATGGCGTCATTCCATTGCGATCTTTTGCATTGGGGTCGGCTCCGCGCTCGAGCAGGATTTTGACGGCATCAGCATCCCCAACACGGGCTGCATGCGCAAGCATTGTCAAGCCATCATCATCAGCCGCATTGACCGAAATGGCTCGATAAAAGACCAATCGAGTCTGCGTTCCCGCAGCAAGATCATTGTGAAATGCGGCAGCAGGATTAAACTGCATCAGTTGCAGAGAGGACGCCATAACAACTTCCCAAGTGAGAAAAGAAACACCAGGAACAACGGGGAACCTATGCTCCTGGTGTGCTCAAGTTGGTTGATTAATCCGTCAGAGATTGAACCCACGGATAGCGCAACCACTCACCTTCATCTGTCAAGAGTTCAACACATGCGCTGGCGGCATCATCCAGCCATTCTGCTGCTGCATCTTCCCCGGCGGCCATGCGCCAGAACAGTCCGCCAAAAAGATACGAGATGCCGAATTCACGCCATCCGGTGAATTGTTGACATGCTTCTTCAGCACAGGCTTCCAGAACTGATTCCGCTGTACTTTCGTCGATGAGTCCAACAAAATGGCCCCATCGAACGAGAGCGGCAGCACGTCCGATGTCCCAACCACGCATCTGTTCGGGTGAAACCTTGTCTTTGAAGTAGCGAGCAAAAAGCCAACGCTGCATGGCGCCGGAAGCGTCTTCCGGATCGAGCTCTTGTGCGATTTCTTCAAAAGTCTCGGCATTTGCGTACTGGGCATAGAGTGCAGACATACCGCCGGCTTCCAAAAGATCACCGAGGGTTTCACCCAGTTCTTCCGTATTGGTGATGCCCCAATATTCGCTGAGAATCGTACGAACCTTTTCCTCGAAGAAAGGCTCATGTTCTTCAGGATCAAGTTGATCGAGCTCGTGGCCGTTGAGGTTGCCCACAATGCCGCCCAACAGATAACCGAAGATCCTCGCTTCCTTTGAGCCGCGAGCGGCAGGTCGGGGTTCGGATTCCGTAAAGTCTGTCCGTAGCTGTTCGATGTAGCTCATGGCATTGTCGTAGCCTTCTTCGCGACTTTCGTCAGATCCGGCGTTCAGGTCAACACCCATGGACTGAGCATTGTTCTGCAGTGTTTGAATCAGCGCCTGAGGATCGAATTGACCACCATTTTGTGCGGCATCTACAGCCTGGAATGCAGCAGTCTGGGCTTGAGCAATGAGATCTTTTTGGTTAGCCATCGCCTGCTGCATCTGCGCTTTCATCATAGCCAACATCTCTGGATTGTTGCCGTAAAGCGATTCCATCATCTTCATCTGAGTATTGATCGCCTCTTCTTGAACTTTAAGCACGGCGTCTGCTTGTTCGCGCAGAAGTTGTTCAGTGTTCTTGTCTGGCATAGGTACTCCTTGCTGAATTAACGAAAATGGATTTATCGAGGTGGTTGGTTTACTGATGAAATTCGACTAGGCTGATCTCCTGAGAAAGCGGGCTATCTAACGACTTCTTCAGACGTATCGGAGCCGTCGCTGGTTTCTGTCTCGTCTTGGTCGGGAGATTTGAATATTCCCGACCCACAGATGCGAAGGAAGGAATGGAAAGCTGCCTGTTTGATTTTTGGTTGAGATTTGAACCATTCGAGGAGCAGATCAAAGATGGTCTTGCTGTCCCAAAACAGACCTTCCACGTATTCGTAACGCAACGCACTGCCGAAACCTGTACAAAGAAAAGCGTCTTGGCGTTCAGGATCTTTCAAGAGGGTCGCCAATGCTTCCCGTAATTGCGTTTTGTCTGCCTCCGAGACTTCAGGAGCAACGGTAAAGAAGACAATGCCGGCACTGATGCCTTGGCGCTCTAGTTCGATCATGCATTGGGCGTCGTTTTGGTTGTATCCGTTATGAAGTGCAGGGCACCGCATGACCAATTTTGTGGCGTCAAAAAGCAGATCACAATCAGGATCTCTATCCGGCTCTTGGAGTATTTCTGTGTCCTGATTTAGAAAATCATCCATTGTGAAGCCGCTTGCTCCCGGGATGCATTCACGGACATATCTGACCAGATCTGGGAGCGCCAAGCCTTCTTCAGTTGGCTCATCGCGATAGATGCCGAGATCACTGAACCACTGACTTTGTACACTCTCCCCAAGAGTTTTTTGAACCATCCACTCAAGAGCTACAAAAATGCCCGGGAGTTCATCTTCATCAATTGCAGCGAGTTCTGGCCCAGTAAAAACAAGTCGATACGTGCCTCCCTCTTCTTTTTTAGGCACCACTGTTAGCTCTGATGCGCGAAGAACACGCTTCCCGACACGTGCTTCCAAGATGTGAGGGGAATCTACTGGTTGAAAGCCAAATTCGAACCTCCAGTGATCTGCTAGAGATGGCGGAGCATGACGGAGGAACTCTCGCAAGGGAAAAGCTGTCATTCGCCATCCTTTCGGGGATATGGTCAGTCGAATTTTGTCGCCTTCTTGATCAAGTTCGACAAACCATTTATCAGAGGCTACTGGATGGAGGATCTGCTCAATTTTCTCTTGAGCCAGCTGAGCAGAAAGCGGACCTTCGTTGCAGAGTTCTCGTAGATGCGATTCTGATTCAGAGAATTGCTTCCATACATCAACTACGCGTTCACGGAAGGGGTGATAGAACGTCAGTGCGTTCAACTGTTCATGGGACCATTGAATAAATTGCTTGGTATCCTCGTCTTCAGGCTTGTACTCCAGAGCCTTCTCCCAGTGCTCAAGAGACTCAGTAACGCGATCAAGATAGTAAAGCGAATAGGCTCGCCGAAAGTGCCAGTAATGGTTGTTGCGTTCGTCTGGTTCGATTGAATCAAGCAACTGCAACGCCTTTTCTAGTGGTTGGGTTTCGCCAGCTTGGGCTAAGTTGTTGTAGGCACGGGCGAGTTGACTGACCATATCAGACGTTTGTTCCTCAGGCGTCAAGGCTTCGATGAACTTAATGATGCCTTCGTAGTCACCACGATCATTGAGATCGTTGATGTGAGCCATCAATGAGCTGGGTGTTGCACTCATGATCCTCTCTCTCCTCGAGGAACGAAACGACTGTATTGCTCAACATATGTCGGGATGTTCCTTGAATCAGTCTACTCGACAGTTAGGTTTGCAGTTTACGACTGCATTACTGCCTGTAACTAGGTATTCAGACCGGTACTAAATACCTCTAAGCAATTTTAATGGCTCTTCGTGGGTATGTGTGGGTTGAACCGCCTCTTCAGATACCCTCGGGGCGGTTTGGCAACGGGATGCGAACGTTGGAGCAGATCAGCTGAATGAAGGCGAACATGCTCTCAAGATTTCGGAAACCGTAGGCTCGGCGGATGAGAAGCTTGATTTTGTTGTTGATGGCTTCCAGACGCGCATTACTCAGGCCGTTTTGGATGGTATTGAAGATATTGTCCTTGTGCCGCTTGATCTTGCGCGCCAACTCCCGGATGACTTCAATGCGTGAGTGCGATGCCCTCCAGTACCAACGTTTCAGCATGACCTCGACATCCTGCGAAGGCAATTTCAAAATGAGTCGCAACTCCTCTTTGAGCTTGTAGGCCTTGAAGAGTTGCGGGTGTGATTCAGCTATGAGTTGCAGGCGTTCCTCTTGTAGTGGCGTCAAATTCTCTGGAGCCTTTCCGAGCGCATAAGCGGAGCGCTTGATCCCCTTGGCAAGGGTTTCCTGTTCGTTGTACCGGGCCTTGAGTTCTCGAAGTTCCCGCTCATCTTGGGTTCCCTTGATTTGCTTGAACAAATCACGGTTCTCGGCGCGTATGACCTGCCAGATGTGCTTGCGCAACATGTCTACAGCCTGGCCGGCCCATTGCACCACATGGAAGGGGTCGACGCAGCGCTTTGCATGCGGAACATATTGCTCGATGCACTCGTCAATCCAACGCGCACCGTCACCGCTGACGTACTGAATCGAAGAGCGCTGTTCGTCGGTCAGAGCCTGAAAGAACTTCTCAAAGACGGTCTTCCCATGGTTTTCGTGTAGCCAGACGACCTCGCCGGTGTCATGATTGATATCCACGGTCATGTACTTGTGACCCTTACGGTAGGAGGTCTCGTCCACACCGATGCGAATCAATCCGTCCAAACGTCTCTTGTCGGCGTCAGGGTCCAGATGTTTTTGAGCGCGTGTCACGCGACCCACGGTATGCCAATCGATGCGCATGAGCTCTTTGATCTTCGAGCTGGACATATTCCTGGCCAGCCACGCAACCTGGAGATCGAACTCCTTGGTGAAGCGGGAGTCCGGGAAGGCCCAGGGAACGGCCTCGGTGACGATTCCGTGGACGGGACAGTGGATGCGGCGAGGGGCGTACCGCAGATACACCAAGATTCCTCCGAGATCAAGTGCCCGCCATTGACGTGCTTCGGCACGAGCACAATCGTATCCGGGACAGCGAGCACCGCAATGGGGACAGCGTTGTTGCAGACGCTTGTACGGACGAAGATCGAAGTGGGCTCGTACTGCTCCGTTGATTTCACAGACGTCAAAGTCATGAATTACGGCGAGATTTTTGACATGAAGGAGTTCCGTAAGTAAACTGCAGAGCCTGGCCATCGCGTGTGTTGTTTTAAGTTGTAGCAGACCCAAACAATACAGAATCGCGGTGGCCTTTTGTTTTACGGACGTACGCTGGGGGAGGCTTGCCTCCCCCATACCCCCTCCACGTTCTCCGCCACGTGGCTCGGGAGGTGCCGCCTCCGGCAACACCTCCCTTGCCGAGGCTGTTGCCATGCTCGGGACGTGTCAAGCGCCTTTCGCGGCATATCCTCGGTTGGCTACGCCGACCATCGGTATTCCACGAGCGCTTGACCCTGTCCCGGTAGCATGGCGGTGAACGAAAAATGGGCTAAAGAGAGCGATCCTCCTTAGTGGGAGAACTCGATGCCATCAAATCAATTGCCTAACCTACGGTTACGGGAGTAGCGGTCTGTTTTTCGCCCACAACTATCCCCGAAGCCTCGAAAAAGAACGCCGACTCAATACCGTCGAGCCATGCCGCTTGATTTTCAGCTGAATAAGCTTTGGCAAAGATGCGTCGCGAATAGCCAAGTACTGCAATAAAAAAGTGCCCTCTCAGCGTTTCTCCGTTGACGATGACATCCTTTTCGGCGAAGTCGATCTGCATCTGCACGCCGGGCTGAGTTTCATAGCGGCTGTGAGGCTGAACTGCGTTGAGTTCCTTACGCAGGCCGCGGCAGAATCGCTGAAGCTGACGCACATGGATGCATCGGTTGAATTTCTGAGCAATGCGTCGCTGAACGACCACGCAGTTTCCTTCACTCTCGAGGAAAAAATCCTTGATCTCCGTCTGATGATGCAACAGCCAGCGAGTCGAATTCCGCGTAGTTGAGGGATCGTCAAGCGACCCTGCGGGCTTCCGCAGGTAGCGTCGTACGGCATTGCGAGCAACGCCCGTCACTCTGGCAATGCTTTTGATGGAATGCCCGTGGCTGAACAACTCTCGGATCTGTTGGATTTGGATTGCCGTAAGCATTTTGATGGAAAGAAGTACTTGAACCTTTCCATTCTTATGGCATTTACCACTCTTCATGTCCCCTCCCGGAGTACCGGGGTCAATTCTTGTCGTTTTGGGGGATCATATTCTGTCGCTCAACACAGGACTCAGTCGCCGTCAGCAAATGGCTTGAGGAGACCTATCCTCAGATTGAGCAACGAGCAAAGGTTGAGCCTGATGATGAAAGCACTGCTACTCAATCCCGCTCATATGTAGCCTAAATTAGGATAGGACAATCCGTACGAGGAAGCTAAACAGATAGGATCAGATCATCTTGGGCCCCAGTCCGGCAACTCACGATACAGGTCGGGAAAACCGAGACGTCGGGCGATATCGTGTTGGCGAACGGTGACTTCTTGCCAGACGCGGTTGCCGCGACCGTCATTGACCAATCGGATCGAGCCCAGGTAGTTGCGGATCTCCTTGAGGGTCATCTCGTCTCCGATAGGACGATCCATGATCGCTTTTCCCTTGACGATGCGCGTGGTCTTTTGCTTCATTCGACGATGAAAGTCCGTAAGAATTGTCAATGCAACAAACGCAATCAGGAATCGCCCTTCCAGAGTTACGTCACTGTGAGCTCGAGCCACATTCATCTCGACATCGCTCTTTCCGCTCCTAAAGGCCTTCTCAATCAAGTCTCTTGCACAATAATTGTCATAGACTTCCGTAGCCCTGGCCGGCATGGTTGAGACATCACAGAAAAAGCCGAAGTAGCGAATGGCCTCATTGATTTTTTCGTTATCACGTTCCAGCGTGCTCTTGCCCGGCAGACCGGTGGGCGTACGGTAGTAGGTCAACTTCCGACTATTGAGCAACGGACATGCTCCGGTGTGAGCGTCGTCATCCCAATTCTTCCATTGGCTTTCAAAGTCCTCCAGATCCGTAAAGAACGCCTGGGTTTCGACGGAGGATTTTGAGTCCGATCGGAAGACGTGAACCCAAAGCTCGCGCTCGACACCGTCTTCAAACTTGGGTTTTACGGGGACCGTCACGCCGAACACGTCGTTGCGGATGTGCGAGCCGGCCTCCCACAGCGAAGTGATTGCTTTTTCAATCGCCTGCCGAATCCACTTCACATCCATTGTCGCAGCGACGATAACCCGGCTGTTGTGATCGACAAACTTGGCGAAGTTATCTAGCGAGAAGTGCCCGCGGTCCATTACCGCGGCGAAAATTTTCTTCTTGTCGTTGATCTCGTCGAACCGGAGAAGCATGTCGGCGACGGTACTGACGTCGGCGATCTGGCCGGGGAACATCCGGAAGAAAACCGGCATGCCGGTCTTGTGTCCGAGCAGCAGTGCAAGTCCTACCTGCTTCTGATACCCGCCTTCTTTTCCCTTGCCGCATTGTGCATACGGGTTGGCAACGGCCTCAGTGGCGACCCTCGTGGAGTCGTACGAGAGAACTTCATCCTCGGGCAGTCTGGCGATACGGGCGTTGAAGAATGTTTTCCGCCAATCCGGTTGCTCAGCGAGCTCTCTAAAGAACTCCGTCATCTCCCTCGATTCCATTGAGTCCCAGTACGGCAAGAGTTTTCCGTTAACCCACGACTTGAAGAGATAGGCGGAATTCGAGCTCGTGTGCATCCAGTAGAAAGCAATGGCGAGGATCTTGTTGGCGTCGTTCGCTCCCCATGTCTGCGTGAGATCCTCCAACATGCCGGTCTCCTTCGCGATCGCGTAGTAGACAGGAAATTCAGCCACAAGGATGGAGGAGAGAGACGACAGAAACGTCTGAGTGGACGGGTCCGTCAGATCAGTAGCCATATTTTTCCCTTTGTCCTTGGAAGACAGAGCTTTCTTCGGAGCGCAACGCTTCGTTCCGTCTCGGTGAAAGTGGCGGCGGTAGTCTTCGGTCGCGTAGTACACGTTGTCCACGACGTACCCCAGGTACTCCCGTTTTTCCTTACCGCGTTGAGCAACGGAGTCCCAGTAGTAGCGCCTGACAATCACTCGGAAGTTCCCGTAGGCATCGCGGATGATTTTTGCCTTTTTCTCGGAAAGAGGGAACCCGGCGACGTTCGAAGGATCAGGCAGGAGATTCACAGAGGCTTCAGAGGATAGGGAGATAGTTTTAGGCATGATTATACGGACTTTTGAGATGTCTTCGTTATATCATGAAAATACGTATGTATCAGAAAAAGATGCCTTCTGCGAGAAGACATTCTGAAGAGTTTTCTTACAACTCCATACTTCCACATCCCAATTTAGGGAGATGTAGAGAGGAGTATGGGTTCGGGTTTTCTCTTAATTAATTCTTAAAGAAATTGTTTGGGAAAAAGCAGGGTTTCCCCATAGAATCTAATCGTTCGGAAAACCGACACGCGATCGGCCCCGACAACCTATTACAGGGAGACCCCAACTATGTTCCGACATTCCCCTCTGCCGCTCATGCTCGCGGCCCTCGGCCTGGGCTTTGCCATGTCCGCTTCGGCCGCCGACCTCACGAAGTGCACCTCCTGCCACGGCACGATCGCCAAGGATCACGCCGGCGCGGCGCACAAGGACGTCGCCTGCTCGACCTGCCATACGGGTCTGGATCAGCATCTCGCCAACATGAAGACGCGTCCGACGGTCAACTTTGACCCGGCCGCCTGCGGCGCCTGCCATACCGATCAGTACAAGTCGCTTTTTGCGACGAGCGACCGTCCGGCCCGCCAGTCGAAGAAGGACGCCGCGGGTCCCGCGCCCGACCCCTTCTTTGACCGCGCCATGGGGACGCACGGCTTCACGAAGGAGCACGACCTTCCGCGCGCCCACACCTTCATGGCGATCGACCAGTTCATCGTCGACCGCGCCTTCGGCGGCCGTTTCGAACCGAAGGAAGGCTGGCTCTACACGACGCTGGAAGGCGGCAAGTCCTACAAGGTCTGGGACGTCCTCAAGGACAACCATCCCGAATCCAACGAACACAAGCCCTTTAAGCCCGGCACCGCCGCCGCGGGCAACGCCGTCTGCTGGACGTGCAAGTCGACCGACCTGATGCTCGACTGGGCCTACATGGGCGACAAGGTCGACGGCGCCAAGTTCCACCGCGGCTCGAACGCCGTCGATGTGGTCCGCTCCGTCAACCACGGCATCAACTGCAACTTCTGCCACGATCCGCATACGGCGCAGCCGCGCGTGATGCGCGACGCGCTCATCGACGCGATGGAACGCAAGGACGGCCCGAACGTCTATCGTGACCACGCCGCGAATCCCGCCAAGCTCACGGTCAAGGACGCGGGCGTGCGCGGCTTCACCCGCAAGATCGCCACGATGGACCGCGCCGACAGCCGTCTGATGTGCGCGCAGTGCCACGTCGAATACGTCTGCAACCCGGGTCAGGAAGCCGGCACGGGCAAAGCCATCGGCATGAACAGCCGTCTCACGAACCTCTTCCCGTGGGTCAACGCCGACGACATCGAAGCCTACTACGACAAGATCGGCTACCGCGACTTCAAGCACCCGTTGACGGGCGCCCAGCTCGTGAAACTGCAGCACCCCGACGCCGAAACCTTCTTCGGTTCGAAGCACGACAAGGCGGGCGCCACCTGCGCTTCCTGCCACATGCCTAAGGTGAAGAAGGCCGACGGCACGACCTACACGAACCACTGGGCCACGTCGCCGCGTCACTACATCAAGGAAACCTGCCTGACCTGCCACACCGACAAGACGGAAAAGCAGATGAACGCCGCGATCGACGCGATGCACGGCTACTACACGGGCAAGCTCCGCGAGGCCGAATCCCGCATGAACGACATGTTCAACGCGTTTGAACTCGCCCTCGCCATGAACGTGCCCGAAGAGAAGCTCGCAGAAGCCCGCAAGCTCCACGCCACGGCCCACATCAATTGGGAATACTGGACGGCCGTCAACGGCGCCTGGTTCCACAATCCCGACATGGCGGTCCGTTCGCTCTCGAAGTGCGCCGACGCCGCTCTGAAGGCCACGAACCTTCTGCGCGCCGCCACGAAGGAAGTGAATCAGAAGAAGTAACGCTTCTCTGAAGGAGCGTCCTTCGGGACGCTCCGGCCCGAACTTCCGATCCCGTGCGAAGCGATTCGCACGGGATTTTGCATATCGTGCGGACGCCGGCTTCGAGTCTGTTAAGATGAGCGGTCTGCCGGTACAAACATAAGAACACAGCTGCCTACCCATGACCGATACCGTTTTGCTTTATGTCGTCTTCGCCGTCATGCTCGTGACGGCGATCGCGGCGATTCTGCCGACCTTTCTGCGGGGCGTTCGTTCCGACGGCGCCGGGGAAGACGAACACGCGGCCTTTTTGCAAAAGTCCCTCCGGGAAGAGGCCGAGCGCCTCGAGGCGGAGTACGCGCAGGGGCTTCATACGGAGGAGGCCTACCGGTCGCTTCGCGAAGATCTCGAGCGCCGCGCCGTCGAGGAAATGAAGGAAGCCGAGGCGACGAAGAGCCGCGTTGCGCCCGTGTCGCTGCGAAACGCCGTGATCGGCGTCGTTGCGCTGATGGTGTGCGTCCCCGTCATGTGCTATCAGCTGTTGGGCGCTCCGGAAGTGATGCTCCTCGTCAAGGATCAGCAGGTCTTTCAGGGCGAAGCACGGGATGTGGAGCAGATCCGCGAATACCTGAAGGTAAACGAAAAGGATGCCCGCGCCTGGGTGCTGCTAGCGCGCCGCAGCGTCGAGCAAGAAGACTACCGCACGGCGCTCGACGCCTACCGCAAGGGACGTTCCCTCAACGAAAAGGTTGCGGCCGATCCCGAAGTCATGCTTGAACTCACCGCGACGATTCTGACCCTGAACGAGCGCTCCGCTTTTCCGGAGGCGAAGGAGCTTGTGAAAAAGGCCCTGGGCGTCGATCCCGAAAGCCCTCGCACCCTCGAAATGGCGGCGATCGTGATGCTCACGGCCGAAGACTGGAAGGGGGCGGTTCCCTATCTCGAATCGATGCTCGCCAAGTCGAGTCCCGACACGCCGCAGTATCTGCGCCTTGCGGAGCTCCTTCGCGACACGAAGGAAAAGGCGGCCGGGCAGCCGTAAGCCGGTCCCGGGCACGCCAGGGCGGAAAAGAAAGACTTCTCCGGAGTCGGGGCGAAGCACCCGGGAATGCCGCAGGTCCGAAATGCGACCTTCCCCACGCCCGGACGCGCGCGGGCTTCTCTTTGGGGGACGGCGGATCAGCGGCATCGCCGGGGAAAAACGAGGGACAAACGAAAAGGGAGCGTTTCTTGGAACGCTCCTTTTCTTTTCGACGGGGAGGAGCGCCCGGGGACGGGGCGCTCCGAGAGAAGGCGATTTAGGCTTCGCCTTCGACGTAGGGTTCGCTTCCGAGGTCGCCCTCAAGACGCGTGACGATGACGGCCGAAGCCACGTCGCCGACCACGTTGATGGACGTACGGATCATGTCGAGAATACGGTCGACGCCGGCAATGAGCGCCACCGCTTCGAGCGGAATGCCGACCTGCGTGAAGACCACCGTCGTCATGATGAGGCCCGCACCGGGGACGCCGGCCGTGCCGACGGCGGCGAGAACGCCCATCAGAACGATCGTGAGCTGGTCGGCCATCGTGAGGTCAAGCCCGTAGACTTCCGCGGCGAAGATCGAGCACACGCCCATGTAGATGGCTGTGCCGTTCATGTTGATCGTGTTGCCGAGCGGAATCGAGAAGGAAGCCACGGCCTTCGTGGAGCCGAGACGGCGGGCGGCATTGAGGTTCGCCGGCAGAGCCGCGGCCGAAGAGCAGGTCGTGAAGGCGACGAGCCACGGCTCGAAGATGCCGCGGTAGAAGGTCATCATCGGGATGCCCGTGACGACGCGTACGAGCGGAACGAGGAGAACGATGACGAAGAAGGCCGTCGCGAGGAAGGACGAGAGGATGAGCTGGAAGAGCGGCAGGAGAACGCCGAGACCGTGACGGCTCACCGTGTAGGCGATCAAACCGAACACGCCGATCGGGGCGTAGAGCATCACGATGTGCGTCACGCGGATCATCGTGTCGCCGACGAGCTCGAAGAAGTTGAGCACGGGTTTGCCGCGTTCGCCGAGGGCCGAGAGACCGAAACCGAAGATCACCGCAAAGAAGATGATCTGCAGCATCTGTCCTTCGGACATGGCCTGCATCGGATTGATCGGGACGATGTTCAACAGCGTCTGCGTGAGCGGCGGCGCTTCAACGGCCTTGGCGGCGAGACCTTCGGTCGAAAGGTCAAGGCCGACGCCGGGCTGGATGAAGCTCGCGAAGACGAGGCCCATCGCAACGGCGACGGCCGTCGTGAGGGCGTAGCAGATGAGCGTCTTGGTGGCGACGCGGCCGAGCTTGGACGTGTCCGAAATGCCGGCGGCGCCCGCAATGATGGTGGCGACTACCAACGGCACCACGACCATGCGGATCAGGCGAATGAAGAGGTCGCCCAACGGCTGAAGAAAAGTTTTTGCGGTTTCCTGTTCCACGAGAGCGCCGACTACAACGCCGAGCGCAAGACCGATCATCATCTGCCAAGCCAGACTGATCTTGGGTTTCTTGGATGACATAAAGCCTCCCGTTGTGTTTTGTTTTTTTCCGGCTTGGCGTAAAGGCACTTATCGCGTTTGCTTTTGCTCCAAGACCTCAACGTGTAGTTTACATTTCGTAAACTCATTTCGCAAAAAGCTCGTCATAGGGATTTGTCTTACGTTGAGAATGTAGAAAAATGAAAAAATATTCCGGAAACATTTTTCTGCATGAATAAAAATTGTTCTTGTCATATTCAACATGCTGATATCAAAGAGTTTATTGAGCTTATGCTGTTGTAAAGGAAGAATATAAGTTCTTGAAACTGGTCTTATGTAAGACTTTTGCCCCAACCACGGACGTTCCCGATGACAGAAGCTTGCCGGGGCGCAGCCATGCCGGTGCAACCCTCTTTGGAGGATGCCGGAACCGCTTTCGAGGCGGCGCGCAAAGACAGGACGAAAAAAATGCCGCCCGAAGGCGGCTTTGTCGAGGAAGCGGAATGGGTCAGCGAAGGCGCAGACGTCCGAGCGCCTCGAGAAGGTCCCGGATTCCGTAGAGCGTCATGAAGCCCGCGCTCACGGGAATGGCGGCGTACATGTAGCGAACTTCCATCCAGGGGATCGACTGCATGGTGGCGTTTGAGCGCATCACCCAAATCCAGCCGTACCAGCAGACGACCGCGTAGGTGGCGAGTTCAATGAGGCACACGACGACGCGCAGGATCCGTCCCGAGAGGCGGTCGCGCAGACGGTCCGTAAAGAGGTCCACGACGAAGTGGTTGCGCGTGCGCACGAGTTCCTGGGCTCCGAGGAAGATCATCCATACGAGCGCAAACTGAATCCAGTCGTCCGTCTGCGTGAAGTTGTAGATCGGTACGAACCGCACGAAGACGTTGAGGATGAACATGATGAAGATCGCCGCCATGGCGACGACGCAGAGGGTGCGCACGACGCGGCTCAGCATTCGGTCGCCGGCGCGAAGGAGATAGAGCAGAGAGGACATGTTCGGTACTCCGTCAGGACACGAGGCGCGAGAAGGCGAGCGAAAGGTCGGGAATAAGCGCGACCGCCACGGCCATGAGAATCATGATGAGGACGTAGCCCAGGGCGTCCTTGGCGATGTTCATCACTTTTTCTCCCGTGATCGAGGACATCACGTAGAGATTGAGTCCCACGGGGGGCGTCAAGACGCCCACGGCGAGGGCAATGCACATGACGATTCCGAGCTGCACGATGTCGAAGCCGAAGCTCTTCATGAGGGGAACGAAGATCGGCACCGTAATGAGGAGGATCGCCGTCCCTTCGAGGAAGCAGCCCATGATGACGAGAATCGCGATGATGAGCATGAGGACGGGGAGCGCCGACGAGAAGGTGGTTGTCATGAAGGCGATCGTCTGCTGCGGAATGCGCGTATAGAGGAGAACGTATTGGAAGAACCCGGCCGTGGCGATGATGAACATCACCTTGGCGGTCTGTTCGACCGTGTCCCAGAGGATCTTGGGAAGATCCCTGACCGAGAGGGTTTTGAAGACGAAGAACCCCAGGATCGCCACATAGAGCGACGCGACGGCGGCCGCTTCGGTCGCGGTGAAGAGGCCCGCGAACATGCCGCCGATCACGATCACCGGCGTGAGAAGCGAGAAGAAGGCTTCGCGGAAGGCGTCCCAGCGTTCGCGCCAACCCGCGCGGGGCGTCACGGCGTAGCCGCGGCGCCGCGAAACGTAGGAGGACCAGAACATGAAGAGGATCCCGAGGAGAACGCCCGGAACCGCGCCCGCTGCGAAAAGAGCATTCACGCTCGTCTGGGTGAGGCCTGCATAGAGAATGAGCGTGATGCTCGGCGGGATGATCGGACCGAGGGCGCCGCCCGCTGCGATCGTCGCGCAGCTGAAGGAGCGCTCGTAGCCCGACTTCGTCATTTCCGCGATGGCGATCATGCCGATCCCGGCCGCGCAGGCAGCTGCGGACCCCGACATGGCGGCCATGACGATGCAGGCGACGATGGCGGCGTTGGCGAGACCGCCCGAGCGGTGGCCGATGCAGACGCGCCCGAAGCCGAAGAGGCTCTTGGAGACGCCGCCCACCGTCATGAGGTTTCCCATGAGGAGGAAAAAGGGAATCGACATGAGCGTGATCCCCGAGACCTGCGCGTACATGCGCTGCGCCACGAGGAAGAGCCGTGCCGGGTCACCGCCCGCCCAGAGATAGGTGGCGATCGATACGCCGCCCATCGTGACGGCCGTCGTGACGCCGATCATCATCAGCACGAGCACGGCGGTGAAGATCACAAACATGACCATGATGGAAATCCGCAGAAGAGGCTGTCAAAAAAGAAGGATGCCTTCGTCCTCGGCGGGCGAAAGCATCCGTGGGGTCGGAGGGCGCAAAGCGTCACTTTGCGGTGCGCGCGGCGTCGATGGCCTTCAAGAGCTTCGCCATTTCTTCCTTGCCGGCGAGCTCGCCCACCTTGTCGTAGGCGGGCTGCATGAGGCGCACGAACGACTCGCGGTCGGGGACGGTCACGTTCATGCCCTTTTCCTTGAGTTCCTCGATGACGGCGGTCTCTCCGTGGGAGATGCGCTCGCGCGTGAGATTCTGCGCCTTGACGGCCTCTTCCTTCAGGATGGCCTGCAGTTCGGGAGAGAGGCCGTCGAAGAACATCTTGTTGGCGAGCAGAATCTGGCAGTCGAAGTAGTGGTTTGTGAGTGCGAGCTGATTCTGCGTTTCAAAGAGCGAGTCGGCGAGGATCGTGAAGACGGGATTTTCCTCGGCCGCGACGACGCCCTGCTTGAGCGACGTGTAGAGCTCGGAGTAGGCGATGCGCTGCGTGTTGGCGCCGATCGCGTCAAAGGCCGCGAGAAGTCCCGTGGAGGGCGGCACGCGGATCTTGACGCCCTTCAGGTCCTCGGCCTTCATGACGACGATGTCCTGCGTCGTCGTCTGACGGAAGCCGTAGTCGAACATCGAAAGGCCGACCGAGTCGTGTTCGGCGAGGCCTTCGTTCATCCAGTCCATGACGAAGCCGTCGATCACGCGGTGGGCGTGGTCGTAGTCTTCGAAGAGGAAGGGCGCCGTCATGGCGTTGAGCTTCTTCGAATACATCGCCATGTTGCCGAGGGAGACCACGGCCATGTCAAGGGCGCCGAGCGTCACCTGTTCCGCGAGCGACGGCTGGTCGCCCAATTCGCCCGCGGGATAGACCTCCACCTTCACTTTGTTGCCCGTGCGTTCGGCGACATTCTTTGCAAAAAGCTGCGCCGCTTCGTGGTGGGCGTGCGAAACCGCGGCCGTGTGGGCCAGACGGATCGTAAGGTTGTCAAAGTCGGCGGCGTCCGCCTGCGGGGCGACCGCAAGAAAGACGGCGGAAAGTGTGGCGCAGAGAAGAGACTTCACGGCAGACCTCTGGAAAGGTGTGGGATGGAAATTCCGAAAATTGTAGCATGCGCGGGCGAAATTCCCGAGAAAAGATTGCTGAAACGAGCTTTTTCCAAGCCGTTCAGGGCATAAGACGGGCGATTTTGCTCTCGAGCGAATTGAGGCTGCGAAGAAGCGCCGTCGCGCGGGCGTGGGAAAATTCCGCTTCGCCGACGAAGGCCTTCACCTCGCGCTCAAAGGGCGTCACGGCGTCGATCCCGGCGGGATCGTAGCGGCCGACGTCGTCGGACGTGTAGGAAACCGCGATGAGACGCCGCAGGAAAGTTTCCGCCTCGTCGCCCGTCAGGCTCTTCAGGCCCTTTTCCGTCTCGGCGAGACGGTCGATGAAGGCAATCCAGGCGTCGGCGCGGAAGTAGAGCATGCCTTCGCGGGAGCGGGAAAGCTTCGAGGTCGCCTCTTCGACGGCCTTGAACATGCGTTCTCGAAAGTCGCGCCACTCCTCCTCAACGGAAAGCGTGGCCGGCCCCTTTTCGAGGGCCTCCGCCACCGCCCGCAGTCCTGCAAGGGCGTCGCGCAGGAGAAACGAGCGGTCGATCCCTTCCTCGGTGTCGTCGTTCGTGTGCCAGCGGTCGCCGTAACCGCCCGCCAGGCCCGCTACGGCGAGTTTCGGATCGGGCGGCACGAGCGAAACGTTCGAGAAGACGCTCGGAATTCCGAGCGCCAGGAAGGACTGATCGCACGAGCGGTTGACGCGCGAGAAGCGCACGCTCTCGCCTTCGGGGAGCGCCAGCGCGCGACGTGCGAGCCCTTCGGTCGAGGGCATCGCCGGGGCGAAGCCGTAGAGGGTCGCCCCCGCCATGCCGAGACAGTCGAGGTTCACGTGCAGGAAGGCGCGTCGGGCGAGTTCGGATGCGTGCCGATCGCACCAGGCGGTGCTCCCCGCGTAGCGTCCGTGGCTGTGTCCCGACCAGACGACCACCTTGAGGCCGAAGGGGTGGGGCGTTTTCGAAAGGGCGTCTAGAATCGCCGTCGAGGCCGCAAGACCCGAGGCGTTGTCGATTGCACCCGCCCCCCAACTGTCGATGTGGCCGGTGAGAAGCGCGTACTTCTCCGATGCGTTTCCGGCGAGTGTGGCCGTGAGCACGTGACTGGTCAGCCAACGGCTTTCCGTTTCGATGTCGAGCGTCACGGGGCCTTCGCCCAGGCGCCGGGCCGTCTCGCAGTCGATCGAGGCGTTCGGGATCGAAACGTAGCGGTCTTCGACGCCCGGAACCGGACTCCCCCAGACGTCGGAGACGATCATGCGGCGGATGCGCTCGCCCGTCACGAAGAGCACGCCCGCAAAACCGAGCGCTTCGGCGCGGCGCAGAATCCCGAGGTTCGCTAGGCCCGAGACGACCGCGATCGAAGGTTCCTCGGGTGCTTTCGCGTCGTCCGTCCAGGGGACGGGTTTGCCCGTCACGCGCAAATGCCGGGATCCGCCCGCTCCCGTCGTGACGGGTGCGGTCATGGCGTTCCCTTGGGCGCGGAGCGTTTCACCGTTCACTTCGAGGTGCGCGTGCGGGACGGTTGAAACAAAGAGCGGCACTCCCTCCCGCTCCACTTCGGCGCCCGTTGACCTGAAGCGTTTTTCGAGAAGCTCGAACGCATCGCTTTCGTTGTCGTTCGAGAGGCGCTCGCCCGTGAGGACGAGGTCGTGCAGCGTCGTCTCCAGAATTCTGGTGAAGCGATCGGGATCGTCGGGAAGGGACATGGCGGGACTCCGGAGGGTAAGCGGAAACGAATCTCAGATTTTTTCAACCGGACGGTCGAGCGGGATCTTGCGGAAGGCTTCGGCGAATTCGCAGAAGTAGTCGACGATTGCGGGCATCATGGCTCGGCCCCATTCGGCCGTGGCCTTTTCGCTTGGGATGCCGCCGTAGCCGCCCTCGGGAATGCCGAGCCGGATGTCGCGCACGAGCTTGACGTTGGCGCCGTGGAATTTGAGGCTCGAGAGATGCGTGAAGACGAGATCGTCCGAGAGATTGTTTACGCGGGTTTCGGGACAGTTTTCGAGATCGACGAGCTCGGGGTGAATGAAGGAGATTGCGGAGACTTCCTGCGCGTCGCCGTGTCCGGTCGTCCACTCGGGATTGAGCTGCGGGGCGATGCTCCACCAGTTGAGAAGCGAGATGAGCGCTCCCGTCCTGCGGGCGGTTTCCAGGCCCGCGCGTTCGATGGCGGGGTCGTTGCCGCCGTGACCGTTGACGACGAGGAAGCGACGTGCGCCGTGGCGCGTGAGGCTCTCAAAAATGCCGCGGAAGATCCCCGTCATCGTGTCGAGTCCCATGTCGATCGTGCCGGGAAAGGACGTGTGGTGCGTCGCGACCCCGAAGGGAACGACGGGCGTGACGAGGATGTCGCAGCGCTTTTCCATTTCGTCCGCGATCCATTCGGGGATGAGCCAGTCGGTGCCGAGCGGTCCCACGGGACCGTGCTGCTCGGTGCTGCCCACGGGGATGACGACGAGCGTGTCGGGCTTCTTTAGAATCGGTTCGGCCTTGTGCCAGGAGAGATGTGCAAGCTTCATAGATAATTTCGGCGCGCAAGCCTCTGCATTCGTGCAGGGGAGGAAGCGCCGCTCCTTATGTGGTTCGTTGCGTCTGCGTTCAATCAAATGGGTTCGGCGTTTTTCCGAGAGACGCGGTTTCTTGTGGCTGACGCCTGCGGAAATCCGCTCGAGTCGCCGTTCTCGGACAGGTTGACGATGCGCCTCAAAGAGGGAAAGCCGCGCGGGGCGGCTTTCCGGAAAGGTGAATGGAAAACGTCAGTCGGCGTGGCGGTCGAGGTCGTCGAAGTGACGGCGGATCGTCGCTTCCGAGACGGGCTTCGTCACGAGGCTCACGAGAATCATCACGACCATCGCGAAGGCCCAGGCGACGATGAGCGGATTGAAGCCGAAGGACCAGCTCGGGAATTCAAGCGTGATGAGGACGTAGAGGATTTCCGCGGCGATGACGCCCACGTAGACGCTCGTCGTGGTGGCGCGGCGCCAGTACATGCCGAGCAGAATCGGAGCCGCCCAGATGCCGAGGCCGCCGAAGGCGAAGAGGACGATCTGGAAGATCGAGCCCGGCTTGCTGATGCCGATGCCGATCGCGATGATGCCGAGGACGACCGTGATCACCTTCGAGAGGCGCCAGGTTTCTTCGTCGGTGGCGTCGCGCTTCAGAATCTTCTGATAGAGGTCGCGCGAAGCGGCGGACGTGGCCGTGAGAAGAAGCGACGAAATCGTCGACATGCCCGCCGAGAAGATGCCCGCCACCATGAGGGACGAGAGAACCGGCGAGAGACCGCCCTGCAGAATGAGCGGAACGACGAAGTCGGAATTCTTACCTTCCAGGCCCGGGAAGGCGATGATGCCCGTGACGCCGCACCATTCAATGAAGGAGGCGGAGAACCACATGCCGAGCGTGCCGAGGATCACGGCCTTGAACATCGTTCTGTGGTCCTTCATCGTGAAGAACTTCGTGAAGAGATGCGGCTGACCGATCGCAAAGAAGCTCCACATCACGATCATCGAGACGTAGTTCTGCCAGGGATAGCTGTTGTTGTGGCCGGGGAAGCTCACGTAGTTCGTGTCCATGGCCGCGAGCTTGGCGTTGATGACGTCAAGCCCCCCGCCGAGTTCGAGCGACACGAAGAAGGTGACGACGGCCGTCACGACCATGAGGATGCCCTGAATGAGGTCGGTGAGCATGATCGAACGGATGCCGCCCGCCATGCAGTAGAGAATCACGGTGACGCCCATGACGGTGATGCCGACCCATTCGGGCGCGCCCGTGTAGGTCGTGAAGATCACGCCGCCGCCGATCGTCTGCGCACCCATCATCGAGACGAGGAAGACGAGCATGAGGACGGCGAGAAGTCCGCGGATGCCGGTCGACTCGTAGCGGTCCGCGAGGTAGTCGGCCATCGTGAGCATCTTGTAGCGGTGGCCGAGCGTGATGAGGCGCCGTCCCACGAGCAACGCGGGGATGAGCATCGAGAAGGCGATGCCCGGAACCGAAACGGACATCCCGGCGTAGCCCACGTGGTAAATCGACCCCGGAACGCCCATGAAGGTCGACATGGAATACTGCGTCGAGAAGTAGGCGACCCCCGTGAGAATGGCTCCCGCCTTCCCCGACATCGTGAAGAAGTCGGAAAGCGAACGGTTCTTCTGAGAACCGTACCAGCCGAGGCCCGTCAGAATGAGGCAGTAGAGAATGATGACGGTGAGAAACGGTCCCGTCATGCTGACCGTGTCGATGGTGTGCTGCATCAGGCTTCCTCGTCGTCAAATTCGTGATATTCGGGACGCTTGAGGCAGGAATGCGCCCAAACGCCGATCATGCAGATCGTGAAGATTCCGTAAACGAGCCACCCGTAAATGAAGAGGGGAACGCCGAAGAAGCTCGGGTTGTATTCGGTGTCGTAGAAAATGGGAAGCGGCAGCATGATGAATACCCAGATCACCATGAACACCCAAAACCACTTTCTCTCGAAAGCGTTGGCGAATGCGTGCATGCGGGGACTCCTTTTTTTGAAAATTGAGAATGAAGCGTCGGAAGAGTCGGCTCTCTCGGGCGCCTCATTCGAGGGTTTACTGCGTCATTCTGCCACGCGGCTTCGAGGAAGTCTTGAAAAGTTTTTCCGAGACGGATCAGGTTGTTCGGGTTAACGACGAGATCATTTGATTTGAGCTGAATTGGTTAGTGGTAAGGAATTATGTCTCGTTTCACACGAGAACGGCGGGGCGGTCTAAACTGTCTTCCCCTGGAGACTTATTTTCGATTCTGAGGAGTCGTTTGAACATGGGTAAGAAAGCTGACAAGAAAAAAATCCGCAAGATTGAAATCCAGATCCACAAGGGGGATTTCAAGAATCTGCGCGACATCGCCGAAATGATCGGCTACGACTCTGTGGAAGAGTACGTTGAAGACGCCATCGTTCGCGTCGCCACGGCCGACTACAACATGATCACGATGCTCGCCGAGGATCATCTCACCCGCCTGCACGACCGTGTTTTTTCGTTTTTCTCCGAAACGGCGGAGGACGAATCGGAAGAGGCCGAAGTCGAAGAGGCTCAAGAGGAGGACGACGAGGACGAGGCCGACGAACAGGAAGCCGAATCTGGAGAAAAGAAAGTCGTCGAAACCGAAGCTTCCGAAGAAGCCGAGCCGGTGAAGGAAACGCCCCACAAGACGGCGCGCCGCGCCAAGAAGGAAGAAAAGGTTGAGGAAGCCGCTCCCGAAGCGGCCGAAAAGACCGAAGCCTGATTTTCCCCGATTAAGAAAAGACCCGCAGCCTCTCGCGAAGCTGCGGGTCTTTGTCATTGAGCCTTCCGGCGCGTCGTCAGGCGAGCGCTTCGAGACGTTCGAGCGCGACTCCGGCAAAGAGGGTCGAGGCCATGGCAAGAACTTCGTCGTTGAAGTCGAACTTGTTGTTGTGGATCGAATAGGGATGCGCTTCGTCGCGCACGCCCACGCGGATGATCGAGCCCGGGACCTTGAACTGGTATTCGGCAAAGTCGTCGCCGCCCATCGAGATGGGGAAGTCGTCGTCCGCGGCGTCGTCGCCGAAGTGCTTGCGCACGTAGTCGCTCAAAATCTTCGTCGTGAGCGGATGGTTGACGACGGACGGCGTCTGCGCGTCGTAGGTGACTTCGGCCTTGCAGCCGCAGGCTTGGGCGACACCCTCGGCGATGCGGGGAAGCTCCGTCGAAATGAGTTTGCGGACGTCTTCGTTGAAGGTGCGCACCGTGCCGCTCATCGTGGCGACGGAGGGAATGACGTTCGGGGCGTTGTAGTTGCCCGCGTTGACGGAGCAGACGGAGACCACCGCCTTTTCAATCGGGTCGACGCGGCGCGACACGAGCGTCTGAAGGGCGGAGATGATTTCCGCGGCGACGGGAACCGGATCGTGCCCGAGGTGAGGACGGGCCCCGTGGGTGCCCTGGCCAGTCACGGTGATGTAGAAGAAGTCGACCGAAGCCTGGGCGGGGCCGACGCGGAAGCCGAAGACGCCCTTGTCGCGCGTCCCTTCGTCGTGGCCGCCGTAGATTTCGACGATGCCGTATTTCTCAAAGATCCCCGCGTTCACGATGGCGGCGGCGCCGCCCCCCGATTCTTCGGCGGGCTGGAAGATGCCGACCACCTGACCGGGGAAGTCGCGTCGGCGGGTGAGCACGTAGAGGGCGCCGAGCGTCCAGGTCGTGTGGCCGTCGTGACCGCAGGCGTGGCAGCGGCCCGCTTCGCAGCTCTTCCAGGGATTGTCGGAATTGTCCGGCATCGGAAGTGCGTCGATGTCGCCGCGAAGGGCCACGGTCTTGCCCGGGCGGTTCCCCTTGACGACGGCGATCACGGCGCCCGGAACGGTAGTGGTGTCGACTTCGTCGGCGCCCCAGGCGCGAAGCTTTTCGGCGATCTTTTCGCAGGTGCGCGGGGTTTCAAAGGCGAGTTCGGGGTGCTGATGCAGGTCGTGGCGGAATTCGACGAGTTCGTCGAAGACTTCAAGGGATTCCGGGAAGCAGACTTCCGGACGATAGGGACGGATCATTCAAAAAACTCCTCATGAGGTCGGCGTCCGATGCGGGCGCCAATTTTTTAAGTTTACGCCGAGCGGGTTTACGTAAAACTCGGGCGGGTCGCCGATCGCTTTTGCGATAGGACAAGAGGAACCGTCGGAAAGAAGGAAAAACGCCCGATCCGTGAAGGGGCGGGCGGTCCGGACCTTTGTCTGCAGAGTGTTTCGGTGTTTACGGGCGCCATTCCTCGGGAAGGAGACGCCGTTCCGCCTCGGCCTTGTCGGTTTCGCCGAAGGCTTCAAGCGTGAAGACGAGCGAGCGGCGCACCAGGAGAAGCGCAACGTGGGGCGCGATCGCTTCGAGGGCGGGCGAAACGGGCGTCGGCCCTTTGGGCGCACCCTTGGCGTAGAGCGCGATTTCGGCGTCGTCCGGACGCGCTGCGCCGTCGGCGCGAAGCGCGAGAAGCGCAAGGGCCTCGCGAAGTTTTGCTTCCGCGGCGGGAAGGTTGCCGAGCCCCGCGGCGGTCAGGCCGCGGTACTGCGCCACGACGGCCGAGGAGAGGAAGTCTTCGTCGCGGCCGAGAAGGGCCGCGGCCGCCGCATAGTCGCCAAGCGAAATCGAGAGCGCGACGTCGGAGAGAAGCGCGCGGGGAAGTTTGTTCGTCACAGTGTGTCCTTTTCCAGAATGAAGAGCGTGTGGCTGATGCCGAGATTGGGGGTTTCGGAGACGATGCGAAGGCCGCTCTCTTCAAAGAGCCGGCGCAGTTCGTCGCCGTGGAAGAAGCGAGAATTGCCGTTGGCCATCACCGTGAAATAGAGGCTCGTGGCGGCAAGCGAGAGCGCCGCCGCTTCGTGGCGCTGTTCGTCGACGAGCGGCTCGAGGACGGCGAGTTTGGCGCCCGCCTTCATGGCGCGCGCCGTGCGCACGAGAATCGAGCGGGCTTCGTCGAGACTGAAGCAGTCGAGAAACTGACTCATCCAGTATAGGTCCGCCTCTTCGGTGCCCGTGAGCGGCGCATCGGTGAGCCAGTCGATCGCGACGGTGTCGATTCGGTCGCGCACCGCTTTGAGCTCGGCGTGGCGGACGAGGTTTTCAATCTGCGCGGGAAGGTCCACGAAGACGGCTCGGGCGTTCGGGTGGGTATCGAGAAAGAGCTTCGTGAAGCGCCCGGTGTTTCCTCCGATGTCGACGAGTTGTGAAAAGCCCTTGAGTTTGTCGAGACACTCGATCGCGGCGCGGTAGGCTCGGTCGGAGTGAAAGTGGTCGAAAGCGAACCATGCCTTTTGCGCGTCTTCGGGAAGATCGGGCAGATGCGGGTAGATCGTCTTCCAGTCGCCGTTGAAGGCGGAAAGTCCCGCCGGACGGCCTTCGAGGAGCGCGTCGAGCGTCTTTTCGAGTCCCGCGTAGTTCATGCGGTCCGTAAAGAAGAAGTTCACGCGCGTCATTTCGTCGAGAACGAGGAGGTCCCCCACGCGGGTGGATTCGAGCGTTCCGTCTTCGCGGCGCGAGAGCACGCGGGCGCTCGCGAGGATGTCGGCCATTACGTCGACCGCATAGGGGGTGAGTCCGAGCGTTTCGGCCCATTCATGCGGCGTCTTCGGGGGCTTCTGATGAACGATCCCCGGAAGGAATCCCGTTTGGAGGGCGGCCGAAACGGCCTTGAAGAGAAAAGGCGCGAAGGCGATTTTCTGCGCTTCGTAGAGCGTTTCCAAAAAGTGCGGCATGTTCGGTTCCGAAGGAGACTCAGAGGGGCCACTCGACGGCCGTTTCGTTCAAGCGTTCCCATTCGGGCGCGGTCGGGTCGTGCGCGACGCCGAGGGAAACGGCCTTTTTCGCGCGCTCCCAGGCGCGCGGACAGTGCTTTTCGAAGTACTGCAGGAGGTCCTGCATCCGCATTTCGCCGTGCACCATCGGGGCGATCGTCACGACCGTGAGGATCGTGGGGTTTTCTTCCGGGGGATTCTCGGCGTCGGGATCTTCAAAGCCCTGGCAGAGACCGCCCCAGTGACCGTTTCCGGTCACGTAGAAGCGCGGATAGAGAATTTCGTTCGTGCGCGTTTCGCGAAGCACCGGCATGGTGGTCTCCAGCGGCGTGTCGGTGAGCGAGAGCCGAAAGTCCCCGTAGGGAGCGTTGAGCTTGATCGTAGCCTCGCGCATGCCCCAGAGGGCGTAGAAGGGAAGAACCTCGGGGAAGTCGTTTTCCCCTTCGAGCTGCTCGAGCGTGTAGGCGGCCACTTCGGACGGAAAGGCGTATTCGCAGATCGCCTTGGGATCGCGCAGTTTCCGGCAGAATTCGGCGTCGATGCCCACCGGCTGCGGCGACATGGCCGCCGCGGCGTAGAGCTTCGTGTGGGCGATCGAGACGTACTGAAGGTTCTTTCCGGGGTTTTTGGCGCGCGGCCCGTAGGGCGGGTGCTCGTAGAGCCCCACGCCCGAGCGGTGCGAGAGAAGCGCGAGGAGCATGCGGGCCCAAAGGCTTTGGCTTCGGCGATGGGCGTCGCGGATGCTCAGGATTCGGAGTTTTGCGTCGGCGGGCAGGAGCGCCACCGCCATGTTTTCGTCCGAGGGGTCAGGATTTTCAATCCGAACGCAAAGAACGATGCCGTTTCGCTCGAGCGAGAGCGGCAGGTCGTCGGGTTCGATCGGTTCGACGGGCGTGAGTTCAAGTCCCGGTATGTCGAAGAGATGCGTCACGGTTTCTCGGGCCAATGGAAAAAGAGAAGGTCCATTGTAGCAAGGCGAAACCGCGCGCAATCTTAAAAAGGAGGGCGCCGCGGCTCTGTGTCCGGGAGCCCCGTGCGTACAGTTCTCGATCAGTCCTCGAAGACGCGCTCGAGGAATTTCCCGAGAAGACGGTAGTGCGTCTTCGTCTCGGGGGCCTTCGGATTGAGGTAGTACTGGGCGTGAGAGAGTGCCTCGTATACGATAAGTTCCGCGTGCCGGTCGGCAAGGAGCAGCTTTTCGTGCATGCGCACGGTGTTGCTCAGAAAGAGGTCGCGGGTTCCCGAGACGAGAAGCGTGGGCGGGAATTTCGCGAGCGTCGCCTCTTCCGCGTAGACGGGGGAGAGAAGCGGATCCTTCATGTCGGCGCCGCCCGCGTAGAGTTCGGCGGCCGTCCGGATGAGGCCGTCGTAGGTCCCGAGAATGTTGTCGACGCCCTCCATCGTGACGTAGCTGTCGCCCGTTTTGGTGAGGTCCGCCCAGGGCGTCCCTGCGATGAGGGCCGCGGGCATCGGCACGCCGGCGCGTGCCGCCTGAATGCCGAGGACGAGCGTCATGCCGCCGCCCGTGGACGTTCCGAAGACGGCGACGTTTTCGGCGGGAGTCGTTTCGAGCAGCGCCTTGTAGGCTCGGAAAGCGTCGTCGATCGCGGCGGGGTAGGGGTGCTCGGGCGCCATGCGGTAGTCGACGCAGACGACCTTGTAGCCCTCAAGTCCCGCCATCAGAACGGCTTCGCCGATCCCGGCGACGCCGTGCCCGAGAATGTAGCCGCCTCCGTGGATGTAGAAAATCACTTTGCCGGCCTTGTCTTTTGCGAGTTTTTCCGGCGTGAGCGTGTAGACGCGCACGCCGCCGAGCGATCCTTCCTGCACGTCGACGCCGTATTCCTTGGCGAGCGCCAGCGCGGCGGGCGCCGCGCCTTCAGCGTAGTTTTGGGCAAGGGCGCTCACGGACTCGGGAGACTTTTCTTTTGTGAGCCAGAGGTCGGGCGCGGGCGCGGCGACGCTATCGGCCATTTCGGCGCTCACGGTCGAGGGGGCGGGAAAGCGGGTGCCGGCTTCGGAGGCCGCAAAGGACGTCTGCGCGCTCGAAAGTGAGAGACCGAGAGCCAGAGAGAGTGCGAGAGTGAAGGCGGATTTTTTCATCGTGGAGCCGTCAAAGGTAAAAATGAAAAGGGAAAAGCCGAGCAATGAGCGGTACGACGGATGCGGTTCAATAGGCGCGGCGCAGGGCGTTGCAGGTTTGTTCGCGTGAGCGCGGTCCGTGAGGCCCGCGCTCGAACGCAGAGCCGGAAGAGAGCTTACCAGGCGTAGGCCTCGGGCGCTTCGCCGCCCGGCCCCGGGAAGATTTCGTCGAGCCTTTTCATCATTTCTTCAGACAACTTCACGTCGAGGCCCTTGACGGAGCCTTCGAGCTGCTCGACGGTGCGCGGTCCGACGATCGGGCAGGTGACGTCCGGGTTCGCAAGCACCCAGGCCTGCGCTACGTCCGCGGGCGCCAGCCCATATTCGTCGCAGAGCTTTTCGTACGCGGCGACGCGGTCGTAGAACTTCGGATCGCGAATGGGAAGCGAGGGCTTCCGACGACGCGACTTTTCCGCCGCCTTCTTGAGCGCGCCCGCAAGAAGCCCGCCGTCGAGCGGACTGTAGGTGAGAACACCCATGCCGTTCCAACGGGCCGAAGGAAGCACTTCCAGTTCGATGGCGCGGCAGGCGAGGCTGTAGCGGCTCTGTTCGCTCACAAGACCCATGAAGCTCCGCATGTGCGCTTCGCCCTGTGCGGCGGCGATGCCCCAGCCCGGAAAGTTGCAGCTCCCGACATAGAGGACCTTGCCTTGCCGCACGAGCGTCTCCATCGCCGACCAGATTTCCTCCCACGGCGTCAGGCGGTCGAAGTGGTGCATTTGATAGAGGTCGATGTGATCGGTCTTGAGTCGACGCAGGCTGTCTTCGCAGGCCTTGCGGATGTGGTAGGCCGAAAGCCTTCCGCCGTTGGGGCCGGCGATCATCGGTTGGTAAACCTTCGTGGCGAGGACGATTTCGTCGCGCTTGCCGCTCTTTTGGAACCAGTCGCCGAGGATTTCTTCGGAGACGCCGTAGCCGAGCGGAATGTCGGGACGTTGCGGACCGCCGTAGACGTCGGCCGTGTCAAAGAAGTTGATGCCCGCGTCGTAGGCCGCGTCCATGATTCGGAAGGCGCTCTCGCGGTCGGTGGCGTCGCCGAAATTCATCGTGCCGAGGCAAAGACGGCTCACAAAGAGGCCGGTGCGGCCGAGTTTCTTGTATTCCATGATCTTTTTTCCTGGAGTTCAAAAGTGGTGTCCGTCCACGAGCGGATGTCGAACGCCGCATTCACGGTCGGACGGATTCGTATTTCGTTATTCCGCCTTGGCGTCGGGTTTCATCACGATTTTCAGTACCGGGTCGGTGCGCGAGGTGAGGCGCTCGAAGGCGTGCTGCATGCCTTCGACGGGCACGATGTCGGTGACGTAGCGCTCGGGCTTGATTATCCCGCTAGCGATCAGGTCGATCGTTTCTTCGAATTCCTTGCGGGTGCACGAGACGCTCCCGACAAGCCGGATTTCGTGAAGGACGAGGCGGTTGATGTCGAACGGGATCGTCGGATCGATGGTGTTGCCGACCGTGACGATCGTGCCGCCCGCCTTTACGGCGTCCATGGCGGCGGCCAGCGCCGAGGCGCTGCCGACCGCCTCGAAGACGACGTCGAAGCCGCCCTGCGAAACTTCTTCATAGACGGCGCGGCGGTTCGGATCCTTGCCGTCGATGTAGCGGTCGAACTTTCCCATTTCCCTGGCTTTGGCGAGCTTGCGGTCGTTCGTTTTCGACATGGCTACGAGCGAAGCGCCGGCGGACTTCGCAAGGTCGCCCATGAGTTGCGCGATGATGCCCGAGCCCACGACGAGGACCTTGTCGTGAAGCTTCATGTTCGAGAGATGCACGGCGTGATAGGCCACCATCAGCGGATCGATCAACGCGGCGTCCACGTCCGACACGGTGTCGGGGAGCCTGTAGGCGAGACGGGCCGGTCCCACGAACTTTTCGGCGTAGGCGCCGTTGCAGACAAACCCGATGTAGTTCGTGCCGTTCACTTCCCGGCAGAGGTGTTCCTGACCCGCACGGCACATGTCGCACTCGCCGCAGTAGAGGTTCGCCCAGAAGACGACGCGGTCACCGACCTGGAAGTCGCTCGTGCCCGGGTCTTCGACGACGCCGCAGAATTCGTGCCCCATCCAGAAGTCGCCCTTGTGGTTCGGGTTCCAACCCTTCCCGGTCTTCCACATGTGGACGTCGGATCCGCACACGCCCGTGGCGCAAACGCGGATGCGGATGTCGCCCGCCTTCATTTCGGGGACGGGCTCGAGTTTGGTTTCGATCTTTTCGGGGCCGACGAGAACGGCCGCCTTCATCATTTCGGTCATACTTTGTGTCTTCCAGCGAGGGTTGAAGAACTTCTTCGGATGACTGCATCGTAGGAGAGAGGAAGGTTTTTCGGAAGTTCAAATTTTTATATGTGCGTGAACTTTTCGTTCATACGCACTACGAGGTGAGGACGGTGGACGATGCCGCGCATTGTTGTCTTCTGCGGGACTCGCCGTTCGGCGCGATCGACGGTTTGCACCGAAAACCTATACGAACGTATAGAGACTTTTGCTCTTTGCATCGGCACAATGGTCTGCGTTTGGGAAAGAAAAGGGCGTTCGTCGCCCGACGTCTTTCCGAAAACGATTCGACTAAAGGAGAACATCCATGATCAAGACCTTTGCCAAGACGGCCCTCACGGGTGCCGTCCTTGCCGCGCTGGCCACGGGCGCCTTCGCCGCCGCAAGCGGCACCTACACGGGCGAAGCCCAGGGCCGCAACGGCCCCGTGAAGGTGGAAGTGACGCTTGCCGACGGCAAGATCACGGCCGTGAAGGTGGTTTCGCACAAGGAATCGACGGGCATCGCCGATCCTGCCATTGAACGCATTCCGGCCGCCATCGCGGCCGAACAGTCCGCGGCCGTCGACGTCGTGGGCGGCGCGACGCTCACCTCCGACGCCATCAAGGCGGCCGTTCTCGCCGCGCTCACCTCCGCGGGCGTCGACACCCAGGCCTACATGAAGAAGCCCGACGCCAAGGCTGCGGCCGACCAGCCCGTCAAGGAAGTCAACGCCGACATTCTCGTGATCGGCGCGGGCAACGGCGGCATTACGGCGGCCGTCAAGGCCGCGGTGATGGGCAAGAAGGTGGTCCTTATCGAAAAACGTCCTGCTGCGGGCGGCGTTTCGGCCCTCAACCACGGCGGTCTCGCCGCCACGGGCACCCGCTATCAGCGCGAAGTCATGAAGGAAACGAAGGACTCTCCCGAACTCCTTTACAAGGACATGTTGCGCGTCGGCAAGAACGCCAACGACCCGGTCCTTGCCAAGATGGTGTCTGAACGTACGGGCGAAGTGGGTGACTGGCTCATCGACGATCTGAAGGTCGCCTACGGCGCCGCCTGGGTGCAGTTCCCGGACCACAGCGCCCACCGTCAGATTTCCGCGAAGGGCAATTCCGTCGGTTGGCAAAAGACGATGCTTGACGTCTTCGCCAAGCACGGCGGCGTCCTCATAACCGACATGCGCGCGACCGAATTCATCACCGACAAGGACGGCAATGTCACGGGCGTGAAGGCGACGGGCCTGAAGGGCCAGCCTTACGAATTCGACGCGAAGTCCTTCGTTCTCGCTTCGGGCGGCTACGGCGCAGTGAAGTCGATGCTCCCCGAACGCATGAAGGACGTGCTCTTCTACGGCATCCCGACCGAAACGGGCGACGGCTTCAAGATGGGCACCGCCATCGGTGCGGGTACGATCAACCTCGACTACGTCAAGACCTATCCGAACGGCGTTGAAGTCCAGCCCGGCCGCTCCATGGACACGACGGGTTCCTCGACCTTCGCAGTGCGCGGCAGCGCCATTTTCGTGAATGTCGACGGCAAGCGCTGCGTCAACGAAAACAAGTCGCTCGGTGAATTGACGCAAGCCACGCTCGCGCAGAAGAACCATCTGATGTACCTTGTCATGGATCAGAAGGCTTGGGAAGCATATGTGAAGAAGGCGGTCGACGACCATACGGTGCCCGACGCCTCGACCTTCGAAGCCTGGAAGTCGCTTCGCAACAACGGCCGTCCCGTCATCTGCACGGGTGAGCTCGACGTCTGCGCCAAGGAAATGGGGATCGATCCGAAGGGCCTCGTTCAGACCGTAAAGGATTGGAACGCCGCCGTGGCCGCGGGTGAAGACAAGGCCTTCGGCCGCAAGGCGCTCGTTGCTCTGGGCGACGGTCCCTACCACATCGTCGAGCAGAAGGCCCGTTATCAGACCACGCTCGGCGGTCTGCGCGCCAACGCCGACATGCAGATTCTCACGAAGGAAGGCAAGCCCATCGGCAACCTCTACGGTGCGGGCTGTGTCGTGGGCGGTGCGAACGGCGCCGACTCGATGACGACGCTCATGAACACCTGGGCCATCGTTTCGGGCTACGTCGCGGGTGAAAGCGCCGCGAAGAACGCCAAGTAATCGTTTGATTGCGCCGGTCGGGTTCACTCGCAACTGCGGTCGGCGCCATACGAGATTGCATGGACAAAAAGGCCGCCCCAACCCGGGCGGCCTTGCCTTTCGTGTCGGCTCAAAACTCGATCAGCGCAGCGCAAAGTTGATTGCAAAGGCGATCGAGACGATGTACATCAGGGGATGCACTTCGCGGGCGCGTCCCGTAAGCACGGCGATGACCGTGTAGGAAACGAAGCCGAAGCCGAAGCCCGTCGCGATGTTGTAGGTGAGGGGCATCCCGACGATCGTGAGGAAGGCGGGAATCGCCACGTCGAGACGGTCAAAGCGGATGTGCACGCATTCCTGCATCATGAAGGCGCCCACGAGAATGAGGATCGGTGCCGTGGCAAAGGCCGGGACGATCGCAATGAGCGGGATGAAGAAGAGCGCGAGAACGAAGAAACCTGCGGCGAAGACGCTCGAAAGGCCCGTACGCGCGCCCGCGACGGCGCCCGCGGCGCTTTCGAGGTAGCTCGTGGCGGTCGTGGTCCCGAAGACCGACGAGAGCATCGTGCCGATCGAGTCGGAAATGAAGGCGCGGTCGAGATTGCGGATGGAGCCGTCGTCCTTCATGAGGCCCGCCTTGCGGGCGACGCCGATGAGCACCCCCATGTTGTCGAAGAGGTCCACCATCGTAAGTGTGAAGATGATGGTGGAGAGTCCGTGGCTCAAGGCACCCGGGAGGTCGAGCTGAAAGAAGGTCTTCGAGATGTCGGGGAATCCCGTCGAGAGCCAGGAGCCTTCGGGAAGCGAGACGTGGCCCGTGACGACGCCGAGCGCCGTCGTCGCGAGAATGCCGACGATCATGGCCGCTCGGATGCCCATCACGTTGAGAACCGCGGTGAGGAAGAAGCCGAAGAGCGCGAGAAGCACCTTGGGATCGGTGAGGTCGCCGAGCGCGACCGAGGTCGATTCGTTCGAGACGACGATCCCGCAGTTCTTGAAGCCGATGAAGGCGATGAAGGTGCCGATCCCCACGACGATTGCGTACTTGAGATCCTTCGGGACCGAGTCGACGATCCATTGCCGGATGCGCGTGACGGTGAGGAGAAAGAAGACCATGCCCGAGACGAGGACGGCGCCGAGACCGGCCTGCCAGGTGAAGCCCGCGGGGCCGCAGACGTAGTAGGCGAAGAAGGCGGTGATGCCGAGGCCCGGGGCCACGACCACCGGATAGTTCGCCCAGAGTCCCATGATAAGGGTCACGACGATCGTCGTCAGAACGACGGCGCCCGTGACGGCGGTGCGGTCCATGCCGGCGTCGGCGAGCATGGAGGGAATCACGAAGATGAGGTAGCAGCACGCCATGAAGGACGTGAGACCGCCGAAAAATTCCTGACGAACGGAAGTTCCGTTTTCTCGCAGGCGAAAGAGGCGTTCAAGAAGACCGGGGGTCTTCGCGGTGCTTGGGGAGGTCATGTCAGGTTTGCGAGGGTGGAAAAGAGAAAAAAGCCATTGTAGCGGGAAAAGGAAGCTTTGCCGAAAGATTGTCGGCGGAAGATACGGTAGAGAAAATGTCTCTAGAAAAGCAGAATCGGATAAGAAATTTTGCTTTTTCTTTTGAATAATGGAACGTGTGGAGAAGAAGGGAGAGAAGGTCGAGCTCTTTCAACGGCCTTTTTTCAAAGGACCGATAAAACAATTCGCGGAGAGAAGAAATGGGATATTTGACGCAAGAATCGAGTGCCGAACGCGCCGCTCGGGTGAAGACGCTCAATGATGCGCTCATCGAGAGGGTGATGACGATTTCTCAGGGAAGGGCCGGCCAGTTCCCGACCGCCGTTCCCGGACTCGACGTTTCGGTGCGCGACGAACGCAACGCTTCGGAGCGGTGCGTCTACCGCCGATCTCTCGGCGTGATGCTCTCGGGACGCAAGCGCTCCATCGTCGGGAACCGCGTCTACGAGTACGGCGCGGGCGACATGCTTTACACGCTTGTCGACATGCCTGCGATGTGGCAGGTGGTGGGGGCGACGCGGGAGCATCCCTTCATCGCGGTTTCGGTTGTGCTCGATGAAGAGATGATGCGCGAGCTGATCCCCCGCGTGCGTCTGGGGTCGCGCTGTACGAATCTGCAGGCGATCGGACTTGAACGCTCCGACCCGGATCTTCTCGAGGTCTTTCTTCGGCTCATGCAGCTCCTTGACCGTCCGGACGAAATTGAAGTGATGGCGCCGATGTTGTTGCGCGAAATCCACTTCCGAGCGCTTCTCGGTCCGCAGGGGCCGGCTCTGGCCGCCGCCTTCACGCAGGATTCGCAGAGCAACCGCATCGGACAGGCGATCGACTGGATAAAGTCGAACGTCACGGCGAGCGTGTCGATCGAGGAGATGGCCGAGCGCGCCCACATGGCGCCTTCGACCTTTCACCGTCACTTCAAGGCGGTGACGAGTCTCTCGCCCCTGCAGTACCACAAGCGTCTGAAGCTCCACGAGGCGCAGCGCCTCATGCTCGTCAAGAACTTCGACGCCTCGCAGGCCGCCTACGCGGTCGGCTACGCGAGCGCGACGCAGTTCTCGCGCGACTACAAAAAACTTTTCGGGACGCCTCCCAAGAAGAGCGTGCGGGTGATGCAGACCCACGTCTCGCCCGAAGGCGTTCCCATGAGCTGACGGAAACCGCAACATAAAGAAGGCCGCGCCTCTCAGAAGAGAAGCGCGGCCTTTTGCTTGCGGGCGTCTTTGTGTTACGCGACGGCCTTGGCGTAGTCTTCGTCCGAGACCGCCTCGAGCCATGTGCAGCGGTTGTTCGGGACGTTGGGTTCGATCGAGACGTGGGTCATCCAGGTCTCGGCGCCCGCGCCGTGCCAGTGCTTCACTTCGGGCGGAATGCGCACGACGTCGCCCTTGCGGATCAAGCGCGGAGCTTCGTCTTCGAACTGCACGAATCCTTCGCCCGCGAGAACGAGCAGGATCTGACCGCCCGAATGGACGTGCCAATGCGTTCTCGTGCCCGGTTCGAAGGTGACGTTGCCGATCGGGGCGTGGAAGACGTCGTCGTTTTCGCTCAGCATCGTGAGGTAGGACGTGCCGGTGAAGAACTTCCCGTATGGATTGACGGGGCCCTGTTCAAAAATCGTGTCGTGCGGGGCCTTGCGGACTTCAGACATGTTTGTCTCCTTGTGATCTCTGTGTTTTTGGGGACGTTCTTCGGAGCGCCCCGTTTCGCCTACCATTGTGGCGCGGGGCGCACCGGGCGGTTCGTCCGATCGGACGCGATTGTTGCCTGAAACAATCGGTCGGCGCAAAAGCGGAAAACCGAAAGCGGCGGCGGAGAATCCGGCAGTTCTCGAAATCCTTGCCAAGAGCGTCAGGATTCGGTAGTTTTTGGATAGACACTTTTTGAGGACAGTTTTCATGCCCCGTTTTGCCGCCGTATTGCCGGAAGGCCGACTTCTTTTGAAAAACCTCGAGACCGGAGAGACGCTCACGATTCTCGCCGAAAACGGTCCCGTCTCGATCGGAACGCTCACCTGGACGTGGGGCGACGATTCGCCTGCGCCTTCGTGCGCGGCGGAGTCCGAGGCAAAGGTTCCCGAGACGACTGCGCAGGGCGACGGTCCCCGTCCGATGAAGCCCGAAGAGTACGACGCCCTGGAATGGAACCCGACCGATCCGGCGCTTCTCACGGCCGAAGCGGAAATGCGCGCCATTCTCGCGTCGGCGCAGGAGATGCGCGGGCGGGATGTCATGCCCGCCGCCAAGCGCGTGCTCTCGGCGCGCTCACGGAAAAGGACTTTGAAGAGACCTACATGGCGCTCGGCAAACAAAGCGACGAAATCGAGCGCGAAGTCGCCTACCTCGAAGAAATCGAGGCCGACCCTGAGGACATCAAAGAGATGCGCGATCGGCTTGAGGCGATAGACCGCGATCTCGGACTCGTTACCGAACGCATGAAACAGTTCGAGGCGGTGCATCGGGAGGACGAGTCCTGATCTCGGACGCCCAAAAAAGGCTCTCCGAAACGGTTCGGAGAGCCTTTGCCGTATATTTCCACCTTTCTGAGCGGGATGGTCAGAAGCGGAAGTCCCTTTCTCCCGCTTCGATGCGGATGAGTCGCTTTTCCGCGGCGAGACGGATCTTCTCGTGCGGGATCTTCGGGAGTTCCGCCTTGAGGACTTCTTCGCCCGCCTTGCGCGTTGCGGCCGAGGCGTAGTCGCAGAGGTACTCCTTGATCGTCATCACGGCGTTGGCCTGGCAGTAGGTGGCGATTTCGCCCGTCTTCGCGAACTGCATGAAGCGGTCGCCCGTGCGGCCGGCGCGGTAGCAAGCCGTGCAGAAGGAGGGAAGGTACTTGTTTTCGAGAAGCCACTTGACGATCTGGTCGAGACTGCGGCGGTCGGACGTTTCGAATTGCGCCGTGTTTTCCCCTTCGTCCTCGGGTTCGAGCGTGTAGCCGCCCACCGACGTGCGTGAGCCGCCGGAGATCTGGGAAATGCCGAGACGCAGCGCTTCCGTGCGGATGCGGGCGCTTTCGCGCGTCGACATGATCATGCCGGTGTAGGGAACGGCGAGGCGGATGAGGGCGACGATCTTGAGGAAGAGGTCGTCGGGCACCGCGTTGCTGAAGGTGTTCGGATCGATGTCGTCGGCCGGGCAGATGCGGGGCACCGAGATCGTGTGCGGACCCACGCCCCAGACGGCTTCGAGGTGTTCGGCGTGCATGAGAAGCCCCACGAAGTCGTAGTGGCAGTGTTCGAGCCCGAAGAGAACGCCGAGGCCCACGTCGTCGATGCCGCCCTCCATGGCGCGGTCGTGCGCTTCGGTGTGGTAGGCGTAGTCGGACTTCGGTCCCTTCGGATGGAGAAGCTTGTAGCTTTCCTTGTGGTACGTTTCCTGGAAGAGCTGATAGGTGCCGATCTGCGCTTCGTGAAGTTTGCGGTAGTTTTCAACCGTCGTCGCGGCGATGTTGACGTTCAGACGGCGGATGGCGCCGTTCTTGTGCTTGATCGAGTAAATCGTCTTGATGGATTCGAGGATGTATTCGATCGGGTTGTACTTGGGATGTTCGCCCGCCTCGAGAAGAAGGCGCTTGTGACCGAGGTCCTGAAGCGCGATGACTTCGCGTTCGATTTCTTCCTGCGTGAGCTTCTTGCGCTGGATGTGCTTGTTCTTCGCGTGATACGGGCAGTAGGTGCAGGTGTTGACGCAGTAGTTCGAGAGGTAGAGCGGCGCAAAGAGCACGATGCGCGTGCCGTAGATGTGTTCCTTTACGCGAACGGCCGTGTCGAGAATCTTCCGGTTGACATCTTCCAAATCGCAGGCGAGAAGCACGGCCGCTTCGCGGTGCGTAAGGCCGCGGAAGGCGGCCGCCTTTTCAAGAAGCGAATCGATCAGGGGACGGTCGTGCTTGTGTTCTTCGGCGTAGGCGAGCGTGTCAAGAATTTCTTCGTGACTGATGAACTCTTCGGCCACGCGGGATTTCGGATCGTACATGGAAGGTGTCTCCGGCCGGGAAATATTTATACGCATAATTAACTAAAGACATTGTTTTTCCTTTAATATGCGTACAAATAGAGGTCAAAAGAAAAGTGCTTCGCCGCAGGGCGCAAGACACAGGTTCGTGAATATTACTCTCGCCTTCTCTTTTGCGCGAGAGAATCTTTTGACAAAAATCTAAAATTGCGGAAAAAAGACAACTTTCCTTCGTCGCCTCTTTTCCGCTTCGGAAGACGCGGCTGCCGTCCGGTAAAGCGCCTTACTCGTGGCGTTTGCCCGTCATGCATTCGATGTGAAGGCGCCAGAGGCCGGCGTAGGGACTTCCTTTGCGGAAGTAGTCTTCGCACTTTTCCGCGGCGACCGTCGAGCAGTATTTCCCGAGAAGTGCAAAGAACCCCGTTCGGCGTTCGTCTTCGTCCGATACGAGTTCGATCGTTCCCGAGAGCACGACGGATAAGAACGCCGTCGTGAATTCTTCGGGGTCGGCCTTGACGTCGGTCGCGACGACGAAGGTCGCGGCGCGGGGCTTCTGCAAAGTCTCCCACTTGGTGCCCGCCTTGCCGCCGTGAAGGTAGAGGTTGTCGCCCGAGACGGCAAAGGAGATCGGAATCGAGTGAAGCGTCCCGGCGTCGTCCGCGTAGGAGAGCGTACCCCACGGACAACGGTCGAGAAGCTTGCGGGTGTCTTCCTCGGAGAGCGCGCGGTCGGCGCGGCGGAGGGTTTTCATCAGCATTTTGTTCGTCCTTAGAAGGAGGAAAGGTTCGGGCGCGGCGTCACTTCGGGGAGATCTTCCTGGGCGACGCGAATCCAGGAGAGGTTCTTCCACGGGCCCGTCAAAAGGGATTCGAGGAAAATCACGGAGCGGCGCACGGTCTGCAGAGCCGCCGTTTCGCTCGTTTCGAGCGCGGCGAAGGCGTCGCGGACGAGAAGGCTTTCGGCCACATCCGTCCAACTGCGGAAACGCACGATGAGTTCTCCCGCGGGGCGCGAGAAAAGGGCTTCCGCCCGGGCGGGCGGGGTCATGCCGAGAAGCTGTGAAGCGACGATGAGAGCGCAGGTTGCGGCGAGGTCCGCCGTACGCAGAAGAGGCCACTCGATCGTCTGCCGATAGTAGTCGGTGAAGATGCGAAGCCGGCGAAGACGCGCCTCGTCCTCCTTGTCGACGACGGCCGAAAAGCCTCCCCAGCCGAGTCCCACCTCGTGTCGAACGAGCTCCGACACGGCCGCCGCCTCGCGGATCGTGCGAAAGCGGGTCGGCGTCTGGTTGTTCCCCGCGAGGTATTCGAGCCGGTCGTCAAGATCCGCTTCGCTCATGACGTTGAAGTGGTTCTCCACCCAATGGTAGAGGTCGCCGAGCATGGCGTCGTCCGGGTCTTCGATGCGGATCGACAGGCCGTTGCGGCCGAAGTACCAGCGGGCGAGTTCCGTTCCCGTCTGCGTGAAGGCGATTTCGTCCCAGGGAAGCGACACGGCATTTGCGTGAGGAAGCGCCGCGAGGCGCTCGAAGCTCTCGCGCATTGCGTCGAAGACGGGCATCATCTCCGCGGTGGGCGAGAGGATCTCGACGGACTCTTCGTCGTCAAAAAACTGCATGCCTAGGGTCTCCTTCTTCAACGCTTGCGGGGTTTGGCGGTCCCGAAAGACTGGCCGTCGGGATTTCGACGGGGACCGCGGGCGTTTTCGCCGCGGCGCGGGGCGCCGCGCTTGTCAAACGTCCGTTTTTCACCCGTGTGTTTTTCGGACGGACGCTTCTCTCTGCGGCGTTCCGCGCCGGCAGGCCTCTGCGAGTGCACCGCATCGGCGCAGCGGACGGAGGGCTTTTCGGCGGGGCGTCGCACCGGGAGCCCGGAGGGCGACGTGATCGTCATGAAGCAGGGCTTTTCTTCGCAGTGGAATTCCGCACGGAAGACTTCGCCGGCGGAATTCTTGAGAAGGAGCGGCTCGGGCCGGAAGAGCTTTCGGTCCGTCGTCTTCAGACGTTCAGGGAAGAATTTGAGGGCCTTCGGGCAAAGGTCGAGCTGCGCGCGCACGCAGTGGCGGCAGGTCATGAGATTCGCCTTGGGAACGGGCAGGATCTCGAAGGCGGGCGCCGTCACGACCGCGCCGTGTCGTTCGTAGAAGGCCTTGGCGAGGCGGTTTGCGACGTTGGCGCGGTAGTCGACGGATTTCTCGGGATAGGGCGCGTATTCGTCCGCAGGCGCGCGGTGCGTCGGCTCCCAGTGCGCTTTTCGGTCGGCGTCAAGTTGCGCCGTCGCATGCCGGCGCAGCTGATTGGCAATGCTCGCCGGAACGAAGACGTCGAGGTCTTCGGGAATGAAGAGCTCGGCAATCCGATAGTCGGTGTCGCCCATCTTGCCGAGGTTCTGCGCGAGACGCGCGCGGTTTTCTTCGGCGTCCGAGGGTGCCTCGAGGTCCATGGCGACCTCCGCAAAGCCCGTCGAAGCGCCGTCCGTCAAAAGGAGCGTGAGTGCGTCCTCTTCGACCGTAAAGGTGGCGGTGACGGGGATCCTGCGTTCGGCGGTCTTGCCCGAGAGAATCTTTTCAAACGCCTGATCGCGATTGCGCGAGAGGATGCTTCCCGTGCGAAGGCCGTCGAGTTGCGACGTACGCTCGCGCGGATAGAGTGCCCAGTGATGTCCTTCGCGCTCGGCGCGGTTGACGCTAAGGCCGTGGATTTCTTCGTCGGCCGCTTCGTAGGTGAGCCCGTCTCCGTTGGCGAGCGTCACGCCCGGGAGCGCGTCGACGAGAAGACGTTTCGGGTCGATGCGAAGAACGCGCGCGACGGGGTCGCCCGTGTTCTTGGGACTTTCCACCTGCGCGAGGTCGTAAGGCTTCGAGAAGGCGCGCCCGTGCACGAAATAGTCGGTCGCTCCGCGCCGGAAGGTCTTGGCGGCGTCGGGTGCGAAGGAAAAGGTTGTCTCGCCCGCGGACGAGCGGCACAAGTCCGGACGACGCGCGAGGATCGCGTCGATTTCCTTTCGGTAGAGCGCCGTGATGTTCTTGACGTAGTGCACGTCCTTGAGACGTCCCTCGATTTTGAAGGAGGAGACGCCCGCGTCGATCAGGGCTTCGAGATTCGCGCGCTGATCGTTGTCCTTGAGGCTCAGAACGTGGCTTCGCTGCGCGAGAACCGCGCCGTCTTCGGTCTGGACGTCATAGGGCAGGCGGCAGAGCTGCGCGCAGGCGCCGCGGTTGGCGCTGCGCCCGAGCATGGCTTCCGACATGTAGCACTGTCCCGAGTAGCTGACGCACAGGGCTCCGTGGACGAAAAACTCAATGCGCGCGTTCGTGAGCGCGGCGCGTACGGCGCGGATCGCCTCGAGATCGAGTTCCCGTGCGAGAACAAGTTGAGAGAAGCCTACTTTTTCGAGAAACGCGGCTTTTTCGGGCGTGCGGATGTCGCACTGCGTCGACGCGTGAATCTCCATGTCGGGCAAAGGCCCCATGAGAAGCCCCATGTCCTGCAGGATCAGCACGTCGACGCCGGCCTTTTTCGCATCGAAGGCAAGCGACCTCGCCGCCTCGATTTCGTCGTCTCGAAAGAGGGTGTTGAGCGCCATGAAGACGCGGGCGTTCCAACGGTGCGCGTAGTCGCAGAGCCGCGCGATGTCGTCGAGCGAATTGCCCGCGGCCTGACGGGCGCCGAAGGAGGGACCGCCGATGTAGACGGCGTCGGCTCCGTGCTCGATCGCGGCGATGCCCGTGTCGGCGTCGCGCGCCGGGGCGAGAAGTTCCAAGGCGTGAAGGGGAAGCATGCTTTCGGTCAACCAATGTGTGTTCCGAAAGTGTAGCAAAGCGGGTCGTGCCGCATCGCGGTGAGGAAGCAAGGAATCGTAAGGGCGGCGGGGCTTTGGCGCGAAGGTTCGGGGTCGCCGCTCCTTTTTCGGGCGTTTAGTCCGAAAAGACGGCGGGCGCTTCAGATTCGCACTTCGGGAGCGCCGTCGACAAAACCCGAAGGCGTGCGGACCGCTCTGCGGGCGCTCTTAGGCGATCCCGCCTTCGTCGCGATCGTTTTGCAGCAGATCTTCGCGTCGGCCGTACTCTTCGGACACATCGCGTCGTCACCGTTCATCTTCCAGGAATACTACGGGCTCTCGAGCTTCTCCTACGGGATTCTCTTCGGCGTGATTGCGCTCGGCATCACGTTGGGCGCCGCTCTTTCGAGCCGGCAGTCCTCACCGGAGCTGGCCATGCTTGCGGGCGCCGCAGGTCTCCTCGGGGCGGCCGTCCTTCTTGCCGTTGCATACGCCGTCGGAGCGTCGCTCCTCTGGATAACGCCCGTCTACTTCGTGCTGCTCGTCATGCTCGGAATCACGCTGCCCGCGGCCATGACGGCGGCTCTTTCGCGTCACCGAGCCCGTTCGGGACTCGCCGCCGCGGTGCTGGGCGCGGTGGGCTTCGGCGGAGGCGGTCTGGTGGCGCCCTTGACGACCCTCGGGACACCCACCGTCACCACGGCCTGTCTCTTCATCGTTTCGGCCGTCGCGCTCGTGGTGATCGGCATTGCTCTTCGGCGGTTCACACGCGAAAGTCGCGTCTGAGGAGGCTGAGGAAATGGGCGGAGAATGATTTTGTTCAGTCCGTTGAACGAGACGGATGTTTTTTCGTTCCGTGTACGGAACAATACGTATGAAAAACGGGCGTGCCGCACGAAGGAATGCGGCACGCCCTCGGAAAAAGAGCCGTTCGAGTCAAGTCTTACTTGGGAGTCGACATCTTCCACGCTTCAATGTCGTGGCAGGTGGCACACTGGTTGGTCGACGGCTTGTGCTCGCGGTGGCAGTCAAAGCAGTTTTCCGTGCGGCCGAAGTGGTAGCTGTCGTGCACGTTGATGAGAGCGGTGTGGCGCGTTTCCTTGCCGGTCTTCGGGTTCTTGAGAACCGCTTCAAAATTCATCGATTCGGTAGCCTTTGCGAGGGCGTCGCGGCTGTGGCAGCTCGTGCAGACATCGATCGAGGGGGTTTTGAATTCGCCCTTGTGACAGGTGGTGCAGGCCACACCCCGTTCGGCGTGCTTGGACATCTGGTCGGCGGCTTGCGCGGAGCCGAAGGCGAGCGCGAGAAGCGCAGTGCAAATGAGCGTACGCATGGCGTATTCCTTACTGTTTCGTCGTTGATCAGGCATGTTCGGCGGCGGCGTTTTCCCCGGCAATGAGGCCGAAAACCGAGCAGTCCGGCATGGAGCAGGCCGTCATGCGTTCCTGGCCGTGCAGACCGCCCGCGGCTTCTCCGGCCACGTAGAGACCTGCGATGGGGTTGCCGTTCCAGTCGAGCGCCTGCGCCTTTTCGTTCGTGCGGATGCCGCCCGGGGTGTAGTTGAGACGCGGGCTGATGACGATGCCGTAGAAGGGGCCCTTCATGTCAATCGGTTCGACTTTGCGTTCGGTACGTTCGAGGGGCTTGCCGAAAGCCGCGTCACGACCGGCGGCGACGTCGCGGTTGTAGGTTTCCAGCGTCTTCTTCACGGTCTGGGCGTCGGCGCCGTAGTGGGCGGCGAGCGCTTCGATCGTGTCGAAGCGGAACATCGTGCCGTCAAGACCGTTGAGTCCGTTGAGCGAACGACCCACGCGGTTGAGGTTGTGGAACTTGCCGAGCGCCTTTTCGTCGTAAATCATGAAGGGCTTCTTGTCGCCGTTCGTAAGGCGGCGCTGCAGGGTGCCGACGGCAAGTTCGTTGCGGCTCGCCCCTTCGCTCATGAAGCGCGTCCCGGTGGCCGGGTCAATCAGAACGCCCCAGACCATGTCTTCGGTCGGCAGCGGATAGGCGAAGCGGTAGAGCGAAAGGTGCATGGCCCGGGCGCCGGCGCGAACGAGCGTCTTGAGGGCGCCGGCCGTCGCACCGGGACTCGTCGTAGTGGAAACGCCGTCCAGGAAGGGCACTTCCACCGCGCGGAAGGCGCGGTCGCGGGCATAGCCGCCCGTCGCGAAAATGACGGCGCGAAGTGCGCGGATGCGGCGGGGCGTGCCCGTGCGGTTCGTTTCGTCGTCGCGAGGATCTTCGCTGAAGACGTAGCCTTCGCGAACGAGAAGCCCCGAGACGCGGTCCTTTTCAAAGAGAATTTCGTCGGCCTTGCAGGACGTGCGAATCGTGAGGTTCTTGAGGCCGCCCATGTACTTCGTGAGGGCGGCGAGAAGACCGGCCCCGTCCCCTTCGGGGATGAGGCAGCGCTCGGCGCTGTGGCCGCCGAGCTTCAGAAGACGGCCGTCCCAGCGGACGCCGCGGTCGGTCAGAAATTTCTCGACGCGGGCGGTGTTCTTCGCCATGACGAGAGCGAGCTCATAGTTGCCCACGCCGCCCGAGACGCGGAACATGTCGCGGGCGAGCGCTTCGGGACTGTCCTTGACGCCGCGCTTTTTCTGTTCGGCCGAATCGACGCAGGCGAAGTTGAGGCCGGAAAAACGCGAGGTTCCGCCCGTACGGTTCAGTTTTTCGATCATGAGCACCTTGGCGCCTTTTTCGGCGGCGGCGATGGCCGCGATGGTGCCGGCAACGCCCGAACCCACGACCACGACGTCGAAGGTTTCGTCCCAGGCGTTCGACGGGGTTTGAGCGAGAACGGTGGACGCGGCGGGAAGTGCGGCCGCGGCCGCGAGGAAGCGGCGTCGGGAGGTCGTCATCTTTGTCTCCTTGAGGATGAATGCATGTCCGAGGACGGACGTCCGATGCGGTCATTCTGACGGAGAAAGATTGCGCGGCCGTTGCTGAAAAGGGCAAAAGATTACGAAAACGTTACGGTTCAGAGGTCGTCGTAGTCGTCAAGGAGGTATCCCACGCCCGAATAGCTTGCGATGACGGGACCTTCGGCGCCCGCCGCCTGCAGTTTCTTGCGGATGCGCGTGATCGTGACGCGCAGAAGAGGAAGGTCGTCGATCGCTTCCGGTCCCCAGACCGTGCGCAAAAGTTCTTCATGGGTGCGCAGGTGCCCGGGTTTTTCCATGAGAAGCCGCAAAAGACGGTACTCGGTATCGGTGAGTCGGACGGGCGACGCGCCGAAGCTGCACGTGCGCTTTGCCGGCATCATGACGAGCGGTCCGTTCGTGAGGCGCTCGGAAGCGACGTCCCGTCGTCCCGATGTGCGGCGCAGCACGGCCAGGATGCGGGCCTGCAGTTCCTCGAGTGAGAAAGGTTTGGTGAGATAGTCGTCGGCGCCGAGCGAAAAACCCCGCATTTTGTCGACGACCTCTCCTTTGGCGGTGAGAAGAATGACCGGTACTCCGCTCACCTTGCGCACGGCTTCGAGGACTTCGAAACCGTCCTTTTCCGGCATCATCACGTCTAGAACCAGAAGATCGGGCTTCGGCACCGAATGCTCGAAAATTTCGAGCGCCCGTTGGCCGTCGTCGGCCGAACAGACGTCAAATCCGCTTCGTTCGAGGTTGGCGGCGACGACCCGGCGGATCTTGCTTTCGTCGTCGGCGATGAGAATGAGGGGACGTTCGCGGAACATGATCAGGTTTCGTCGGAGAAGAGAGGAAGACGTACGAAGAGATCGGCGCCGGGGACGTCTTCTCGTCCCCGCGCGGTGATCGAGCCGCCGTGCGCCTCGCAGATGGCGCGGCAGATCACGAGCCCCAGGCCCGTACCGCCCGAACGGCGTCGGTTGCCCCGGTCCGCCTGATAGAAGCGGTCGAAGATGCGTTCCCGATCCTCCGGGCGTATGCCTATGCCGTTGTCGAGAACGTGGATGTGCACTTCGTTCTCCACACGCACGGCCCGCACGAGAATTTCGGGGGGTACGCGCGTTCGTGCGTAGCGGGCGGCGTTCGTGAAAAGATTGCTGAAAAGCTGCGTGAGCCGCTCGGGGTCGCCCGGGAGGCAGGCCGCTTCGTCGTCGATCTCAAAACGCCAACGGAAGTCGTAGCGGGCCTGCGCGAGACGCGCGGCCTTGCGCAGAACGCTCGCGAGGGAAAGAACGCGTTTTTCAATGAGGAAGACCCCTCCGTCGATGCGGGCGACGTCGAGCCAGTCGTTGATGAGGGACTGCAGATGCCGCGCCGCTTCATCGAGGTTCGCGAGCAGTTCTTTGCGAAAGTCCGGCGTCCAGGCGCCGTCGTCGGCGAGCAGGCTTTCGGTCTGCAGACGAATCGCCTGCACGGGGGTTTTCAGTTCGTGCGCGACGACGCTCAGGAGGCTTTCCTTGAGAGCTTCGGCCTGGGCGGCTTCGGTTCGGTCCCGCAGGAGAACGCCGCGGGCGGGTTCGCCCGGCGCGCCTTCGATGGGGAATCCCTTGGCCTCGAGTGTACGGCCGTTTTCGGTCCATTCGAGTTCCGGCGCGACGTCGGGCGCCGCGGGCATCACGCGCCGGAGCACCGCTTCAAAACGTTCGGCCCGGGTGGCTTCGGGACCGGGCAGAAGACGTTCGGCTTCCGGATTGGCCAGAAGCAGCGTGCCGTCCTCGCGAAAGAGAAGGACGCCCTCGCGCATGTCCCGAAAGAGGGCGCTGAGCGTCGCATGCTGCGATCGGAAGGCTTCGGTGCGGCGCTGCACTTCGTTCTCGAGCTCGGCGTTGAGCGTTTCGAGTTCCCGGCGTTTTTCTCGCAGTCTCTGCAGGACGCGCCCCCAACGGTCTTGGATGAGACGGAATTCTTCCGGAACGTTCACGCGGTCTTCGGGCGCGGGATCGGTGCGGCCGCCCTCGATGTGGCGAATGAGTTTCGTGACGCCGCGGGCGAGCGTGTCCGAGACGAGCCATACGATTCCGAGCGTGAGCGTCAGAAGAAGGAAGAGGGCGGCCGTAGCCTGCTGCAGCGTTCGTGTCGCTAGATGCGTGCGGTCCGCGCCGTTGCGCAGGAGAACGATGTGCCAACCGTCCGTCGTGCGGCTTCGGGCCAGGTACTGCCGTTCTTTTTCGGTCTGCAGTTTTCGCACGGTGCCCGGACGGGCGTCGGGACGGGAGAGCAGGGCGGCAAGGTCCTCGCCGACCGGGGCGAGGGCGTTCGGATAGAGGCTTCGTCCCGTCTTGTCGAAGATGCGAAGCGAGTAGGCGCCTTCGGGGAGTTTTCGCTCGACCGCGCGTCCGAGCGCTTCAAGCTGCAGGGCCGCGGCGGCGACGCCGATGGCAACGCCTTCCGCGTTGCGGATCGCCGCGGCGAGATTGATGATCGGACGGTCGGTGGCGCCTTCGGCCCGGAAAACGTCGGACACGAGAACGATTCCGGCGGGCGCGAGTGCGGCGCGGCTGTGCCAGCGCCGTGCGTGGTCGACGTTGAGATTGGAACCTCGAGCGCTTTCCTTGGGGACGAAGAGGAGACTTTTCGCCTCCTTGTCGTCGATGTGGAGGTTTTCGAACAGTCCGTATGTGGCGGCGATTTGTTCGAGAGAGAGCTGCAGCGTGCGCGAGGCGCGGGCGGTCGTGCGTCCGTCCATGGCGACGGCGCCCATCTCCGCCGCGAGAAGGACAAAGCGTTTTGCGTCGTCGAGCGCCGTCTGCGTTTCGATTGCGGCGCGCTCGGCCCAACGCGCCTGACTTTCGTCGGAACGAAGAATTTCGTTTTGCGCTTCATGCCACTGCAGCACGGTAAAAGCTGCGAGCGGCACGAGACTCACGGCCAAAAGGGAGGCGACGAGGAGCGTGCGGAACCGCATGCGTCGAACCGACGGATCTTCTCGTCAATAGGAAATTTTGACGGTCTTCACGCTCGGAAGCGCCACTCCCTTGGAGAACTTGATCCCCACCGATTCGGTGGGAGAGATCTGGAGTTCGTCCCCGTCGCGAAGCTTCGAACCCGTGTCGATCACGTATTGCACGAGGTTTTCCAGGAACTGGTAGACGGCTTCTGGTTTGCGGGCGGAGCCGAGGATTTCGATTTCCGGGTGCCCGAACTGATCGAGCCCCGCGGTGTAGGCGCCCGTTTCCCCGTCGTTTTCGTAGAGTCCGAGGTAGACGAGGTTGGAAAGCGGAAGTTCCCCCCGACCGAGAACGGAGGAGGCGTTGCGGTATTTCGTCGGTTCGATGAGGGTGTGGGCACCCGCGACGGCGAGCGTTCCCGGACGCAGGGTCAAGGTCGAGAGAACCTTGACGAGCGTCGAGGCGGCCGCTTTCTGCGTGGCGGTCTTCGGGACGATGATGACGCGGATCGTACTCTTTGCGCGCTGCAGAGCCGAGACGGCGTCCCAACCTTGGGCGGTTTCGGCCGCCCAGGCGACGTCCTCGCGGTCGGCGGGATTCGCGCCCGATTCCATCATGACGAGCGAGCCTTCGGACTCGAAGACGGTCGATTCGTCGAGGATGTTGAGAAGAACCGGGAGACCCCAGTCGGCGGTGAAGTCCTTCGCGAAGGCGTTGAGATCGGAATGCTCGGTTTCGTAGAGCACTTCCCCGGCAAGCGGAATCACGGACACCTGGGGTTTCAGGAAGAAGGCATGCGAAGTCACAGTCACTCTCCGAGCCAACGGCGGAACACGAGGCTCGTGTTGATGCCGCCGAAAGCGAAATTGTTGCTCATGATGACATTTTGCTCCAAAGAGCGGACGGCATCACGCACGTATTGCAAATTTGCGCAGGCCGGATCGGGTTCCTTCAGGTTGAGGACGGGCGAAACGAAGCCTTCCTCCATCGATCGCAGCGCGAAGATCGCTTCGAGCGCCCCGCAGGCGCCGAGCGTATGTCCCATGTGTCCCTTGTAGGTGGTGTAGGGGACGCGCTCGCCGAAGACCCGCGCCGTGGCGTGGGATTCCGCGATGTCGCCGCGGTCGGTGGCGGTGCCGTGACCGTTGACGCAGTCGACGTCCTCGGGACGGATTCCCGCATCTGCGAGGGCGAGCTCCATGGCGCGGCCCATCTGTTCGCTCTGCGGCGTCGTGATGTGCACGCCGTCGGAATTCTCCCCGAACCCGAGCACCTCCGCGTAGATTCTGGCGCCGCGTGCCCTGGCGTGCGAGAGGCTCTCGAGAACGAGCGTTCCCGCACCTTCGCCCACGACGAGGCCGTCGCGGTCCTTGTCGAAGGGGCGCGGCGTCTGATCGGGCATGTCGTTGTAACGGCAGGACGTGGCAAAGAGCGTGTCGAAGATCGCGGCGTCGGTGGCGTCGAGCTCTTCGGAGCCGCCGGCGATCATCACTTTTTGCCGCCCGAAGCGGATGGCTTCGTAGGCCATGCCGATTCCCTGCGAACCCGACGTGCAGGCGGAGCTCGTCGGAATGATGCGGCCCTTGAGCCCGAAATAGATTCCGATGTTGACGGCCGCCGTGTGGCTCATCATGCGCACGTATGTGGTCGCCGTGATGCCGCGGCAGGTCTTCGTGAGAATGAGGTTGGCGAGTTCCGCCACGGCCGCGGGCTGGCCGGCGGATGAGCCGTAGGCGACGCCGCAGTCTCCCGACGTGAGAACGGGGTGGCCGAGAAGCCCCGCGTCAACGAGCGCGTCGTAGCTCGCCTTCACGGCCATGAGGGCGACACGCCCCATGGCACGGGTGCGTTTGCGGGGGAAAAGTTCCGGATCAAGCGTGTAGGGCGCGACCGGAGCGGCGACTCGGGTGTTGAGGTCCGTTTCGTCCCACGCCGTCATGTGGCGCACGGCGCTGCGGTTTTGATAGAGGGCTTCGCGCACGGTCGCCCAGTCGTTGCCCAAGGGCGAGAGAAAGCCCATGCCGGTGATGACGACTCGTTCCATTAGAGACCTCCGGAGACGGGAATGACGCTTCGGGTGACGTAGGAAGCGTCGTCGGACATGAGAAAGCGCACGACCGCCGCCACTTCCTCGGGACGGCCCGGGCGGCGCATCGGAATGAAGGGGAGAATGCGGTCCCGCTCTTCGTCCGAGACCATGCTCGTTTCGATCAATCCGGGCGCGACGGCGTTCACTGTGATCCCGCGGCTGGCGAGCTCCATCGCGAGCGCTTTGGCGGCGCCGATCAAACCCGCCTTCGCGGCCGAGTAGTTCGTCTGACCGCGCGTGCCGTAGAGGCCGCTTACGCTGCTCATGACGACGACGCGGCCGCGGCGTTTGCGGCACATGGGAAGCAGAACGGGTTTTAGGACGTTGTAGAAGGCGTCGAGGTCGGTTTTGAGAACCGAATCCCAGTCGTCCTCTTCAAGCCCCACGAGCGGGGCGTCGCGGTGGATGCCGGCGTTCAGAACCACGCCCCAGTAGGCGCCGTGGGCTTCGCAGTCGGCGGCGAGCGTTTCGCGCGCGGCTTCGCGGTCGGTCACGTCGAAGGTGAGAAGACGGGCGTTTCGGCCCTTGGCTTCGATTTCGCGGCAGACTTCCTCGGCCTGCGCCCGGGAGGCGCGGCAGTGTACGACGATGTCGTAGCCCGCATCGGCAAGGGAGAGCGCGACGGCGCGCCCGATCCCGCGGGAGCTTCCCGTCACGAGAACGGTTCGCGAAGAGGCTGTATCGGACATGGATGAAAGAGGTTCGTGAAAGGGAAGGAAGATTGTAGCAAGGTTTCGCTTTTTTCCTCCAAACATCCGAGAGGGCTTCCGTGCGGACGAATGCAATTCGGTAGAATGCCAGAGAGATGCGGAGACACGGAAGCGGGCGCCGTCGCGTGCCTGCTGCCGGACATCCGTCACGTCCGAAGGACGAAGAAACAAAGACCTCTCTTTGCCTTCGTTGCCCCTTTCTTTTATTTGTTTCTATAGAGCCATCCCATGACGAACAAGTTTGCAGGAACCCAAACCGAAAAGAACCTTTGGGCCGCTTTTGCCGGTGAATCCCAGGCCCGCAACAAGTACGACTACTTTGCCGGCGTCGCCCGCAAGGAAGGTTATCAGCAGATCGCCGAACTCTTCATGGAAACGGCCATGAACGAGCGTCAGCACGCCAAGATCTGGTTCAAGCACCTCGAAGGTCTCGGCGACACGGCCGCCAACCTCAAGGCCGCCGCCGAAGGCGAAAATTACGAATGGACGGACATGTACGAAGGCTTCGCCGAAACCGCCGAAAAGGAAGGTTTCCCCGAACTCGCCGAGCAGTTCCGCGCCGTGGGCGCCATTGAAAAGGCCCACGAAGAACGCTACCTCAAGCTTCTCAACAACATCGAAATGAAGCGCGTCTTCGAAAAGAGCGAAGAAGTCATGTGGCAGTGCCGCGAATGCGGTCACCTCGTGATCGGCAAGCAGGCTCCGGAAATCTGCCCGGTCTGCGCCCATCCGCAGAGCTACCAGCAAGTTCGCGCCGAAAACTACTGATGAGGCGCCGCAGGCTTGCGCCTGAGCGCATGTCCCGCACAACGGACGGCGACGTCCGGTGAACCTTTGACAAAAGGCCGAGTTTCTCTTTTTTTCGGGGACTCGGCCTTTTCCTCTCTTTTGCCGCGAGCTCTTTCGTGGAATACTTGCGGGTGACTCTTCCGCGGCGACGATCGCGGACAACGCATTTCTACGAAACAAAGGAGAACCAACATGGCGGATCGCATTTTGCGCGGCGGCCGGGTTGTCGACCCGAAGAACGGTGTCGACGGCATCGCGGACGTGGTGATCGAAGACGGACGGATCGCCGCCGTTACCCCGAACTACGCGGGGCACGCCGCGGAAGAAACCGACTGCACGGGCCTCGTGGTGTGCCCGGGACTCGTCGACTCGCATCTGCACCTCGGCAGCGCCTTCGGGTCGCCCTACGGCATGCGCATGGCAGCGCTCTCGGGCGTGACGACCTGCCTCGACATGGCCGGACCGATGTCGGACATCCTGCGCCATGCGCCGGAGACGGGTTGCGGCATTCATGCGGCGGTTCTGGAAGGGTTCGATCCCAAGGGACGTTTCGGAACCGACAAGCCTACGCGCGACGAACTCGGCGTATTCGTCGAGGAAGCGCTTGCGGCGGGCGCCGTGGGCGTCAAGATCATGGGCGGGCACTGGCCGCTTCCTCTCGAGACGAGCAGCGAACTCATCCGCGTCGCCAACGAACGCGGCGCCTACGTCGCCTGGCATGCGGGGAGCACGACGGCGGGTTCGAACCTTCTCGGCATGCGCGAGACGATCGAGGCGGCGGGAACGGAAAAACTTCACCTCGCACACATCAACGCCTATTGCCGCGGACGCGTGAAGGCCGTCGAAGAGGAAACGGCCGAGGCGATCGAACTCCTCAAGACCCATCCCAACATCTGGTGCGAATCCTACGTGAGCCCGATGAACGGGACGATCCTCACGTGCGACGGCGAAGGCGTCGTGATCGACCACGTGACGCGAAACTGTCTCGCCACCTTCGGGCGTACGCCCGACAAGGCCGGCATGATCGAAGCCTTCCGGCACGGGGAAGTGCAGGCGATCGTCGAGCGAGACGGCGTCTCCGTCCTCGTCGGAGGCGAGGAGGGGCTCGAACTGTGGCTGGCCGCCGAGACCGCCACGGCGGGAAGCTTCCCGGTGAACCCCGCGACGAGCCGCTTCCTTCTCGCACAGGCAAAGCGCGAAGACGGCAGTTTCGTCGTCGACGCGATCGGCACGGACGGCGGCTGCATTCCGCGCAACGTCCTTTTGTCGGTCGGGCTCTCGCTCGTGAAGTTCGGCGCCCTCACGCTCACGGAATTCGTGCAGAAGACGAGTCTCAATCCGGCGCGTCATCTGCGCCTTGCGGACCGCGGACATCTCTCGGAAGGCGCCGCCGCCGACGTCACGGTCTTTGACTTCGAGCGGCAAAAGGCCGTCGAGACGATCGCCGACGGCAAGACCGTCATGAAGGACGGGCGCCTCGTCGGGCGCGGCGTCACGTTCATCACGACGGAGCGCGGCGGCGCGGCGTTGGAAAAGCAGGGCTACGCCGTCATCACCGTCGACTATTCGGGTCCCGAACCCGAACGCCTCCCGGCGCTCTGAACAAAAGGGACGCAAAACGCAGTCGGGCGGAAGATTCGCGCATGCGGGTCTTTCGCCCGTCTTTCTTCGCGAGGGAGTAACTTTCTGAAGTTTTGCCGGCGTTTCTGTCCGAGGTCGGGAAATTTGTTACGCAGACTTAGGGAACCCTAAGTTTCGGCAAGCCTTTCCCTAAGTTTCTTGAGCGACAATGACGATGCAGGGAGAGGGCAAGCCTCTCCGATACGCACCGTAAATCAGGAAAGGAGCCCATCATGACGAAAAAGTTGATTCTCTCTTCGATCGCCGCTTCCGCTCTTGCGCTCGCCACGCTTTCATATGCGGCTCCGGGTTCGGCGCCGAGGGAACCCGCTCCCGCGACGCAGGTTGCCTCGAAGATCGACATGGCCGCAGCGCTCCAGGCCGCTCAGGCGAAGTTCCCCGAAGCGAGCGCGCTCTCCGCTTCGCTCCACGGCACGCGCGGCTACGGCCTCGTTTGGGACGTCCGCATGGAAGCGAAGGACGGCTCGATGGTCCGCGTATTCGTGAGTCCGGAAGACGCATCGGTCCTCGCCTCCGACAATTTCGGCATCCGCGAACGCGCGCCGCGATATGAACGCGGTCCGGGTTACGACCGCGCTCCGGGCTACGCTCCCGGTTACGGCCCGCGCGGCGGCTACGGTCCCGGGTATGGTCCCGGCTGCGGCATGGGCATGAACCCCGACTGCCCGTACTACGGTGAAGGTCGTCCGCAGCATCGCGGCGGTTGGCATCACGGCGGCCGTCACGGCGGCTGGTGCCCTTGGTTCTGACCGGCTTTCCCTGACGACGGAAGAACGGTTCCATAGTCTCTGAGGACAAGGACGGGCGTTGCGGGAGCGAATCCTGCGGCGCCCGCATTGTTCTGCGGACGTCCAAAATAAAAGATGCTTTTTACTTGCTTCTTTTTGACGGGAGGGGTACTATCTTATCGACATATGTCGATAACCTTTTTGTCAAGGAGTACGCTTCATGCCGAGACCCTGTCGATGCCGCCGCGTCTGCGCAGAGCCGCTCGTCGAAACCTTCGGCCCGTATCCTGCGTACCAGAACGGGGAGCTCGATCCCGTCGTGCTGCTCGTCGAGGAATACGAAGCCCTGCGGATCGTCGACTACGAGCGGCGTACGCACGAGCAGTGCGCCGCGCAGATGCGGGTCTCGCGCACGACCGTCACCGAAATCTATGAACGGGCCCGCCACAAGGTCGCAGACGCACTCGTCAACGGCCGCACGCTCGTCATTCGGGGCGGCAACTACGAGGTCTGTGCAGGATCGTGTGCGCACGAATGCGCGGGCCGTTGCCGATGGAAGTACGGAGAGCTCGCCCTGGCAATGCAAAATCTCGCAGGAGACGAAATCATGAGAATCGCAATCCCCGTCAAGAACGAAAACATCTATCAGCATTTCGGCATGGCCTCGACCTTCAAGGTCTACGAAATTGAAGAGAAGGCCGTGGTCAACGCCTTCCTCATCGAAGCCGCGGGTACCGGCCACGGCGCCAAGGTGGGGCCGCTCGTCGAAAACAAGGTCGACTGCGTCATCTGCGGCGGTATCGGCGAAGGCGCCATGGCCCAGCTTGCGGGTGCGGGCATCTTTCTCATCGCGGGCGTGAGCGGCGACGCGGACGAAGCGGTGGCCGGGGCGCTCGCTCATACGCTCAAGGCCGACTTCCGGGCGGCCGCCGCCAAGAGCCGTCACCAGTACCGCCATCAGCACGGCCGAGGCGAAGGCTGCGGTTGCGGCGGTCACGGTCACGGCGAAGGCGGGTGCGGCTGCGGCGGCCACGGTCACGGTGAAGGCGAATGTGGTTGCGGCGGCCACGGTCACGGTGAAGGCGAATGCGGCTGCGGCGGCCATGATCACGACGAAGGAAAATGCGGCTGCGGCGGTCATGGTCACGGGCACGGTCGCGGCCAGGGCGGCTGTTGCGGTCGTCACGGCGCCTGATCGTTCGGCAAAAAAGAGGGAGCCCGAATCGGGCTCCCGGTCTTCGAAGGCTTCGCTCGGGATTCGGGCGGGGCCTTTCCTTTTGGCGCGTTATTTTGAGGGCTTCACGCAGCGTTCGATCGCGAGATACTTCGCGAGCTCTTCGTCGCCCGCCTTCTTGGCGAAGTCTGCGGGCGAAAGGCCCGCAGTCGTGCAGTAGTTGCGGTAGGCTCCGGCGCGAAGTAGCGTGAGGACTACGTTGCGCGAGGGAAGGCGCGCCGCCATGTGCAGCGGCGTGACGCCCTGGTTGGTGCGTACGTTGGGGTCGGCGCCGAGCGAGAGAAGCTTCTTCACGTACTCGTCGTTGCCCTGGGTCGCCGCGTAGTGAAGCGCGGACCAGCCGTGGCGTTCGTTCGGAAGGCCGCCTCGCTCGAGGATCGCTTCCATCGCCTTGTCGTTCGCCTTGAAGACGGCGAGCATTAGGGGCGATTCGCCGAAGCGGTTTCGCTTCGTGACGTCGACGTCTTCAAGTCCGAGAAGATAGTCGACGGAGCGCTCGCTCTCGGCGCGCAGCGCGAGGGTAAGCGGCGTGTCGCCTTCTGGGAGAATGAGGTCGGCGGTTCCCGCAACGAGGATCGAGGCCTTGAGGGATGAGACATCGTCGCTCAGAAGAGCCGTCTGCATCTTGGGGGCTTCGGCCTTGAGGACGTCGGCTCGAGAAGTCGTTCCCGCCGCAAGAGAGGCGGCGTCGACGTCCGCCGCCGAGGCGGGCGCGAGCGGCAAAAGAAGCGAGAGCGAAAGCAAAAGGGAAAGGGAAAGGCCTTTCAAAGTTTTTCTCCCAAAAGAGTGCGCGGAAGGTCAAAGAGGCGCACGGCGTTTTCGGTCGTAACGCGCGCCGCGGTGTCCGCGTCCGTGTCGTGCAGTTGCGCAAGGAGGCGCGCGATCCATTCGACGTGAAGCGGTTCGGCGCGTTTGCCGCGGAACGGAACGGGCGCCATGTAGGGACAGTCCGTCTCGAGCAGGAGTCTGGATAGCGGCACCGAGCGGGCGACCTCGCGCAGGGCGTCGTTGCGCTTGAAGGTGAGGTTTCCCGTGAAGCTCACGTGGCCGCCCAGGTCGACCGCCCGTCGGGCTTCCTCGATCGTACCGCAAAAGCAGTGCATGACGAAGCCGACGTCGCCGGCCTTTTCATCTTCCAGAATGTCGAGCGCCGCGCCTTCGGCGTCGCGGGCGTGAATGATGAGGGGTTTGCGGACGCTCTTGGCTGCGCGGATGTGCCGGCGGAAGCGCTCTCTCTGCCAGTCCAAGGGGTCCTTGCACCAGTAGAAGTCGAGCCCGGTTTCTCCCACGGCCTTGAACTGCGGGTGCGAGGCCGTGCGGGCGATTTCTTCTTCGTTCGCTTCGCGGTGGTCGGGATATTCCGGGTGCACGGCCCAGGCGCCGAAGAGAAAGCCCGGATGCGCCTCGACGATTTCGATCGTCTTCGGGAGGTCTTCGTCGTTGCAGGCGATGACCATGGCGCCCGCCATGCCGCCCGCGCGCATGCGGGCGATGACGTCCTCCCGGTCTTCGTCGAAGGCCGGGTCGTTGAGGTGGGAGTGCGAATCAAAAAGAATCATCAAAGGAACTTTCGGTCGAATTCCGTGCGGCGCCGTCCCGCCCAGTAAAGCGAAAGCGAGCCGTAGAGAAGAATCAAAAGAAGGAGGTGCGTCATTCGAGGCAGCAGATCCGCCGTCGAGGCCGCGTCCTGGCCGGCCGCGACGAGTCCGAGGATTGCCGGCGTGCTCGGGATGAAGGCCGCGATGAAGTGCACTATCGGGATGCTGATCGCTTCCGTCGGCCAGATGATTCCCGACATGAAGAGAACCGGCGCCGAAATGACGACGACGGCCGGAGCCGCGTACGCGTTGTCGTTGAGCACAAGAGCGACGAAGAATCCGAAGAGCGCGATCGCCGCCGCGTAGAGAACGCACAAAAGCGCCACGCCTGAAGGATTGCCGAGCGTTCCGTATTCGTGAATCGAAAAGTCGACAACCACCATGTAGGCAAGCCACAAAAGCGCGATCACGAAAAAGACGGTGAAGAGAGCGAGTCCTTCATGAGAGGGCCGGGCAAGAATTCGTCCGGCAAACGGGGGACGGCGTCCGAGCCACCCGCCCACGCTCACCGTGATCCCCATGAGAAGAACCGCCTGCACGATGAGAGGCCCGACGGCGGGGACCGTGTAGTTGCCGTAGCCCGAAATCTCGTTGAAGCGGTACCGAACCAACAGATCCGGCGCGGCGTTCGCCTGCGAGAGAAGCGTCGAAGACGGGAGCCCCGCGGTCGAAAGAGGGGCCGCGTCCAAGGTGAGCCCCGCGTCCGTGACGATGCCCGCAAGCGCCGCCTGTACGGCGCGGCCCTTCACCGGAAAGGCGCCGTTGGTAAGGACGTGGACGGTCGCGTTTTCCCCGCGGGCCTGATGTTTTTCTAGGTCCTTCGGGATCGTTACGACCACGTCCACTTCCTGCGCGCGAAGCGCCGCGATCGCCTCGCCCGCGTCGGGCGTGCGAAGCCGTACGTCAAAGACGGGAGAAGCCTCCATGGCGGATCCGAGGCGGCGGGAGGCGGCCGTCGCGTCCTCGTCGACAACGGCGACGGGGACGAACTGAATCTGCTGATTCATGTAGGGCCAGGCGTAGAAAACGAGGTAAAAAGCCGTTGCGCCAGCGAGAATCAGGAAGGTGTCGCGTGAGAAGACCGTTTTCTTTACGAGGAAGGACGCAAAGCCCCAAAAGCCCGAAGGACCCGATTCGTCGGGTGCGGCCGTTTTCTTTTCCTCGGCCTTCGCCCAAAGGCGCGAGCGGAAGGTGAGAAGACCGAGTCCGGCGAGGCCGGTGAGCGCGGCGAAACCCGCGAGCCAGGCGATTTCCTTCCAGCCCGCAAAACCGTCGGCGGCGAGAATCCATTCGTTCGCCTGGGCCTTGAGGTAGTGCGTGAGCGGGAGAAACTCGGCGAGAAGCTTCGCTCCCGGCGTCATCGATTCGATCGGGTAGGAAAAGCCCGTGAAGGGGAAGGTCGGGGCGAGAAGGCAGATGACCGACGAGACGGCGATCACCCAGCTCATGCCGAAGGCCGAGAAGAAAAGCGCAAGGCCGGCCGAACACAAGACAAGCAGGTGCGTCGCAAGGAGCCACTTCCACCAGGCGCCGGCAACGCCCCAGCCGAGCCAACCCGAGAAGACGGCGACCCAGAGGGCGCCCCCGAGCGTAAAGAGAATCGTCCAGGGAAGGAGTTCTCCGATAAAGCCCGCGGCGACCCGGTTTTCGTGCGCGGCGCGCCAGGCGCGGTGGCGGCCTTGGCGCCAGGATCGCACGATGACGCCGCAGAAGGTGAGGGCCGCCGCGAGAGCGACGAGCCCCGGGACGATCGCGGACGGGATGTAGGCGCCGAAGTTGAAGGCGGCGTTCCCGAGAAAGTAGACGTCGGGTAGCGTGACGCGCAAGCGCTTGGCGTTCTCTTCGATCGTTCCGCCCGTCATCGTGAGGCGCTGTGCGGCGGAGGCGGCCTTCATCGCGGCCAAGGCCGACTTGAGGTCGACTTCGAGGACGGTGCCCACGGCGTAATAGCTCTTGTTGAAGTCGACGACGACGGGGGCGCCCCGTCCCGATAGACGGTCCTTTTCAAAGCCCGCGGGAATCGTGAGGGTCGCGTAGGTGTGCGTCGCGCGCAGCGCTCGGTCCGCCTCGCGTCCGTCCGCAAAGGGGCGAAGCTCCATTGAGGGGAGGGCCGAGAGCGTCGAAATCACCTCGCGCGACATTGCCGAGTGGTCTTCGTCGACGACGCCCACGGGAAGCCGCAGGGCGAGGCCCTGCGCAAAAACCGCCATGAGAAGCCCGCACCAGAGCGCCGGAAGCGCCAGGGCCGTGAGCCACTCCCAGGGGCGCTTCGGGATCGATCGGGCTTCCTCCCAAGCCGAGCGGAAAAGAATGCGGAAAAATTCGTTCACTTACTTCGCGTTCCGTTCAAGAATGACGCTCATTCCCGGGCGAAGTCCTTCAACGCCCGCTTCGGGACGCAGGCGAACTTCGAAGGTTCGCAGATCGTATCCGCTCGTCTGACGGGTGGCGCGCCAGGTGGCGTAGTCGCCGCGCGGATTCACCCAGTAAACGGTCATCTTCACGTCCCGTCCGATGGCGGGCACCTTGGCGGTGACTTCGGTTCCGACGGCAAGATTCGGCAGTTCGTCCTCGCGCACGTTGAAGACGGCCCAGCTGTCGTCGAGGTCGGTGACGAGCACGATCGGAAAGCCCGCGGGCGCGATTTCGCCCGGTTCCATCACGACGCGCGTGACTTCGCCCGAGACGGGCGAGCGCACGTCCTTTTCGCTTGCGAGCGACGTCACTTCCGAAACGCCTCCCCGGGCCTGTTCGGCCAAGGCGTGGGCCGCTTCTTTTTCCTGACGGCGGGCGCCTTCTTCGAGGGCCGAGAGCTGCGCTTCGGCCGCCTTGACGGTCTCTTCGGCGTTGCGTAGCTGCGCGCGCATTTCGTCGTGACGCTGTGCAGGTAGGAGCCCGTCCTTGTAGAGACTGTCGATGCGTTGCCAGGACTTTCTCGCAAGGTCGCGTGCGGCGCGGGCGCGCGAGAGGTCGGCTCGCGCGGCGTCGATCTGCTGCGAGCGTGCGCCTTCGTCGGCAAGCGACGCACGGGCAAGCGCCGCGCGTTCAACGGCGCGGACCTGTTCGAGCTTCGCTTCGACTTCGGGAATCGCGATCGTCGCGACGACTTCGCCCGCCTTCACGAGCGATCCTTCGGCGACGGCGAGGTCTGCCACGCGTCCGGGAACCTTCGCCGAGACGGAAAGGGTCTTCGCGTCCATGGTGCCCACGAGCGGCGGCACGGCCGGGTGTTCGGCGTCCCACCAGCCTTTTCCCACGATCGCGAGAATCGCCGCCGTCGCGAGAAGCCCCACGGCAAGCGGAAGGCGGGAGGGAGATTCGTTTTGATTCTGTCGTTCGGTCATGATTCTTTACGGTGTGGAAACAAGGTCGGAGCGGGAGAGCGAAGCGAGAAAGCCCGGCATGTCGCCGCTTGCGGCATGGAGCATCGCCCAGCTCACGACGAATTTGTAGGCGGCGCCGCGGCGCGCGATTTCGGCGCCCGTGAGCTGCGAGCGGGCCGTGTTCAAGTCAAGCGCCGTCGAAAGGCCTTCGGCGAAGCTCTTTTCGCGAAGTCGCAGGTTTTCGCGCGCAAGCGCCACGGTGCTTTCCGTGAGGCGGTATTCGTGGCGCGCTTCGGTGACGCGCAGGAAGGCCACTTCGACGGCATTTCTGAGGGCGTTTTCGACTTCCGAATGCGCGGCGTCCGCTTTCGTGACGAGCGCTTCGGCGGCGCGCAGGCTCGCGCGGCGGTCCGATTGGCTCCAGAGCGTAAACGTCACGCCGATCCCGGCGATCCAGTCGGGTTCGGGCAAAGTCAGATAGTGCTTGATGAGGTTCTTCTGCCCGAAGGCGAAGAGTTTCGGATGAAAGGCCCCTTCGGCGGCCTTCACGCCTTCGGCCGCCTGATTGCGTTGCGCGCGGATCCCCGTCAACTGCGGGTTGAGGCGAAGCGCCTTTTCGGTCCACTCCGAAAGGGTGCCGAGGTCGCCGTCGATGACGAAAAGAGGCGTTATCAGTTCCGGTATCGCGTCAGTCTTGAGAAGGTGTCCGAGTTCGGTTTCGGCGACGCGGCGGTTCGTCTGCGCGACAATGAGTTCGCGTTTGGCCGTGTCGCGCGAGACTTCGACCGTCATTCGCTCGATCGGAGCGATGACGCCCTTCGCTTCAAATCGTTTGGCACGCCGAAGCGACTCCTCTTCGTCCTCGAGCATCTGCGAGCGCAGGGCTTCTACGGAGCGCGCAAGCTGCACGCCCCAGTACTTGGCTGCGAGTTCCGTGTCGAGCGTCTGCTCGGTCGCGTCGCGCTCCGCGCGGCTTTGCGTCACCTTGTGGCGAAGCGCCTCCTGCTTGGCCGTGATCATGCCGCCCGTGTAGAGGGGCCAGACCATATTGAGCGAGGCCCGGGGACCGCCGATGTCCTCCTTCATGCCGATGTCGAAACTTCCGGGTAATTGAATAGGTAGACCGGAGAGCGGGTTGTCAAAACTCATCTCGACCGTTTTCGAGCCCCAGACCTGCATGGCGGAGAGATCGACCTGCGGACCGTCCATGGCGCGGGCGGCCTCCTCCTTGTTTTGGTCGTGCGCGATCTGGGCGTCCCCGATGCGAAGGCGGTCGGAGGTGCCGTGCAGGCGCGTGCGCGCATCGTCGAAACTCAACGGCGCCTCGGTCTTCTGCGGCTGCGCCGCGGTTTTCTGCGCGGCCGGGGCCGAAGGCTCCGCCGCCGCAGCGCCGGCACTCAGAAGAGCCGCGCAGGCGAGGAGTCCGACTTGGGAAATCAAAGGGAAAAACGGCATGAATGACGCGGTTCCGAATTCTGTGGGATGAATGTTGGATTGTAGAGAATCAATCGTCCGTTTGGGTGACGCGTCCGTCGAATCTCAATCGATGTGCGCTTGCCAAACGTTAAGGAGCGGAGGGGAAGCCGGACGGTTTCGAAAGTTTCGGAGAGGCCGAAAGCCGTGCCGTCGTTTCCCTAAAGAGGCGCATCCTCTTTTTTTTTCTTCTGCGGACGGGCGGCGCGCGGATTTTTCCGAAGCCCGGTCTTCGTATTCGCCTCGGTACGACCCGTGTCGGCCCGGCTCGGAAAACCGTTCGATGTTCAGGAAGATCTTCGCGACAAAGAGCCGGATCATCGAAGTTTTCTCAAGACGTGCCGCCGAAGATCCCTGTGACGGTTCGTTGGGGAGACGGAACAAAAGTCCGCGGGATGACCGAACTCTCCAAGGAAGCCGGCATCGGCCGCCGAAGCCTTTGTCGGGCGCTTTCGGCCTGCAGAGCCCGTTGTCAGCCGCTCACTTCGGGGCGGATCCCGCGGCCGACCGAGCCGTACGGTCCCGATTCCTTTTGTAATAGATTGTCGAACCTGTGCTGGGAATGGTGGGTGAGACGTGCTATCGTTTTCGCAAAAGAGGCGCATTCGCTTTTTCTTCGTCCGCGGACGGCGGACGGGCGGCGCGCCCTTTTCGAGGAGAAGTGCCTTGAAATACAACGACATTTACACCGAAACGCCGGCGCACGCCGATACGCTCGCTAACCTCGGGCCGCTCGCTCCGCTTGCCGGCAAATGGTATGGAGAGGACGGCGTCGACACCCACCCCGAAGCGGAGGGCCCCGTCGCGGAGCCCTATCACGAAACGTGGACCTTCGAAGTGATCGACGCGCAGAACAACGGTCCGCAGGTTTTCTACGGTCTGCGCTATCACGTCTACATCACGAAGCCGGGCGAACTCAACGCCTTCCACGATCAGGTGGGCTATCTCCTATGGGAGCCCGAAACGAAGAAGATCTACATGACGCTCGCGATTCCGCGCGGTCAGATCGCGATGGCTGAAGGCACGGCCGAGCCCGGCGACAAGACCATCACGCTTCGCGCCGAGCGCGGAAACCTCGTGAACGGCATCTGCTCGAACCCCTTCCTGGAAGAAGCCTTCAATACGAAGAGCTGGGAGATTCAGTTCCGCTTCAATCCCGACGGAACCTTCGACTACGAACAGGTGACGATCCTCGTCATTCCGGGCGTCAAGGGCGAATTTGAGCACACCGACACGAACCACCTGCACATGATCGAGGCGCCGCGTCCGAATCCGGCGATGATCATGGAAGGTTTGATGAACCGCAATCCTCAATAAAACAAAGGGCGCTGCGCTGTCCGCGCCGACATCCGAAACGCCGAAGCCCGCCGCGGGACCGAACCGCGGCGGGCTTTTACACTATTCCGATTTGAGAAGCGAACGTCTTATTCGCTCTTGCAGCAGCAGTCTTCCTTCATGGCGCGCAGGAACCAGAGCTGCTTGGCGTAGCCTTCGAGGTAGCCTTCCATAAGGGCCTGTACCTGGAAGTCGTCGGCTTCGGCCGCGTTCTTGCGGATTTCCAGCGCCAGGTCGCGCATGAGCTTCATGTCGGCTTCGACGCCCGCGAGGACTTCGGCGACCGTGTAGGCGCGGCCTTCGACTTCCTTGAGCGTGGCGGCTGCCTGGTATTCGGCCGAGGTGACGAGCGGCATTTCACCGCGCATCTTGAGAACTTCGGCGACGGCGTCGAACTGATCGAACGCATCGTCATAGAGCTTTTCGGTCCATTCGTGCACCGACACGAACATGCGGCCCGTGACGTTCCAGTGGTAGTTGTGGAGCTTCAGCTGCCAGAGGGCGAGATTCGCGAGATAGGTGTTGAGAAGCTTCGTCATGATTCGTACTCCTTGCGGATTCTTTGACGTATCCGCCTAAATAGTTTTTGTTAAACGCTCATTGCGTTTCGTTAGGTAAATACTAACCTATCAAAGCACAGAAAGCAATAGACAATCATTATCAATTATCTATGTCGGGAAGAGCTTTGCTCAATCGTCGGGACGGCGTTCTCGACGGCGCCCGGAAAAAGCGCTAGTCTGAGCGAACGTTTTTCAACTGATAAGGAGCATGTCATGCCGTACGTGCACATTCGGCTTACCGGCGGGCGGGAAGCGCCCACGCGTGCGCAAAAGGCGCAGCTCATCGAGGGCGTCACGAAACTTCTGGCCGAGACCCTCGGGAAGAACCCCGCGACGACCGTCGTGACGATCGAGGAAGTCCCGATGGAGAACTGGGGCATAGGCGGAAAGCCGGTCGATGTGATCCGGGCGGAAAAGGAGGCGGCGGTACGGAAGAACTGAATTCAGAATTTCTTCTGGAGAAACACGAAGGGCGATTGCCGAACGGTCGAACTTGCGCAAAGGACGGCCGGACGGGGTCGCCTTTTGCTTTTCGAGGTCGAAATGAGAAGAAAAAGAGACCGCAGACGTTGAAAAGACGTCTGCGGTCCGAGAGGGACGCGCCGCACGGAAGAGGATCGCGCGGCGCGGCCAAAGGCGGGGATGCGTTCGAGGGCGATCAGGGCATCTTGAAGTTAAACTGGTGGCACTGGTCGCAGAAGTTCGTGCTTTCGCCGTGCATCATGTGGCAATTGACGCATTCGAGCGTGTTGCCGTAGTGGGGCGAAACGTGCGGGTTCGTGGGCTTGACGTTCTTCGTCTTATCCACGAGGGCTTCGATCTGATGGCAGCCCGTGCAGGTTTCCATCGGGGGTTCGGAGGGCGTCGCCTGACCGGCGTGGCAGGTTTCGCATTTGAAGCCGAGCTTGGCGTGGCGGTCGGCGAGGTTTTCGGCGGCGTAGGCCGAGGAAACCGCGAAGAGAGCGGCGACGAGCGCGGCGAGGATCGGGGTCTTTTTCATGATGAAGGATCTTGGAGAACGGAATTGGAGACCAAACGAGCCGCCCGGAGCGGTCTCCGGACGGCTCGCGAAGGAGAGAGTCGATTAAGAATTAGGCCATCTTGGCGAATTCTTCACCGGCGATCATGCCGAAGGTGAGGGCGTCGATCACGGCGACCGTACCGAGACGGGAAGCACCGTGCACACCGCCCGTGATTTCGCCGCCGGCATAGAGACCCTTGATGGGCTGGCCGGTCGTGGCGGAGATCACCTGAGCCTTCGTGTTGATGAGCACGCCGCCCATCGTGTGGTGGATCTTCGGCGAAACTTCGATGCCGTAGAACGGGGCCTTCGAAACGTTCAGACCGTTGTTGAACTTCAGGATGCGGTGGAAGTCCTTGTCTTCGCCCGCGTCGACGTAGCCGTTGAACTTCTTGACTTCTTCAAGGAACGGAGCCTTGTTGATCTTGAAGTGGTCGGCAAGTTCTTCAAGGGTGTTGAACTTCTTGACGGTGCCCATTTCGAGCGGCAGCTTCACGAAGGACGGGTTGATCGCGTCGACGATGGCCTGGTCGCACACGGCGATCGGGTAGTTTTCGTCTGTGCCGATGACCTGGAAGAGGGCGTCGGACTTGATCTTGCGGCCGGCGTGTTCGTCCATGAAGCGCTTGCCGGTCTTGCGGTCGACGACGACGCCGTAGTCCATGCAGGCGTGGTTCGTGAAGTTCACGGAAACGCCGAAGCCCTTTTCACGCGGGTTGCAGTACGGAAGGAACTGCAGCCAGCAGAGCTGGATCGGGAGAGCGCCGATGCCCATGGCCTTGATCAGGACGCCGGCCGTGGCGCCGGGCTGGTTCGTCGAGTCGGTCGAGGGAACGACGCGCGGGTCCTGAGCCTGACGGAATTCGATGTCGCGGGAGAAGCCGCCGGCGGCGAGCATCACGCCCTTCTTGGCGCGGATGGTGACGGCCTTGCCGGTCTTGTTTTCACGGTCGTCGTTGACGAGCTTGGCGTTGAAGCGGTAACCCGTGCGGGCCGTGATGCCGACCACGGCGCCCGTTTCGTCGACGACGAAGTCGTCCATCTTGCAGCGCGTACGGATCGTGACGGTCGGGATCTTCTTCAGTTCGGCTTCCATCGGACGGATGTAGCCCGAGCCCGTGCCGGCCTTGATTTCATAGGAGCGCGGAACCGAGTGGCCGGCTTCGAAGAGCATCTTGTTGGGCACGAATTCGCAGCCGCAGTCGACGACCATCTTGATCGTGTCGTTGCAGCGGTCGGCGATCGTGGCGAGGAGTTCGGTGTGGTTGATGCCGAGGCCGTCCTTCAGGCAGTCGGCGATGAAGAGTTCCTTGCTGTCCTTGATGCCCTGGGCGGCCTGAACGGGGTTGACCGGGCAGGCGACGTTGCCGCCGCAGATGGCGGAGTTGCCGCCGACGACGGGCATCTTTTCAAGGATGAGAACCTTGAGGCCGGCGCGACCGGCCTTGAGGGCGCAAGCCATGCCGGCAAAGCCCGAGCCGATGATCACGACGTCGTATTCTTCGTCCCACTTCTGAACCTTGGCGGCGGGAATGCCGGCATTGGCGGCGGCGCTGGCCATGAGCGTGGCGGCGACGGCGGCTCCGGACTTCAGGAAGTTGCGACGAGCAAGATTGATGTCACTCATTTGAATCCTCTTCGGTGATGTGTTGAGAGTGTGCAAAAGGAGAAAACCTTTCGGTTGGCAACATTCTCGCGCCGCACCGAAATTTCGGCGACATACCTTGGTATGGGTCGGTATACATACCTTGGGATAGGTCGGGGACATCCCGTGGATGTCTTGCGCCGCGCGGCGTTTCCTGTCATGATTCCAAGACTTTCCTTTGCCGAGCCGCCATGCACCGTATCCGCCTTTTGTTCCTCCGCAAAATCCTGGCGCGACGCCGAAAAACCGTCGCGCCGGGGCGTGCCGGGGCGGTTGCGGCGCTACTCTCCCTCGCGCTGTGCGCATTTTTTCCTGCGGCACTTTCCGCCGAAGAATCTTCTTCGTCCGACGCCGTCTCGGCGGCAAGCTTCGATCTCTCCGCCCTTCGTTCGCTCGAATACAGCGAAGACCGCGCCGCCGCCTTTCTTCCGATCGACCCGATCCCTGCGGGCGGTCCCTCGGAAGGCGACTTCTGGATCGCCGTGGAGGATACGGGCGCGTCCACGGTCTTTTACCAAAGCGTTCTGCCGGTTCTGGAGGCGCTCAAGCGCGCCTTTCCCGACCGACGCGTAAACGTCGAGGGGATTCCTTCGCGCGTATTCGTAAAGGAAGTGCGCGAGCGCGGCATTCCCTTCGCCGTCGCGACCGCCGGGACGACCGTCTCCCTCATGCTCGAGACCGGCGCGGTGCCGTTGGCGACCCGCGAAAGGACGGGCGAAGGCGCTTCGGGCGTGGCGGGCGCGCTTCTGGTCGTCTCGACGGAAAAGCCGCAGCCCAAGGACTGGGAGGATCTGCGCGGCAAGCGCCTCGCCTTGGAGAGCAGCGTCTCCTTCGGACCCTGGCAGTGGCTGGGGGGACGCCTCGCAAAGGAGGGCTACGACGCCGACGACTTCTTCGGCGCCCTTCTCTGGCGGGCGCACGACGCGCCGGAAGTGCTCAACGCGGTCGCCTCGGGCGACGCCGACGCGGGGCTTCTTTCCGCCTGTACCTACGAGCGTCTGCGCGAGCTGGGAATGATCGACGCCGAGGCCTTCCGGCCCGTCTTCACGGAACCGGGCGGCGAGGGCGTCTGCCTCTCGTCGACGGCGCGCTACCCGGACTGGTCGATCGCCTACACCGCCAACGCACAGGACGATACGGTCCGGCGGCTCGCGGCCGTTCTCTTCGGAATGCCTTCGCAGCAGAACTACCGTTGGGGGATCCGCGTGGACTTGAGCGGCGTGCGCTCCCTCATGGAGACGCTGCACTACGGTCCCTTCGCCTATCTCGACGAGCAGACCTTCCTCGGCTTTCTCCGGCGTCACCTCGATTGGCTTCTTGGTTTTCTCGGCGTTCTCGCCTTCCTCGGCTTTCACGTGGTCCGCGCGAATCACCTCGTGCGCGTGAGAACGAAGGCGCTGGAGGCCGCGCTCAGGGAGCGCGACCGCATGGAAGAGGAGGCGCGCACCTCGCGCGAACGGCTCTCGGCCGTCGAGCGCGTCGGGATGCTCTCGCAGATGAGCAGCATGTTCGCGCACGAATTGAAGCAGCCGCTCGCTTCGATCACGAACTACATCGGCGGGCTCAAGCTCTGGAACAAGGCGCGGCAAACGACGGACGAGGACCGCGCGATGGCCGAGACGGCGCTCGCTTCGATGGCCGACGAAGCCGCCCGCGTCACGGCGATCGTCAACCGCGTGCGCGGCTACGCCAAGCGCAGCAACGAACCTCTGAAGCCCGTCGACTGGCTCGCGGCCGTGCGACGCGCCGCTGCGATCGTCGAGCGGCACGACACGAAGCGCGTTCCGATCCGCATCGTGGCGGGCGACTTTCTGAAGGCCGATCCGAGCGAAGACCGACCGGCGATGGTGTTGGGCGACGCTCTCGAACTGGAACTCTTGACGCTCAACCTCATGCGAAATGCCGGGCACGCCGCCTTTGACGTGAAGGGCGGATTCGTGAGCGTTTCACTCACGCTCGACAAAGGCCGCTATTGGCTGCGCGTCACCGACAACGGACCGAAACTCACCCCCGAACAATTCGCCCGTCTCACGGGCTACGGCGAATCCGTCAAACAGGAGGGGCTCGGCATCGGGCTCTCCATTTGCCGCGGCATCGTGGACCGACACGGCGGGACGCTGCGCTTTTATCAACTCCCCGTCGCGGGGATCTGCGCCGAAGTCGTGATCGAAGCCTATAAAGGAGAAGAAAAATGACGAAACCGCTCGTACGCATCGTCGACGACGATGAGGAACTCCTGCGCAGCACCGCTTTTCTCATCCGCATGGCGGGCCTTGACGTGCTCACCTATTCGTCGGCGATTTCCTTTCTTTCCATGGACGATCCGACCCGCCCGGGCTGTCTTCTGCTCGATCACCGCATGCCCGGAATGACCGGGATGGAGCTGCAGGAGACGCTCGTCGAGCGCGGCGAAACGATCCCCGTCATCTTTCTTTCGGCCCACGGCGACATCCCGATGGCGATGCAGGCCGTGCACCGCGGCGCGCTCGACTTTCTCGTGAAGCCCGTCGATCCGGAAGTTCTTGTCGAAGCCGTCAGGAAGGCCGTGCAAAAGAGCCTCGACGAAGTGCGCACCGCCGACGAAAGCGCGCAGGTGCAGGCCGCGACCGAGCGCCTGACCGAGCGCGAACTCGAAGTGGCGCAGCTCGTCGCGCAGGGTCTTCTCAACAAGCAGATCGCGGATCGACTCGGGATTTCGCTTCCGACCGTCAAGATGCACCGCGGCAACGTGACGAAGAAATTGGGCGTGCGCTCGGCCGTGGCGATCGCCCGGGCCCTCGAGCGGGCGAACCTTCTTGCGGGCGGGGAGGCGCGATGACCGACCGCCGAACGCTCGTTACGGCCCTGGGACTCGGAGCGGGACTCGGGCTCGCCGGCGTGCCGCCCCTTCGGGCGGAGACGCTCCCCGAAGAAGAGCCCTGGGACGTTCTCGTCGTGGGCTCGGGCGCGGCGGGGCTCTCGGCTGCACTCGCCGCGTACGAGGCGGGCGCGAAACGCATCGCCATCTTGGAAAAGATGGCGATTGCCGGCGGTCACACGCTCGTCGCGTCGGGATCCGTAAATGCCTACGACCCGGAAGGGCAGAAGCGAATGGGCCGAAGCGACTCGACCGAGGCCTTCTTTCGCGATACCTACGAAGGAGGCGGTCGGCGGGGCGATCCGGATTTGATCGCCGTCCTCGTGCATGAAAGCGAAGCGATGCTCGCCTGGCTCAAAGGGCACGGCGTTCCCTTCGATCCGGTGCTCTTCGAAGCCTACAACGGCGTTTTTCCGCGCGCGCACCGCACGGTGATGCGCCGGCACGGGTATGTCTACGTCGAGACGCTCTCGCGCGTCGTGAAGCGCCGCGGCATTCCGATATTCTTTCGCCACCGCGCGCAAAAGCTTCTTCTCGCGGAGGGATCGGTCACGGGCGTCGAATGTCAGACGCCCGCGGGACGAAAGACCTTTCGGGCGCGCTCCGTCGTGCTCGCGACGGGCGGGTTCGGGGCGTCCGCTCCGCTTCGCATGCGCTGGGCCCCGATTTTCGACGAAAGCTACTACACCACCTATGCCGCAGGATCGTCGCACCTCGACCCCGCCACGGGAGACGGCATCCGCATGGCGGAGGCCGCGGGGGCGGCGTTGCGCGACATGGACGCCGTCATGGCGATTCCCTTCTGGGGCGGACGCGTGCTCGATTATCCGGGCGCGGAAATCTTTCTCACGCTCGCCGGGCGGCGCTTCACCGACGAGACGGGCACCTGGCAGTCGGTTTTGGACGACCTCTCCCGCCTCGGAGAAAAAGAATTCTGGGTGATTACGGACGGCCGGAGTCAAAAGGGCGCGACCTTTGCGACGAAGGTGCAGCAGGGGACGGTGGGGACCGCGCAGGACCTCTCGGAACTTGCGATCCGCATGGGGATTCCCGCCAATACCCTCCGCGCGGAAATGGAGAAATACAACCGCGCGGCCGATCTCGGGCGCGACGAAGCGTTCGGGCGCACGCGCTTTACGCAGCGAATCGAGACGCCGCCCTTTTATTTCGGGCGCGAACGCTTCGATATTCACTATACCTGCGGAGGCGTCGCGATCACCGCGAAGGCCGAGGTGAAGAACGCGGACGACCTGCCGATCGCCGGACTCTTCGCCGCGGGAGAAGTGACGGGAGGCGTGCACGGAAACTTCCGCTTGGGCGGCAACGGTCTCACCGACGCCTTCGTCTTCGGGCGCGTCGCGGGGCGAAGCGCCGCGCTTCGCGCGCAGACGCTCAAAGGCGCCTGACGGCAAAAGGGCCGCGGCCCCGAAGCGGGAGCGCGGCCCTTCAAGGCTGAACGCAAAAAAGATCAAAGGCCGAAGACCTTGTCGAGCTTCTTGCGAAGGTCGGCGCGAAGGGCTTCGATTTCCTTGCCGTAGTTCTTCGAGGCGTTGGCGGGCGTCTGGTCGTTCGCGAAGCGTCCGAGGTTCTTGAGTCCCCAGAAGCCGGCCGTGTCGTCGTCCACCACCTTGTAGGCGTTGAGGTAGCGATCCCAGATTTCGTCGGACTTCCCGATGCCGTCGCCCACGTCGCCGCGACCCTGGCCGATCCAGCCGGCGTTGAAGATCGTGTAGATGGCCTTGCCCTTGAGCAGGCCTTCAAGGCCCTTCTCGGTGTCGCGGTACGCGAACTGCTTCGAGAAGACGCGTTCCATGTAACCCTTCACGATGGCGTTCGGGGAGTCGTGCCAGTTCGGATAGGCAAAGACGATGTAGTCGGCGGCGGCCACATAGGGCTGTTCGCGCGCGACGTCTTCCGGAGCCTTGCCGAAGCCGTCCTTGGCATGGAAGAAGGATTCGCGCGGAAGAACGGGCGAGAAGCCGATTTCATAGAGGTCGCGCAGTTCCACTTCGAGGCCCTTGGCCATGAAGTGGGCCATGGCCGTGTACACAAGGTCCCATTCGACCGATTCGTGACGCGGATCGCCCACGACGAAGAGAACCTTCTTCTTGTCGGATTTCGTGAAGCCGTTGGGTTTCACGGTCTGACGGTGCGCGGCGGGAACGACCGAGGCCGACGTGACGGCGTCGACGTTTTCGGGCATCGTCGACGAGATCGGAGCCTTGGCCGTGGCGCCCGAGACGGCGTCGGCGGCGTAGGCGCCGGCGGAAAGAAGACCGTAGACGAGAAGGAGCGTGAGGTTGCGCATGATGATTTCCTGAGAGAAACGGGGAAAACGCATCCTGCGACGGCGAACGTTGAGGGCGCCCTTGCGGCGCCTAGCCTGATGCGAAGAGAGGAGGGCGGGGAACCGCCCGTTGAAGCCGAGAATTCTGTGCGCTTCGAGCCATTCCCGCACATGGGGTTTTACCCGTAGCGGTTGCTTCGGGAGAGATGGGAAAGACGTTGCGGTCAGCGGCCGATGCCGAAGCCGCAGATCGACGGGCAGATGCGGGCGGTCGGCACGGACTGCGCAAAAACAACTTTTTAGGAGTGCCGTCCAAAGCCGAGACCATGGGGCTGGACCGTCCGCTCCCCGCCGGGTCGACCGTTTGCTTCAGAAGTTTTTCTGCATTTTTGAGATGTCGGCCGTTTTTCCGGAAAAGATCTTCGGATTTCTTCTGCGAAGCCCTCTTCTTCGCCTGCGCGTAGTGCGTTTTGTCCGGTTCCTTCTGTTGTGGAACGGCCCGTTCTGAACGGCAAAAATGACTTTTTGCGGTATTGCGGCACCTTTTTTTGCGGTTTTCTTGACGACACAGAGGAGAGCTACGCAAAAGCGCCTAGGGTGATTGGCAGAGGGGGCTCCACAGTTTTCAACATTTCTCCATAAGATATTTTTTGAGCAATCCGCCCAAAGGGCGGGACCACCCTCACTCAAAACAAGCAGGACACTAACATGAACGGACTCACAATCATGGTGGGAGCCATGGTGATCTTCTTTCTCGGCTACCGTTTTTACGGCCGCTGGCTGGAGAAGACCTGGGGCATCGACCCCGCGGCGCTCACACCGGCTCAACGATTTAACGACGGCAACGACTTCTCTCCGCAAAACCGCTGGTCGGTTTTTGCGCACCAGTTCACTTCGATTACGGGCGCGGGCCCGGTGACGGGCCCGATCATCGCCGCGATGTTCGGATGGCTCCCGGCTCTTCTCTGGATGATCGTGGGCGGCATCTTCTTCGGCGCCGTGCAGGACTTCACGGCCCTCTACGCCTCGGTCAAGAACAACGGCCGCTCGATCGGCATGCTGATTGAAGACTACATCGGCGCCCTCGGCCGTCGTCTCTTCCTCCTTTTCTGCTGGCTCTTTACCCTCCTTGTGATCGCCGCCTTCTGCGACATGGTCGCGAACACCTTCAACGGCTTCACGAAGGACGGCGCCGAGATCCTCCCGAACGCCGCCGCAGGCTCCATTTCGCTCATCTACATGGCGGGCGCCATTCTCTTCGGACTCTATCTCAAGTACATGCGTCCGTCCTCGGGCGTGCAGCTCGCCGTGGGCATCGTCCTCATGGTCGTCATGGTCTGGCTCGGCATCGCCAACCCGATCTATCTCGACGGCGTGACCTGGCGCTACGTGATCTTCGCCTACCTCTTCGCCGCGGCCGTAATGCCGATGTGGCTCCTCAAGAATCCGCGCGACTATCTGTCGATGTTCCTTCTGATCGGCATGATCGCCGCGGGCGTGATCGGCGTCATCGTCATCAATCCGTCGATCGAACTCCCGGCCTTCGTGGGCTTTGAAGTCAAGAACCAGCCGCTCTTCCCGATCCTCTTCGTCACGATCGCCTGCGGCGCCGTCTCGGGCTTCCACAGCCTCGTTTCGAGCGGCACGAGCTCGAAGATGATCTCGAACGAAGCCGACATGCGTCCCGTCGGATACGGCTCGATGCTCGTCGAATGCGTCCTCGGCGTTCTGAGCCTCGTCGTGGTGGCGGCCGCCTCCACGGGCGGCGTCCTCCCGAGCGGTACGCCCTTCCAGCTCTTCTCGACCTCGGTCGCGAGCTTCCTGACGACGATCTTCGGCGTTCCGCAAGACATCGCCGCCTGCATCCTCACAATGTGCGTTTCGGCTCTGGCTCTCACGAGCGTGGATGCCGTCGCCCGCATCGGCCGCATGAGCCTGCAGGAACTCTTCACGCCCTCCGAAGGCAAGGAAAAGAACGCCGTTCAGGTTCTCTTCACGAATCCCTACTTCGCGACGATCCTGACGCTCGTGCTCGCCTATCTCCTCTGCCTCGCGGGCTACATGTCGATCTGGCCGCTCTTTGGCTCGGCCAATCAGCTCCTCTCGGCCCTCGTCCTCACGTCCCTCGCCGTGTTCCTGAAGAGCACCGGCCGCAACGGCGCCATGCTCTACGTCCCGATGACGATCATGTTCGTCGTGACGATGACGGCTCTGGGCATGTCCGTCTGGGGCATCTTCGGCACGATCGCCGACGGCACCTTCACCTTCATGGTGCAGGGGCTGCAGCTGATTCTTGCGATCGCTCTGATGATCCTCGCGCTCCTCGTGGTCTGGCACGCCGTGCCGAAGCTCTTCGGCCGCGAAGAAAAGACCGTGAAGGCCGCTTAAAAAACTGTTTCGAAATGAGACCGTTCGGAGGTTTCTCGACGGTCTCGAAACAGAGAAAGCCGCTCCGCCGCAAGGTCGGGGCGGTTTTTTACATTTTGGGGTGCGGGAATTCCCAGAGTTGCGAAAAAGTCCCGAATACGAGAGCATAGGCCGAGTACGGCCCGCCCGTGCGCCCCGGACGACAAGGAGAACGCTTATGTTGAACCGACGACTCTTCCTTACCGCCTTGTTCTGTGCACCCGCAACCGTCTTCGCCGCGGAAGACGGCGTGCTCGGCGACATCCTGGGCGGCATCGCCGACCGCGCGCTGCGCGACTACGTGGGACAGCACTTCGGAGACGCCCGCTGGGACGGACGGTACTACAACTACGACGACCACCGCTACACCCGCGACGAATGGCGCCGCTACCTCGAGGAGCGCTACCGCTGGGAGCGCGGCGGCGGTTTTCGCCGCATCCGTGATGACGATGATAGGGACGACGATGACGACGATCGACGCCGCCCGCGCCGCCGCGGAGACAGCGACGATTGGGACGATGATTGGGATGACGACGAACCCTGGGACAATGATGACTGGGACGACGATGACGACGATCGTCGGCGCCGCCGCCGTCCGCGTCGATATCGGGACGACGATGACTGAGCGTCGTCCGTGCGGTCCGCGTGGAGAGTTTCCTTTCGTGTCGCACATCCGCTGAGAAGAGAACATCCCGCGGTTTGAAAGACCGCGGGATTCCTCGTCGGAAGTATCCGGGCGGTGAGGTCGCCGGCGGCGTTCGGCACCGGTAAGGTTGCGGCGGCCCTTTGCGGCCGTCCTTTGAAGCACAGCCTTGTGCGGAAGCATGGTTTCAAAACGCGTTATGTTGAAATTTGCGGGGCGTTCCCGGATTTCCGTTTCCGCACAATGGAAATTCCGGTCGTTTTCAACAACCTCCGTCTCCCGCGTGAGGCTCAGGGCGGGCCTACACGAAAACGCCGCATTTGTCAAGTTTTTCGACAAAAAAGAGACCTTTCTTTTTCGAAAAAATCTGCGTTTATTATTCTGCTCCAAGGAAATTGTAGATTTTTCATAAAACGGTATTGAATGGTACGATTTGCGCAATTCCGCGGGCCCCTCCTACAATGTCACCTCACAAGTAAGGCGCTCGGCGCCCGTTCATCCATTCAACCGTTGGGAATCCCCTTTAATGCCTACCGTCATCGTTGCCGGTGCGACTTTCACGCAAGAAGAAGCACAAAAACTCGTCGAACTGATTTCCCCCGTCAAGGCTCTGTGGCGTCCTCAGGGCCGCGGCTCCACGCCGATGGCCCGCTTCGAAGGCGTCGACCCGATCTGGGTGGCGACCGTCATGCCGTCCCTTCGCGTCGCCTATGAAGAAAAGGAATGGGACATCAACGTCGTTCCCGATGGTCTCTCGATCAACGAATACCGACTCCTCTGCATCGACCTCGACAGCACGCTCATCGAAACCGAATGTCTCGACATCCTCGGCGACCTCGTGGGCCGAGGCGATCAGATGCGCACGATCACGCAGAAGGCGATGACCGGAAAGCTGCGCTTTGAGGACAGCCTGCGCCAGCGCGTGGAACTCCTCAAGGATTCGCCCGCTTCAATTCTCGAAGAGGCGCTCGCCGCCGTGAAGCTTTCGCCGGGGGCCGAATATCTGATCGACTTCGTGAAGTCCTACGGCCTTGACGTCTGGCTCTTCTCGGGCGGTCTCATCGAACTCGCCGCTCCGATCGCCGAACGCCTCGGCTTTGCGGGGGCGCGCGCCAATTCCGTCGAAATCACGCCCGAAGGCTTCTTCTCCGGGAAGATTTCGAACGTGAGCGAACAGCCCGTCTTCAACGGCGAAGGGAAGGGCCGCGCCCTTCTCGAATGTTGCTCGCGCCTCGACGTGGCGCCCCGCAAGGCGATCAGCATCGGCGACGGCGCCAACGACCTCGACATGACCAAGCTCGCCGGTCTCGGCGTGGGCTACCATGCGAAGCCCTTGCTCCGCGGCTCGACCACCTTCCTCGTCTCTTTTGCGGGGCTTGACGCCGTGCCCGCCTTCTTTGCGGAAGACTGGCAGAACCGCGACGATCTCGTGGACATCACACTGCGAAGCTGAACGTCTCGAAAACGTCGTTCGCAGGAGAAAGGAGAAGAGCGTGGAAAAGAAGGTCAATGAGGCGGAAATCGTTCACGGACGTCATGCTTACCGTTTGACCACCGCGCTTCTCTCGGGCGGCCGCGAGGCGCGAAGCCTCGCGCTGCGTCCCGACTCCGCCCGCGACGTTACTCTTGCGGGCGCCGTATCCGGCCTCGCCAGGGTCCGTCCCGCGCCCAAACCCTGGCAGCGGGAGCTCCTGCGCCTGGGCGCCGTCCTGTCGCAAAGAGAGAATCTCGCGCAGGATCTGACGGCGCTCTTCGGAGACGATCGCTCCGATGCGGTGCTCGCCGAAGCCTGGCGCCGAGCGATGAGGCCCGAAGAGAACGGGTCGGCTTCGGAATCCGCTTTTTTACACGCCTTGGGGCTCTATGACGAACTCCCCGTGGCGCTCACGTTGCGTCGGCTTGCGCGGCTCGAAACCCGCGGCGTGATTCCGATGGTGATGACGCATCATGCCTCGGACGCCCGTGTGACGCGGGACACAGGAAACGGAAGCGTGCGCGTCACGAAGGACAACTGGGAGACGAGCGTTCTCTGGCAGACGGGGCGACGCATTCCCGTCGGACTTTTCGTCATTGAAAACGAGGGCGACGCTCCCGATCGTCCGACGACGCCTCAGACCCATCCGCTCGATCAGTTTTTCTATTGGGATCACCGTTGGCGTGAACTCGGTCTCCCCCGCAGCGCACCGATGATCTGGATCACGCCGCCCGCGGGGCTTGCGCCTTCGACGCTCGAACCCTGTGCGCGCTTTCGCTTCAGCTTTACGCTCCCGAACGAATTCGTCGCGAACTTCCCGAGTCCAGACCCCGAGGAGCGCGCCGTACGCGAAGTGACGGTCCGCTCAGGCGGAAGAGAGCGAAAGTTCCTCTCGCACCGCGTGCCTGGAGGGCGCGTCGTGACGAACTGCGTGCGAAGCACGGGCGACGCGTTGGCGCTCGATAAAATGCGCCGCAAGACCGAAGCCTTCTGGAACGCCGCTTTTGCGCGCTCGGGCGAGCCTGAAGATCCCTCCCGTCCTTGGATCGGCACGCAGACGGACGCGATGTTGCGCGGACGCCTCTTCCTGGGCTTCCTCACGCTCCTCCTGAGCGAATCGCTTTTTGACATCCTTCGCCGCATCGAGCGCGAAGGATCCGCCGAAGCTTCTTCTCTTTTGGATGCCATTCGACTCGCCGCGCAGCCCGAACTCGACGAGGAAACCTCGGCACTCGCCCTCTCGGCGCTAGCCTCGGTCTTTGAGGTGCTCGCTCCCAAGGAAAAGGAGGAACCGCGCGCCGTTGCGAACGCATCGAAGGAAGAGCCGGCGGCTCCCGCCGAAAAGCCCGCGGCCGAAACCGTAGATTCCCGGACTCCCGCCGCGAAAACGCCCGATCTCTTCGGAGACGAACTCCTTCTCTTTCCCGAACCGCCCGAAGCGCATCCCACGACCCGAGAATGGCGCCGCAGGAGCCGGCCCAAGAATTCGTCGCTGCAGGGCGTGCTCTTTTCGCTTGACGATTGACGCCGGGCCCTTGCGTCGCGTCGCCGTACATCTTGCGGCCGTTTGCGAAGAAGTTTCTCGCCGCGCTCGGACAAAACCGCGGGCCCCGGCCCGCTGCTGGCGGGTCGGATAAACTCCGGAAGACGAGAAAAGGCCGCTCGGTGTCGTCCGAACGGCCCTCGTGTTTCTTACGCTTCCGCAAATCGCTGCAATGCGCTTACTGGCGCTTGCTCTCGATCGTGAGGCGGTAGGCCTCGCGGTCGTTCACGATGTAGGTGATGCTGTGGCCCGCTTCGACGCTTCCCGTCCAGAGACGGTAGAAGGACTGTCCGTTGTGCGTGAGATCGACGTGGCGAAGGTCCTTGGCGGAACGAAGCGTCTGAAGACCCGAATCCACTTCGGCGTCGAGCGCCGCGACGGCCTCGGCGCCGTGCGTTTCCTTCATGCGCCAACCCGAGGTGAGGCGGCTCTGCAGGGACGCGGCCGGCCAGCTGGCGAGCGTCCAGTCGCGAAGCACGCGCGTGCCGTCTACGAATTCAGGCAATTTTTCGCCGCGTTCCTCAAAGATCATGTTCCCGTCGACGCGCATGCTCCAGACGTTCATGCCGAGCGCATTGGCGGACATCTGTACGGATCCGTCCGAGACGTTCGAATAGAGAAGGAGCGTCGGGATCGATTGGGGCGCGCCCGCGCGGCGGGCTTCCTCGCTGAAGGAGACCGTGAGTTCGGCCGCGTAGGTGCCGACGGGCGTAAGCGCGCCCCAGGGCGGCATGAAGGAGGGCAGGCGGACTTCCTTCTTTCCCGGAGTCTTCTTTCGCACGACCGGGGCGGGCTTCGCTTCCTTCACGGGCGCGGCGCGCTCGAAAGGTTTTTCCGTTTCATAGAGGGCCGCGGGCTTGGTCTTTTCCGTCGGCTCGTCCGACGAAAATAGACTCCCTTCCCAGGCGTCCGAAATGGTGGTGCAGCCCGTGGCGAGCGTCACGAGCGATAAGGCCGTCCAGATGCGGATGCCGGTGCGAACGGTCAACATGAAGTTCCTCCTTGAGCGGGCAACGTGCGGGGCGTTCCCGGTTGTACGGTGTCGGATCGGCGCCGAATGAGGGGCGCCGTCGCGAGAATGACGAAAAGGCCCGTTCCGACCGTGGCGCCGAAAGAAAATAGGGCGGGTGTCGTCGAGAGGGCCAGAAGGCCGAACGAGGCGAGCGACGTGAGGCCCGACAGCAGCACGGCCGCAAACGCCCTCGGCTGATCGGGCTGATGATATAGGAAAATGCCGTAGTCAACCCCGAGACCGAGGAGCAAAACGAGCGCCAGGGCGGTAAAAAGCGTAACGGGTTGTCCCGCGTGTCCGAGCACCGCAAGGGCCGCGGCGATGCCGAGGACGGGCGGCAGAATTGCGCGCCAGGTGTGCCGCCCCATGCGAAGCGAGAGCGCCAAAGTGAGAATCGCCAGGCCCGCGGCGAGTCCTTCGAAGATGAGCGTGCGGTAGCGGTTCATCTCGTCGGTCATGAGGGCCGTGAGATTCACAAAGTGCACGCCTGGACCGCAGAGGGATTGAAGCGTCGGAAGATGTTCGGGCGCAACGCCCGAAAGCCGCACGACCGTGACGACCTTCCCCGTTTCGGACGTGAGAAGGAAGGGCGTGACGCGCGCGCCGAGCCCCGCTTCGATCCAGTCTTCGGGGGTTACGGGCGAGAACGTCCGCGGCTCAGGGGCGGCGCCGAGGAGTTCGGTGAGGAGGGGAGCCGCCGCGTCGAGCGCCTCGTAGAAGCGGGCGGCGCGTTCCGCCTGCGTCGCGCGGTCGGGAACGACGTCGGAAAGGGCCGTCGCTTCGATCCCGGAGACGCCGCGAAGCTTCGAGAGGAGCGTCTTTTCAGCAAGAAGCGCCTCGTCGAGGGTCTTTCCCGTCACGGTGTAGAACTGTGCGGGCGAGGGGAGAGCGAGGTACTCCTGAACTACGCGCTGATCTTCGATTAAAACCTGCGGAGCGTTTTGCAGGTCGGCGACGCCGCCCGCCGTGCGGACGTTCGCGAGTCCCGTTCCGAGGAAAACGAGAACCGCTGCGAGAAGCGGGATTGTCACAAGGTGCGGAGCGTCCGTGAGGCGAGGCAGGCGTGCGAGAACCTTGAGAAGCGCCGTCATGGCGAAGCCGTCCTTTTCCGGCAAAAGAAAAGGCGCGCGCGGCAGAACCGTGAGAACGAAAATGAGCGTCGCGGGAAGGCCCACGCCCGCGAGCACGGCGATTTCCTTGAGGCCCGTCATCGGGGTGGCGGCGAGAATGGCGTAGCCCGCCGACGAAGAGAGCGCCGCCATGACGAGGCTCGGAAGGAGCCTGTTTCTCCGCTTGAGAAGCTCGGAAACGGGCGCGGCGCGTCCCGCGCAGAACCAGTGAAGGGAATAGTCGACCGCCACGCCGATGAGCGTCAGCCCGAAGACGAAGGTAAGGAGGTGCAGCGTCCCGAAGACAGCGAGCGCTGCGGCAAAGCCCACGGCAAAACCGAGCGAGACGGTGAGGACCGTTCCGAGGACGGTCCTCAGGCGCCCGAAGAGAAGCCAGGCCATCCCGAAGACGAGCGCGCTCGACAGAACTGCGATGCGGTTCATTTCGGTCTGGGCGTTCCGTGCGATCGCGTCGGTAAAGAGCGGCACGCCCGTCGCGTGAAAGACGGCCGTGAGGCCCGCGGCGCGGAGTTTCTCCGTGAAGGCCGCACGCGTTTCCTCAAGGAGCGCCGTGATGCGGCCTTCGCCCGATTCGGCAGAAAGGGCGTCGGCATCGCAGCGAAGGAGATAAAGGGGCGCGTCGCCTTCGAGTCGGAGAAGTCCGTCCTCTTCACGCACGGGGAAGGTCTGAAAAAGCGAAAAAAGAGTTTCATCCGCAAAGCCGTAGGGATCGCGGTCGCGTCCGAGCCAGTGGGGCGAGACCGGATTCAGGAGGCCCGACTCGAACTGCGCGAGAAGCGCGTCGCGCCCTTCCTGCGTGAGATGCCCCGAGGCGTCGCGGGGAAGCTTCGCGATCCATTCGCTTCTCTCCTGTGTCAAGAGAGCCGAGGCTTTGTCTCGAAGAGCATCGGTGGCGCGCACGACCGGAGCGGGCGCCTTCGTGAAAAGGCCGCTCTCTTCGAGCGTCTCGGCGGTCTCGGCCACCGCGTCGCGCACGAGGGCCGGATCCGCCTTCGCATCTTTCGTCCCGACCACGAATACGGTCGTGCGGCGGTTTTCATCCGTCACGGTGTTGCGAAGCGTCTTCATGACGTCCGCGGAGAGCTCCGTCGACTCGGGCGCAAAGAGACTCAGTAGGTCCGTCTCGAACCATCGGCCGACGGGGTGCGTGAGAAGCACGCAGAGGGCTGCCGCAAGCACCAGAACGGGTGCGAGGAGCTCGGGCGACGATCGTTTCGGAGTCGACTCGGACATGGTTCGGGCATGAAGTTTTTGTGGGAAAGGAGACATTCTATCGGAAGAACGAAAAAACGGGCCGCACCGCTCCCTTTCCCAACCAATCCGTCGGAGCGATGCGGCCCGAAGGCCGGAGACAAATTTTCCAATGGACCGCGTCAGTTCGAGAGATCCCAGGTCCTGTCGTAGGCGGCGCTACGAACCTTGAGGAGCCCCAACACCGTGTGGTAGAGATGATCGTGCCGTATGTCGCCCTTGGCTTTTTGAACGAGTCGTTCGTAGTCGATCCCGAAGGTTCGGCGGTAGTTGTCGGAGAGCCACAGCACGCCCGGGACCTCGATCTGTTCGGCGGGTGCCATCCAGTAGGGCGCGCCGTGCAGGAACAATCCGTTTTCGCCGAGGCTCTCGCCGTGGTCCGACACGTAGACGAGCCCCGTCGCGACGCCCGTGTCGGCCGCCTTGCGCAATTCCGCGAGAACTTCCGCGAGCGCGCGGTCGGTGTGGCGCACGCTGTTGTCGTAAGCGGCCGCGATCTCTTCCTTCGTGCAGCTTCCGAGGTCGGCGTCTTGGCATTCGGGGCGGAAGACCTTGTCGGATTCGGGCGAGCGCGACCAGTAGGCGGGACCGTGCGAGCCCATCATGTGCAGAAACACCACCGCGGGGCGGCGTGCCTCGAGGTTTCCGACTTCGCGGCGGATTTCCTTGGCGAAGATTTCGTCAAAGCACACGCCTGAAGGACAGAGCTTTTCGTCGGGTTCGGGCTTTGTGGTCGGAACGCCCGTGCAGGTGCCTTTGCATCCCGATTGATTTTCAATCCACAGGACCGAGATCCCCGCTCGTTGGAGAAGCGCGGGGAGCGACTCTTCCGAAACGATGCGGTCGCGGTCGTAGTCGCGACGGCCCACGCGGCTCAGCATGCAGGGGAGCGACACGTCGGTGCTCGTTCCGCAGGCGAGTACGCGGGGAAAGTGAAGCACTTCCTTGTCGGCCGTGAGCCTCGGCGCCGTTTCCCGCGTGTAGCCTGCAGGCTGCCAGTTGGCGGTGCGCGTCGTCTCGCCGATGACCACGACGAGGAGCGACTTTCCGTCGGGAACGACTTCGAGCGTCGGGCGCTCGTCCACGACGATGCGCCGTATCTCGGCGTCGGGATTCTTGTCGGTGAGAAGCGTCGTCGCCGTCGAATAGACAATGTTGACGGGAGCGATCTGGTAGCGAAGCGACTTGTCGTTTCGCATGGCGCTCGAGAAACCCTGCATGCCGAGAAAAACGGTGCCTGCGCTGATGAGTAGGGCCGCGACAGAGCAGAGGGCCGGCACCCAAAGGCGGTCGCGCCGTTCGATCTTCACGAGAAGCAGGACGGGGGGAAGCGTCACGATAAGGTAGAGAAGGACGGTTCGAAGAGAGAAGTAGCCGAGCGCCTCGTGCGTGTCGGTCGCAAGGAAGTTGCGGATCATGTCGGGCGTCATGATGACGCCGTAGAGAAGTGCGGCCGTAAGCGAGAGTCCTCCGAGAAGATTGAGAAGGAGCGTTGCGGTGCGGAAGACGATCTTCGGGAAGAGCGAGAGCGCGTAAAGGAGCGACGCCGACACGAAGAAAAAGAGCAGCGCCGACATGCCCGTCGTCGTGAGGATCGAGGCGGCGTTTTCCGCCGTCGCCCCCGTGAGGATCTGACGGTAGTAGCCGATGTCGAAGACGAGCGTCCACCAGAGCGCCGTCATCCAGACGACCGCGTGGTTCGAGTGAGAAACGGGCTTCGCAATGCGGGCGAGGGCCTTCACGATCGTGCTGCGGGCGAAGAAGAGCACGTAAAGCGCCGCGCAGACGAGCCAGTCGATGAGTCCCGTCGCGATGACGTGGCTCAAAAAGTGCGCTCCCTGTATGAGTCGGATCCAACCGCAGAAGAACCCGAAGAGTAGAGCGAACCAGAAGGCCGCGGCCGCGCGGCGGGGGGAGATGTCGCGCCAGAAGAAGTAGAGGGCGAAGAGACAGAAGCCCGAGCCCGCGTGTCCCGCGGGCCAGCAGTTGCCCGCTTGCCGGAAGAACGAGAAAGAAGGGTCGCGCACGGGCGTGTCGCCACCAAAGATGTTTACGTCCCAAGGACAAGCAACGCCCGTGACGCCCTTCAAACGCCATACGAGAAGCACCGCCGCGAGCATGGCGGTGAAGAGGTAGAGAAGCCTGGCGCGAAGCGCCGGATCGAAGGGAAGGCCCTTTCTGCGGCGAAGCGCGTCGCGAACAAGGGCGCCGAGCGTTACGAGGGCGACCGCGATTGGAACCGCCTTGGCGGCTTTGTGAAAAAGGAGGGAAAACCACTCGACGCGGTGCCAGGGCCAATGATCCCCCGCGAAAAAGAGGTGGCTCACCGCAATGTCCAGGGCATGCGGCGCAAAGAGAGTCAGAAAGACGAGCGCCCAGAGAGGCAGCAGAAACCAGCGGCGATAGCGAAACGGCACGGCAGTCGACATAAAGGGAAAAAAATCGGATCGGTTCAATGACGCGGTCAGTTTCGGGGGAGCCTTGTGAATCGGGCGTCAAGAACGCGTGACGGTTCTGTGACAAGGATTGCGCCGCACGGAAAAGGTTGAAAATTTTCGGCCGCCGCAACCTCCCCGTAACAGACGTTCCGAACTTACGGCTCTCATAAAAACGTCCGCAACGCGGCGGACGAAGCGGGCGGAAAAAGGGGCGGTTCCGTACTCAGCGGTAGTCGCAGAGCCGACTTTTCTTCAGACACCGCAACGCGAGGTAGAGGAGGACGCTCGCCGCGGTGAGGCCGAGGAGCACGTAGTCGACGGCGAGGCGTTCCTCCACGAAAAGCTCGGCGAGGTGAAAGAACGTGAAGATCAGGAAAATCGCGACCAGACCGTTTTTTTTTCCCTGTCGAAGAACTTTCCAGAGGGAGAACTCCTCGACCGGCCTCCTCCAAGCGCTGAACTTCGGAAAAAAGGCGGGAATGTCCCGGCTCCAGCTGCGGTGCCGTTCGGGGAACTTGCGCGTGAGAAACTGTTCTTCGGCATACATGATTCGTTCGTAGTAGAGCGAAAAGGCGAGCACAAAGAGGAGCACGAAGCAGGGTCCGCGGTGAGGAGGACGATCCCGAGCGAAATGAGAAGATTGCCGAAGTAGAGCGGATGGCGGATGATCGAATAAAAGCCCGTGGTGTTGAGTGTGTCGGCCACCTGTCCGCGGGTGTTGCGCCCCGACGTGCCCGCGGGCGCGTGTCCGACGGTGTGGATTCGGACGGCGAGCGACACGGCGAGGCAGAAGTAACGGTAGTGCGGAAAGGCGTCCCGAACGAAGGCGAAGAAGTCGTTCGGGGCGATGAGGCCGTGCAGAAAGTCAAGAAAAGTGGCGGCCAAAACAAAAATAGGGAGAAGGCTTCTCCTGCAAAAGAGCCAGTTGCCTTGTCGTTCCAGTTCGTCGTTGAGGGACATGATCGAATCGTGCAAAGGAAGGTTGCCGGGGTTCGGTCGGGAAAGAGGACGGATTCGGGAACTCGGTCGGAAAAGGAGCGTGGTACGCCGTAGGAATGCGCAAACGTCCCCAGTCTTGACGTAAGCGGGTAAATCGCGTGTCAAAAGCGCGTGACGAGGTCGTGACGAGATTTGTGCGTCGATGAAAAAACGTCGGATTTCTTCGTTTTTCGTCCCCGGGACTTTGGGTCGGAAGGAAAATACGGGAAAGGGAAACCTCTTTTTCTTTTTGGGAGTTTCATCGTGAGCATCCGCATTCTCGTGGTCGACGACAACGTCGACATCATCAACAACGTCCGCGAATACCTCTCCCTCAAGGGCTGGACGGTCGAGTGGTGCACGACGGGGTCCGATGCCCTGCGGCGTCTACAGGCCGACCCCTTTGACCTTCTGATTCTCGATCTGGGGCTCCCCGGGCTCGACGGCCTCACCATCTGCCGGGAACTGCGGGCCGCGCACTCGAAGCTTCCGATTCTCATGCTCACCGGACGCGACGCGATCGACGACCGCGTCCGCGGTTTTGAGGCGGGAACGGACGACTACCTCGTGAAACCCTTCTCGCTCAGAGAGCTGGCCGCACGAGTCGAAGCGCTCCTGCGGCGAAGTTATGGGGCTTCGGAAAAGGTCCTGCGCGTGGGCGACCTAGAAATGAACCTCGAAACGATGCGCGTCACGCGCGCGGGCCGAGACATTCGGCTTCACCCTCTGGGACTGCGTCTTTTGAAGATCCTCATGTCGCAGAGTCCCGCGATCGTCGGGCGCGCCAGGCTCGAGACGCTCCTCTGGAACGGTTCCGCTCCGGATTCGGACAGTCTCCGTTCGAACCTCTACCGTCTGCGACAGGAAGTGGACAAGCCCTTTGACAAAGCGCTCATTCACACGCACCCCGGGCTCGGATGGTCGATTTCGGAGTGAGTCATGTCCGGGCGCCTCTTTTCCGTTACGTCACGTCTCACGCTCGTTCAGCGTCTGATTCTGGGCTTTGCGATTCTGATCGGCCTCGTGTCGCTCCTGTATTCGGTTGCGCTCGTCAAGACGATCGAGTACGTGGAGACGACGCTCGTGGGCGACATCATGCGCGAGAAAATTACGCTCATGGAGGCGGAACTCAATTGGGGGCGGGTGCCCTTCCAGACGGACGAGATTCATCTGTACGGGGACATGGACACTCTGCGGCCGATCCCGCCCGAGTACGCGGGCGTTCCAACGGGGTACTCCGAATTCGTGGGGGCAAAGTCGTCCTTCCTCTTCAAGCGCGTCACCGACGACGGCCACACGCTGCTTCTCGTTTTCGATCAGACCGCCTTTGAGGAGACGGAGCAGGACTTTCAGGATATCGTGCTTCTCTCCTTTTGCCTCGTCGTTCTCGTCTCCGCCGCCGCAAGCTTCTGGCTCGGGCGTCTCGTCGTGAATCCGATCCGAAGGCTCTCGAGAAAGGTTTCGGCGCTGATGCACGCCAAGACCTATCAGCCAATGTCGATCGAATTCGCCGACGACGAAGTGGGACGTCTTGCCCGAGCCTGCGACCGAACGATGGAACGGCTCTTCGAGGCGATCGAGCGCGAACGAGCCTTTACGGCGGACGTGAGCCATGAGCTGCGCACGCCTCTCACGGTGATTCAGACGAGCGCGGAGTGTCTCGAACTCGGAGATCTCAACGACCGTCAGCGGGCGCACCTCGACCGGATTTTCCGCGTCGTCGAAGGAATGAAGGATCTTCTCGAGATCTTTCTGGCGCTCGCCCGCCAGTCGCAGACCGAAAACGGCATGACGGACGAAGTGACGCCCGTCCTGGAGCGCGCCGTCGAGGTGTGGGAACCCGAGGCGAAGAAAAAGGGACTCTCTCTTGCACTTTGCTCGGAAGGAAAGGTGCCCGGGGCGTATTCGCCCGTCCTCCTCGGCGTCGTCGTGACGAACCTCGTCAAGAACGCCGTGACGTATACGGAACACGGAGAAGTCGTGATTACGGAAACGGACGAGGGCTTCTCTGTGCGGGATACTGGATTGGGCATTTCCGAAGAGGAGCAGAAGCGGATCTACGAGAAGTTCTTCCGCGGCACTTCGTCCGCGGGGCACGAGGGGTCGGGCGTCGGATTGTCGGTGGTGAAGCGCATCGCGGACCGCTGCGGCTGGGGCGTGACGCTCGAGAGTTCTCCCCGGGGCACGTGTTTTACCGTGACGCTCACGGGCGCGAAGGTGAAGCGCATGGACGAACGCGGTTGAGCTGCGTTCTACGCCACAAAGAAAACGCCGCCTCGGGAAACTGAAGCGGCGTTTTGCGCAAAAGAGGCCGGAGAGGCCGCGGGGCCTCTCCATGGCATCACTGCAGTTGGAAGGAATAGGTCGAATTATCGACGTTGGGTGCATGGCAGAGCATGCATTCCCAACGGAGTGCCGAGAGCTTTCCGTCTTTTTCGTAGTGGGTGCCGGGGATTTCGCCCTTCTTCGGCTGCACGCCGCCCCGCTTGTGGCAGAGGAGGCAGGCGTTCTTCTCCTGCGTGATCGGAAGATATTCGGTCACGGAGTGCGGAACGGGTTTCGGGGCGCCGATGATCGCCGTGCCGTTCGAAGCGGGCGTGTCCGCGGCGAAAGCGGCGGTGGAGAGCATCGCGCCGAAGGCAGCGGCAAGAAGAGAAACGCAGAGATTACGAAGCATGAGAGTCTCCCTGTGAATTGGATCGAATCGTGAAGGAGAGGGCGTCCTCGGGACAGACTTCGAGGCACTTCCCGCAGTTCAGGCACTCGCCCGTCGGGATGCGGCCCTTCGCTTCCAGTTCTTTAAAACGAATGATTTGCGGTTCGGGACAGACGCGAAGACAGTCGCCGCAGTGCGTGCATTGATTCTTCTCAAACACGATCCCGACGAAGCTGCGTCCGAAGACGCGGCCGACGAGTTTTCCGACGATCGCCCAGAAGGCGCCCAGGGGGCAGAGGTATCCGCACCAACCGTGACGCAGGAGCGCAAGGTCGAGCGCGAAGATTCCGAGCGCGGCCGAAAGGGCGCCGAGCCCCGTTCCCCAGACGACGTCGCGCCAGAGGAAGGCCTGCGGACTCACCGCCTCGAAGGCGGCGACGCCTGTCGCGGCGCTCGCCAAAAGGGCGGTGAGAAGCGACGCGTAGCGAACGCTCTTCGAGAGGCGGACGAGGTCGGCGTCAAGGCCCAACGCGCGGCGCAGAGCGTCGGCGAGATCGGCGACGAGGTTCATCGGACAGACCCACCCGCAGAAAGTACGCGAACCGAGCACGGCGTAGAGGACGAAGACGATCACGGAGCCGAGAAGCGCCGCCCCTTGCGGGAGATGTCCCGCAAAGAGCCGCTCGAGCAAAGCGAGCGGATCCGAAAGCGGAATCGTCCCGAGAACGAGCGAACTCGAGAGGTCCCCGGAGAGCAACTTCTCCCCGGCGAAGGTCCAACCCCAACGGGCCGTCCCGACGAAGGCGAGGAGCACCAAGACCTGCACGAGGTGACGCATGAAACCGAAGCGGTTTCGGTGCAGCCGTTCGCACCAGGTCTTGGCAGGCGGCAAATGACGAATTTCGGGCTTCACGGCAACACCTCCTGATTGAGGTAGTCGAGCCCCGACGCAAAGGGCGACGGTTCTTCAGCGGGTTCTGCGTCGGGTTCCGGCGCGCTTCTTTGGTTCTTCGGATCGTCCGCTTCGAGCCAGCCGAGGCGGTAGTGCCGTCCGATTTCGCCCAGAGTACGCTCCGGATCGTGGATGCGCACGGCGGGCTTATCGGTGGGGCAGCTCTTGATGCACAAACCGCACCCCGTGCACTTCTCCGGCCGGATTTCCGGCACGAAGACGGCGTGCTTGCTCAATTCCCGAGGATGCGGGCTCAGTACGATCGCTTCGCTACTCAGGGGACAGTCGCGGAAGCACACTTCGCAGCGCAGTCCCTGCCAGGAAAGACAGGCGTTCGGGTCGATCATCGCTACGCCCATGCGGGCGTCGCGGATCGACTCGAGTTCGGGGGAAAGCGCTCCCGTGGGACAGGCCTTGACGCAGGCGAGATCCTCGCACATGTAACAGGGGGTCTTTGCGGGCTCGAAGTAGGGCGTCCCCACGGGCGCGGGGTCGCCGATCCCGGCGATTTTGAGCGTCTCATAGGGACACGCGGCGACGCACTGTCCGCAGTGCGCGCAGGCGGCAAGGAAGTCCTTGCCGAGAAGCGCCCCCGGCGGACGCGGCACCCAACGGGCGTTTGCGTCGCGCATCGACACCGCCCCCCAGCCGAGACCGAGCACGATGCAGGCGGCACCCGCTTCGGCGGCCCCGGCGAGGAAGCGCCGGCGATTGACTTTCGGGTCGTCAGCCATATCAGGCCTTTGTCACGCGGACCGCGGTCTTCTTGTAGTCGGGCTCAAGAGAGATCGGGTCGGTGGCGTCGATGCAGACGGCGTTCGTCATGACGGCTTCGTCGAAGAAGGCGAGCCACGTCATGCCGCGGGGCATGATGTTGCGGATCTGCGTTTCGACGACGGCCGTGCATTCGCCGTGTCGGCTCGTGACCTTGGCTCGGTCGCCGCGCTTAAGGCCGCGGGCTTCGGCGTCGTGCGGGTTCATGTAGAGGTAGGCCTGGGCGGCGGCGCGGTGGAGTTCGGGCACGCGGCGCGTCATCGAACCCGTGTGCCAGTGCTCGAGGATGCGGCCCGTCGACAACCACAGGTCGTAGTGGGCGTCAGGTTGCTCGACCGGAGCGGCGTAGGGTCGGAAGAAGATCTTGGCCTTGCCCGAATAGACGACGGCCTTCGGGTCGGTGACGCCGTATAGGTCGCCCGTCGCCATGTCCTTCATGAGTTTGCCGTAGAAGAGCGCGTCTTCCTTCGCAAACGGATCAAATTCCGTATTGAAGCGGTAGGGCGTTTCCTTGCCGTCGACGACCGGCCAGAGAAGACCGCGGACCTTAGGATCCATGTAGGTGTCGAAATCGGCGAGGTCGTGCCCGTCGCCGAGCGTGAACTGACGGTACTCGTTGAAGAGCGCCTTTTCCGGGAAGTAGGGCAGGCCGAGCGCCTTGCCGGTACCGTTCAATTCGTTCGGATACTTCGGGTCGGGCCAGACGGCGTTGCGCGATTCGGACGGAGCAAAGAGCACGTCGTAGAGCGTGGCGTTCGAGTCGATCCCCATGGCCTTGGCCTTTTCGAGGACGTCGGGGAGCTTGTCGCCCGGAACGCCCTTCAGAGGCACGGCGCCCCACGTTTCGGAAACCTTGAAGCGTTTGGCGAACTCCATCATCATCCAGATGTCGGAGCGGCTGTCGCCAGCGGGTTCCGTCACCTGATGCCAGCCCTGCGTGCGCCGCTCGCCGTTGCCGTAGAGACCCCATTTTTCAAAGTGCATCGCGGCCGGGAGAATCAGGTCGGCGCAGCGGGCGCTGTAGGTCGGATAGACGTCGGCCACGACGACGAAGTTTTCCGGATCGCGCGCGGCGCGGACCCAGTGCGTATTGTTCGGAGACGACTGGAAGATGTTGACGACCTGTGTCCAGACGAAGTTGATCGACTTGTCTTCGAGGCCGCGCAGGATTTCCATGAGGGATGCCCCGACCTTCGGGTTGAGCGTGCCTTCGGGGATCTTCCAGATCGACTCGGTCTTGGCGCGGTGCTTAGGATTCGCAACGAGCATGTCGGATGGCAGTCGGTGGCAGAAGGCCCCCACTTCACGGGCGGAGCCGCAGGCCGAAGGTTGGCCCGTGAGCGAGAAGGCGCCGTTGCCGGGCAAGCCGTGCTTTCCGAGGAGCAGATGCAGGTCGTAGATCTGTTCGTTCACCCACACGCCCCGCGTATGTTGATTCACGCCCATGCACCAGAAGCTCATGAGGTTGCGCTTCGTGTCGCAGACAAGGTCGGCGAGGTCGACGAGTTTCTTCTTGAAGGTTTCGATCGACTCGTCGGCGTCGCCCTTGGCGAGCTTCGCGACGAAGTCGAGCGTGTAGGGTTCGAGCCCCTTCCTGAATTCCTCTTCGCTGATGCGCCAGTGCTTGCCGGCGGTGCCGCCCGAATTCTTCTGCGGGACTTCTTCGCCGACCTTGCGGCCCTGCGCGATCGCCTCGTCGGCGTCGAGCTTCACGACGAGCTGACGCTGCATGACGTCCTTTTCGGCCGGATAGGCGAACTGATCGGTGTTGCGAAGGCCAAAGCCGATGTCGGTCACTCCCGCCGCGAAGACGCAGTGCTTTTCGACGAATTCGCGGTTGACCTTACCTCGCACATAGATTTCTCGGATGAGATAGTTGAGGATCGCCAGGTCGGTGCCCGGCTTGAAGACGATCGTTTCGTCGGCGAGGCCCGAGGAGAGGTTGCGGAACGTCGTGATGTTGACGAGCTTCGTCGACTTGGCCGTCAGCTTGCGGTTCGCGACGCGCGACCAAAGAACCGGGTGGGCTTCGGCCATGTTGTTGCCCCAAAGGAGCATGGTGTCGGCCAGTTCAATGTCGCCGTAGTGGTTAGCGGGTTCGTCGACGCCGAAGGTCTGATAGAACCCAACGACGGCCGAGGCCATGCACAGACGAGCATTCGGGTCGATGTTGTTCGAGCGAAAGCCCCCCTTCATGAGTTTCGACGCGGTGTAGGCTTCGGGAATCGTGTACTGGCCCGAGCCGATGATCGAGACGCCCGAGGGCCCCTTCTTCTCATAGACGCGCTTGAATTGTTTCGCCATTTCGTCGAAGGCCTCATCCCAACTGACGGGCTCGAACTTGCCGTTCTTGTCGAACTTGCCGTTCGTGCGGCGCATCAGAGGCTGCGTGAGACGGTCGCGGCCGTAGGGAATCTTGGCGTTGAAATAGCCCTTGACGCAGTTGAGCCCGCGGTTCACGGGCGCGTCGGGGTCGCCCTTCGTCGCGACGACGCGGCCGTTTCGCACGCCGACGAGAAGGCCGCAGCCCGTGCCGCAGAAGCGGCAGACTCCCTTATGCCAGGCGATGCCGTCTTCCGAAACGGCGGCGGCCGCTTTTTCTTCGGCGGAAACGGGCAGGCCGATCGTCATCGCGGCCGAGGCCGCAAGACCGGACTTGAGGAGCGCGCGGCGGCGCGCGTCGACGATTTCGATGCGTTTTTCCATTGTGTGGGTCTCCGTGAATGCGAAAAACGAGAAAAAGGAAATCAGGATTCGGCGTCGTCGGTTGACGACTCGAACCAGTGAACGACGAGCGAGACGTCTCGAACGCCGTCCAAAGTCTGAAGAATGCGAAAGAGCTCGATCTGAGCGTCGGTGTCGGGAGATTCGATTACGCCAATGAAGCGTTGGTGTTCTGCGTCTTCCTCATGCGCTTCGAACCAGGGGAACGCTTCGGCGCGGCTGCGCACGTCGGCAAGCCGACCGGGTTCGCACAAAACGAGCACGGCGGAATAATTCACGTCTGAAGTCTCCGTATAGAGGCGTGGGACGAGCGACTCCGGGAGGGAGCCAACACTTCATTTTGCACGGATTCGAAACGTCCTCCTATAGTTCGGGAGAGGGAAGCGTCGTGCGAAAGGGAGAAAAATCGCTTCGAGTCGGGTATCTAAAAGGGAATAAGTTTCCTCAACGGATTGTGCGGCAGGGATGTTTGGGAATGGCGGCAAAAGAAATGCGCTATTTCATAAAAGGAAAACGATTGGATGTCTTGTGCCCGTATCCCTGATACATGGGTTGCCGAGGCGTGTATGGAAAAGAAAGCCGTCCGTTCGGACATGCCGAACGGACGGCTTTGATTAAAGCTTATCGGCCTTCGGATTATTCCTCAAAGGCGCCCTTCATGACGACTTCGCCCTGACGCATGGCGACCTTGCCCATCATGAAGACCCACTCGGGTTCGAAGTCCTTCGTGAGGAAGAGAAGGTCGGCGTCCTTGCCGACGGCGATGCCGCCCTTCGTTTCGAGACCGAGGGCGCCCGCGACCGTCTTCGTCATCGGGGTGAGGGCCTTTTCGACGCCGAGTTCGTCCTTCAGTTCGCGGATCGTTTCGATGTCGCACATGATCGATCCGATGCCCAAGCCCACCATTTCGCCTGCTTCGTTGAAGCGCGGCATCGAGCCGTGGCCGTCGGAGCTCAGCGTAATGCGGTCGAACGGAACGCCGTCGGCGAGCGCGGCGCGCACGGCGTCGGCCGCCGAACCCATGTAGTTGCCGCCGCCCGTCGTGATGTCGATGAAGCCGCCCTTCTTGGCGAATTCGCAGGCGCGGCGGAAGACTTCGGGATGGCGCGCGACGTGCGTCGGACGGATGTGCTTGATGGGCATGCCCTGCGCGACGCATTCGTCGAAGATGTCAAACGAATACGGGAAGTCGCCGAGGTGAACGTGAAGGAACCCGGTCTTGCCCGTAAGCATCCCCGAGACGCGGACGTCAGCGAGGATCTGCATGATTTCGTGCTGATTGGGGAAGGAGGAGCGGTGGTCGCCCAGGGCGATCTTCACGCCGAGCACTTCCGGAATCGCGAGCATGTCGGTGCGCACGTCCTTCGTGATCGTGGTGACCGGATAGGCGTAGTTGCTCGTCCACATCCAGCCCGAGGCGCCTTCGTTCTTGAGGCCGCGGACCTTGGCGAGGAGGTTTTCGACGGAGCGCGTCATGCTGTCGGTGCCCGAGACGCCGAGGAAGGTCGTCACGCCCGCCTTCACGAGTTCGGAGAAGACAAGTTCGGGACAGCGGCTGTGCCAGCCGCCTTCGCCGCCGCCGCCCGTAATGTGGATGTGCTGGTCGACAAGACCCGGAGCCACGATGTAGCCCGCAGCGTCGATCACTTCGAGGTCGGGGAGGGTCACGTCGAGCTTTTCAGCCATCGCGACGATTTTGCCGCCCGCAAGGAAAATGTCGCGGGTTCCGAGGTGTTCCGGCGCGTAGACGTCGGCGTTCTTGATGAGGATCGGATGCATGGATGGTCTCCAATCGGTTGACGAATCCAAGAATCATAGCGCAACGAAGGGGGCGTCGAATTCCGCATTTTCTCGTAGAAGGCGGCCTGGGGGTGTGGCGTCCGGGTCGCCCGAAAAATGGGTTTTGTCGACCAAACGTCGGCCACTCGGACCTTTGTCCTAGCGGGGTTGGCGACGGGAAAAAGATGTGCAGATTTTCGAAGAAAAGCGCTTGGGAGAAGCACTTTGCCGCTTTCGCCGCCGCTATAGTGACTCGAAACGAAGGGCACTTTCGACTCCCTCTCGAGAGTCCCGGACCGCACAACCACTCAACGCGCCAAAAGGAAAACGATCATGCTCAAGTCCCTCACCGCCACACTCCTCATCGCCGCCGGCCTCATTTCGGGCGTCGCCAACGCCGCCACGCTGCGCGTCGCGACGAACCCGACCTTCCCGCCCTTTGAATTCGTCAACAGCGAAACAAAGGAAGTGACGGGGTTTGAAATGGATCTCATCCGCGCCATGGCCAAGGAAATGGGCTACGACGTCGAAATCCTCAACATCGGCTTTGACGGCATCATTCCGGCCCTCATGGCGGGTACGGCCGACGTGGGCGCTTCGGGCTTCTCGATCACGGAAGAGCGCAAGAAGCGCGTGCTCTTCACGGATCCCTTCTACAAGTCGGGTCTGACGATCCTCGTGACGAAGGAAGCCGCCAAGGACATCAAGACGTTCGAGGACCTGAAGGGCAAGACCGTGGGCGTACAGATCGGTACGACCGCCGCCGCGAAGGCCAAGGAAATCGAAGGCGCCAAGGTGACGACCTTCAACAACGCCTCCGAAGCCATCATGGATCTCTCGACGGGCAATTCCGTTGCCGTCATCAACGATCGCCCCGTGACGGACTACATCCTCGTGCAGCAGCCCGCGCTCGCGGAGAAGACCGTGCACCTGACGGATCAGATGCTCTCCGCCGACGACTTCGCGATGGTCGTGACGAAGCAGAACGCCAAGCTGCAGGGAGAACTGAACGCCGCCCTCAAGACCTTGAAGGAAAACGGCGAATACGACAAGATCTGGAAGAAGTGGTTCGGCGAAGCGAAGTAACCGCGCAGCGCGATCACGCAAACGGTCCGGCCGGGAAGGTCGGACCGATGCCGAAAGCCCCGCAAAACCTAAACTCCCGGGTCGCTAGATCACGAAAATCGATCCAAGCGCTTCGGGAGTTTTTCTATTCCCAACAGAGTGAACAAGTCGCGATGCCGCTTGGCTATCGCTTTCACGATGAAGGTGTTCGTCGTGCGGTGTTTGGTGGCTTGTACGCTCTGCAGCTGGATCAACGCCTTACGCAGGGATTGA